>Ga0181534_10000120_pt1 | contig 55995 bp, 53 predicted proteins | sample PEATcosm2014_Bin_37_FD_119758 | JGI IMG/M metagenome (GOLD analysis project Ga0181534, IMG submission 119758) | Peatland microbial communities from MTU Mesocosm Facility, Houghton, MI, USA - PEATcosm2014_Bin17_10_metaG | ecosystem: Environmental > Terrestrial > Soil > Wetlands > Peat | place... | reverse complement strand
TGCACGCACCGACATTCGTCGCGACGATGAAGCCGCGGAGCAGGCCGCCAACCTCGTCGCGCGCGCCAAGTCTCTTGCTCCCTGGCTGGCCGAGAGGTCAGCCCAGATAAACCAGGATCGAACGGTTTCCAAGGAGGTCGTGGCGGCGTTTCGCGATGCCGGCTTCATGAGCTATCTGCGCCCCAAAATGTTCGACGGCCAGGAGGGTGATTATGGAGTATTCCTCGAGGTGCTGAATGAATTGGCCCAAGGCTGCACCTCGAGCGCCTGGGTTTGCAGCGTGCTCGGGGAGCACGCCTGGTTCATCTCATGCTTTCCCGAGCAAGCGCAGAATGACGTGTGGAGGCAGGACAACAACGCCTGTGCCGCGGCCAGTTTCATGCCGCGGCCCGTCACGGCAGTGAGCGGCGGATACCAGGTTACCGGTACGTGGTCCTTCGCGAGCGGCTGCGATCATGCGCAGTGGTTCCTCTTGGGAGGAATCGGCCAGCAGCCCATGATGATGCTGGTGCCTGCCGGCGAAGTGCAGATAGTCGACGATTGGCACGTGCTGGGGCTTCGCGGCACCGGCAGCAAGTCTATTCGCGTGCGCGACGTGTTCGTGCCGGCCCACCGCACATTGGCGTACCAGGACTTGATAGCGGGCACTTCACCGGGTGCCAAGGTGCACCCGGACTACTATTTATGCAGGACCCCGCAGCAACTACTGGCCCCTTACAGTCTGCCTGCGGTTCTGCTGGGAGCGACCCAAAAAGCGCTCGACGTGTTCGCGAACTCGATGCGAGACCGTCGATTGCCCAATGGTCAATTGCTCGCTGAACAACAGGCGATGCAGATCGCGGCCGCCGAGGCCGGCGCGGAGATCGATATGATTCGCGCCATGATCCGTCATCAGGTCCGCGCAGGTATCGCGGACATGCGCGCCGGCCGGTCGGTCAGCGTGCAGGAATCGTTCGCCGGACGCCGGGACTTCACGCATCTGGCACACCGGATGGTGGCGGTGGTGCTCAAGCTTTGCGCGATGAGCGGTTCACGTTGGGTATTCGACGGCGATCCGATGCAGACAATTCTGCGCGATGTCATCACCGGCTCGTCGCATCGAGGCGGTTCTTGGGATGGCTTGCTCGGCAGCGGCCGCGCTGTGTTGGGGTTGCCGCCGCTGGGGATATTTTGACTTCAAGACTGGAGAAGTAAATGACATTTTGGACCGATACATTGGGAATGGCCTTCGAAATCAAATTCGTCGATGCCGGCGGCACGCGCACGCGAACGATGATCGCCGGAAAAGGCGAAGCCATCGTTTTCCTGCACGGGATCAGCGGGCACCTCGAGGCGTACGTCAGTTCGGCACGTGCTTTCGTCGATGCAGGTTTTCAGGTGCACCTGATCGATCAGATCGGCCAGGGCTTTACCGACAAGCTCACCGAACCGATGACGGCCAAGATCATGGCCGACCATGTGATCCGCTACATGGATGCGGTAGGCCTGAAGAAGGCGCATCTGGCCGGCCTGTCCCTCGGCGGATGGACGGCCGCCTGGGTCGCGGCCCACTATCCCGAGCGTGTGATTTCCCTGCAGCTGCTGTCGGCGGCCGGCGATCCGGATTCGAAACCGGCGAAAGACCCCAAGATCGGCGAGTGGCTGCGCAAGAGCACCCGGGACGGCGTGTTGGGCGATTGGGAAGCGACAAAAAAGCGCCTGTTGACGGTGGTGACGGATGCAACAAAACTCACCGACGAATTGGTCGACGTGCGGCACGCGATCTACAAGCAGCCTGCTTTCATTGCGGGTTTGGACAATCTGATGGCGATGACCTCGCCGGAGACCTTCACGCCTTGGGCGTTGACCAAGGAAGTACTGGGCAAGATCCAGTGCGAAGTTTTGGTCATTTGGGGTGAGAACGACTATGCAATGGGCGATGGTCCGAAGTTTCTCGTGGAAGGCATCAAGAAAGTGAAATTGGTGACCTTCGCCGGGAACGGACATTGGCCGCAATTTGAAAAACCGGCTGAGTATGCCCAGGTCGCGATCGCGTTCTTGAAAGGAGGCTTGGCCAACGTGAAAGTCTCGAAAATGTAGGCGCCAGGGCGCATCCGCTGCACAGAGGATGGGTCCCTGCCGTGCAAGATTCGCGGTATAGTTCGGCGCTGGTATTGATGTGAATTTGCCAAACGATGGACACAGCACACCTTCCGGACAGAGGCGTATCGACTCGATTGCTGCGGGTGCTGGACCTGTTCACGATCGAAAGGCCCGTCTGGAGCGCCGAATCCCTCAGCCAGGCGTTGGGATACGCGCTGCCAACGGCCTATCGGTATCTACGTGACCTGACGGACGCGGGGTTCGTGCAGCGCATCGCGGGAGGACGATATTCGCTAGGCTACCGCATCATCGCGATGGACTACATCGTGCGTCATTCCGACCCGATTTTACAAATTGCCGTTCCCACGTTACGAGAACTTGCCGCTCGGGTGCGTTGCGATACGATGCTTTCGACGCTGTATGGGCACGAGATCTGGACCACCCATCATGAGGTCGGCGGGGCACGACCGGTTGCCGATATAGACGCGAGGGGTCGTCGGCGGCCGCTATTTCGCGGGGCCTCTTCGAAGGCGATCCTGGCAAACATTGCCACACCGCGGTTGCGGGTCCTGTACGAGACCGACCCTGCCGAAGCAGCGGCAGCCGGTCTCGGGGATTCTTGGAAAAAATTCCGTGCCACCATGGGCCTGATTCGAAAGAGAGGCTACCATATCTCGATTGGAGAAATTCGCCCCGAAACGAGTGCTCTGGCGGTGGCCATTTGCTCCCCGGATCGATCCGAAGTGCGTGCCATCCAACTCGTTGCCAGTGCGGAGCATTTCGCTCTCCTGGACAAGGATGTTTTGGCCCAGCTGGTGATGCAGGCAGCGGCACAAATCACCTTGTCTCTAGGGCGTCCCGGACTTTAGCTCGGCATCCCCTGGATCGCTCACCCGCCACATCTCATGGCGTGCGTACCTCGATCAATCGCAGTGAACTGAAGCCCGCTGCCATGAAGGCGATGATGGAGGCGGAAACCAGGGCGATGGTGCTGCCATGCGGGATCGAGGCCTTGAGGCACGCAGCCGCACCGACCGCCCCTATGGTCGAGCCCAGGGAGCGGGCCATGCTGAGCATCCCACTGGCTGCCCCGCTGCGGCTCCGGGGCGCCGCGCTGAGCAATGCGCGATTGTTGGGAGCCTGAAACAATGCGAAGCCGAGGCCGCACACCGCCATGCGGCACGCAATGTCGAGTTTAGTCGCGCCTAACGGTATCAGCGCCAACAAGGCCATGCCGATGCCGAATATCACCATCCCAAGCGTGGCCATGGATCCGGCGCTGTAGCGATCCGCAAAGCGGCCGGCGAACGGGGCAACTACCACGATCATCAGGGGCCACGCTGTCAGAAGCACGCCGGTTTGGATGACCGAATAGCCTAGGCGGACTTGAAAATCGAAGGGCAGCGACACGAACGCCAGGCTCTGTGCCATGAAGCACCCGATCGAGGTTCCGACCGACAACCCAAACAATCGGCTGCGCATCAAATCGAGTGGCAGAAGAGGCAAATGCTCAGTCAGTTCACGATTCACCAAGAGCGCGCCGGCGATCAGTCCGGCCGTCACCGCGGGCGCTGCGATCCAGGCGTCATGTCCTGAAACGAATACCTGCGCACCCGTGATCAAGAAGCCGAAGGTCGACACATTCAGCAAAGCGCTTCCGACGTTGAGCCGCCGCGGAACCGGATCGGACGCGGGCAATACGGAGCAACCCAGAAAAAGAGCCGCGAGTGCGATCGGCACTTCGCAGCCGAACAACCACCGCCAATCCGCGAATGCAAGGATGGCTGCGGCCAAGGTTGGACCCGCGGCGGCGGATATGGCAATGACCATTGCATTGATGCCCAGTGCACGACCGAGCATTGCGTGCGGATAGGTAAACCGCACCAACGCGCCGCTGACACTCATCACGGCCGAAGCACCCAATCCTTGCACGATGCGCGACACACTGAGTGCCAACAAGGAATGCGAGGACGCTGCTGACACAGCGCCCAAGGCGAAAATACATAAACCGACGAGCGACACGCGCCGATATCCGACGATTTCGCCCAGGGACGCAAAAGGCAGGAGCGTGGCGATCACCGCTATCTGGTAAGCAATGATGACCCACACGGATGCGGCCGCGCTCACTTGCAAGTCGCGCGCGATGGTGGGCAACGCGATGTTGCCGAGGGTGGCATCCAGCACCGATATGATGGTGGCCAGGGCAAGCGCGACGATTGACCAATAGCGCTGGGGAACCGGCAACCCGTCGGTCGCCGCGCTGCGCGTCACGCTCGAGCCGGGAGGCTGTTTCGCGGGAGTACTAATTACGCTGAGACCCTGCCTTCGCTCCGGGCAGAGTATTCCGGGGGCTAAGCGTCGGTTTCGGCTCCCGAATCAATATGAGAATATTCACAATTTTTCGTCAAATCCACGGCATATATTTGTCAATAGGGTACAATTTTTATCAAATCTTTGCAAAAATAGCTATGCACTCTTGAAATGAGGTGGGGCCACGCAATGCCTGCACGAAGCACGACTCGTGGGTTGTCTCCCGCCATAGGAGAAGTCATCACCGGTGGGCGTTGTGCTCCCCTCAGAAGTCCCGCCGTACTTCGACGCGGTCCGCATTGCGCAATCGTTCATCACGGCCTGGATTTTCCAGATTGGAGGTGCGGGGAAGGGGGCAAGCCGCGCTCGATCCCGCGGGGCGGCGACTCGACCGCCCGATCCATCGGCTCGAGACAGATGACGCACTGCACCATGGATTCCCGTCGCAACCGCCTGTATCTCGGTAAATATGCCAATCCGCCCAGTTATTCGTATCTAAAGATAATGAATGGGCGAAATATTGATTTATATGAGCAGATTTTTCATGCTAGCATGCCACAAAGATGAGGAAAGCCGCGCTGATAAGAGCGGCCAAGGGAAACTGATCAATCCGGGGGAGTGCTAATGAAACAGCAAATGTTGGCTATCGCTTGCGCCGTTACGTCTCTCATCAGCTTCGGCCAGAGAGCCGCCGCCGATCAGGCAGCCGACGCCGCGACTGCCTCCGGCAATCTCGAGGAAATCGTGGTCACGGCTGAGCGGCGCGCGCAGGATCTTCAACAAGTCGCCGTGCCGATCGACGTCGTGAGCGGCAACGCCATCGAATCGCACGGTATCGTCGAGGCCAACGATCTCAACAAGTTGGTCCCTGGTTTGGCGATCAGCCTCAATGGCGGCTACCCGCAATTGTATTTGCGCGGCCTGGGTACGTTCGGCAATGTGACTAACGATTCATCCGTGCTGCCGTCGCTGGATGGAGTGCCATTGGCGACCGGCGCGGCGCTGCAAGGTGCGTTTTACGACTTGCAGCGCGTCGAGGTGCTCAAGGGCCCGCAGGGAACGCTGTACGGTCTGAGCTCGGCCGCGGGCGCGGTCAATGTCATTTCCAACATACCGACTCACACTTTCGGCGGTACGGTGGACATCGACGGCGGCAATTACAATTATTTCAAATTCGACGGGGCCGTGAACCTTCCCGCCAGCGACGTACTGGCCTTTCGCGTGGCGACGCAAATCGTCAACCGCAGCGGTTATCTCAGCGACGGTGGGGATGATGATCACCATCAATCGCTGCGCTTGTCCGCCTTGTACTCGCCGAGCGATGCGCTGTCGGTGCTGCTGGTGGCCGACGGTACCCATATCGACTCGCGGCTGGGCACTTTCGTCTGCCTGCCCCTTGCCGAGCCCGCCGATCCGTGGTTGGGCCCCGCGACCGCCCAGTGCAATGCGCGGCTCGCGCCCTACGCCGTGCCGCAACTCACCCCGGATGACATTGACCGTTCTGACTCGTGGGGACTGCATGCGGAGATCAACTGGGACCTGGGCTTCGGCACGCTGACCGTTCTGCCGGCGTATCGCAAAGTCGAAACGAACGAAATCTATGAGCCGGGATTTCTCCTGCAAGCCGCCACCAGGACCGAACAAAGCAGCATCGAGGCGCGCCTGGCATCGAAGGGCGACGGGCCCAATAACTGGTTGGTCGGCGCCTATTATTTCCGGGGGGCTCAGGACTTGCTGAGCGATAGGGTCACGACCGACGATCTCGTGCCGGGAAATCCCAGCACGCTGCCAGAACAATTCGACTTCGACCTCGATACCAAGACGTACGCGGCGTTCGCAACGGACACATTCAGCGTGACGAACAATTTTAGGGTGATCGCCGGCGTACGCTACACCGATATCAAGCGTGATGCGGTGGGAGCCGAGGTGTTGCCGGCGCCCGCGGCCCTTGGGGGTTCGACCTCCGACAGTAATGTGACAGGCAAGGTGGGTGTCGAATGGGATGTCGCGCCCCGCTCGCTGCTTTACGCGACCGTCGCCAACGCGGAGCGCCCCGGTGGCATCAATGCGGACTCTGCACCCAATACCTATGCGCCCGAGAAGCTGACCGCCTATACGGTGGGCTCCAAAAACGTGCTGTTCGACGGCCGACTGAGAGTCAATGCCGAGCTGTACTATTGGAACGACAAGGATCACCAGGAAAACGAGCTGGCGGAGCGCAATATTGGCGGACTCACCATCTTGACCAAAAATATCGACAAGGTGGAAATCAAAGGCATAGACCTCGATATGGAGTACTACGTCACTCCCGACGACGTGCTCACCCTGAGTGTGGAGCGGAATGACGCCCGGATCGTCCATTGGGTGTACACGGCACCGCTACCCTTCTATGCCGTCGCTCCAACGACAGGGTGCGTCACCACACCGGGTGCGATCACCAATTTCGGATTTCCATTCGGTGTCGCACCGGCCGCCAATGTCAATTGCAGCGGTTTGCCCCTGACTCGAGCCCCGGACTGGGCCGGCACCGCGAGCGTGCAGCACACCGTTCATCTGAGCAACGCCGGTTCGCTGGTGGGCGAAGTGGATGTGCAGGCCGCGAGCCGGTCCTACTTGGCGACGGATTTTCTGCCTCAAGAGGTTCAGGCCGCCTATGCGGTGCTGAATGCCAGCTTCACCTATCACTTGCCTGGCGATCGGTGGACGGTGGCTCTGTGGGGACGTAATCTCACGGATAAGGTCGTCTATGGCACCACCTTTGAGCGGCCAGCCATCGGGGCTCCGGCCCCCGACCTGTTTTTCGCGCAAATTGGGGCTCCCCGCACTTTCGGCGCGAGCTTGCGGCTGAAATTCTAACGGTCTCCGCGGGGCACCCGCGGTTGTGCTGAAAGTGCACGATGGCGTCGTGAGCGCTTCTTCTGACCGGGCGTTGTCCGCTCCACGCGGCGTCGGGATGGACGAGCAGAGTCTGCGAACGTTTCAATCGTTGCCCCACGGCAACCGCCGGCTGGAATTCATGCTCCAACCGGGCGAAGCGCCCGGCGACATCATCAGCACCGATTTACTGAGCAGTTTGATGTCCCTAACTGTGGCGGATCCGGCCAAAATCGATGCGATCCGAAATTCGGAACGAACTGCGGAGGTTTCCCCATGGCGAGCATTCACTACGGGAATACGCCGAGGGCGAGCGCGCGTCCGAGAAAGACTCCCAGGGGATATAGGGTCCTACTGATCGCAGCCGCCTATGTCGCCCTGTCTGCGCCCGCATCGGCGCAAAGCGCTGTGCATGCACCGGGGGTGGTCCGCACGCACCCGGCGGATTTCAGCGGCATCTGGGTGGATGCCGCGGACCAAAATGAGAAAAACGCGAGACTGAAGAATTTTCAGCTGCCCTATCGCCCGGATTGGGCAGAAAAATATCGAAAAATCCGCGCGCGCGCTGAACGCGGCGAGCACATCCACGACGGGACCTCGGATTGTCTGCCGCCCGGGATGCCGCGATTCTTTATTTTCCTGTACCCGATCGAGATCCTGATGACCCCCGGTCAAGTCACCATACTCACCGAGTACTTCAATGAAACACGGCGGGTGTTCACGGATGGCCGTCCTCACCCCTCAGGTGATGATCTGGAGCCGACGTTTCGCGGCCATTCGATCGGTCACTGGGAGGGAAAGACCTTGGTGGTCGACACCGTCGGGGTGCGCGAGGATACGGTCTTTTCCGCATCCGGGGCGCCGCACAGCGACAAGTTGCACATCATCGAGCGCATTCATGCGCTCGGCCCGGACACCCTCGACTGGGAGGCGACGGTCGAGGACCCTGTGGCGCTCACTCGGCCGTACGTCCAGAAGACCACGCTCAAACGCGCGCCACCCAATGAGGAGATCCGCGAGTATGTTTGCGAAGAGAGCCGATACCAGGAAGTGTACGCGCCCACCGCCCCCGAAGATCAGGCGCACTGAACGCGGCGTTCCGGCTCTTTGCAAGGATCAGTGGCTGCTCTGCTCGGGTGTTGGAGTGAGCTTCGGCAAACTGAGGGCGGCCGCGCTCAATCCTCACGGCGCGCCGACGAAATCGCCCCGATCCATCGTTTTAAGACAGCTGAGGCACCCCGCTCCGTATGACCCGTCGCAACCTCCTGTCTCGATGAAAATGCGAATCAGATAAGTTATTCTTAGTTGGAGATAATAGAACCCGTAAATGTTGATCTATTTGAATGCATTTCTCATGTTAGTATACTGAGACAGTCGGAGAAGCCGCGTTGACTAAGAGCAGCCAAGGGAAAACTGGTCAATCCGGGGGAGTGCTAATGAAACAGCAAATGTTGGCAAGATGACATGACACTATCTGCTGACGGTACCAGTCGTTTCGCTCAGGTCGGAACACTTCGCATCCATTACCACGAGGCCGGGTCCGGCGATCCGCTTGTGCTGATTCATGGTGGCGGCCCGGGCGCTACAGGCTGGTCGAACTGGAGCCGCAATTTCGCTGTGTTGGCCGAGCGTTTTCACGTGATCGTCCCGGATCTTCCCGGATTCGGACAGTCGGACGAAAAGCCCCGGGGCAGCGCTGTCCCCGGTTGGTGGGCGGGAACGATCGTGAGCCTGCTTGATGCACTCGGGATCGCCAAGGCGGATTTCATTGGGAATTCACTGGGAGGATCGGTCACATTGAAAGTGGCCCTCGAAGCTCCTGAGCGCGTGAAACGAATGATTCTCATGGGGTCCGGCGGAAGTTTCGCGCCGCTGACGCCGTTTCCTACTCCCGGAATCGTGACGCTGCGCACCTTCTATCAACCGCCGGGGCCGTCCCTGGAAAGACTGAAGGGATTCATCGGGCAGTTTGTGTACGATCCGTCGAAAATCACCGAAGAACTCATCGCGGAAAGATTCAAGGTCGCGATGACACCCTCCATCGTGGCCAACCCTCCCATGCAATACAATTCGGGCGATCCACCGTGGGAGGAGATTTGGCGCGACGTGCGGTTGACCAAGTTGCCGCATAAGACGCTGATGATCTGGGGTCGCGAGGATAAGGTGATGCCGCTCGACATGGCCTTGCCGCTGCTGCGGCAGATCCCGGACGCTCGGTTATACGTCATTCCGAAGTGCGGCCACTGGGCCCAATGGGAACATTCGCAGGAATTCAACGCGACTGCGTTGCAGTTTTTCTCGGCGGCCTGAGCGATTTCCGCGATGGCCGCTTGGGCACCGACACCGGCTCCCGGCTACGTCGGTTCGAGCGATCCGGTGCCGATCGGTTTGCCGTTTGCCGAGCCGCGAATTACGAATCCGCCCGGCTTGCCGCTCTTCAGGACGTAAATGAACAGGTCGGCTTTGTCGGCGACCTTCAGCGAGCGCTTGGTCCAACCGCGACGCGCCATCCCATTGGTCGAGGGCCCCTCGATGATCCATTCCGCCGTCGTCCCGGCCTTCCCGTCGCTGACCAAGAGACGGATCCAGATATGCGGATTGCTCCAATCGAATTGGGTCACCACCCCGTTGATCTCGACTTCTTTCGAGTTGTCGAACATCGAATACGAGTGATGCGCATCGGCCGCCATGCTCAATGCCAGCGCCCCGGCAATTCCCATACAAATCGAATTAATGCTCACGGTTCTCTCCCGATGATTCTCAATGATCCACCGGCACCAACTTGATCTCGGTGGCTTTCTGAGGCGCATCCGAAATACTGAAATCCTTCAGAGCGTTTGGATCGTCCGGATTGTTCAGATTTTCATCGCAGGAATTCTCGGTGAGCCGCCACGTCGGTTTGCGCACATACTGCAAGGTGGCGGACCACGAATGCAGATAAATGGCCGGGTCTTCGAAGGTGAAGGCGATCTCCAGCGTATTCTTGTCTTTCATGTGCCACCGCTCCACGATATGGGTGGTTGGCGACATTGGGTGACCGACGAAATCGAGCCACTGCTTGCCGTTGAACCCGACTGAATCGACAACCATCGTGTCGCCGTTCCAGCTCACCACCGAGTCTCCGTAAAATCCCAAATCCGGATCCTCGTCGTGCTTTTTCTTGTCGGTCCAGATCCGGCGTACGGCATGAAAATATTCAGCCACGATGAGGACATGGTTATCCAAGGCGACGACTTCAAACGGACCAGGACTCAGCATCATTCGCCCGAGGCCGGATTCCGTACACCGTGCGCCAGGATTATCCTGCGGCCGCAAGGCATCGAACTTGGCCTTCGCGGCCGGCGTCATCGGAGGATCGGCCGCGAACTGCAGGGCCTGCCCTTTTTTTACCCACGTGCCGTTGAATTGCGTTGCCGGACTTTGACTGACCCGCCACACGGAATCTTCCGCGGGCACCACAGTGCTGCCAAGCCACAGCGCCAACACGCTCGCCAACACGCTCATCGTACCGATGACGCCTCGCCAACCGCGGTTACCGCTATTCATCACGTTAAACGCCTCCCCGGGGCCCCGTTTACAACATTGAGATTTGGACTCGTCCCCGCCGTCATTCAATGAGATTTATACCTAACATTTATCGTTTATATTGGCACATTGACCGGCTTATTCTCAATGGTCAAGGATTTTTTGAAAAAAGGAGGATTCGAAATGGCGATCAACTATGACGAACTCATATCCCGCAAGGTGGCGGGAGTGCCTTATGCCTATGGCGACCGTGAAACCATGCTGTACGCCCTGGGCGTGGGAATGAGCAGAAATCCGCTGGATGTGCAGGAACTGCGGTTTACCTTCGAAAAAGATTTGAAGGCCATCCCCACGATGGCGGCGCTGTTCGGCGTGGGTGGTCAATTACTGCAAGGACTCAATCATGCCATGGTAGTCCATGGCGAGCAGCGATTGACGCTACATCGGCCGCTGCCTTGGAATGCGCAGCTGGTCGTCACGTCGCGGGTTGCGGCGGCTTTGGATAAGGGCCCCGAGAAAGGGGCCGTCATCTACCTGGAAACGACTGCGCTGCTCAAAAGCGGCGCACCGCTGACGACCGCGGTTGCGACAATTTTTGCCCGCGGCGACGGTGGCTTCGGTGGCCCCGCCGGCCCGCCTCCCTTCGAGATTCACGCCGTTCCCGACCGCAAGCCGGACAAGACGTGCGAACTTGTCACGCGTGAGGACCAGGCGCTGATCTACCGCTTGTCCGGCGACCGCAACCCTTTGCACGCGGATCCGGGGTTCGCTGTCGGCGCCGGCTTTCCCAGACCCATCCTGCATGGACTGTGCACTTATGGTTTTGCGTGTCGCGCCATACTACGAAGTATTTGCGACTATGACCCTGCCAAGATAGCTGGGTTCGACGCACGCTTTTCAGCCCCCGTATTCCCAGGCGAAACACTCGTCACGGATATGTGGGTCGATGGCAACATCGTGTCGCACCGCACGCGGGTGAAAGAGCGCGACGTCGTTGTCGTCAACAACGGCCGCGCCGTCCTGAAAAGTGCAAGCGAGATTTGACGAATCCACGATCGCCTGGCATCTCTCCTGGTCAGGCTTGCGCGAGCTTGCGGCGCATCTCGGGGTGGAGGACCCGATGGTGTTCGCCACCGCAGCGTCTTGCTAAGATTCCACGCGCTTAGTGCACGGTCCCTAGTCCATTTTGGGGGCGGAGAATCATGCAAATCAATGAGGGCGGGTGTCTTTGTTCGGCTATCCGGTTTCGCATCTTGGGCGAGCCGGTGTTCTCCATCGTCTGTCATTGCGCCACCTGCCGCAGAGCGAACGCCGCGCCGACCGTCGCTTGGCTGACGTTCGACCGCGGGCAGGTTGAGATCTTGACAGGTCACCCGCGCACCTACCGCTCCTCACGGGGTGTGGTTCGACAATTTTGCGGTACTTGCGGCAGCCAGCTCTTGTATGAGAGCGCAGAGAGCCCGGCAACCATCGATATCACCACCGCATCGATGGACAATCCGAATCTGTTTCCGCCGACCATGGAGGTCTGGCTGGAACACCGGGTGTCCTGGCAAACCGCCAATCAGGACCGCGCACAGTATCCCAGGAGCACTCGGTGACCCGGCAACTGATCAGCTCTGGATCCCAGTTCGAGCACGACATTGGATATTCCCGGGCCGTGGTCGATGGCGAGTGGGTATTCGTGTCCGGAACGACGGGCTTCGATTACGCGACCATGGCCATTTCCGATAATTTATTGGACCAGACCGAGCAGTGCATGAAAAACATACAATCGGCTCTGCGTCAGGCGGGCGCCGAGTTCGCCGACGTGGTACGGGTAAACTACGTGCTGCCCAATGCCGCGCGCTTTCCCGACTGCTGGCCGATACTGCGCAAGTACCTAGGCGCGGTTCGACCGGCCGCGACGATGATTTGTGCGGGGTTGTCCGATCCGCGCATGCAGATCGAGATCGAAGTGACCGCTCGCAAACGCGCGCCGTGAGCGCCGCGTCCGCCGCCGCGTTCACCGCGGTAAAGCTCATCGGAGCGGCTACCGAACCACCATCACGGTCACTCCGGCGCCGATCGGTGAGGCGAGCCGTCTGCGGCTCAGCCACGCGGGTTTCTGCGACGTGGGTGCCCCCAGGGTATGCTAATGTTGCACCCAGGAACTCTGGAGAGCCCCTGTGAAAGTATTGCTCGTCATTGTCGGCTGGTGCCTTCTGTTGGTGCTGTGCTGGCCGTTGGCGGTGTTGGCCATCGTGCTCTGGCCCCTGCTGTGGGTCTTGTCGCTGCCGTTTCGCCTGGTCGCTGTTTCATTTGACGCCCTGTTCGCCTTGCTGCGGGCCATACTCTTTCTTCCCGCACGCCTATGCGGATACCGTGGCAGCTCCACGAGCCGTCCCACGTAACCCCGAGTCCGAGCCGTGCGACGCGCAGCTGCCGCGGGAGCGCCACGCAACGATCGCCCAGCGGCGGAAGTAGAGTGAATCATCGATGATTTCGGCCCGGGATGCGCTCGCGCTCTTGCAGGAGGGAAACCACCGTTTCGCATCCGACGTCAGCAATCGCGACGCGATCACGAGCCGGATGCGTCGCCTCGAGTTGACTGGAAGCCAGGCACCGTTCGCGGCCATTCTCGGCTGCTCCGATTCACGGGTTCCCGTCGAAATCGTCTTCGATCAAGGTCTCGGGGATCTGTTCGTCATTCGGGTCGCGGGCAATATCGTCGCTCCATCCCAGATCGGCAGCGTCGAATTCGCCGCCGAGCAATTCGGCACGCGCTTGGTGGTGGTGCTGGGCCATACGCAGTGCGGCGCCATTGAAACGACTCTGCGGCAGCTGCAGCGGCCTATCGAGAACCAGTCGCGCAATTTGCACTCCATCGTGGACTTGATACGGCCGTCCGTCGAAGGGCTGTTGGCCACGGACTTGAGACACGATCTTCCCGCCCTGGGCCGCGCGGCGGTCCGCGCCAATATCCGCGCGTCGGTGAAGCATCTGCGGCACGGCTCGGACATCATCGAGCAGCTCATCCAAAAGGCCGGGCTCATGGTCGTTGGCGCGGAGTACTCGCTGGAGACCGGCTTCGTCGATTTCTTCGATGGCTTGACGGGGAGTGATTTCGCATCAGCGCCGCAGTCCGGAGCACGTCGTACCTGAGGGAACCCACGATACGGCCATATCCATGGGCACGCCGTCGTGGACAGTTAGGACCGAAAAGCTCTGTAGTTCGGGAATTCGAAAAGGCCCTTTGTCCGCGCATCGAGCGGAGTGACCGGGGAGTGACCAAGAGCCAATCGGCGGGTTAGAAGGGATATTGCTACAATCCGAATATGCGCCCGTAGCTCAGCTGGATAGAGTACTGCCCTCCGAAGGCAGGGGTCACTGGTTCGAATCCAGTCGGGCGCGCCATTCCAATGACCTATGTGCCCGGTATGACAGACTGCGAGCGCCTCAGTGTGGCGTTTTAGTCGTAAGCCATCTGCACCCGGTCTCGCCGACGGGCGGGTAATGCGCGACCCACAACAAGCGCAAGCTGCTGCAGACGCTGCCGTCAATGCCGCGGCGCAGGGCTCATTGGATTCACCTCGCGGAGGGGACTGGTGCCGCGCTGGTCGTTTGGGCCGGGGGCGGCGAGCTGCTCGGCCGCCCGGCATTGCGCAGCCCGTTGCCCGCATGCGCGAGCGATACCGCAAACAGCCGATCGAGCAGACCTCGCGTCGCCCCGCCGCGGTTCATGAGCCGGCTGGTCCATTGCAGCGACGGATCTCCGCGTTTGCCGGCCTGCAGAGAAACCGAGCTGCCGGTGGTTTGCCACAGGGTCAGCAACTGCACGCGATCATGCGATTTGTATTCCGACATTCGTTCCCAGACCGTGGAGCCCCGGATCAAGGGGGTGTCGCTGAAGGAAGTCAGCGCGGGCTCGCTGTCCAGGACGTTCCGCTTTCGCGGACGAAACTCCGTGGCCGAAAATCCCTGAGCGGCGGCCGCCGGCGCGGTAAAGAATCCCGGGGACTCGAGCGCCGCTGCAGCCGGCGGCGTCGCCTCGTGAAAGACGCCGAAGTCGCCATTCGCACCCGTGCCGGGAATCGTCGCACCCGTGCCGGGAATCGTCGCACGCGTGCCGGGAATCGTTGCAGCCGTGCCGGTAATCGCCGCTTGATCGCCCGCCAGCGCCTCACCGCAGCGGATCAGGGCGAACAGCACCAATCCCAGCAGAATCCTCTCGTGGACAATATTGCTGCGTGCCGCGTGATCTGCGAGCGGCGCATCATTGATTGAAGGAATTTCCGTCATGAGGTGGACACTTACGCACCCGGCGCCTCGTCAGCATCCTCCAACTGCGGGCAGGGCTTACGCGACATGCGTCACAAATCCGCGCCGAACTCGCGGTTACCCCCCTCATGGCAACATATTCTCGAGGCCGGCGCCTCGTTATGTTCATCGTGCGCCGCACTCAAGAACCAGGGCGCGCCACTCAAGGGTCCGGGTCGCGATACTCCGCCCGCGCGGTCTCCCAGTCGCGGCCGTTGAAGGGTTTCACGGACATCGATTCGACGGTGTCCCCGTCGAGACAGCGCGCGTTGACGCTGACTCCGTCGGGATGCGAACGGGGAATGTAGAAGGATTTCACCCCGCAAGTGGCGCAGAAATAATGCTTCGCGACATGGGTGTTGAACGAATATGTCGACAGCGCTTCGCGGCCGCTGAGCAGCTTGAATCGATCGGCCGGCACGATCAGATGCAAATACCCGTACTTGCTGCAGATGGAGCAGTTGCAGTCGGCGACTTCGAGCTTGGCCGGCGCAATCACTTCGAAGCGCACGCGACCGCAATGACAGCCGCCGGTATGTGTAGGCATTCTGGGGCTGGGAGTCTGTCTGTGTATTCCGCGTGAGCCTAGCGCTTGTGCTCTTGCGCCGCCAGATCGCTGACCAGCGCCAACAGCCGCTCCGGGTCGCCGGCGGAACGCACGTCGGCGATGAATTTTCCGTTCACGACGAAGGTCGGAACGCCGTCGATCCGATAGCGCTGCACCAATTGGTCGGCTCTTTGCAGCGCGGTTTCCACGGCGAAGGAGCGGTAGGCCTTCTTGAAGTCGCTTTCCGAAATGCCGAATTTCATGACGAACGCGGTTTGAATGCGCTCCGTCTCCGCTTCGTTGCCCGACTCGGCAACCAAGGGGTTGCCGTTGACGTGAATTTCCTTGAACACCGCGGTGTGCATCTGATCCAGCTTACCCAGGCTCTCCAAGGTGTAGTACAACCGCGCCAGGGCACGGTGTCCCTCGTTCCACATCACATGGACGCGCGAAAAGCTGATGTAGGCCGGCTTGGTCTTTCTCCACGCCTCGACCAAGGGGTCGATCGCATAGCAATGCGGGCACGCGTACCAGAAAAACTCCAACACCTCCACCTGCCCGGGGGGAACCTGCGTGGGCTGGGCAGGCACGAGCCGCGTGTAATTGACGCCTTCCTGCCACAATGTGGGCCCGTTGAGCGGAGCGGCGGATGCCGTGGAGGTGGAGGCTGCAACCGTCGAGGCGACCGCCGCCAGCAGTGGGTTGTGAGCGCCGCTGTTGCTGGGTACATCCTCCACCGTCTCGGAACCATCTTCATTCGTGCGAGTGATTTTCGACGGCAGATCGGACGCCGCATCGACTGTCTTCTGCTGCACGGCGGCGGCCAGGGCCGGCGCGGGGCTCGGCGCCGATACCACGGGCGGGGCGCTGGCGGGTGACCGCTCCTCATCCGCGGATTGCGGCTTGCCGCATGCGGCGAGCACCAGCGCCAGCCCGGCGAACAGCAGCAGAGGCCGCATACGCATGATCACCGCAGACCCTGCACGTACGACGCCAGATTGCGAACGTCGTCGGGCGACAGGCGCTTGGCAATGGTCTGCATGATGCCGTTCGGACCGGTCGAACGGGCGCCGGAGGCGTAGTCAGTCAGCTGCTTGGAAACGTACACCGACTGCTGACCGCGCAGCGCCGGAAATCTCGCCGGCTCGTTGCCGCGGCCGGTTGGACCGTGACAGGCCATGCACGCCGGGATGGCGCGCGCCGGATCGCCCCCCCGGTAGAGCTTCTCGCCCGCCTGCCAGTACGATGGGTCGGCTTCCAACCCGGTGTTGACCAGGCTGTCGAAGTACGCTCCCAGATCGTCCATGTCCTGCGGGGTCAAGGACATGGCGTTCGGCATCATTACGGGATTGGTGCGCTTGCCGTCCTTGAAGTTCTTGAGCTGTTCCGCGATGTAGTCCGCGCCGATGCCGGCGAGGCTCGGCCACTCAGGATTCGTGCTGTTGCCGTTCGCACCGTGACACGCCTGGCAAACGATGGCTTTGGGGGCGCCGGTTTCGGCGCTGCCCGCTGGCAGTGCCGAGTTGCCGATGATCATGCCGGAAATTGTCGCTGTCAGAATCCAAAGCCGCTTCATGATCGCCGTTTACCCCATGCTAATGTGAACCGCTCCCAACCCCAAATTGTACACTAGAGCCCGTAAATTTCGTCCAAGCGGCGGCCATGTCGACCTACCCCCACGTGAAATTCCTGACCAGCTCGGCCGAAGCGCATCAGCTCGCGACCGACGCCGGGAAGGAGATTGCCTTTGCGGGACGCTCGAATTCCGGCAAGTCGACGGCGATCAACGCGATCGTGCAACGCGCCGCTCTTGCACGCGTGAGCCGCACGCCGGGCCGCACGCAGCTGATCAATTTTTTCGAGATGGCTCCCGAACGGCGACTGGTCGACCTGCCGGGGTACGGGTTCGCCAAGGTGCCGGACAGAGTGCGGCTTCATTGGCTGCAATTGATGGAACATTACTTCAATGTGCGCGAATCTCTGGTGGGATTGATTTTGATCGTCGACAGCCGCCGCGGTCTCGGGACCCAGGATGCCGGTATGCTCGAATGGATTCTCGCCAGGGACCGGTTCGCGCACGTACTGCTCACCAAAGCCGACAAGCTCAATCGCCGCGACGCACAGCGCGTGCTGCGCGAGACCGTGGCGGCGTGCTCCGATACGTCGGTAACGGCGCAATTGTTTTCGGCGCATGCAAAAGAAGGTCTCGAGGAGGCGCGCCAGGTCATGGACCGCTGGCTCACATAAAAAAAGGCCCCGGTGGTTACTGTGAGCAGCCACCGAGGCAGACCAACCCGGCATGGGGATGACAAACCGGGTCATTCCCGCTCAGGGAGAAGAGCGGGGAGCGTCTTACACGCTCATTAGGTTAGATGGGGACGTGTCCCGAAAGTTCCAGCCCTCGTAACAGCAATTTTTGTTATGGGTCCGAAACGCCCTTTCGGGGCATTCACGGGCCGGCTACGGGGGGATTTTGCTCCAAACCGCCTCAATATGCACGTTTTCCTACGCGCCAGCCTCCCCCCGTCCGACACCGCTGTGCGGCAAAGTCCCACGAGAGCGATGCGTCCGGCGCCCGCCCGTTGCACTGCCGCGTCCTAGTGCGCCTCGTCCCAGTTGCGGCCCATCCCTACATCGACTTTAAGGGGCACCGCCAGCCGCGCCGCCTGCGCCATGTGGATCCTCAGCTGCTGCACGACCTGCGGGATGGCCGCGTCCGACACCTCGAGAACCAGTTCGTCATGCACCTGCATGATGAGCCGGGCCGGCAGCCGAGAACTCTGCAGCCACGCGTCCACCTCGATCATGGCGCGCTTGATGATGTCGGCGGCCGTGCCTTGCATGGGTGCGTTGATGGCGCTGCGCTCGGCATACTGGCGCAGCGCCTGATTGCGCGACTGGATCTCCGGCAGATAGAGGCGCCGCCCGAATACCGTCTCCACATAACCCGTTTCTCGGGCCTGGCGGCGCGTCTCTTCCATATAGCGCTTCACGCCCGGATAGCGCTCGAAGTAGACGTCCATGTACTTTTGCGCTTCGCCCCGGCCGATCCCCAATTGGCGCGCGAGTCCGAATGCCGACATTCCGTACATCAATCCGAAATTGATGGCCTTCGCGGAACGGCGCTGATCGGCGCTGACCTCTCCCAAGGGCGTTGCAAACACCTCGGCGGCGGTTGCCTGATGGACGTCGCGATCCTCGGCAAAGGCTTCGAGCAAGCTCGCATCGCCCGAGAGGTGCGCCATGATGCGCAACTCGATCTGCGAGTAGTCGGCGGCGACGAGCAAAGAGCCGGGCGGCGCCACGAAGGCCTGTCGAATACGCCGCCCCTCGCGCGTGCGGATCGGGATATTTTGCAGATTCGGATCCGTCGAGGAGAGTCTGCCGGTGGCGGCGACCGCTTGGTGATAGGAGGTGTGAATGCGTCCCGTCACCGGATCGATTTGCTTGGGCAGATTGTCCGTGTAGGTCGATTTGAGCTTCGCGACGCCGCGATACTCCAATACCAGTTTGGGCAGCGGATACGTGGCCGCGAGTTCTTCGAGCACGTCCTCGGCCGTCGAGGGCTGACCGGTGGGAGTCTTGCGCATCACCGGAATGCCGAGCTTGCCGAACAGAATCTCCTGCAATTGCTTCGGCGAATCGACATTGAACGCACCGCCCGCCTCGGCGTGCGCCTGCGCCTGCAGCTCCAGCATGCGCGCGGCGAGTTCGGAGCTCTGGATCCTGAGCAGCTCGCGATCCACGAGCACGCCCGCGCGCTCCATCCGGAACAGCACCTGCACGAGCGGCTGCTCGATGGTTTCGTAGACGGCTTTCAAAGCCGGCACCGCTTCGATCTGCGGCCAGAGGTGCTGATGCAGCCGCAGAGTGACGTCCGCATCCTCGGCGCAGTACTCGGCCGCGCGGTCCACCTCCACCTGATTGAAGGGGATCTGCTTGGCGCCCTTGCCCGCAACGTCTTCGTGGTGAATGGTCTTGATGCCGAGATATCTCTCGACGGTCGAGTCCATGTCGTGGCGCGTGGCGACGCTGTTGAGCACATAGGATTCGAGCATGGAATCAAACCGCTGTCCGTTGAGGGCGATGCCGTAGTTCGCGAGGACGTGGGCGCCGTACTTGAGATGGTGGCCCAACTTGGGCAGAGCGGCGTTCTCGAGCAGCGGCCGGAAGGCCGCAAACACCTTGTCCCGATCGAGCTGTTGCGGAGCGCCCGGATAGTCGTGGCCGAGCGGCAGGTAGGCTGCCTCTCCCGGCGCGACCGCGAAAGACAGGCCGACGATGCGCGCCTGCATGTAATTGAGACTGTCGCTCTCCGTATCGAAAGAGATGAGCGGCGCGGCGGCGAGCCTGGCGAGCCAGGTGTCCAGAGCCTCCTGGGAGAGGATCTTTTGATAGTCGCGCGCGGCGGCGGGCGTTTCGGCCACGGCCACGGCGACCGCCACCGCGGCGGTTTGGCCGGCCGCGTTCTCCGCCACCTCGACTTGCACCATCGCGGCGTCCGCGTCCGCCATGGGGACATCGACCGCGGGGCTCAGCGCCTTGAGCAATGCGCGCAGTTCCAGCCGCGTGTACAGTTCGCGCAGCCGCGCGAGCTCGGGCGCGCCGGCGACAAGCTCTTCGGCCGTGATGTCGAGCTTCACGCCGGTGTCGATGGTGGCGAGCTTGCGCGAGAGCTCGAGCATCTCGAGTTCACCGCGCAAGTTCTCTCCCACCTTTCCGCCGATCTCGCCGGCATGGGCGATCAGCCCATCGAGAGTCTGATATTGATTGAGCCACTTGGCCGCAGTTTTGGGACCGACGCCCGTGATTCCTGGAATGTTGTCCGAACTGTCGCCGACCAGCGCGAGGTAATCGACGATCTGCTCGGGATAGACATCGAACTTCGCCTTGACGCCGGCGCGATCCAGACGGGAATTGCTCATGGTGTTGATCAAGCCGATGTTGGGGCCCACCAGCTGCGCCATGTCCTTGTCGCCGGTCGAGATCAGAACCTCGTAGCCCGACGCGGCTCCCTGCTTGGCCAGGGTGCCGATCACATCGTCGGCTTCGACACCGGGCACGCGCAGCAGCGGCACGCCCATCGCGGCGACCGCGTCGTAGAGAGGCTGCACTTGCAAACTCAGATCGTCGGGCATGGCGGGGCGATGCGCTTTGTACTGCTCGAACAAATCGTCTCTGAACGTGCGGCCGGGCGCATCGAATACCACCGCGATGCGGTCGGGCGATTCTTCCTTGATCATCTTGTTCAGCATATTGAGCACGCCCAGCACCGCCCCCGTCGGTTCACCCCTCGAGTTGCTGAGCGGCGGCAACGCATGAAAGGCTCGATACAGATAGCCGGAGCCATCGACCAAAATGAGTTTGCCGGAGCTCATGAATCTGCACCCCGGGTCAGGGCTTTGAGGCGGTATCCGACGGAATGCCCGGGCCGGGCGCGGGCGCCGGCGCTGGGGATGCGGGCGCCGGGTTCGCGACGGCGCCTGTTCCCGCAGGCGCCGGAGCTGCGGCCGCCGGCGTTCCCGGCGCGGCGGGGGCGGGGGCGGCGGGAGTGCGGGGACTTTGTATGGTTCTTTTGTGTTTGGGTGCGTCTGGAAGCACCAGCGGCCCTTTTTGACCGCATCCGACGACCATCCCGGCCAGGTAGATGGGAATCCAAAGACGCACAATTCTCATGCTTGGAGTATACCGCTTGCGGCGACGCGACAGTTCGCCCGGAACTTCTGGCGCCGCCGGCCGGTCCGAGCTTGAGAACCTCACTTGGAGATATTGATGAAGCGGATTTCAGGAACCCTGTCGGCAATCATCGCGGTTGGCGCGTGTGCCGCGTCGACGGCGGTCTTGGCGGACGATCCGGCCGGATTTTATCTGGGCGCCGGCGTGGGTTATTCCACGATCCGAAGCGACGATCCAGGCTACGGCCTGCCCGGTTATTTCAACGATCACGAGACTGCGTGGAAGGTCATCGCGGGGGTTCGCCCACTGCCCGTGATAGGCGCCGAATTCGAGTACATCGACTTCGGACAGCCCGGTGGCCACAGCGGCTACTACAACGCTGCCTACTACGGGCTTGATTCTCACCCCCACGCGCCAGCGCTGTTCGCCGTGGGATATTTACCGCTGCCGATCCCGTTTTTCGATATCTTCGGCAAGGCGGGCGTGGCGCGGCTGGATACCGACGTCACCACCACCGTGACGCCGACCTGTACCGCGGTGCCTGCCTGCCTGCCCTATTCGTATCGTCACGATGAGACTGCCAACAAACTCGCCTACGGCGTGGGTTTGCAGTCCAAGTACTGGGGTATCTCGTTTCGGGCGGAGTACGAGCGCATCAGTTCGACCTACGGTGACCCCGACGCGCTCACCGTCAGCGCCACTTGGACTTTCTAACGGTCGCTCTGCCCAGCCGGCGGTAATCGCGCACCGCCGGATGCGGGTGTCTATACTGACAGCATGATAATACTGGCAGGATGATAATCGTGCTTCGACCCCGCGCGCGCCGCTCGCTGCTGCTCACGCTGGGGTTCGCCGCCGCGCTGGCTGCGTGCGCCGACAAGGATCTCCTCGCTGAGACCGCGAGCGCGACCGCCGGCACCGGCGACGCCACGACTCGAGCGCTGCGCTCGGCGGTGAACACCATCGTGGTGATCTACGCAGAAAATCGCGCCTTCGACAATCTGTACGGCAACTTCCCCGGAGCGCGGGGCTTGAGCGATGTCGTTGATCCGGATGGCCGGCCCTTGCCGGCCTACGTTCCGCAGGTTGATCGCGATGGGTCCGTGCTTGCCGTGCTGCCCCCGACTTGGGGCGGCGTCACGGCGCCCGGTGTGACGCCGGTGGTGACTCAGGCGCAAAGCGCGGGTCTTCCCAATGCACCTTTCTCGATCGAGCGCGCCTTCAGCGCGCAGGCTCATGTTGCTTTGTCGACGTCGACCGTGACGCGCGACCTGGTGCATCGCTTCTTCGAGCATCAGATGCAGATCGACGGCGGCAGGAACGACGGGTACGCGGCATGGTCCGACGCCGGCGGCCTTGCGATGGGACACTATGACTACAGCCGGTCGGCGCTGTACGCGCTCGCGCGGGAGTTCGTGCTCGCCGACAATTTCTTTCAGGGCGCGTTTGGCGGTTCGTTCCTCAATCATCAATACCTGATCTGCGCCTGCGCGCCCGTATACCCCAACGCGGATACCGCGGCGGCGAAACCTTCCATAGCGACCCTCGAACAGGACGCGGCCGGCCATTATCTACCGCGGCTAAAGGTCGCGAAGGACGCCAAGGCCTCCGCCTTGGACGGGCCCCCCAGATTCGCCAAGGGCGGAAATCTCGCGCCGGCCAACTACTTCGGCGACGGCAAGTTCCACGCGGTGAACACCATGCAGCCCCCTTACCAGCCGAGCGGCAACAAGCCGGCGCTCGCCGATACCGATTTCTTGTATGCGGATCCCGCCAACCCCACCACCCTGCCGCCGCAGAATCAGCAGACCATCGGCGACGCCCTGGATGCCAAGCGCATCCCGTGGACCTGGTATTCGGGCGCCTGGGACGCTGCGCTTGCCGATGGCCGACGGCCCGCGCGCGAATCTCGCGAGGCGATCTATGCGCCCGAGACTCCCGGCGGCAATCCCGACTTCCAGCCGCATCACCAGCCCTTCAATTACTACGAGCGCTTCGATCCGAGAGCGCATGCCGAAGGGCGCGCACTGCATTTGAAGGATTACAGCGCGCTCCTCGGCGATGCGGCCGCGGGCCGGCTACCGCCGGTCGTGTTCTACAAACCGCAAGGCAATGTGAATCAGCACGCCGGTTACGCGTCGGTCGCGGAGGGCGACGCACACATCGCCGACGTGGTGGCGAAATTGCGCGCGAGCCAGCAGTGGCCGCACATGGTGATCGTCATCACCTACGACGAATTCGGCGGGGCGTGGGACCACGTGGCTCCGCCAGCCGGCGATCTGTTGGGTCCCGGCGCGCGTATTCCGGCGCTGATCATTTCACCGTTTGCGAAGCGCGGTACCGTCGATCATACGCAGTACGACACGGAGTCAATCCTGCGCCTGATTACCCGCCGCTTCGACCTCGAGCAATTGCCGGGGATTACCACGCGCGATCGGGGCCTTGCCGCCCACGGCGCGCCGCCCATGGGCGACCTGACCAACGCATTGCAGCTGATCCGTTAGTGGGGAGACGGCGCCGGCGCGCTTCTCGGTGCGACGCTCAGCACTTCAATCTCGAAAATCAACAGCGAACCGCCGGGGATGCCCGGCCTCGGATTCGCGCCGTAGCCAAGTTCCGGCGGCACGAACAATTGCCATTTGGCACCCGGCTTCATCAGGACCAGGGCTTCCTGCCAGCCCGGGATCACACCGTTCACCGTCAAGGGTATCGGTGCGCCGCGCTTGTAGGTGCTGTCGAATTCCGAGCCATCGAGCAGCTTGCCGCGGTACTGTACCGTCACCGAGTCGGTGGGCAGGATCGCCGCCGCCTTTCGGTCTCCGGGCAGAATGATCTTGTATTGCAGGCCCGAGGCCGTGCTCGTTACGCCCTTCTCGCGCGCGTTGCGCTCCAGGAACGCCTTTGCCGCCGCCTGATTGCGTGTGATGGCGGTTCCCCGCACCAATTGGACGTACTGCTGCACTTGCTGACGATCGGCCGGAGTACTGAGCTCGCCGTGCAGGCCCGCCTTCAGGCCGCGCTCGATGGATTCGATGGTCAGCTGATCGGTGATCCCCACCCCGTGCAGCTGCTCGCCGAAGACGAGTCCAAACAAGTAGCCGATATGGTCTGCGTCCTCCGCCGCCGGGTCCGCGGCAGAAGCGGCCGGGGCAGCTGCCGCTGTCCCGGGCGCAGTAGCCGCGGCCGGCGCAGTGGATCCCGGGGAGGGCGTTTGGGCGCCGGCCTGAGCCGCGGCTGCAACCATGAGGCACACGGTGCCACAATTGAGAAAAGTTCTTATGGAGGTTCGCTTCATGGCGCGAACGATACGCCCCTCCATGCTACAAATGCCAGCGCGCCTCAGACGCCGAGGGAGCCGCGCCGGATGACCGCCACCGTCAGGCGTGACGTGCATACCAACTTGCCCGCTTCATTCAAAATGTCGATGGCCCAGACCTGGGTACGGCCGCCGATATGCGCGGGCCGCGCAGTGCCGGTAACGATGCCGGAACGCGCGGCGCGCACGTGATTGGCGTTGATTTCCTGGCCCACGCACTGGTACTCCCCGACGTCCACGCACATGACCGCGCCCATGCTTCCCAGAGTTTCGGCGAGCACCACCGACGCGCCGCCATGAAGCAGCCCGTAGGGCTGGCGGGTGCGCCCGTCGACCGGCATGGTGCCGCGAACGAAATCGTCGCCGGCCTCGGTGAATTCGATTCCAACGTGCTCGACCAGGGTTCCCGCATGCACGGAATTCATTTCTTGCACGGTTCGCAAACTCTTCCAGATGCTCATTTGGGATCCTTGAGCTTGCCGGCCACGCGCCGATAGGCCTCGCGAAACGGTATGCCCTCCTTCGCCACCAGCGCGTTCGCCTCGGCGGCGGCGTGTATGCCCGGATCCAGCCGGATATTTTCCGGCTGAAAGCTCACCCCCGCGAGAGCGCTCGGCAGGATTGCCAGCGTTTGGCTGCAGGAATCGATGGCGCGGAACAACGGCGGTTTGATCAGCTGCAGATCGCGGTGGTAACCCGACGTCAGCTTTTGCGTGATTCCGAGCACCTCGTTGAGCGCCGCCTGCGCGACCGAACTGCGCCCACGCATCAATTCAAATACATCGGGATTGCGCTTCTGCGGCATGATGGAGGAGCCGGTGGTAAATGCCGCCGGCAGCGCGACGAAACCGAATTCCTGCGTGTAGTAGAGCATCAGGTCCGCCGCGAGACGTCCCACGTCCTGGGCGAGCAGAGTGATTTCGAACAACAGCTGCGCCTCGGCCTTGCCGCGGGAGAGCTGCACGGCGGTCACCGGCTCTTGAGTCACGTAAAATCCAAGGCGATGCCGCGTCTCTTCGCGGTTAAGATCGAGGTTCGGCGTCCCGTAGCCGGCCGCGGATCCGAGAGGATTCTTGCCGATGCGCCGCTGCGTGTGCTCGAGACCTTCCGCATCGTCGCGGATTTCCGCGGCGAAGCCCTGTGCCCACAGCGCGACGGTGCTCGGCATTGCCTGCTGCATATGGGTGTAGCCGGGCAGCGCCATCGCGCCATGCCGCGCCGCCAGCGCATCGAGAGCATCCGCGGCGCCCACCGCGCCCCGACGCAATTCTTCGGCGGCATCGCGCAGGTAAAGACGCAGCGCGGCGAGCACCTGATCGTTGCGCGACCGGCCGGCGTGCAGGCGTCCGCCGGCCGCGCCGATGCGGGCGGTGAGCAGATTCTCAATCGCCGTCTGGCAGTCCTCCTGATCGAGGGAGACACGCCAGGCCCCGCGCGCATGTTCTTCTCCGATCGCCGCGAGAGCCTCGCGGATCAACCCGAGCTCCTGCGCCGACAGCAATCCCTGAACCGCCAGCATGTCCGCGTGCGCGATGGAGGCTTGGATGTCGTAGCGCACCAGGCGATCATCCAGGACGTGATCGTCGCCTGCCGTGTACGCGAGCACCTGCGCGTCGAGCGGAGCGCCCTTGTCCCAGAGTCGCGTCATGACAAAACCTGTCCCGCCGTCATGGGTTCAGGCGCCCGAAGCGCTGAGTTGTTCCGCCGGGCTCAAGGCCGTGAGATCCGCGATCACCAGCGTGCCGGTGCCTTCGTTCGTGAAGATCTCGGCGAGCAGGCTGTCGGCCGATTTGTAGCTGATGACATGCACCCGGCGCACGCCGCTGCGGATGGCGTTCTCGATTGCCGCCGCTTTGGGCAGCATGCCGTCCTTCAGCGCGCCCTGATCGCGCAGCCGCTTCAAGCCCTTGATGTCCGTATACGACACGACCGAGGTGGGATCGTCGGCGCGCTCGAGAATTCCCGGCGCGCCGGTGCAAAGCACGAGCTTTTCGGCCGACAGGGCGCCGCCAATGGCCGCGGCCACCGTGTCCGCGTTGATGTTGAGCAAAGTGCCGTGCGAGTCCGCGGACAAGGGGGACACCACGGGCATCAAGCCGTTCTCGAGCAGTTTCTCGATGACGCCGGCATTCACCGAATCGATATTGCCGACGAATCCGTAATCCACCATCTCGCTGGAGCCTTCCGCGACGCGCACCGGCGGGCGCTTGTGCGCGCGTATCAAACCCGCATCGACTCCGCTCAATCCGATGGCCTCGATGTCCAGCTCCCGGCAAATCGCCAGGATGCGCGTGTTGATCAGGCCGTTCAGCACCATGGCGGTCACGTCGATCGACTTCTGATCCGTGACCCGGCGGCCGTTGACCACCCGTGTGTGCAGACCGAGGGTCGCCTGCAGGGAGTCCAGTTGCGGGCCGCCGCCATGGACCAGAACGGTCTTGATGCCCACTTGGTGCAGGATCGCCACTTGCTCGATCAAGGTACGCGTCGACATCTCGTCGCTGAACACCGCGCCGCCCGCCTTGATGATGAAGACCTTGTTCTTGTACATGCGGATGTACGGCGCCGCGCTCTTGAGCGCGCGCACGGCGATGGAGGGATCAGGTCGGCTCATAATCATGGATGTGCTCCCCAATTGCTCGATCATGCAAGCATGCGGTGCAGAACGGCCATCTGCACCGCCAGGCGATTGAAGGCCTCGCGTTTGACCACCGCGCGCGGGCCGTCCAGAATTTCATCGGCGACCGCGACATTGCGTCGCACCGGCAGGCAGTGCATGAGCCTGGCGTCTGGCATCGCGCCCTTGAACCACTGCTCGCGCACGCACCAATCGGACAGCTCGGCGCGCAGCCGCGAGTCCGCCTCGGTGTCGCCGTAATAGGCGGTAGTCCCCCACTCCTTCGCGTACAGCACGCTGGCACCGGAGAGCGCCGCAACCCGATCGGCAGTTTCGACCAACGAGCCGCCGGCCGCCGAGGCGGCCAACCGCGCCCGTTGCATGACCTGCGGCGGCAGGGCGAAGCCGTCCGGCCGCAGTACCACCACTTCCATGCCGCGCATCGCCGCCATGTGCACGGTGGCGGCCGGAACGGCGAGGGGCAGCGCCTTCGGGTGATAGACCCAGCTCAAGACGAACTTGGCTCGCTGCGGCACCGCGAGTTCATCCAAGGTGCGCCAGTCCGCCAGCGCCTGGCATGGATGATCGGCCGCCGACTCCAGATTGATCAGCGGCTTGTCGCACAGCGCATCGATCACCCCGAACAGGCTTTCGCCGAGATCGTCGGCGAGGTTCTTGCCTTCGGCGAAGGCGCGGACGCCGAGCGCGTCGCAGTACGATGCCAGCACCGGAATGCCCTCGCGGATGTGCTCGGCCGCGGCGCCCTTCATGATGGCATTGAGCCGAGTCTCCAGCTGCCACGTGCCCTGTCCCGGCGTGATGACGAAGGAGGATCCGCCGAGGCGCGCCATGCCGGCTTGGAATGAGGCGAGCGTGCGCAGCGACGGGTTGAAGAACACCAACCCCAGGATCTTGCCTGCCAGCGCATGCGGTTCCGGCCGGTCCTGCAGGGATTGGGCGAGCGCCAGCAGGTCGAGAATCTGCCCGCGGCTGAAATCGGCCAGACTCAAGAAACGCTTCATGCGGGAATTCTCGCCAGGGCGTCGCTCAGCCGATCCACATGCCCTTCGTTCAAAATGTACGCCGGCAGCAGGCGCAGAATGTAGGGATCGGCGCTGGTGCCGGTCAGAATATTCCCGGCGAGCAGCGCCGCCTGTACCTCCTTGGCCGGACGCGATGTCTTGAGGCCCAGCAAGAACCCCGCGCCCTGCACGCCGGTGACCGGACCGATGATGCAGCTCGCGCGGATGTACGCGGAGACTTGGCGCACGTTCGCGAGCAGCGACTCGGATTCAATGGTGTCGATCACTGCCTCGGCCACCGCGCATGCCATGGGGCCGCCGCCGAAGGTGGTGCCCATGTCGTCGTACTTGAGCCTGCCCGCGACACGGCGCGACAGCAGCAGGGCCGACACCGGAAAGCCATTTCCCAGCGCCTTCGCGGCAGTGATCATGTCCGGCGCGACACCATGGAAATTCGCCGCAAAAGGCGCGCCGGTGCGGCCCATTCCGCATTGCACCTCATCGAAGATCAACAAGGCGCCCACATCGTCGCAGCGCCGCCGCAGCGCCTGCAACATCGGCTTGCCGACGTCGTATGCTCCGCCCACTCCCTGTACCGGCTCGACGATGACGGCGGCCGTATCGCCATCGACGAATTGCTCGACCGCGGCGGGATTGTCGCGCGGTGTGAAACTCACATCGAAGGGCGTGCGCGGAAACCCATACCATTTATCGAGAGCGCCCCAGGTCACGGCGCCGGCGGCGGCGGTTCTGCCGTGAAATCCCTGTTCCAACGCCACGACCTTGCCGCGGCCCGTCAGCCTGAGGGCGAGCTTCAAGGCATTTTCGTTGGCCTCGGCGCCGCTGTTGATCCAGAACACCGTGTCCAGTCCGAGCCCGGCGAACTTCGAGAGGCGGGCGGCCGCGCGCTCGCGGATCACCATCGGCAGCGCGTTGGTTTGGAAGGCCATCTGCCGTGCCTGACGCTCGAGCGCGGCGAGCCAGCGCGGATGAGCGTAGCCCAAACCGGCGACGGCATGGCCGCCGTAAAAGTCCAGGATTTTGCGGCCGTCGCGCGCGTGCAGCCATACGCCCTCGCCATGCGCGATCTCGATGGGATATTGCGCAAAGACTTGCGCCAGATGGCTCGTCAAAGCCTGGGTGACCGCAGTCGGCATCTTACGTCCAGCCGGGCGCGGGAGCGGTGAGGCCGGTCGTCTCGGCATGACCCAGCAAGCGGTTCATCCATTGAACGGCGCCGCCCGCGGCGCCCTTGTTGAGATTATCGACGACCGACATCACGGCGATGGAGTTGCCGTTGGTCACGGCGCCCAGGTGCGAATAATTGCTGGTCGCCACGTCCTTGACTCGCGGCGCCGCGTCGCCGACCCGCACGAAGGGGCAGTCCCGGTAGTACGACTTGAGCGCCTCGAGCGCCTGCGCGGTGCCAATCGATTTCTTGAGGCTGGCCTGCACGGTGACATGGATGCCGCGCGCGAACGGACCCGAATGCGGCACGAAATTGAGTTCGGGCTCGATGCCGGTGGCGAGCTTCGCGCAGGCGATGATTTCCGGCACGTGGCGGTGACTCAAGGCGCCGTAGGTGTAGAGGTCGCTGTGCCGATGCGGATGATGCGTGCCTTCGACGGGCTTGCGCCCGGAACCGGTGCTGCCGGTGATGCCGGTCACGAACAGCCGCGTTTCGGTCAGCCCCAACGCGAGCAGCGGCACGGTGGCGAGCAGCGTCGCGGTCGCGAAGCATCCCGGATGGGCGACATGGGGCGTCGGGGACTTTTGCAGATGTTCGGGCACCGCGCAGGTGAATTGCCGAATTCTCGCCGGCGCGCCATGCGCATGCTTGTACACGGCCTCGTAGGCGGCGGCGCTGGAATAGCGGAAATCGGCCGAGACGTCGACACAGTGCACGCGGCTGCCGGCCGCTTCGCCGGCTGCGAGCAGCCGGTCGACCAAGGCCGCGGAAACGCCGTGCGGCGCGGCGGAGAACAATGCGCTGCGCGGCGAGCGCCGTATGCAGGCGTCGATCTCCTCGACATCGGCGAACTTGAGGTCGGGGTAGGCGCTGCGCAAGTGCGGGAAGGCGCCGGCCACCGCAGCGCCGGGCTGACTATCCGATAGGATCGCGACCACCTCGAGCTGTGGGTGGCCCGCGATCAGGCGCAGCAGCTCACCGGCCACATAGCCCGTGCCGCCCAACACGATCGCGGGGGTGGCGGTGCTCATTCACCCGCCACCTTGGATTCGCGCACGTGGCCCAGGTTCAGGGAGGCGATGATGTGATCGCCAAGATCGGCGGGATTGCTGATCGCATTGAAGGCCTGCACGTTCATCTGCTCACGAATGATTTCGACGCCTACCTGGTTGTCGGTGGCGGGCCCCGTGACCACGGACGGTTCGATGCCGAAGCGCTCGCGCAGCAGCTTGACGCCGCCCCAGGCGGCGACCGGATCGTTGGCCGACAGCACCACCGCGGTCAATGCGGCCTTGATGTCCGGCTGACGCAGGATGGACTCCACGCCGTAGGTTCCCAACAGACCGTCGCCCAATTCGAACACGATGACGTCGGGCTGGCCCGCTGCCATTTCGGTGAGCATGGTGCGCGTCAGCGCCGGGCCGCATTTCGCGGTGGTGGTGACTATCCCCAAGTCGGTAAAGATCATGGTGCGCCTCGCGCCGGAATCCTCGAAGGCCAGGATGTCACGGCGCAGCGACACGCCGGTGGCCTTGAAGGCATCGACCGTGAGGCCGCGGTGGCGCATGCGCGCGATGATGGCGGAAGCGGCCGCGGTCTTGCCCGCCTCCATGCACGTGCCGGCGAGCGCGACCACCGGTACGCCGCGCGCGTCGAGCGGGGCATCGTAGTCCAGGGCCTTGTATCCCACCCTGGCAGGCACGCCGATGCGCTCCCCGAGATAGGGAAAGGTCAGCACGGCGCCCAAAACCTTGCAGTCGAACGGCTTGCCCTTGTCCGGTGTCGCGGAATCGCAAATGCCGAGCACGCCGCCGATATTCAGCATTTGAATCACGTCGCCCGGTTTGAGCGCCGCCGGAATGTGGCCCGAGTAGCCGAACAAGGCCTTGCGATGACCCAGCGCACCGACCACCACATCCCCGCGCGCCACCTTCGCCATCCGGCCGCTCGCCAGTTCCAACGTATTGTAGGTGGACTTGTTGTTGAGGATCTCGACGACCACCACCAGTCCCTCCTCGCAGGGAATATCGGCGGCGATGCGGATCTCGTGCGACAGGCCGCAGGCCTGCGTCACCGAGGCAATCTTGTCGACGACCACCGTGCGCATGCCGCTCATGGTTTTCCCGCCGCCGCATGAACCCCGGCCCGCTGGTGGAACACCCCGGTCAGGGCCAGCATTTTTGAATAGCCGAGCGCATCGGCGGGCGTCCATTCGCCGGCGGATTCGCCGTAGACCCCCTTCGATGCGGCCATCAGCGAATAGGGCGACGTGACGCCCTCGACGAACATCGAGCCCGGCCGAAAGAGCACCCGGACGTCGCCGCTGACCCGAGTCTGCGAGGACAGCAGCAGCGCCTCGATGTCGCGGCACACCGGATCCAAGTGCTGCCCCTCGTGCACCAGGTCGCCATAGGGCTGCGCCACGGAGTCCTTGATGCGCGCCTGCTTGCCCGTCAGCACCAGTTTCTCCAGCTCGCGATGCGCCGTCAGCAGCACCTCGGCCGCGGGCGCTTCGAATGCGACGCGGCCCTTGGTGCCGATCACGGTGTCGCCCAGATGGATGCCGCGGCCGATGCCGAAGGGACCGGCCAGCCCCTCCAGTCTCTCGATCACGGCGACGGCGGGCAGGGCGGCGCCGTCGAGGCTGACGGGAATTCCCTGACGGAAGCCGATCTGGTGGCGCTGTGCGGGGCGGGGAGCCGAGAAGGCGTCCCCCGACAGCACCCACGCATCATCGGGAATGCTGCCCTCGGAGGTCAGAGTCTCCTTCCCGCCGATGGTCACGCCCCACAGTCCGCGATTCACGGAATACGCCGCGCCGAACGGCGGGATCGGCAGCCGATGATCCTGCAGATATTTGAGCTGTTCCGGGCGCTTGAATGCGCGGTCGCGCACCGGCGCGATGATCTCGAGGTCCGGGCCCAAGGTGCGCAAGGCCACCTCGAAGCGCACCTGATCGTTGCCCGCTGCGGTGCAGCCGTGCGCCACCATCCTGGTTCTCAGGGAGAGCGCCATTTGCGCGATGGTCTGTGCCTGGAGCACCCGCTCCGCGCCGACGCACAGCGGATACACGCCGCCGCGGCGTACGTTGCCCATGATCAAGAATCGGAGTACCTGCTGAAAATAGGCTTCGCGCGCGTCGATCAGGTGATGCTCGATGGCGCCCAATTGCACCGAGCGCTCGGCCAGGGACTGCGCCGCGGCGGCATCGATGCCGCCCGTGTCGACGGTGACCGTGATCACCGGCCGCTGGTAGGTGTCCTTGAGCCAGGGGACGCAGAACGAGGTGTCGAGGCCGCCGGAAAATGCCAAAAGAATGGGCTCGGCGCCCTGCGTTGAGGTCGATGTCATGGAAGTTTAGCGTCCGAAAATGGCGAGAAGGCGCAGGCCGAGCTGGCGCTGCTTCAGGGGACCGGCGGTGGCGATAAATATGGTGTCGTCGCCGGACAGGGTGCCGATGACCTCTGGCCAGCGCGCGGTGTCGATGGCTACCGCGACGCTCTGCGCCGAGCCCACCGTTGTCTTCAACACGGTCAGATTCGTGCCGGCAGTCAGACGGGCTCTGACAAACTGCTTGAGGGTGGAGAAATCGCTCTTCGGCGCGGCCGACGCGTCGGGCAGGACGTACCGGTCGCCCATCTTGGCCACCCCCAGCTCGCGCAGGTCGCGGCTCACGCTCGACTGCGTCGCGGCGTGACCCAGTTTGCGCAGCATCGCGACCAGCTCGGTTTGCCGCCCCACCACCTGCTCGCGGATGATTTTCGCGAGCGTGACGCGGCGCGCCGGAGCGCTGCTCTGGTCGGTGTCGGCTGGAAGCATTTTGGCTCGTTGCATAAAGTTGCGCGCATCCTGCATAAAAATGCAGCGGCTGTCAACGATGGCGTCGTCAGGCCGGAATCATGGTCGGAGCGGGCTCGAGGGCGGCAGGCCAAACAATTCACGATCGCCTGCTCGGGTGAGGGCCTCATCCAGCCAGCCACGAAACCGCTCGCGGTCAATCTCTCCCTGCTCGACCTTCGCCAGCGCGATTGCACCGACCAGTATCCGGCGGCGGGTGGTGGCCTTGCGTTCGCGCAGCGCCGCGACCGCCTGCTTGCGCTCATCGAGGCGCTGCTGACGAAGCTTCAGTTGACTGAGTTTCTCCTGCAGCGTCGAAATCTGTTCATCGAGTTTGGGCATGGGTGAGGTCCGGTGAGCTCGGGTTGATGGCAAATATGCACTTATACGTCAAAGCTTTGGTACAGTGGTGCCTTGGCGATCTATCATCTGACGGCGACGATCATCTCACGCGCGCGGGGACAGAGCATGGCGGCGGCGGTGGCCTATCGATCCGGGTCCGCGCTGCGCGATGAGCGCTACGGGCTCACCCACCATGCAAGCCGGGGCCGCGAGGCGGTCCATTCTGAAATCATGGCGCCGCCCGGATCACCGGCGTGGGTACAAGACCGGGAAACCTTGTGGAACCGGGTCGAGGCGGCCGAGAGGCGCAAGGATGCGCAACTCGCGCGCGCCATCAAGATCAGTCTGCCCGTCGAGCTCAGCGCCGCCGAGAGCGTGGCGCTGATGCGCGACTACATTGCGCGAGAGTTCGTCTCCCGAGGCATGGTCGCGGATTTCAGCATTCGCCGGACTCATCCCGATAATCCCCAAGCGCATATATTGCTGACCTTGCGCGAAGCCGTGGCATCGGGTTTTGGACCGAAAGCGCGGCATTGGAACCGCAAATCCAATCTCCTGGACTGGCGATCGGCGTGGGCCGAGTGCGTCAATCAGCACCTGGCGCGTGCCGGGCATGTCATGCGAATCGATCATCGGACGCTCGAGGCTCAACAGAGCGAACTCAAGCCGGGCCGCAACGTGGGGGTCGGAGCCGCGCGCCGGAGCGGGCGGGCGCTGCCGGACTATCTGGAATCGCGCGTGGCCGAGCAGCAGCGGATCGCGAAAGAAAACGGCGACCTGATCCTCAAGGACCCTACCGTGGCCCTGCGGGCGTTGTCCGGTCAACGCCCGACCTTTACACATCCAGAGCTGGTTCAATTTCTGAAGACGAGAACCGCCGATCCGGCGCAGTTCGACGCGGTACTGGCCGCGGTCATGGCTTCGAGTGAACTGGTAGTGCGGGTTGCCGGTGCCACAGATCCCATCCGTTTCAGCAGCCGCGACATGCTCGAGGCGGAAAAGTCGCTCATGCGGCGGGTGGCCGCGATGGCGGCGCGTCGCGGCCACCCGCCGGCCGCGGTACTGCCGCCGTTGAGCGGGGACCTCGGTGAAGCCCTCGAATATCTGGTCGGCGGGGGCGACATCAAGGCCTTTGCCGCGCCGTCCGGCAGCGGCCGGGGCGCCTTGCTGGCAGCGGCGAGGGAGGTTTGGGAACTGCAGGGGCTGAGCGTCGTCGGCGCTGCGCTCTCGCGGAGCGCCGCGCAGAGTTTGCAGGCGTCGTCGGGCATCAAGTCGCAGAGCCTGGCCTCGCACGAGCAAGAGTGGCGCGAACAAGAGTGGCTGGAAGGGCGGGGTCCCACGGCCCCGACACATGTCATGGTGGTCGATGGGGCCGAGATGATTGGAATCAAGCAACTGGAGCGCTTGCTCGCCGTCTCGGACCGCGCACGCGGCAAGGTGGTGCTGGTGGGCGATGCCCAACAGCTTCGGGCCATGGGGTCCACGGCGCCTCTGCGGAGCATTCTCGATCGGATCGGTTGGCCCCCGCCCCCGGCGCCAATCGGCGCAGTGTGATTATCCAACCTACCGCCGCAGCGACTGCGACATACTGAGAGCCTATGGTTCCCTTTTCGGTTCTCGATCTATCGCCGGTCACCGCGGGCGGCAGCGCGGCTCAGTCGTTGCGCAACACCTTGGATCTTGCGCGCCATGCCGAGGCGTGGGGCTACCGGCGCTACTGGCTGGCCGAGCATCACGGCATGCCGGGAATCGCGAGCGCGGCCACATCGGTGGTGATCGGTCACGTGGCCGCGGGCACTTCCACCATCCGCGTCGGGGCAGGCGGCATCATGCTGCCGAATCACTCGCCCTTGGTCATTGCCGAGCAATTCGGAACGTTGGAAAGCTTGTTTCCCGGCCGCATCGATCTTGGGTTGGGCCGGGCGCCGGGTTCCGATCAAGTGACCGCGCGCGCGCTGCGGCGCAATCTTGCCTCGGACCCCGACCAGTTTCCGCAGGATGTGCTGGAATTGATGGGATACTTCGCCGCCGCGGCCCCCACCCCCGTCTCCTCGCCTTCCTTGGGCGCCGAACCGAAAGTCCTGGCCATTCCCGGCGCCGGCCTCGCCGTGCCGATCTGGATCCTGGGCTCGAGCCTGTTCGGCGCACAAGTAGCCGCGGCTCTCGGCCTGCCCTTCGCATTTGCCTCGCACTTCGCACCGGCCATGATGATGCAGGCCATGGACATCTACCGTGCACGATTTCGGCCGTCCGCGCAGCTCGATCGCCCCTACGTGATGCTGGGATTCAACGTCATCGCGGCCGAGTCCGACAGCGATGCTCGCTTGCTGGCCACCTCGACGCAGCAGGCCTTCGTGAACCTGCGCAGCGGCCGGCCGACGCAGTTGCCGCCGCCCCTCGAGGGCTACGAAAGCCGGCTGCCGCCGCCCGCCAAGGCGCTGCTCGCCGAGGTGCTGACCTGCTCGGGCATCGGGTCGCGCGTCACGGTCCGCGACGCGCTGCTGGCATTCATCGAGCGCACTCATGCCGATGAGTTGATGATCACCGCGCAAATATTCGATCACGCCGCACGGCTGCGCTCGTACGAGATTACAGCCGAAATACGCCGGGAATTGCAGTAACCGGCAGGTTGACCAACCGGGCAGTCGCAGAGTCTCGTGAAGGCCACCCCCCTCACCCTGAGCGCGGATGATGTCGGAGCGCTCGAGCGGGCGAGGGCGTGAGCTCGGCCGGTTCCGTGAGGCCCAGGAAAGTGCGCATCCGCGCGATTTCCGCCTCGAGCCCGGCACGAAACGCGGCGGCGCGCGGCGGCCGGCCGGCAACGTAGCCGAAGGAGCACCGCAGGGCGCCCTCGGTCGCCGTGAGGTTGCCCCAGCCGATCACGCGGTCGTGCCACAGCAGGGGCAGCGCGTAGTAGCCGAGCTTGCGCCGCGGGGCGGGCGTGTAGGCCTCGAAGCGATAAGCCCAGTCCCAGAAGATCTCGAAACGGCGACGGTCCCAGACGATCGGGTCGAAGGGCGTGAGCAGGCGCACGCCCTCATCGGGACGCCAACGGACCGACGCCGGCCGGTCCGCGGGGGGCCAGTACCATTCGACGCCGTCGACGCGTGCGTGCGCAAGGCGCTGCTTGGCACGGACGAGCGCCACCCCCCGCTGCGCTCTCCACTGCGGCGCACCGCCGCACAAGAGGCTGGCGAGCCGGCCCAGGGTGGCGGCCGGCAGCGGCGCATACTTGCGCACGACCAGGTCCATGAGCGCGTCCATGCGTGAACTTGCGGTGGCGGCGTCCGGCGGCGCGGCGGCATGCGTCCCGGGCGAGGTCTCGCGCACGGCGTAGATCCGGGTGCCCCCGTCGCGACGCGCCACGCGCAGCAGGCCGCGATAGTGCATCACGTCGAGCAATTGGGTGGTGGCATTCGAGGAGCCGCCGAACCAATTGACGACCTTGCCATGCGAGAAGTGCGCATCCACCGCGCGCGGGTGGACGGCGCCACGTCCACGCACGAATTCCAGCACCGCCGCGGCCTGCCGCGCGCGCGCCGGCGTCCACACCGTCCGCGGCGTCCGCGGGTGCATCAACTGGTGATGCTCGCGCGGCAGATATCCATAGTTCACGAAGAAGTCTTCTTCGATCGCAAGTGCGGGATAGCGCCGCTCGAGGTCGCCGGCGCGGTAACCCGTCACCCGGTGGCGCAGAGTCAGGTCCTGAGCCCGGGCGGGGGCACGGATCGGATCGGCCTGTACGAATCCCAGTTTGTCGATCGCACGCTTGAGGGTGGTGGGCTTGAACAGCGAACGCGCGATGGCGTAACGGCGCAAATGATCCAGCGTGATCGGCATGAGATGCACATTTCTTTCAGCACTTCGGCGCCAGTGATTGTAGATTATGGCCCATGCTGGAAACCATCGAAGTAGAAACCGCGGCAAACCCCGGCGCCGCCATCATCTGGCTGCACGGTCTCGGCGCGGACGGCCATGATTTCGAACCCATCGTTCCTGAGATCGTGCGCCGGGGAGAGCGGGCCTGGCGCTTCGTTTTCCCGAATGCTCCTGTGCGCCCGGTCACCATCAACGGCGGCATGCCGATGCGCGCGTGGTACGACCTCAAGGGACTGGACCGCAAGGCCGCGGAAGACGTGTCCGGCTTTCACGAAACCGATGTGCAGATTCGGCAGTTGATCGCCCGGGAGGGCGAGCGGGGAATTCAGGCCAATCGCGTCGTGCTTGCCGGCTTCTCGCAAGGCGGAGCCGTGTCGCTGTATACGGCGCTCCGATGCCCGGAAAAGCTCGCGGGCGTGATGGCGTTGTCCTGCTACTTGCCCTGCGAAAGCAGCTTTGCCGCCGAACGCGCACCGGCCAACGATGCCACGCCGATATTCATGGCCCACGGGCAGGGGGACACTGTTCTCCCCCTGGGGTTGGGGGTGCAATCGCGCAATTTCCTCGGGGCGCGGGGATATTCCGTCGAGTGGCATGACTATCCTATGGCGCACGCCGTGTGCGCGGCGGAAATCGCGGACATTCGCGAATTCTTATTCCGCGTTCTGCCGTGAACCTGATGGCGCGGGTGACAGGCGCTGCCGCCGGGACTAAGCTCAGCGCCCCACAATTCTGAGCGAGGGGCCGCGGTGCCAAATTCTGACCCATCGGATAATCGCGCCAACTATGCTGCTGCGGCGCAACGCCTCGGCGCCAAGGCTCTGAAGGCCGTCACTCGGGCCGAGGCAGCCAAGCGCCAGGTGCGGCTCGCCAAGAGCGTACTCAAGCGGGCCCGAAAACTCGCGAAGGCGAGCAAGAAGGCCGCCAAACAAGCGAGAAAAAAGGCCAAAGCGGCGCAGGCAGCGATGGAAGTTCGCGGACGCAAACCGGACGCGGCGCGACGAGCGACGCGGTCAACGCCGAAGCCGAAATCCAGGCCGAAGTCCAAGCCCAAACTCAAGCTCGAGCCCAAGCCCAAGCCCAAACCCAAGCTCAAGGCAAAACCCAAGCTCAAGCCAAAACCCAAGCCAAAGCCCAAGCCAAAGCCCAAGCCAAAGCCCAAGCCAAAACCCAAGCCCAGGCCAAAACCCAAGCCCAAAGCCAAGCGCAAGCCCAAGCCAAAACGCGAAGCGAAGGCCAAGCCAGCAGCGAGGGGAAAGGCGAGGCGGCCGGTGAGACCCACCGCCGCGCCTAAAGTCACGGCGGCGCGAAAGCGCAAGCAGTCCCCCGAAAACGCGGCAGCCACGCGGCCCGCGACAGTCAAAGCGCCCCGCGCGGCTGTGCGGCCCGGTGCAGTCAACGCCTCCCGCGCGGCTGTGCGGCCCGGTGCAGTCAAAGCCCCCCGCGCGGCTGTGCGGCGCGCGGCAGTCAACGCCCCCCGCGCTCCTGCGCGGCCCGCGGTACTGAAGCCGGCCGAGCCCAAGCTCGCCATCGCGCGGGTGCCGGAGGCGGCGCCGCAAGCCGTGGCGATCACGCCCGAAGGGGTGCCGCCTGCACTAGGCGACAGCTCGACGGGATAGCGTCAATTCGGCGGGACTAAGTGCACCAGCAGACCTGGAAACAGTGTCTCGATCAACAGCGCCAGGAACAGCGACGCCAGGAACCCGATGAGCTGTCCCAGCAGCCACACTCCAAAGGCCTTGCGCATGACGAGGCCCTGAATTTCACTGAAACCCATGACCTGCAGCACTACGCTCCATATCAATAACAAGACATAGCAGACGAACTGCACGTGCAGCAGCAGCACGAGAAACCCCTCGACGTCGGAGCGCGGAGTCTCGACGAAGGCCGCTTCCCCGGCGAGCAGGGCGGTCACCACCCACATTGCAAGCGAGGCCGCCATGGGTACGCCGCCGTAGGCGAGCACGTGAATCACTTGGCGGGTGGTCGCCTTGCCGCCCGCGCGAGTACCCAGCCGCCCATAGATGACTGCCATCAAGAACACGCTGGCCACGCCGAGGATGGCGCCGTAGGCGAAGGAATTGCCGAGGATTTCCTCGACGCTGATATGCGCTCCGGCCTCTTCGGTCCGGTACAGCGCGAGGACATTGCCCACGCCTTGAGCTGCCGCCAACAAGTAGTCAACGATGCCGACGGGGCGGGTCGCCAGTTCACGGAACACGCGCCGGGGTCTCAACCAGACATCTTTGAGCGGGCGAATGGGTTCTGTCGACGACACTCAGGCAGCCTACGCAATCCGTGTTACTGACTCCAGCATCACGCACAGATGACAGCAGACTTTTTCGGGGCTACTCTCACAGCGAGTTCGTACGATCTCTAGGAGAAGAGTGACCATGGCAAAGAAGAGCAAATCGAAGAAGCGTCCAGTGGCAAAGGCCAAGCGCCACGCCGCCAAGAAGAGCGTCGCGAAAAAGAAAGCCCGGCCGGTGAAGGCGAAGGCCAAGAAGAGCGGAGCCGTCAAGGTTGCGAAGAAGGCCGTGAAGGCCGCGCCGAAGAAGGCCAAGCCCAAAGCCAAAGCCGTCGCCAAGAAGCCCGCGCCCAAGCCGACGAGCGTGGCCGCGCCAAGCGCGCCGAAGCGAAAGCCCGCGCCGCCGGCGGCGACTCCCGCACCGCCGGCACCGCCGTCTGCGGCGTCCGTTTCGGAGCCACCGACGTCAGCGAGTCCCAGTACAGAACCACTGGCGTTTTGAACAATCGCCGTCGGTAATTCAGGCGCGCATCAGCCCTTGGAGAGGGCGCGCGCCGCTACTGTCCGGGAATATTCGGGTGGCAAGGGTCCTGGCGTCGACGTGCAGATGCTCGTCGAGCACGGCCTTGAAGACGCTGCGCAAATCGAGGGTCGGCCGCAGGTCGCGGTTATCGAGCAGCGCCGTGCGCGAAAGGCCCGGCCACTCGGCGATCACGCGCCCGCCACGCACGGCTCCGCCGGCAAGAAAGGCGCAACCGCCCGTTCCATGATCGGTGCCCCGGGTGCCGTTCATGGCGGCCGTGCGGCCGAACTCGGTGACGACCAGCACCGCGGTCTGCGCCCACAAAGGACCCAACTCATCCGCCAGCGCCCGAAGCGCTTTGTCGAGGCCCGCAAGACGCTGGGCGAGCGCGCCCTTGGCACCTCCCTGGTTCGCGTGCGTGTCCCAGCCGCCGGCCTCGATGACCGCGACTTCCGGACCGCCGGCGCTTCGCATCAGCGTCGCCGCCATGCGGGCGACGCCGCTGACGCGCTCCGGGGTGGCCGGCTTGAGGGCGCCGCTTGTCTGCATCGACATTGCGGTCGCCCTGCCACCGTCATCCGCGAGCTTATCCGTCTGCACCGCTTCGCTCAGGCGCGCTGAGAACCAATCGTCCCCGGAGTACAGGTCGGCCAGGCGCGCCAGTAATTCTTCGTCGACATCCGGCGTCGCCTGCGGCGATTTGGAAATCACCGGCGCGTCGCCGCGCAGAATCAGGGGCACATTCTGGCTGATGGCTACGGCACGTTCGCCTGCTTCGCCGGTGGCCGGCGGCAATGAGGCAAGCGCGCGATTGAGCCAGCCGTCGGCCGTGCCGATGGGCTTGGTCAGTCCGTTCTCGAGCACGTTTTGTCCGTCGAAGTGCGAGCGATCCCGATACGGGGAGGCAACCGCCTGGAATACCACCAGCTCTCCGGCGCGGTAGCGTTCGTGCAAAAATGCGAGGGAGGGGTGCAAGCCGAAGGTGTCGTCGAGGAGCAGCGCCCCGTCGGGAATGCCCGGCGCGGATATCGCGAGCTCTCGATGCAGGGCGGCATAATCTGGGTCGGCGTAGGGCGGCACGGCCGCGAGACCATCCAGTGCGCCGCGCAGGATCACCACGACCAGGCGCGCCGATCCGCCGGTGCGGGCGAACAGGACGTTCGGCAGGGCCGCGCTCGCGGCCAGGGCTCCAGACGCCATAAGAAAGCGACGCCGTGTTGTTGCCAAGTGGAAGGGATGCATCGCCTATCTCCGTTGAAACTCAGGACTCATCAGCAAGAGCGCCAGCGCCTGCTTGGATGAGGAGGCGCGGCGCAGCGCCGTTACGGTCTCGGGCCGCACATAGCCGCCCAGGCTCGAGGCGGCGACGTCCACCGGATCCGTGCCTTGCTCGAAGCGCGCGCCAACCCGCGACGCCCACAGGATCCGATGCATGAGCGCATCCGAGCCGTCCCAGCTGCGCGAGGTATCGGGCCAACCCGCTGGGGATCCCGGCGTGTACTGACGCTGGCCCAAGAGGTCAAAAGTGCGGGTCACCTCGTCGGGCTGAAACGGCGAGACGTTCAACGCGCGCAAGGTGGAGAACACGAAGTCCTCCGGCGTCTTGAACTTTTTCATCTCGGGGTCCCACGCCTCGGGCGCCTCGATGAGCGCCGCGTACACGTGCGGCAGATCGCCGCCGGATTTGACGAAGGCTTTGGCGACACGCTCGACCGCCGCCGGCGGCGGATCATCGGCGATGAAATGGCGAACCAGCTTGGTCGCAACGAAGCGCGCGGTAGCGGGATTGCGACACAGATCGGCCAGCACGGCTTCGCCCTGCCGTTGACCCTGCTCGTAATACGTCTTGCCGAAGAAGGTCTTTGCGCCCGGCTCGTGCAGGTTGCCGCGAAAGTAAAAGCGTCCCGGCACGCCGCCCGCAAGCCGGCCTTTGCCGCCGCCGATCGACCACCCTGTGATGATTTGGGCGAAAGCGGTGACATCCCTCTGGGTATAGCCGCCATTCACGCCCAGGGTGTGCAGCTCCAGAATTTCGCGTGCCAGATTTTCGTTGATCCCGAATTGGCGTCTGGGCTTGTCAGGGTCATCCATTCGACCGTTGGACAGCCGCCGCGCCTCGCGCCGTGCAGCGGTCTGTGCCAGATCGGACTCCTTGCCGACCGAATACTGATTGTCGAGAAAAGCGATCATGGCGGGATGCTGCTCGACCGCGGTAAGCAAGTCGACGAATCGGCCGTTGACGTGCGGGCGGATGGCCTCGTTCTCGAGCGTGCCGGCGATGCCGAAAACGGCGCCCTTATCCGACGACACCGCAAAATGATTGGTCCAGAAGTGCACCAAGCGCTCGGCAAAGGGCCGCGTGGTGAGCGCCGCACTTTGAGCGCGTGCCAACACCTGCGCCCGATAGTGGGGCAGGTAGGCGTCGCGCACCGGATTGAAAGCCGCAACGGCCGCCGCGGCCCCCGAAGGATCGGCGGCGGAGCGGCCCGCGGCCTCGCGCTTGATTTCCTGGCGCTCATCACGCGCAGCCATCACCTCGGTGAAAATCTGGTCGGAAGGCGACAGCGGCACATTCCCGGCGCGCGGCACGGCGCCCTTGACCTGTGTCGACAGCCACCCCCGTGGATCGCCGGCCGCCGCAGTGAGCTCGCCGGGCCTGGCGCCCAAACCAAAACGCAGCACGGCTATTTCCGCTTGGAGCATGCAGCCAATAACGGCACCGCTCCAGGGCGGTTGACCCGCGGCGCCAGAAACCCGCCGGATCGGACGGGATTGGTGCGAAACCGTCGATCAGTTCACGGGCGGGCGCTGCGCCGCAGCGGCGGGCAGGCGGCCCTCGATTGAAGGCAAATCCGTCGCGGTCGCGGCCACGTGGAACTTTTCAGACAGGCTCCTAATCTAGTGATTTGGCCACAGAAAGCGCACTGCAAAAGCCAGGGCGATGGCGGCGATGACCAGATTGAGCCCCACGCCGATGTGGGTCCAGTATCCCGGCGGCACCACCGCAGGATCGAGGCTCCTCGCCACCTGGCGGAATTGCCGCGCGGAGATCAGCGCAACCGCGGCTCCCAGCAGCAGCAGCAGAACGCCGAGCCCGAGGGAAAAGCCTCGCTGCGACCCCGATTCGGGTTGGTGAGCCACCAGCTGCAGAAACAGGCCGAAGCGCTCGACGACGAAGCCGAACCCCATCAAGGCTATGGAACTGCGCTGCCAGGCAAGGAGAGTGCGCTCGGCTGCGAACAGCACTCGGGGATCCGCTGTGTAGGCCATGGACGCTCCTCGCATGCACCGGGTTACTCGCACGCACCGGGTCAGTCAGCCAAATCTTACATATTGATACGCCGGCTGCCGATCCCGGCCACGGCGGGCGTTCGCGAAAATCGACCCCGGTTTCATCAGGAACTCAACTATGACATACGCCCGCAGCAAAATGCTTCTGAAGAGCGAAGGAGCGCAATTGGTCGATTCGGCGCCGCTGCACCAGCCCGCGTTGCTGAGCGAGGCGCCGCTGGGGCACGCGCGGCCCACCCAGCCGCCGCTGCGCAGCGTGCTGCGTAAGCCGGTTGACGGCCGGGCCGAGCTGGAGAGACTGCGCATCACCAATGCGCAGCTCGTGCGCGAATTGGCCGTGCTGCGGGAGCGCGAAGCGCAGGCACAGCGGCTCGCCGATCGCGACGGGCTCACGGGCTTGTACAACCGCCGGCGCATGCTGGAACTCTTGGATTCGGCGATCGCCGACGCCGCGCGGGAGTGGCAGTGCGTCGGATTGTTGTTCATCGATCTGAATGGCTTCAAACTCATCAATGACGAGCATGGGCACGCCGCCGGCGACAAAATCCTGACCACCGTGGCGGCGCGTATCGCTGCGAGAGTACGCAACGGCGATTTCGTGTGCCGCTACGGCGGCGATGAGTTCGTGGTGATACTGCCCTGCGTGCCGGACGCGGCCGCCGTCAGCCGTGTGGCGGAAGCGATCCGGGAGCGGGTGGCGCTGCCCTATCGGATACGAGGGTGCGAGCAGCATTTGACGGCCGCCATCGGTGAATCGATGTATCCGCACGACGGCGACAGCGCAGCGGAGCTGCTGCAGCGCTCGGACCAGGCGATGTATCGCCTGAAGGCGCGCGCCGCCAGTCCGATGCTGTTCTTGGGCGGTAACCGGCAACCGCGGCCGTCCCGGCGTCGCAACGACACATCGGTCGGCCGCGGCTCGTGATGCCGCGGAGATTCTCATGGAGTCTCCGTGATGCAGCTTAGGTGCTTGCGCGACTGCCGCGGCCGGCCTGTTGCTCGTTACGGCCTTGGCGGGGTGCGTGGTCGTTCCCGACCAGCGACAATATCAGGCCGTCTCATCCTGGCTATCATTGGGTTGCCCATCAACGGGTACGCCAGGGCAATGGCTGGCGCTTGCGGGCCGGACACTGGAACGCGGCTGACCGCCGCCGGCGAGCAGCACCGGCGGCACTTAGCGATGCAGGTGCAGGGTAAGACTCCAGGCATTCGCGCCGGTTTTGGCGATTAACGCTATGACGATGGCGATGAACACCGCGCGGACAAATTTGCTGCCGTGCTTGAGTGCGGTATGAGCGCCGAACACACTGCCCGCCGCATTGCACACTCCCAACGCCACGCCCAAACTCCAGTGAACGTCGCCGTGAACTCCGAAAAACAGCAGCGCCCCGGCGTTGGTTGCCACATTGATGGCGCGCGCGGCGGCGGAGGCGTGCAAGAAATCGAATCCATACAGTCGGATGAACAGCAGCATGAGAAAACTGCCCGTCCCGGGCCCGAAGAAACCGTCGTACAGTCCGATGCCGCCGAGCGCCGCGAACGCGAGATAGCCGCGGCGACGTGAAAGAGCCACCGGCGCGTGGTAAGCACCCAGGTCCTTGTGCCAGAGTACGTAGATCAACACCACCGTCAGCATCACGGGGACCAAGGGCCGAAACAGCGCCGCGGGGACCGTACTCACCAGGGTCGCGCCCGCGAGCGCTGCGAGAAATGCGACGAGTCCGGCATGCATGAGCATGCGCCAGGGGACATGCACCACCCGCACGTAACGCAAGACCGCCCCGGTGGTGCCGCAAATACTGCCCAGCTTATTGGTGCCAAGGAGCACCGGCGGCGGGGTCGAGGGGTAGCCCGCGAGCAAGGCGGGCAGTTGGACCAAGCCGCCCCCGCCGACGATGGCATCGACGAATCCGGCGCAGAACGCCGCGCACAGTACCAACCCAAGGGCCGCGTAACTTCCACCTAACGCGATTGCGGCCAGGAGGTGCTCCCATGAATGTCGCGCAGACGCGCGTCGCCGCCGGCATCGAACCAGTGTTCGATCAGACGGAACGATATGGATAGGCGCGGCGGCAGCAACAAGCCGTTGGCGGCGAGGTCGGCGCGTGTAAACCAGCGCGCCTCTTCCAGTTCCTGATCCCGCAGGTGTACCTCCGTGGTCACCGCGTGCGCGCTGAACCCTAGCATCAAGGAGGCCGGAAAGGGCCAGGGCTGGGACGAGTGATATTCGATCCGGTCAACCTTGATGCCGGTTTCCTCCAATACTTCGCGCGCCACGGCGTCTTCCAGGGACTCTCCGGGTTCCACGAAGCCAGCGATGGTGGAGTAGCGCCCGACCGGCCAGCTGGCTTGGCGGCCCAGCAGCGCCCGCTCCCCATCGCTGACCAGCACGATGATGGCCGGATCGGTCCGCGGGAAGTGTTCATGGCGGCAGCTCGGGTTGGTGCACACGAGCACGTGTCCGCTTCTGGCGGACACCGTGTTCGCGCCGCACGTGCCGCAGAAGCGGTGCCGCCGCCGCCAGGAGATGATGGCGCGCGCATATCCCAAGAGTCCCGCTTCGTCGATCGGCAGGAGCGCGCCGACCAGGCGCAGATCCTCGAAACGGGTTCCCGGCGGAACCGACGGCGGCTCGACGGAATCGATGTCGTAGGTAAAGAAACTGGTGTCGCCACAACGGCCCAGCAAGATCAGATCCGCGCTGTTGCGCCGGGCGGGCGGTACGTGCGCGAGTTCGAGGTACGCCGCGCGCGGGCTGTCGCCCTCGACGATGAGATTGCGCGAATTCCATACCGGTATCGCGCGGCTGCGCTCATCGGCGAGCGCGGCGGCAAACCATGCCGGATCCTCCCGCAGGTGCGCGGCGCGGTCCAGGTAGGGACCAGCGAAGATATTCGTTGGCTGCATCCTCCGATTCTAGCAGGGCGCGGCGTGGCTGATTGGACGGCCCGCGGGCACGCGCACGGGCGCCCCGACCGTCGGACCGCACGTGCCGCAGGCGAGCTTGTGCCTGGCGAGCAAGTCGCGCAAGCGCACGCCGCCGCACACGCCGCAGCGCGCGATTCCGACTTCGTCGCGCCTTCCCAATGCGAGCAAGAGAAACCAGGCATGCTCGAAAGAAATGCCCGCCGGCTCGTGCAATTCAAAGTAGGCCTCGTAGGCCTGACAGAGCAGAGTGCCGGATTCCAGCGAGCCGACGCGGTAGCGCGGCTCGAGTCCGGTTTCCGTGCCGCGCAGCAGTCCGTACATCACGTACAGACTCGCCAACTGCGCCGATTGAAAATTGAGTTCGGCGCTCCGGAAGAAAAACGCCGCCTGGCGCGGCGACTTGCCGCGATGTCTCGAGACCCGCACCGCATCGAGATGCATCACATAGCTGCGGTACAGCTTGCGAATTCGATCGTCGCTCAAACCCGTCCACTGGCGGATGGTGAGCGTGCGGGCTTCGTGGCGGATCAGCCGCAGCGCAAGATCCAGGCGCAGGCGGTCCCTCGTGTAGCGGTCATCGGACACTCTCATGGTTGGCTTCCTCGTGACAATTGCGCGGTTCGGGTCAAAAAAAGAATTTGACAGAAATTAATCACAAAGTTAGCGTGTCTGCCAAGTGGTTTCGGCGCACGATTGCCGATGGATATGCGGTGAAATGCGCGGATCCGCGCGGGATCCCACGTAAACGGACTTTGGCGGGAGGCGGTATGCACGATGCACTCGTCGGCAATTGGGGGCAGGAATCGCACTTGTCGGCCGAGATATTGGGGTCGCTGCGCGATCTCAATCATCGGTTCCTGGATCTGGCCGCCGCGCGTCCGGAATGGGTGGCCGGGCGGGTCGCGCCGCTTTCCGCGGCGCAGCGGGCCGCGGCGGCCGGCTGTCCCTACGCGCTGTTCGATCTGCGCTTTCAGGACGACGGATACTGGCGTCTGCGGCTGCAGGGCGGCGGCTCCCTCCGGGTCGCGGAGGAAGCCGCGGCCGATGACGACACCATGAGGTTCGTGCGGCTGGCGCTGTTCTATGCCTGGCACGTCGCCTCGAGCGCGGGCCTCAAGGCTCAGCTGCTGTTGGGCATGAACGACCATACTGCGGCGGCATTTCGCCGCATCACGGTCAACCAACTATCGGCCCTGCCGGCCACCGAGGCTTCGCATCTGACCGCAAGATGGAGCGGCTGCCCTGCCTACTGGATCGCCCTCACCGTCGCGGCTTCGCGCGCCGACGCCAAGGCACTGCGCCGCGTGCAACTCTACGGCCTGCAGCTCGCCGCCGCTGCGCGGTTGACGAGTCCTCAGGGGTAATGGCACTCGTTTAGCCCCAGCGGGATCGATTCGCGGAGCTGAGCGATTGAAAGAGAGGAGGAAGCCTGGCTGTCCAGCCTTGGGACATAGTAGCTTTGATTGATGACCGTCTCACGGCCGACCATATCGCGCACGATGCCAGCCGGTTAGCGTCACGCTCGGGTTGTCGTAGCGGCCCAGTGGGCGACTGTTCGGTGGCGCACAGCGCACGGTGTCGACATTTTGCTAGGTTTGGTCAGGAGTCGCACCGGGACCTCTGGCCCTCGGGATCGGGCGCCCCAGAGGCTCGTGTGCCGTTATGGCCACACTATGAGCACATCCGCGCGACAGCCTCCGGCCGTACATTGGCCGGTGCCGCCGTTTTTCAACCCAGCCGAGCCCCCGGCGCCGGGAAACAGTACCGAATGTGCGGTGGAATTTAACGACCGTCGCCTGATGCGGGCAGAACTCACGAACTTTGAGCTGGGCAAGGATTCCATCGGCCTGCGGCTGCCGGAGCCGCAGGGGCTCAAGCGGTTGAACACGGCGAAGATACGCTCGCTCAAGTTGACGCGACCGATCGCCTACGTCGCCGATACGGCGGCGCTGAATGCCCTCGGCTCCGGTGCGCTGTTGGTCGACAGGCAGAAGTCGTTCGTCGTCGACTTTCGCGACGGCACAAAGATGACTGGAAAAACGCTGGGATTCGTCAAGGGCAAGGATGGGTTGTTTCTGTTTCTCATCGAAGACGAGGCTGCGACGGCGATTCGTTGTTTTATCCCAGCAGCGCACATCAAAGACGTGCGGATAGGTCCCTTGCTGGGCGATCTGCTGGTCGAAAAACAAGTAGTGAGCGCCGATGTCCTGGCGCTTGCGTTGAGCAAGCAGGCCAAGTTGCGGCAAGAACGAATTGGCAGCTACTTGACCGATCGCGCGATCATTTCCGCGCAGGATCTGATGCGGGCGATCGAGGCGCAGGGAAAACGACCTGCGGTGCGCCTGGGAGATGTTCTCATCGAGGCCGAGGTCATTACGCTCGCGCAGCTCAAGGAGGCGCTGGCGATTCAAGTGACCCATCGGGGGCGCCGTATCGGCGAGATCCTCATTGAAATGGGCGCCGCTTCGACGCGACTGATCCAGTTTGCGCTATCCGACAAACTGGGCATTCCTTATGTGAACGTCCGTGAGTTCCCGATCGGCCCCGGCGCGCTCGAGGCCATCGACACTGCGTTCGCCATACGCCATCAGGTGCTCCCGCTTCTGCGCATCGAGGAGTGCTTGGTGGTTGCCGTCGAGGACCCTCTCGCCATCGATTTCATGCAGGAATTGCGGGTCAAAACGGGTCTTACGATCGATCCAGTGATCGCCAATCCCGATGATCTGAAAGTGCGCATCGCCAGGGAATACGCAAACCTTGAAACTCGCGGCGACGGCAAGGCCGGCGGCGCGCCCGACTACGGCAAGGATCCGCGGGCGCGCGGCGGTGCAATGACACAGGTGGCGGATCTCACGAGCCAGTTGGACCGGGAGTCGCGGCAATCTGCGCAGGCTCCTAAAGATGTCGTCGTCGACTCGCGAGTGGCCGACAACACGCTGGTGAAACTTGTCAACAAGATCATCGTCGAGGCGCATGCCCAAGGGGCGTCGGACATTCACATCGAGAGCAATGCCGGTAAGAGTGTCACTCGCATTCGCTTTCGAAAGGACGGGGATTTGGAGGACTATCTGGAACTGCCGCAGGCCTATAGCAATGCCCTGGTCTCACGAATCAAGGTCATGGCGGAGCTCAATATCTCCGAGCGCCGGCTGCCCCAGGATGGCAAGATCGACTTCGGCAAGCATGGCCCGCTGGCAATCGAGCTGCGCGTGGCGATCGTTCCGACAGCGAACTCGCTCGAAGATGTCGTACTTCGGATATTGGGCGGTGCCGAACCGCTGCCGCTCGATCAGGTGGGTTTTTCCGATTTGGATCTCGAGAAACTGAAGACCATGATCGCTCGCAGCTTCGGCCTCATTCTGGTCTGTGGTCCGACCGGGTCGGGCAAGACCACGACCTTGCATTCGGTGCTTCGCGACATCAATCGTCCCGACATCAAGATATGGACCGCGGAGGATCCCATCGAAATCACTCAACCCGGTCTGCGTCAAGTCCAGGTCCACTCCAAGATCGGCTGGACCTTCGCCGCGGCCATGCGCGCCTTCTTGCGCGCGGACCCGGATGTCATCATGGTCGGCGAAATGCGCGATGTCGAAACCACGAAAATCGGCATTGAGGCCTCGCTGACCGGGCATCTCGTGTTTTCGACCTTGCACACCAACAGCGCAGCCGAGAGCATCGTGCGTCTGCTGGACCTCGGCATGGACCCCTTCAACTTTGCCGACGCGCTCATTGGAATTCTGTCGCAGCGTCTGGCCCGCAAGTTGTGCGCCAATTGCAAGGAGGCGCACGTTTCCTCCGAAGGGGAAATCGCCGATCTGGCCGGGGAATACTGTAGTGGCACGAACCTTGATCCCGCGACGGTGCTGGGCCGCTGGAAGTCCCAGTTTGGGAAAGAAGGACATCTGATCATTCACGGTGCGGTGGGCTGTGATTCTTGCAAGGGCGGGTATAAGGGCCGAGTGGTCGTCTATGAACTACTCGCGGGCACGCCGCAGATCAAGCATTTGGTCCGTTCACATGGAACCGTCCCGCAGCTCCTCGCCGTCGCGCAAGAAGGCGGCATGTTGTCGCTCAGACAGAATGCGATCGAAAAACTCCTGAGCGGGGCCTTGGATCTGGCCAGCGCTCGGGCGGTGTCCAGCTAGCACGCGATTGGGCGCTCCCCGTCGACGCATTTACGCAGCTATTGCGGGCCCAGGCAGCGGCAATCACGTACATCGGCAAGCGATGGGGATTGCAGGCCCATAGACTCGCATCCCATATGTCTGCTACCGCACGGTCGGTGCGCCCTACCACCGGGTTAAATGACGCGCAGCGTCGTACAGTGCACTCGCGCAGCAAAATACGAGCTTGGGGGAAACCGTCCGCTTAGGAGCCTGTCCGACTCATGACGTACCTGCTGCGCCCTCGCAACGGCGATCATGAGCCAGACGGGCTCCCGGTCGGCCCGGCGGCGATGATTGGCGTTGCCGGCGGGCCCTCGCGAGGTTTAGGCTACGCGGCTCCTATGCAAGCCCTAGTTCTGCGCCAGCTCACCAAGATCTACAAGAACGGCATCAAGGCGCTCAAAGGCGTCGATCTTGAGGTCGATGAAGGCGATTTCTTCGCGCTGCTGGGTCCCAACGGGGCCGGCAAGACCACGGCCATCGGCATCGTCACATCGCTCGTCAACAAGACCAGCGGGACCGTGGAGGTGTTTGGTCACGACATCGATACGGAACTGGAGGCGGCCAAGTCGTGCATCGGCCTGGTGCCGCAGGAAATCAATTTCAATCAATTCGAGGCCTGTCTCAGCATCGTCGTCAACCAGGCCGGATTCTACGGGATACCCCGGCCGCTGGCGAAGCAGCGCGCCGAAAAATATCTCAAGCAGTTGCAGCTCTGGGAGCGGCGCAACTCCATAGCGCGCTCGCTGTCGGGCGGCATGAAGCGGCGCCTGATGATCGCGCGCGCCTTGATGCATGAGCCGAAATTACTGATCTTGGATGAGCCCACCGCCGGGGTCGACATCGAGGTGCGCCGCTCGATGTGGGAGTTTCTGCGCAACATCAACGAGGCGGGCACCACCATCATCCTGACCACGCATTATCTGGAGGAGGCGGAGAACTTGTGCCGCAATGTCGCGATCATCGAGGGCGGTAACATCATCGAGCGCGACAGCATGGCCAACGTGCTGCGCAAACTGCAGACCGAGGTGTTCGTGTTCAACCTGCGCGACCCGCGTGAAGTCGCGCCGCAATTGTCGGGATTCACGGCCCTCTTGTCCGACGATCACACGCTCGAAATCGAGGTGTCGAAGACTCAGAGTCTGAACGACATATTCGCGCAGCTGTCGGCGCAGGGAATCGCCGTGAACAGCATGCGCAACAAGGTCAACAGACTCGAAGAATTATTCGTCCGCTTGGTCGACGGCAGCGCGCTGGCCGGCCGCGCCGCGGACCTCGCCTCGGCCGGCGGTGCCGCAATGGATCTTGCCGTGGCGGGCGGCGGTCAGACCGCGGAACCGCCGCCGTGACCATGACCGCCTCGCGCGCCAGAACGGAGTGGATCGGCTTCGAAACCATCATCATTCGAGAGTTCAGCCGCATCGTACGCATCTGGGGTCAGACGATCGTGCCGCCCGCGGTTACCGCCACCCTGTATTTCATCATCTTCGGCAGCTTGATCGGCCGGCGCGTCGGCCAGATGGGCGGCTACGGCTATATGCAGTTCATCGCGCCCGGGCTCATCATGATGTCGGTGATCACCAACTCCTACGCCAATGTGGTGTCCTCGTTCTTCGGCGCGAAATTCGGCAAGCACCTGGAGGAATTGCTGGTCTCGCCTCTGCCCAATTGGCTGATCGTCTCCGGCTACATGGGCGGCGGGATCATGCGCGGCGTGCTGGTGGGTTCCGTGGTGACGATGGTGTCGCTGTTCTTCACGCGGCTCGCGGTCATGCACGTGTTCGCCGTCATCGCCGCAGTGCTGCTCACCAGCATCGTGTTTTCGCTCGGTGGTCTGATCAATGCCTTGTTCGCCAAGAACTTCGATCATATCTCCTGGTTCCCGACCTTCGTGCTCACGCCCCTCACCTATCTGGGAGGCGTGTTCTACTCGATCACGATGCTGCCCGGCTGGGCGCACGCGGTCTCACATGCCAATCCCATTCTCTACATGGTGAGCGCGTTCCGCTACGGGTTTCTCGGCACCTCGGACGTCGATCTGCGGCTGGCCTACGGCATCATGACCGCCTCGGCGGTGGGGATGTTCGCGCTGGCGGTCGCGCTGTTGAACCGGGGCACGGGCATCCGCGAGTGAAGGACGGGCACAAAGGCAGGTTGGTTGCGGCAGCCTGAGTCGTGTATCGTGCCGAACCTACGACTAAACATTCCCAAGGAGACGACATATGACCGAAGAGAAGCAGCAGAAGTTCACGGCAAAGGTGCGCCGCGGTCTGGTGTGGGTGCACACGGTCGCGGCCGCCGAGCTCGCCAAGAAAAAGGCGGAAGCAACGGGCGTCAGAATCGAGGGATTTACCGCCAGCGAGCTCGCCGACGTCGAGTCCGCGCTGACCTGGATTGGCCAGAACAAAGAACCGCAGAGCCCTGAGCCCGCCGCCTAAGATTCAACCGGACGAACGCAGTGGTTCCGTACCCGAGCGGCGCCCGGTCGAGCATTCGGGGCGGCGTATCGAATGCGGCGCCGCGAAACTGTCTGCGATGTGCGACACTGCGCTGAGCCGCCGTCCCCGGCGCCGCCGCGATACACTATTGCCATGGCCAGCAAGCGCGCACTAGTCGTCGACGACTCCAAGTCGGCCCGCGTCATCTTGAGCCGCATGCTCGAGAAGTACGACATTGAAGTCGAAATGGCGGAATCCGCCGAGCAAGCCATTGAATATTTGAAGAACAACCGTCCGGACGCGATATTCATGGACCATCTCATGCCCGGCATGGATGGCTTGCAAGCGGTGCAGGCGATCAAGGGCAATCCGCAGACCGCGATGATCCCGATCATGATGTACACCTCGCAAGAGGGTGAACTGTACGTGGGACAGGCGCGCGCCTTGGGCGCCATGGGTGTGCTGCCGAAGCAGGTGCGTCCGGTGGACGTGTCGAAGGTATTGTACGAATTACACATGCTGCCTGACCGGCGCGACATGACCGAGCCTGTGTTCGCGCCCGTGGAAACGGACGGCGACACGCTGATCGGACGGGCGCCCCTGAGCGGAGCCGATTGGGGACGCCGGATCGAGTCGGCGATGAGGGAGCAGGCGGCCGACGTGCGCCGTTTCATCGTGGCGAGCCTCGATAGTTTCGCGGCGCGCATCGTGAGCGATGTGCGCGGCTCCATTCCCGCTCCGACGCTGGAGTTTCCTCTGCCGCCGGTGCGCCCGTCGCGGCCGGTATGGCCGTGGGCCGCCGCCGCCGCCGCGGCGTGCCTGCTTGCGGCGTCATTCGCGGCGGGCTGGCTCAACGCGCGCGACGATTTGGCGCAGTCGCGGGCCGAGATCGCCGGGTTGACGTCGGCCAATGCGGAATTGCAGCGTGCGCGCCTCGACTTGTCGGCGTCGGTCAAGGATCTCACCGCGGCGCTGGCGGCGTCCGGGTCTGCCGCGGGTTCCGATGCGGGCGCGATCGGCGCCGGCGCCTCGTTCATCGCGCCGCGCTCCGAACCGGTTCCCTACGGCGAGATCCCCTTCGACCGCGGACGGCTCGACGTGCTGCGCGATTTGCTGAACAAACTTCAGGCGCAGGGCTTTCACGGAGTGGTGAAGATCACGAGCATGTCGGGACTGTTCTGTCTCACCGGCAATGCGACGGACGGCTTCACGCCGGCCGGCCCCAGTCTGCCGGCCAGCAAGTGCGATGTGGTGGGCAATCCGTTCGAGGAGTCCTTATCGGGGCAGCAGCGTCAGTCCCTGGCATTTGCCAACCTGATCGCAGGCGTGCGCCAGCGCACCGCGGGCGCGATCACCGTCGCCATCGAAAATGCGGGCAGCGCGCGGCCAAGCGTGCCCTATCCGGCGCGGGTCGAGTCCCTGACAGCGGGCGAGTGGAACCGCGCGGCCGCGGCCAACAATCGGGTCGAGTTTGCGCCGGAGGCGAGCTCGGATCAGTGATGGGTATTCTCCTGCACGGAGGCGAGCCCGAGCCGGCCTCCTTCAAGCCCGCCAGCAATCAGAAGGCGACTCTGACGAAGAGCTCGGGGCCCCTGGAATCGAAATCGAAGTAGCCGCCGTTCTTCGGCTGCCGCGAGTCAAGATCGGCTCTTGCCGCGGTGTAGCCGAGCGCGAATGACACGTTGGGGCGGAACCGGTACAGCGCATCCAGTTCGTAAAAGCCCAGCGAACCGTCCAACTGGTCGACGTTCAATTTGAAGTATTCCGCGCGGGCGTCGACATAAAATCGCTTGCTCACCACGTAGGTGGCGTCGAAGCCGATCGTCGGGAAGGGACCCGCCGCATTCTGCGATTCAAACACATGCCGGGTCGCAGTGGAGACGCGCGTGCTGGCTGAGATGTCGGTGTCGTTGAGGCCGATGGTCGCGGCGAGCTCGAATTTCTCCCGATGGATGAACGAATATTCGTAGGTGATGCCGAAAGTGCGCATGCTCAAGCTCGTGTCCACCGGATCCCCGACCTGCAGCACGACATCGCGAAACACGATGGGTGCGTCCGCGCTCGTCAGAGTCGTTTGACCGGTGCGGTCCAAGCTGAAGTAATCGAAACGCACCCTGTGCCGCTCACCCGCCCGCACCATGACCTGAAATTTGGCCTCGAATTCGGATTTGTCCAAGCCGAACACGCTCTCTGCATTGAGCGGCGTTCCCGGCAATCCTGCGCTGCTGTCCAGCTGCAGGTTGGTGGTGGAGGACACGTACATCACCCCGAGCGACAGTCGAACGCGCTCGTCGGTGGGGCTCATGTAATCGTCGGCGTGCGCCAAGTTTGCGGCCAGCGCCAGGGTCAGCACCGCCATGCCATTCTTGATCATTTCAATTCTCCGCGAGAAACGCCGGCCTTCGCCAGCGATGGATAGCGTCTTGCGCGACGTGGCAGCCCACGGCTCATTTCTCGATGTTCGCCAGGGTGTATTTTGGAGGCTTTTGGAATACTGTATGGATGTACAGCTGTTAGCGCCGGCCGGCGGGACATCGCCGTCTTGCAGAAGGACTCCTCGTCCCTTGAGGGCGAGGAGGATGTCAAGCGGGTCTCCTCAAAATCAATTGATCCGTTGCCGCTCGCATGGGGCGCGCCGGCAAGGAGGTGCCGACGCGCTCGAGGACATGGGCGGCGGCCGCCCGCCAGCCGGTGAGCTTGCCGCCGTAGATGCCGAGAACGCGCGGCCTGGATTCGCGGTCGGTGCTGAAGATGGTTTCCCGCGATCGGTCGAAAGCCGCCTGGCTCGCGGCGGGTAGAACGCGCAGCCCGGCAAAGCGCTGCGTGATGTGCTCGCGCGTCAAGTACCGATAGGCGGGAAAGTAATGGCGCACGACCGCGAGC
>Ga0181534_10000119_pt1 | contig 56474 bp, 47 predicted proteins | sample PEATcosm2014_Bin_37_FD_119758 | JGI IMG/M metagenome (GOLD analysis project Ga0181534, IMG submission 119758) | Peatland microbial communities from MTU Mesocosm Facility, Houghton, MI, USA - PEATcosm2014_Bin17_10_metaG | ecosystem: Environmental > Terrestrial > Soil > Wetlands > Peat | place... | reverse complement strand
CGCGGCTATCGAAGCCGCCCGTGCCGGTGAGCACGGCAAAGGATTCGCAGTCGTAGCCGCGGAGGTGCGTAAGCTCGCGGAGCGCAGCCAGGTGGCTGCCCAGGAGATCGGCTCGGTCGCCAGTGACAGCGTGGCTCTGGCGGAAAAAGCCGGCGCCTTGTTAACCGAGATCGTGCCTAGCATTCGCAAGACCTCGGACCTGGTGCAGGAAATCTCGTCTGCCTCGCAGGAGCAATCCTCAGGGGCCGGGCAGATCAACGCTGCGATCGCCCAGCTCAGCCAGGCCGCGCAGCAGAACGCCGCCGCATCGGAGCAACTGGCTGCGACCGCCGAAGAGCTGACTGCCCAGTCAGGGCAATTGCAGAACACAGTGTCCTTCTTCAAGACGGGCAATGGAGCAAAGTCGGCGCCGTCGAGCACATCCAAGGCTCGAACTGCCACTTCCGCGGCAGCAGCGGCGCGCATCAAATCGAGCGCCGAAGAAGTTGCAATGCCCTCGGCCGGCATGCCGGAAGAGGTCCTGTTCACGAAGTTCGGTTGAGCCCCAGGCGGAAAATATCAATGGACCAATCAACTGTACGATCATCCCCGCGGCAAACTGTGCCTGCGACCACGTCACAGAAAGTGGACAGCGAGGAGCAATATCTGACCTTCGCTCTCGGTGGCGAGTCGTATGCCATCGGCATTCTGGCCATCAAGGAGATCATCGAATACGAACCGCTCACGGTCGTACCCATGATGCCCGAGCATGTCCGCGGGGTGATTAACCTGCGTGGCGCCGTCGTGCCGGTGATCGACCTGCATGTCAGATTCGGGCGGCCTTGCGCCGCGGCTACTTCCCGAACCTGCATTGTGATTGTTGAAACATTCGCCCACGGCGAGAAGCAGGATATCGGCGTGGTGGTCGACGCGGTCAATGCGGTCATCAGCATTCCCGATGCTGCGATCGAAGCCCCGCCCGCGCTGGGAGGGCGGGCCCGCTCGCCGTTCATTCGCGGCCTGGGGAAGATCAATGAGCGCTTCGTAATTCTGCTCGATCTCGACCAGGTTCTGTCCGAACAGGAGGCACTGGAGCTGGCCAGCCTGGGCACGGCTGCCCCGGATCCGGTAGCAACTTCACCGGCCCGAAGCTGAGTTGCGCAACGACAGATGGCATCGCTGGCGGCAAGATACGGACGTCACTCAAACTTCCGGCTTGCCGCCGGCGACCTGCCTTTCGCCCAAGAAAGGTTGGTCACGGGATGAAACTGCAACACAAACTGTTGCTCCGCTGTGCAAAATTCGTTGACAGTTCACATATGTTAGTCCCGTTTTTTTATACAGTGCCGCAATTCGTGACAGCCGCACCCCCGCTTTCATGCCGACGTTGATCACTGACAATATTGCCGAGTTAGCCCGAGTCACACCACGCGCCCCTGCCATCATTCAGATTCGTGAACGAGCGGTTGCAACCTGGAGCTGGGAGAAACTGCAACGCGAAGCCGAGCGTGTCGCTGCCCTTCTGCTGAGGCTGAACGTGCAGCCGGGAGAGCCAGTCGCTTACCAGCTGCCGAATCGCGGCGAGTTCGCGGCGGTCACACTGGCCATCGTGAAGGTCGGGGCGATCTGCCTGCCCTTGAAGCCCTTGGATAGTGATCGCGATCTCACGCACAAGCTGAGTAAAGCCAGGGCAAAAGTCATTTTCGTGGCGGATGAGTTCGCCGGTCGACGCTACGCACTCGATTTGGTCGCACAGGAATCCATACTGCCGGACCTCCTGCATGTGATCGTCGTAAGAACCAGCGAGGTAAAAACGCGCCTACCCGCGAGTAGACGACTCAACGTCATGCGCCTGAACAGCGCCCTGGAGGCAACAACCATGGACCAGGCCGTCCTCCTGGCGCGTCGCCCGCGGAGCACGGACCTGGCTCTGTTGCTCTTTACCTCCGGCACGTCTGGCCCCCCCAAGGGTGTCCTATATCGTCACAAGACACTGACACGAGCGGCGCAGCTCTATATCGCACAGCTGCAAATCCGCAGCGACGACAGAGTGTTTGTGCCCTCCACCCTGGCTCACCAGATCGGGTTCGTGTACGGAATGTGGGTCGCTTTCGCGATGGGCATACCCCAGATGCTGCAGCCGGTTTGGGATCCGGAACGTGCGGTCAGAGCACTGCGCGAACTTGGGGGAACAGTTGCGCAGGCTCCGCCGAGCTTCCTGATCAACCTCGTGAACGTTGTAAAGCGAGGCGTTCGGGCACCGGATAGCCTGCGAGTGTTTGTGCCGACCGGCGCCGCAATACCCCCCGGCCTGGCTCGTGAGGCGGAGGAGATTCTGCGCACGCGCATCTGTGGAGCCTTCGGCACTACCGAAAGTTTCCTGTCAACACTCAGCAAACCCACGGCCTCGAAAACTTCGTCAGACAGCGATGGCGAACCGCTTCCCTCGATCCGCCTGCGGGTCGTTGACGACACCGGTACCGTACTGGGCCCTGGACACGAAGGACACCTGCAGGTGCATTCTCCGGTCAGCTTTGCCTGCTATCTGGACGATCCGGAGCTCACGGCACAGGCTTTCACCGGCGATGGCTGGTACCGAACCAACGATCTGGCCATGGTTGATCAATACGGTTTCGTGCACCTCAGAGGCACCTCGAGCGATGCCATCCGGCGCTCCGGCAAGTTGCTGACGGTGTTGCAGGTCGAACAGCTTCTGAATCAACACCGCGCCATCCGTGAAATCGCGATTGTGGGAGTACCTGATCGCCAAACGGGCGAGCGAGCGTGCGCATTCGTAGTGCCACGGTCCGACGACGCGCTCGACCTCAAATCCGTGCAGGCGTTTCTCGACCAGCAGCGGGTGACTCGTCAATACTGGCCGGAGCGCCTGGAGTTGGTGTCCAGTCTGCCGAAAACGGCCTCCGGCAAAATCAAAAGATATTTGCTGCGCGAACAGTTCCGAAACATGCCGGTCTGAGCTCCGGTTGATTGGCCGCACACCTGCGCGCGGTGAAACCATTGAGAATCGTGTCGGCGTAGATGTACGGCGTCGCGTCGATTTTGGCGATATCGGCAGGTACGCACGCGCATGGCTATCTTCTGGTCAAGTGACACTTTCCGCAGTGGCAGCGGACGTTTTGCGCTGCTGGGCCGCATCGAATGCTGAGCGGAGAGTCCCCCAGTGCGACCCCAGCCATTGCGGCGGCAAAGGCCAACAGACACAATTGTGCGCATGCCCTCAGAACTCGAACTGTACCGCCACGTTCAGACAATCGCTCGCAGCGTTCTGCGCGATCTGGAGGGATTCGTTTGTCCTGAGGCGACAGAGCGATCGATCGCGGCGTACGCGGTGGCACTGCTTCGTGAGAGAGGCGTAAGCGAAACCTGGTATTACGATTGCCCAGCCTTCGTTTTGCTGGGTTCGCGCAGCTGCCTTTCTATTTCAGGGCGAGAGTACATTCCAGCCGACGAACCCGTTGGCAATACAAATCTGATTACAGTCGATCTGAGCCCAAAGAAGGACATATTCTGGGGAGACTGCGCGCGCTCATTCTTCATCGAGCACGGAAAATATACTGCTGATCCGGTTCACGATGAATTCGCCAGAGGTAAACAGTTTCTTGAAACCCTCCACTCCGGAATGGCACGCTTCGTCGATACGAACACGACATTCCACGAACTGTTTTGCTGGGCAAATGCTGAGATCGAAAGTAATGGATTTGAGAACTTGGATTTTGCGCAAAACGTCGGGCATAGCATTGCGACACGCAAGGCAGATTGCCAATACATCGAACGAGGAAATAGAACACGCCTGACCGACGTCCAGTTTTTTACCTTCGAGCCACACGTTAGGATACGTGGCGGAGCATGGGGTTTCAAACACGAGAACATATTTTATTTCGACGGATGTGAGCATCTAGAGGAGTTGTAATCATTTCACTTGCAGCGTAGGACGTTGGGGAGTTCCGTGAAAATTTCATTCCGAAAGCTCGAGAGAACTGACTACCCGCGTCTGTGCGCTTGGCTTTCAGAGCCACATGTGGATGCCTGGTGGCACGAGCCACTAAATTTAGCTCAGTTGGAAGAAAAGTATGGACCCCGGATCGACGGGCTCGAGCCTACGCACGTGTTTATTGTCGAACATGAGCTCATCCCCATTGGATTCATCCAGTGGTACAGATGGGCTGATTATCCTCAACATGCGACTCAGCTTGGGGCCGAGCCTGAGGCTGTTGGGATAGATCTCGCTATTGGCGATGCATCGCTCATTGGCCGAGGGATTGGATCACGCGTCATCAGCCAGTTTATCGCCGAGGTGGTTCCGCCGGGCGCCGGCATCACCGCAGTAGTGACCGACCCTGCAGAGGCAAACAAACGTTCACTTCGGGCCTTCAACAACGCAGGATTCGCCTTGACGGATGTTGTGATCCTCAATGGCGAAAATATTAGAAGGCAAATTGTTCGCCGGCCATTTCCCGGGCCAGTCAGTCAAACTGCGGGCGGATCTTGGCGCGCGGTGCAACCAATCGAAGCGGCATATGGTCGACGCAGCAGATGAGGACCACTGGATTTTCCGCCGCCACCCGGGAATCAAGCGCCCCCTTGTATCGATAACCCTGCGGAGCGCGGCAGGGATTCCGTACTTGGCTCCAGAAATTCAGCTTCTTTATAAATCGTGGAGCGTGCGGCCGCGTGATCGAGCCGACTTTGAGCGCATTGCGCCCCGCTTGGACGCTGCCGCCCGTGCGTGGCTGAAAGACGCGCTTCTTGCACTGGAACCGAATCATGAGTGGATTCCACCTCTCGTTTCGTAGCGGCAGCGCTCCTTAGCCAGATCGCTACTTGGAAAGAAACGACAGGTTAGCCGATCAGTTGATCGTGCCCGGAGGCTCGTGCAGCGCCCATCGAAACCTACACCATCTTCAAGCGTGCAAAGGCGACCACCTTGATCAGGTCCAATACGAATGCAAAGGCAAGCGCCGCTCCCAGGACGCCGGCGATCAAACTCACGGGTAACGCGGCCATCAGATAACCACCGGTCGCAAGACAGGTAATGACGAGAACGTCGGAAACAGATGAAATGAAAACCCAGCGACTGGGCCTCGAGCTCCATATGCGCCGGCGATCCCGCACGACGTAAAATACCGCCTGACCGCTGAAGACCAACGTAATAGCCGCGAGCGTTTGCAAGGGCTTGATGTCGAGTTTGAGGTGATATTTGCCGAACGCCAAAACGGCGCTGCAAAACACGAGATTCGACACTCCCAGAACGGCGCCGGCGGCGGTCAGGTTGTTGATCCGCCAGGCATTCGGCTTGGCTGAAGGCCGCACGTTGTCCGTCGTCGAGGACATGGCGAGAAAATCGCCGGTACTCATCAGAATGACCATCAGCAGCGGCGTCAGAATGGCGTGACCGGTCATGACCAATCCAACAGTCAGGAACAGCATCTGATCGATTTTCCGGGTTACCGACCGCAGCGTGTAGGTCAGGATGCGCTGAAACGTGACGCGCCCTTCTGTAACTGCCGCGACGATGCCAGCGAGACCGGGTTGCGTCAGAACGATTCCGGCTGCGGATTTGGCCACGTCAGTTGCCGTCGACACTGCGATCCCCATCTGTGCCTGGCGAAGGGCGGGAGCATCGTTGGCGCCGTCACCGCACATGCCCACGGTGTGCCCCGCCTTCTGGAACGCCTTCACGATGCTGAACTTATCCTCAGGAAACACGCCTGCGAAGACTGCGAATTGCTCTGGATTCACAGCGGCAATGGACGCTCCAGGGGGACAGACCGCTCCAGCGAGTCCGATTGCACGCGCCACTATCGCCGCGGTGGCTGGCGCATCCCCTGTGAGCATCACAGTGCGGACACCCATCTTGTCCAGGGATGCTATCAATGCAGCCGAGTCCGCTCGCGGTGGGTCACTGAGTGCGATGAGCCCTGCAAGTTCGAGCGCATTCGGCGGTCCTGCCGCCACAGCCAACACTCTGAATCCCCGCTCGAGGAAGGCATTGGCGGCGGCCACGGCCGTCGGTGGGGCCTTGGCGAGCCCTGCCACGGTCGCGAAGGCGCCCTTCACGATGTGCATGGCACTGCCGCCGGAGTCGGTTGCCGTCGCCTCTGACATCTTCTTAGCAGGATCAAAGGGTGTGAACTCGACTAATTTGAGCGGGTCGTCAATGCCAGAGCGCTTCGACGCCGAACGAATCGCCGCGTCCACCGAATCCTGTCCGCCATCTGAGCTGGCCAGCGCGGCGAGCTGGAGAACCCGCTTTTCATTGAGACCCGACACCGCAGTCACTGCTGTAACCGCGAGTTCGTTCTGTGTCAGCGTTCCTGTTTTGTCACAACACAGAACATCCATGGAGGCGGCTTCATCAACCGCGGACAGCCGGGTCGACAAGACACCGCGCTTGGCGAGAATCCTAGCGCCGAGCGCACTGGCGAGAGTGAAGGTGGCTGGTAATGCGACCGGTATGGCTGCAAGGATGGCAGTCAACGCAAGCGGAATGATTTCAACTACCGGCAGCTTTAGGGTGGTGGCATACGCCACTTGAGCGATTACCACCATAACGTTGAATATCGCCAGGTTGCGCACTACGCGCATGACCGCTTTTTGCTGCGAACTCACGACATGAGCGGTGCGGACGAGTTCGGCCGTGCGCCCAAACTTCGTCCGGGTCCCGGTAGCACTGACCTCCGCAATGGCTTCGCCCCGTCGGACTAACGCTCCAGCATAAGTGACGAGGCCAGAACCTCCTTCAACGGGCAACGACTCACCGGTGAGCATGGATTGATCAAGAAGGACTGCGCCGCTGATCAGACGAACGTCTGCGCCGACTACAGTACCCAATGAGAGCTTGACGATGTCACCGGGCACCAACTCGACGGCCGGGAGGGTTCGCCAGACGGAATCGCGGCATACTGCGGCGTTTAGCGCAAGTTGCGACTTCAGGGCATTCAAAGTTGCTTGCGCCCGCCCCTCCTGAAAAAAGCCCAAGCCGGCGTTGAAAACCAAGAGAGCCGCTATTACCGCGGCCTCAACGTACTCGCCGAGTACGATCTGCAACACGATGGCGCATTCGAGCATCCAGGGAACGGGAGCCCAGAATTTGCTGAGCACGCCGCGCCAAAGCGCAATCGCGGTCTGAGGGATTGCGTTCGGCCCAACTTCCTGCAGTCGGCGCTTTGCATCGGTGCTGCTGAGGCCGGAGGGCACAGGACCGGGGTTCGACGTTACAGCGGCTTTGGGCACTGCGTTCACCGGAGCGGTATGCCACGTCGGGGCGCCAGCCTATGCTTGCGGAAGTACGGCGCTCGCAAAATATTGGCGTCCCAACGCGAACAATCCGCTTGCGGTTGGGTGATCCAGGGTCTCCACGGCGAAGACGCGCGAGGCAACATCCGATCTATGTTGATCGAGATAGGATTTCAATTCCTCCTTGGCATGCCCTGGACCCGTCACGACAGTTCCCCCGGTGTGATCCAGGGCACCAGCGATGCGTTGAAAGAACTCCGCATGCTCTGGCGGATTACCACCTGCCTCCCAGCCACCTTGGCGGTGATGCAGGCGCTGCAGGGAGGCGTGAGCGTGAATGTCCACTTCAGACTGCTCTTTCCCGCTGAAGCGAAACACTTTCGCCTCGCTATGATCTACCCAAACCACCGCATGATACAAATCGTTCACGTGGAATCTCCCACCTCGAGACGCGCAATCTGCGGCAATCCGCAGGGAACTCAAACCTATTAGAGCGCCACGATGCGCCCCGTTGCGAATAGCGTCTGTTCGCTAGACTACAAAGCGCGGTTTATCAGGCCATTGGCACGACCCGTCCTTCTTTCACTGCTGCTCTGTACGATGCCGCACTGAAGATTATTGCGGTCGCGCTAAGATTCGAGGTCTCGCGAAGATCACACAACGCGAGCCCGGCCAGGATTCTGGCTTGCCGTCCTGTTGACCCCACCCATTTGAAACGCACTCAGGCTCGTCACGCGGCCTCCGGGGCAGCGGGAGACGAATATGGCCGTGGGAACCGCAATGGATGTTGCCAATCAGGCGATTGTCGCGAGCGACCTGATCAAGTCCTTTGGTGAAGGCGAAACCAAGGTGACGGCCGTGAAAGGTGTCGCCTTTACCGCGCATTTCGGCGAAATGTTGTTCATTGTGGGACCGTCCGGCAGTGGCAAGACGACGCTGCTCAGTATGATTTCCGGCATCCTGCGTCCGACATCAGGCACCGTCAGGGTCAAAGGCGCCGACATATGGGCGCACAACAAGGACCAACTGGCCGACTTTCGGCTGCATACCGTCGGCTTCGTATTCCAGGACTTCCATCTTTTCCCCCGGTTGACCGCTGCCGAGAACGTCGCGATCCCGCTTCTGCTGCAAGACCGCGATTGGAAAGAGTCGCTCGCCGCCGCCGACAAGTACCTCGAGATTGTCGGCCTGAAAGGCCGCGGCGGGACTCTGCCGGTGAAACTCTCAGGCGGCGAGCAACAACGCATCGCAATCGCGCGTGCCATCGTTAGCGGCCCGGAAATCCTCATATTCGATGAGCCCACAGCCTCCTTGGATGGCGACACCGGCAAGATGATCGTCTCGTTTGTGAAGACGCAGATTCTCAATGAGAAACGCTGCATCCTCATCGTGACGCACGATGCGCGCATCAACGAGTTCGCGGACCGGATCATCCACATGGAAGACGGACGCATCACCGGGCTGGACAAAGGAACGGAGTGAGAAACAAGGTCATTTTCTCCCTCGCGGTACTCGGCGTTCTGGCCGGACTGCTCGCCGCCTACCTCTTCGGTCTCGAGCGCAAGCCACAGGCTCCCGTCTTCGCGCCAGTCAGCAGCCCGTATGTGACGGCGATCTTCGCCAACGGCATCATTGAAAGCGACCAGACGAGCGGTTCCAACATCAACGTGTACCCGGAAATATCGGGCAGGATCGTCCGAGTGCTCGTGAAGGAGGGTCAGCAGGTATCCGCCGGCACTGCGCTGATCGAGATCGACGACTCCGTTCAGAAGCACACCACGGCTCAGCTACACTCGCAGGCCGAGGCGGCACAGTCATTGCTCGCCGAGCTCCAGGCAGAACCAAGACGGGAGGCGCTGGAAATTTCCAAAGCGCAAGTCTCGTTGGGCGACGCCAACCTGAAGGCCGCCCGTGATCAATATGATAAGAATCGCGCGTCCTACGACGCCGACCCTCACTCAATCAGCAGAAGCGTTCTGGATATTGCTGAAGACTCCGTGCATCAGGCGACCGCCGCACTGGATGTCGCCCGCAGGCAGTTGGATCTGAGCAGGGCGGGAGCGTGGAGCTACGACATCGCCAACCAGCAGAAGACGTACGACTCGCTCAAAGAGGCCTACGACGCCGCCAATGCGCTCCTCGTGAAATACACGATCGTGGCGCAGCAGGACGGAGTCGTGTTGGCTATCAATGCAACGGTCAGCGCTTATGCCTCACCTCAGGGTGTCTATGACACCTACACGCAGGGTCAGGACCCGATTCTGGTGATCGGTCCGCCGCAGGAGTACCTGGCCGTGCGTTGCTTTGTCGATGAGATACTCGTCTCGCGTCTGCCGAATGCTTGGCACATCCGCGCGCAGATGGCCGTCCGCGGATCCGACATCAAGGTGCCGTTGGAGTTTGTCCGGGTGCAACCGTACGTCTCACCCAAAATTGAGCTCTCAAATGAGCGTCAGGAGCAGGTCGATCTGCGGGTTCTCCCCGTCATTTTCCGCTTCCGTAAACAGGATGCGCCGGTCTATCCAGGTCAGGAAGTCGATGTGTACATCGGGCAACAGTGACACGGCCGCCGGAGACGGAATCGGCGGCGCGCGGGCGACGCGGGCCTTTCCCGCCTGGGTGCGAACGAGCGCATCCTTGGGTGTGAGCGCTGTGCTTGCAACGCTTGGGGCTTGCGCAGTGGGACCCGATTTTCAACGTCCCGCGCCGCCCAAGGCGGACCGATTCACGATCGAGCCCCTGCCAGCGGCCACGCTCACCGCGGATGGTCGTGCCCAACAGCTCATACCCGGCGGAGCAGTGTCAGCCGATTGGTGGCGGCTCTTCCGGTCGGCACAACTCGACGCTATCGTCCAGCAGGCTCTCGCGAACAATCCAACCCTGCAGGCATCCCTGGCGAGCTTGCGCCAGAGTCAACACAACCTACGCGCCGGCTACGGCGTGTTCTTCCCACAAGCGGAGGCCAATTTCGACGCTATTCACGAGCGCAGCGCGCCGTTGCAGCGGGGCGTCCCGGCCTCCTCCTCGGTGTTCAATCTCATCACCCTGAGCGGTACCGTCAGTTATGCGCTCGACCTCTTCGGCGGTGAGCGGCGTGCGGTGGAGGCGCTGAGAGCCCAGGCCGATTATCAGTATTACGCGAGCAAGGCCGCCTACGTGACCTTGTCAGCGAACATCGTCAACACCACCATTGCTCGCGCCGCCTATGTCGCGGAAGTGCGCGCAACGGTGCAGCTGATCGATTTGCAGAAACAACAACTCGCGGCGACCGAAGTCGCGGTTCGCACCGGCACGGCTCCCTATAGCGACGCTTTGAGTCTGCGCAGCCTCGTAGCCGCCAACCGGGCAACGCTGGCGTCTCTGGAGCAGAAAATCAGCCAGGCTGAAGACCTGCTCGCGAGCCTGGAGGGTCTGGCGCCATCCGAAGCAAGCCTGCCGGCCGTCGAGTTGACAGACCTCTCTGTGCCGGCAGACGTCCCGGTGAGCCTTCCATCCGACCTGGTTCGGCAGCGTCCCGATATTCTTTCGAGCGAGGCGCAACTGCATGCGGCCAGCGCCAACATCGGAGTTGCCACGGCCGCCCTGTTTCCCAGCATCAGCCTCAGTGCCACCGACGGCGCGACCGGGTCGAGCTTGGGTTCTCTAACCGCGCCCAACGGCCGTTTCTGGAGCATCGGGCCTTCAGTCACCATTCCCGTTTTTCAGGGCGGCACGTTGTGGTATCACCGCAAGGCTGCGATCGACGCCTTTCAGGAAGCACAGGCCCTATATCGCCAAACGGTTCTCGATGCCTTTGCGCAAGTCGCCGACTCTCTGAAGGCGCTCCAGCACGATGCGCAGGCACTGCAGGCGCAGAGTGACGCACAACAGGCTGCCGGCGAAGCGCTCGGCCTGGTCCAGGTGAACTATCGCGCAGGCCTCGCGGCGTACCTCGATGTTTGGATCGCCGACGTCCAATTCCACGAAGCGACCATCGGATATCTGCAGGCCATCGCGCAGCGCCAGCAGGATACGGTCGCCTTATTCGTGGCGCTGGGCGGCGGGTGGTGGAACGAGGCCCGCCCAACGAGACCATCAGAGGCGAAATGAGAAACAGCGGCATCTTGCGCATCGGCTTCAAGTTGCTGGTGAATGACAAAGGCAAGTTCACGGCGCTGTTGATCGGAATCATTTTCTCCGTGTTCCTGATGATGCAGATGACTGCCATGTTTGCCGGAATACTGAACCGTGCCTATGCGACAATCACGAATATCGGGGCAACGATGTGGGTCATGGATCCCGGCGTAAATACCGCCACGAGTCCGATTCCATTGCCCAACTACCTGTTGGATGCAGTCCGCAGCATGGACGGTGTCCGGTATGCGGTGCCGCTGTTCGTGGGCGGTGCCATGGTCAAGCTTCGCGACGGCACCTACCAGTCCGTCAACGTGGTCGGCTTGGACGATGAGAGCCTGTTTGGGCGACCGGAGCTCGAACAGGGCAACATCCAGGATATCTACGCCGACAACTCGTTCATGGTCGTCGACGACGCCGAGTTCCCGAAGTTGCATAACCCTAAAATCGGCAGCACGTTCGAGCTCAATGACCACCGTGTGACGATCGCCGGCATCGCCAAGGTCGCCTCCAATGGATTGAACGGGGTGCCAACACTCTATACGACCTACAATCGAGCGATCCAGTATATCCCCCATGCACACTTCACCTTGTCCTATGTGCTGGTCCAGGCAAAGAGCGACGCGGCCGTGCCGACAATCAAGCGCAGCGTCAGCAGGCTCGGTTACGTGGCCTATACGAAGAGTGAATTCACCGGCGGTATAGCAGGTTACTACACCTACAAAACGGGGGTCGGCACTAACATTCTGCTGATGACGATCATCAGCTTCGTGGTGGGCCTGGCCATCTCGGGGCAGACTTTCTACACATTCATCATCGAGAATATCGAGAAATTCGGGGCACTCAAAGCCATTGGCGCCAGGGGCAGCAAGTTGGTCTACATGATCCTGTTCATGGCGGCCCTGACCTCACTGACCGGCTATGGGCTCGGCATTCTGTTGGTGACCGTGGCGATCTCGAGCGCCCGCTCCCTCATGCCCTACTATGCCGCGACGATTACTTACTGGAACCTGGCGCTCGCCTTCGGCATGGTTTTGCTGATCGCAGCGATCTCGGGTTACGTCGGTGTACGCAAGGTGCTCAGAATCGAGCCCTTCGATATTTTCAGGGGCTAGTATGATTTCAACTCCTGACAGCGTAGCCAAGACGCGCGATGGACCGGGCGCTGCCGACGCGAAGGGCACGACCATCTACACCTGCCCCATGCATCCCGAAGTCCACAGTGACCATTCGGGCAACTGTCCCAAATGCGGCATGACACTGGAACCCATGGCACCGTCGGTGGGGGCAGATGAAGCCGACAGCGCGGATCTGCGCGGCATGCTGCGTCGCTTCTGGATCGGCGCCGTCTTGACATTGCCCGTATTCTTGCTAGCGATGGTCCACGTGATTCCTGGTTTGGGTAATCAAACCTGGGTGGACGGGGACATCTCGCGCTGGGTGCAGTTCGCACTCACGATCCCAGTGGTCGGGTGGGCAGGCTGGCCGTTCTTCCGCCTCGGTTGGCATTCCTTGGTCACGCGCCAACTGAACATGTTTACTCTGATATCCGTAGGTGTCGGCGCGGCATTCGCTTTCAGCGCCGTCGCGATGATCCTGCCCGACCTGTTTCCGCACACCACTCACCATGGCGGCAAGGTAGGCATTTACTTCGAGGCAGCCTCGGTAATCGTTGTGCTCGTGCTTCTGGGTCAAGTGCTCGAGTTGCGGGCTCGCTACCAGACCGGAGGTGCCATCAAGGCCTTGCTCAACCTCGCTCCGCCCACGGCGCAACGAGTTAGCGCTCAGGGCGACCAGGAGGTTGCGGTTGAACGGGTGCAGGTCGGAGACCTACTGCGCGTTGTGCCGGGAGGCAAGGTGCCGGTGGACGGCGCGGTAGTCGAAGGTCACTCGAGCGTTGAACAGTCGATGATCAGCGGCGAAGCGATTCCGGTTGAAAAAAACGTCGGCGACAAGGTCACCGGTGGCACGGTGAACGGAACCGGCAGTTTCATCATGCGCGCCGAACGCGTGGGCGCCGACACCTTACTCGCGCAAATCGTTGAAATGGTCTCTGAGGCCCAGCGCAGCCGCGCTCACATCCAGGGGCTCACCGATAGAGTGGCCGCGGTCTTTGTGCCAGCCGTGTTGGCAACTTCGCTACTCACATTTGGACTTTGGATATGGCTGGGACCTGAGCCCAAGCTGTCACAAGCGATTGTGAGCGCCGTGGCGGTGCTCATCATTGCGTGTCCGTGCGCTCTTGGGCTGGCAACACCCATGTCGATCATGGTCGGCATAGGAAGGGGTGCGCGCGAAGGAGTGCTCGTTAAGAGCGCTGACGCCCTGGAGCGCCTGGAGAAAGTGACCGTCCTGGTCGTTGATAAGACCGGCACTCTCACCGAAGGTCAACCCAGGCTGAGTGATGTCATTCCACTGGCGGGTATCGATGCAAACCAGTTGCTCCATCTGGCTGCTTCACTCGAGCTCAACAGCGAACACCCGCTCGCCGCGGCCATCGTACGCGGCGCAAAGGAGAAAGGGATCGGTCTCAATGCGACGCAGGACTTCAGGTCCGTAACAGCCGGTGGCGTCGTCGGAAAAGTGGGCGATCACTCAGTGATGATCGGTAAACCGGACTTCCTGCGGAACGAGGCAGTCGGCGGTCTCGAGCCACTGGAGTTGTCGGCGCAGAAGCTGCAAGAAGCCGGCAAGACAGTCATATTCGTGGCTGTCGATGGAAACGCGGCGGGAATATTGGCTGTGGTTGACCCGATCAAGGCGACTACGCCCGAAGCGATCCGTGAGCTTCATGCGCTCGGGTTGAAGCTCGTCATGCTCACGGGTGACAACCGGCGAACCGCCGCTGCGGTGGCCGGCGAACTCGGCCTCGACGTTGTGGAGGCGCAGATCGAGCCGGCCGGGAAAGTTACCGAGATCAGGAAGCTGCGCGCTGAAGGTCAGCGCGTAGCGATGGCTGGCGACGGCATCAACGACGCACCCGCTTTGAGCGCAGCCGATGTCGGCATTGCAATGGGTACCGGCACCGATGTAGCCATGAAAAGCGCCGGCATCACCCTGGTGACCGGCGACCTGCGCGGTATTTCAAAAGCAATCCGCCTCAGCCGCGCCACCCTGCGAAACATCCGCCAGAACCTGCTCTTCGCCTTTCTCTACAACTTGCTGGGAATCCCGATCGCCGCCGGCGCGCTGTATCCGCTGTTGGGTGTACTGCTGAGCCCCGTGATGGCCGGCGCAGCCATGAGCTTGAGCTCCGTGTCGGTGATCATCAACGCCTTGCGACTACGCAACGCGAAGCTCTGACACGCCGGCAGCCACTGGCGATCGGTGCGGCAGCGTACCGACCAAACCGACAAAAGTGGCGATACTCAGCCAAGCGTTACAAGCGCACTCGAAAGCGGGAGAACAGCGTGGTTTACAGACTCAAACAGTTGGTTGGGCTGGATATCGAGGCATCCGATGGAGCAGTCGGGAAGATCAAAGACCTCTATTTCGACGATCACAGCTGGGTCGTGCGCTACGTCGTCGTTGAGGCCGGCGGCTGGTTTACAGATCGAAAAGTGCTGATCTCCCCGATCTCGGTATCGAGAATCGACTGGGACAACAACGCGGTTGAGCTCAGCCTGACCCGCCAGCAGGTCAAGACGAGCCCACTGATCGACACGGACAAGCCCGTCTCGCGCCAGCACGAAGCGGACTTCTTCGACTATTACGGCTACCCGTACTATTGGAACGGGCCCTCGCTTTGGGGGGACACCGCGAATCCAACAGGCTCCATTGGCACGGCACCCCCTGTGCGAAACACTCCCGGCCTCCTCGGCGAGTCCCCACTCGATCCGCGGCTGCGGAGTGCTCATGAGGTGATCGGCTATAGTCTTCAAGCAACTGACTCATCGATGGGTCACCTCGAGGACTTTCTGCTGGACGCAGAAACCTGGGGCATCCGTTACTTGGTTGTGTCCACGCATGACTGGCTGCCGGGCAAACACGTCGTGATTCCACCACAATGGATCCGGGATGTGGACTGGACGCAACGAGTCGTGAATGTCGATGTCTCCTCCGATCAGGTGAAGGCGTCACCAGAATTCGATCTGGGTAGTAAATTCTCACGCGCGCATGAAACCAACCTGTATTGGCACTACCAACGCCACGAGGTTCCCATGCCCGCTCCAGGGGAATGCGGGATGCCCAAATGCGCGCCGATCGATCCTGAAAAACGCGCAGCCATGATTCGTCGCGCCGCGTATTTCAGATCCCAACAGCGCGGGCCGTGCCTCAGCCACGAGGCAGAGGACTGGCTCGCTGCCGAAAAGCAGATAGACAGAATGCTGACGGGCCACGCTTGAGCCCGGAACGCGCCGGCAAGGCATACCTCATCGGCGGTGGCATCGGTTCGCTGGCAGCCGCCGCCTTCATGATCCGCGACGGTGCACTCGCGGGAAAGCGGATTTCAATCCTGGAAGCCAACCCCGTCATGGGCGGTAGTCTCGACGCCGGCGCGAACCCTGAACAGGGCTACTCGATGCGCGGTGGCCGCATGCTGACGACTGACAATTATGAATGCACCTGGGATCTCTTCAAGTCGATACCGTCACTGACCGACCCTGGCAAGTCAGTGTTTGATGAGACAGTGGACTTCAACGAACGGTACCGGGCGCATTCGATGGCGCGACTCGTCGATCGCCGGCGTGCGAAGGTGCCTGTGACCTCAATGGGGTTCTCGATGCGAGACCGCACTGAGCTGCTGCGGCTGATTGAAATGCCCGAAGGGGAGCTGGGTCGCACCTGCATTACCGATCATCTCGCGCCTGGATTTTTTGCTACCGGGTTCTGGTACATGTGGGCGACCACGTTCGCCTTCCAGCCATGGCACAGCGCCGTGGAATTCAAGCGCTACCTGCATCGCTTCATTCTCGAGTTTGCACGGATCGAAACACTGGCCGGTGTCAAACGCACCAAATATAACCAATATGACTCGTTGGTTATGCCACTGCAGCACTGGCTGCGAAGCAAAGGTGTTGTGTTTGTTCCGGGCTGTACGGTGACTGATCTCGAATATGAGGACGCGCACGGCCGTTTTTCCATAACCGCGATCCGCTGCCTGCGGCAGGGAATCAATGAAACAGTCAGAATCAATGAAGACGATTGGGTGTTTCTTCAGAACGGTTCCATGACCGACGCATCCAGTCTCGGGTCCATGACGAGCCCTCCTCCTGAGCTGACGAAGGCCGATAGCACCGGTTGGAAGCTGTGGGAAAAGCTCGCGCTGGGTCGGCCGCAGTTCGGTAACCCAGCAGTCTTCAACAGTTGCATCGCGCAGTCATGCTGGGAGTCCTTCACCGTCACTCTGAGGAACCCGGCGTTCTTCGACGAGATGACTCGATTCAGCACGAATGATGCGGGAACCGGCGGGCTGGTGACCTTCAAAGACTCGAACTGGCTGTTGTCCATTGTGCTCGCTCATCAACCTCATTTCGTGGATCAGCCACGTGAAGTGCAGGTCTTTTGGGGCTATGGCCTGTTTCCCGACCGAATCGGCAATTTCGTGGCCAAGCCGATGGCGCAATGCAACGGCGAGGACATACTGCAGGAGCTGTGTGGTCATCTGCGCCTGGATCGCCAGATCCTCGCTGCGGCGAATTGCATCCCCTGTAGAATGCCGTACATCACGAGTATGTTCATGCCGCGAGAGCCCGGCGATCGGCCGCTGCCGGTACCTGCAGGCTCCGTGAATCTCGCGTTCATCAGCCAATTTGTTGAAATTCCCGATGACGTCGTATTCACAGTTGAATACTCGGTGCGCGCCGCACAGACGGCAGTTTACCAACTGCTTCAAATCAACCGCAGCATTCCGCCTGTAACGGCTCACGACAAGTCACTTCGAGCTCAGGTGGGAGCCTTGGTCAAGGCCTTCGAGTAGCTCAGTTATGACCACACTGTTTGACCCTATCCGCTTTGGCAATATTGCGTCTGCCAATCGCATTGTTATGGCACCGCTGACGCGCAAGGATGTCTCTGTGCCTCGGGCACTGCGCCTGGAAGAACTCCCGAATATTGTGGCCGAATACAGCCACGGCGGTACGAAGGAGAACCGCGCGCGTTTTCCCCTCGAAGTGATGAAAGCGATCGTCGCCGAGATCGGGGCCGGCCGCACAGGACTTTGTCTGTCTCCGGTCACGCCCGTGAATGACGCCGGGCAAGACAGCGACGCGCAAGGATTATTCAACTATTTTGTCGAACAGCTCGGACCGCTGAGACTCGCCTTTATTCACGTTATAGAAGGCGCGACCGGAGGCCGACGTGACATTGCGAAATTTGATTACGCTGCCCTGCGCAGCCGCTTCAAGCTGGGCAACGAACAGGGCGCGTGGATCGTCAACAATGGCTACACGCGCGCGATGGCGATTGATGCGGTGAGCCGCGGAGTCGCAGACATGGTCGCCTTTGGGAAGCCATTCATCAGCAATCCAGATCTCGTCAATCGTCTGCGCCTCGACGCGCCGTTAACTGCCCTCAACAACGATACGCTGTATGGGGGAAATGCCATTGGGTACACAGACTATCCAACACTGGATTCGGCGCACACTGAAGAACAGATTCCCACTGCCGTCGCCCGGGGCGCCAGGCGCTAGTAACACAGAGCATGGCAATTGACTCAGAGGATTTTCGGGTGAGGCACTCGGTAGGCGTGGACCTCCGAAAATGGCCCACCAGAGTGAAGCCGGTATATGAGTCGGCAGAGGACTATCAACAATTGCTGGCCGCGCACGTTGCGAGACTGAGTTCCCTTCAGCAACTTCATTACGCGGACAATCGCTATGCCGTCCTTCTGATCTTTCAGGGAATGGATGCCGCTGGCAAGGACGGTGCCATAGGGCACGTGATGTCTGGAGTCAACCCGCAAGGGTGCCAGGTATTCAGCTTCAAACATCCCAGCTCCTCCGAGTTGCAACACGACTTCCTCTGGCGAACGACCCGCGATCTGCCGGAGCGCGGCCGGATCGGCATCTTCAATCGATCCTACTACGAGGAAGTTCTGATCGTCCGTGTACACCGCGATATCCTGCGCAGCGAAGCGCTGCCAGACCCCAAACGCCACAATCGGGGAATATGGCGCGATCGGTACCGTTCAATCCTGGATCTGGAGAAGCACCTTCATACCAATGGCACGCGCATCATCAAGTTTTTTCTGCACCTCTCCAAGGACGAGCAGCGCACCCGCTTTCTGGCGCGAATCGACGAGCCCCAAAAGAATTGGAAATTCAGCATGGCGGACATACAGGAAAGAAAATTCTGGAAGCACTATATGAACGCCTACGAGGAGTGCCTAGGCGCGACGAGCTGCAAGAACTCGCCATGGTATGTCGTTCCTGCTGATGATAAGCAAAACGCCCACCTGATCGTCTCTCAGATCATTCTCGATACATTCGAAGCGCTGCAATTGGCCTATCCTGAGACAACTAAAAGGCGCCGTCGGGAGCTGCAGTCGATCCGCAGGCAGCTTGCCAGCTGAGAGCGGCACCTGAGAAAGATGAGTTCCATCGGCGGGATGTCAAACTCCAACGTGCCCGGGAGTACGTCGCGGCGATGTTTACGCGGTCGTTGAAAGCTCGCATGCGCGAGCGCCAAAGCTATCAACCTGCTCGACAAATCCGACTCTCGTACCGACATTGAACGGATCGCGAGCCGGCCGATCCACGCTCTGCAGGTTAAACACCACGAACCGACCATCGTCAGCATCAATGAGCCCGAAAAGCCCGTCCGCATCGTAGTCGCTGATCGTACCGGTAAGCATAGCCATTTCCTGCAATCCCGTGAGACTTTACTCCATCAGACCTCATTCGAGACGTCCGTTCGGAGCCGCACACTGCGACGAAATGTGCGGCCACTCCATGGCGCACTCGAAGGCTCGAATCGGATCTGCGCGATATCCGAGCGTGTGTGTCATCGAACAGATAGAGGGACGAACGTGAGCTACTTTGTGAAACTCGAGGCGCCTAAACAGAGCCGGGCACCTTCGAAGCGGGGCGCCAATGCTACAGAGCCGTCCACGTAGCTCTGACCCCAAGGAAGAAAACAGTATGAAAGTTCTGATCATCGGCGCGGCCGGCAAGACGGGGTCGATCGTAGTCGAGCGGGCCGTGGCGGCCGGGCACGTTGTGACCGCGTTCGTTCACGACGCATCGACGTATCGCGCGCCCGCGAACGTCCGCGTCGTCGCGGGGGATGCGACCGATCAAGCGAGCGTGGACAAAGCGATGGCCGGGCAGGATGGCGTGATCGACACGATCGGCGGGAAGACGCCCTACCGCAAGACGACACTCGAGCGCAGCGTGGCCGGCGCGGTCATCGCAGCGATGAAGGCAAACGGTGTGAAACGCGTCATCGTCATCAGTTCGTTCGGGGTCGGCGAGTCGGCCGACCAGGCAGGCTGGTTCGTAGAGCATGTGATTGTGCCAACGTGGCTGCGCGGCTCGACGGAAGACAAGGCTGCGATGGAAGCGGTCGTCCGCGCCAGCGGCATTGCCTTCGTAATCGTCCGCCCCGCGATGCTCACCGACGACGACGCCACCGGAAACGTAAACGTCTTTAAGGGACACGACACCGCCCACAAGATCACCCGGGCGGACGTGGCGCAATTCTGCGTCGATCAGCTGACGAGCAACGAACACGTCGGCTGCGCGGTCACAATCGCCAACTCGTGACGGAGCGTCGCACAAAGTATGAGGGGCCGCTCGAGCAACCCGGCTCATATGTCAAGAGTGTGTCTCGAGAATCGGACAGAGCTTGGACGCGTCAATGTTGCCGCCTGAGATGATTGCGGCAACGTGACTGCCCTGACATTGCGGCGATAACGCCGCGGCAAGTGCCAATGCCCCGGCACCCTCCGCCACGATGTGGTGTCGAAGCGCCAGGTCGCGCACTGCCCTCTCAGCCTCTGCGAGCTCGACGACGATTACCTGATCGATCAGTTCGCGTAGCAGCGGCCACATTTCCTCCAACACACTGTTTGAACCGACCCCGTCAACAAACGACGGATGACGCTCGACACGTGTTGGTTTTCCGGCGGCAAACGCGGCTGTCAGCGGCGTCGAGGTCGCAACTTCGCATGCGATGATCCGAACTTTTCGTGACAGCGCCCGCAACGCCAGCGCAATCCCCGTCGCCAGTCCGCCACCGCCGAACGGCACCACGACCGTATCCAGCTCCGGCCAGCTTTCCGCAAGCTCCAGACCGATCGTGCCGTTGCCGAGAATCACGGCCGGTTCACAGACCGGGTGAATGAACGTGCCATCGGCCGCGCCCGTCTCACGAGTGGACATGATCTGCCACCAATCGGCAAAGGTATGTTCAACAACCTGTGCCCCCAAGGCACGCAGGTTATCGACCTTCATCCGCGCCGCGCTGTCCGGAACGTGCACGGTCAGAGCAACGCCGCGACGACGCGCAGCGAGCGCAAGTCCCTGAGCAAAGTTACCGGCGCTTGCGGTTGCGACGCCGCGTGCGAGCAGAGTTGAATCGAGCTGCTGAAGAGCACTGGTGGCAGCCCGAATCTTGAAGGAGCCGAGCGGTTGCAAGCACTCCGCTTGCAAGCGGATCCGTCCTTCAGCACCCAGGTATGGTAGCAAGGGCGCGCGAATGATGTCATCGCGGATCAGATCGCGAGTTCGAATGAAGTCCCCGAGCGGGGCCTCCCGGACGAGATCCGCCAAATTTCGCTGTGTGTTCATTTCCCGATCAGACCGTGCGACGATGTCATTACTTTGGATCATCTCCCAACAACGCGATGGGCGCCATGGCTGCTCCGATCCCGGGTCACGCCACCGCGCGATCTGCAGCAGCACATACCTCGTCCCCGGGTCGTACAAGCGCTCTCGATTGCGGCCGAGGCACCGATCGTGGTACTGGACGCACCGCCGGGATTCGGAAAGACGGCTGCACTGGTTGAGTGGACTGCAACGCTGACGCAGCGTGGCGTCCGTACAGCGTGGTTGAGCCTGGATCCAGCCGACGATCCGGAATGCGTGCTCCGCTATCTCGCGTTCGCCTTCAACACAGCCGGTCTGGATGTGTCCGAGATGGAAGCTGCGGGACGAGCCGAGCTGCCGCGTCACAAGTGGTCTCGCGAGTTGCAGTCACTCCTTGCCCGGGTCGAGCGTGACACACAGCGTTGGGTGCTCGTCCTCGACGATCTCGACACGGCTTCCACTGCCGTTCTCGCGGAAATCGTCGGCCCGCTGCTGAGATTTGCGCCGCCGGCGCTCACCCTGGCATTGGTCATGCGCGGTCCGATGGATCTCGACCTGTCGGGTCCCGCAAGCCGGGCGCTGCTCCAGCAGGTAGGTCGGCGCGAGTTGCGATTCGACCGGGACGAGATCCGGCTGCTCTGGGGGAAAACGGCCACCGCGGCGCAGATTCGAGCGGTGGAGCGGCGCAGCGAAGGCTGGCCCGCTCTGGTGCAACTCATGCGGGAACACGGCGCAATCCTGCATTTTCGCGCGCAGGGCAGTCGCTCCAACATAACACCGCTGCGACACTTCTTCGAATTTCGGGTGTTGGCGCGGTTGACCGAGGCCGCCCGGGACCTGGTGCAGCGGTTATCATTGCTTCCGAGCTTCACTGTTGACACCGTTGTCGAGCTGACGGGCGTTCAAGCCGCTGCCGGAGTTATCGAGGAATTGAGCGAGATTGGTATCGTGCGTACGGCGGATGTGGGAGGCAGCGTCGGCCGATTCACCATGCACGCGCTTTTTCGCGAGTATGTCGCGGGTCAGTTCGCGGCAGCAGACGCTCATGCGACCGCGAGCCTGCGATACGCTGCCGCCCGCGTGTATGGCCGCCTGGGGCTACATGCCGAGGCCGTGCAAATTGCCCTCGCGACCGGCGATACCGACTTCATAGGTAAAACGGTGGAGTCCTGCGACCCTGTCTTGACCTGGATCCGTCATGGGACGTCCCGGCTGCGACCCCTCGTCCGCAGGGTTCCCGACAGTGTGTTGGTATCGCACCCTCGGGCCGGCTACGGCCGGGTGATCTATTGGGTCAAGGAGGGCCGGCTGAAGGACGCGCAAAGCCTGTTCGATCGACTGGAGCAACTACCTGCCGGCGCGGGTGAGCCGCTCGACCGGGGGCTCTGCCATTGCATGCTGGCGGTGTACAAGGGCACGCCGATAACGAATGCGGACGTTGTCAACCTCGAACGCATGAGCGTGAAGCGGCCGGAACTCGCGCCAATGTTGGGGTGCCTGACGAACACCCTGCATTGTTACCTGGAGCAGCACGCCGGCCAGTTCGCCGCGGCGCAGGAATCGGCGCGCCGTGCGATCAGGGATGCAGAGCTGGCAAAATCGCCGTACGGTGCTTTCTTCGAGTACTGCGATCTCGGGATGATCGCCGGGGTGTTGGGAGATGCTCCCGCGGCATTCGCCCATTTTCAGGCAGGTGAGCGCGCCTGTCTGTCCACGGTTCGCGCCGACGAGCGCCTCACCCTGATTCGCGATGCCTTCCGCCTGGAAATCGAGCACGAGCTGAATCCATTGGATGCGGCGGAAATGCCCCGACTGCGCAACCTGTTTCTGCGGCTTCCACGGCTCGAGGCCTGGTTGGATGTATTCGCCGCCGTGTATCGAACCTATTCCGAGAAGCTGTTGCTGCACAACGACCTGACAGCCGCGCTGGCGGTCCTCGATGCAGGGCTCGGGCACGTGCGCGAGCAGGAAATCGGAAATGTCGCCGCTATCCTCCTGTGTCAACGGGCTTACCTACTGGCCTGCTCTGGCAATGCAAGCGCGGCACAGACTGTACTGAAAGACGTGGCAGCCGAGTCACTGCAATCCTGGCGCCAAACGGAAGCGTTCGTAGAAGCGCAGGCGATGCTGGATCCCTCCGGCTTGGACAGCGCCATACGAGAGGCTCAACAGACCGGTAACGTTCGTTCCGAGCTGCGCTTTCGGCGCCTACGGATGATGCGCAATGCGCAAGACGACGACCCTGCCCGAGTCGCTGACCTGGAGGCCCGCAGCGGCTTCAGGCGCGCCTTCATTCTGACAACCCGACAACCTGACGCGATACCCGCCGAGCCATCGCCGGGAGCAGCGCTCTTCACGCCCAGAGAGCGGGCAGTTCTGGAAAAGCTCGATGCGGGACTGACGGACAAATCGATCGCGATCGCCCTGGGAATCACGGCGCATGGCGTGCGTCATCACTTGAAACGCATCTATGTGAAACTGAATGTCCGGACGCGAACGGAAGCCCGCGACCGGGCGCGCCAGGCCGGCATTTGCTGGCCGCAGCCGCCGGCGAAGGGCATGCACTGAAACGACTCGGGCCGCACTAAAAGCGCCCAACTGTCGACCCCACCTACTAACCGCTATTGACTACCTACTAACAACACCCGGCCTGCGCAGGACTCGACGGGCTACCGTGGCTCGTCCCGATATCTGCGGAGGGTTTTGATGAGCGTCGACTCCACTAGCTTCCAGCCGCGCGCCGCAGCACTTGCCGCCCTACTTCCACTGCTGCTGACATTTCAAAGCTCAGCGGTCCGGGCCGCCGATTCGGCCGCGGACAGTGATGCATTGGCGGAAGTGACGGTGACCGCTCAGAAGAGAACCCAGGATATCCAGGACGTTGCCATCTCGATCCAGGCGCTCAAACAGGAGGACCTGCGGCAGATGGGCATCACGAGCACCGAAGGACTCGGCAATGCCACGCCCGGACTGATGGTCAACGACTACGGTAACCCGGTGATTACCATATTCACGCTGCGGGGCGTGCAGCAGTTTGACTTCGGCGACCACCAGGAATCGCCGATCGCCATCTTCACCGACGGCGTGTACGTCCCCTATCTGAGCGCAGTGGGACTCGACTTCTTCGACATGGACCATGTCGAAGTGTTGCGTGGGCCCCAGGGTACCCTGTTCGGCCGCAATGCGACCGGCGGCGCCGTCCAGCTCCAGAGCGCCGCGCCCACTCAGGATTTCACCGCCTACGTTCAGGCGGACGAAGGCAACTTCTCAGAGCATCGCATCGAGGCCGCCGTGAGCGGCCCCCTCGGCGGCGGCTGGCTCGGCCGGCTGTCAGCTCTGAAAGATGAGCACAACGGTTACTACAACAATCTTCTGGGCCGGGACCCAGGCGATGCGGACGGCCTGGGCTGGCGCGTGCAGCTCGCTCACGACCTGGGCGACCAGGGTAAAGTCTCCCTCATCGTGCGAGGCTCCCACGACAATACGAGCAGCAGCCCGGATCAGGCGGGGCCAGCCTATCCCGATGCCAACACCGGATTGCTGTTGCCAGGGGCTGCCAATCCCGCGGCTTTCGCGCAGTTCTGCCAGGCTTATTTTGGCGTCTCCGTCCCCGCCCATCCGGTCGACTGTCTGAGCGGCGACACGGCGACCGGCAATCCTTTCAGGATCAACGCCAATCGCGTCGGCCAGTTTCTGCGCACGACTGTGGGCGCCAGCGCGAACGTGGACTGGGATTTCGGCTTTGCGCGCCTGACATCGATCACGGCGTATGGTCATCTCACCAAGAATTATGGCGGCGAGGACTCTGACGGTACCTCGCTCGACCTGCTGACTTTCGCACAGACGGTCGATGCCAAGAATGCCTCTGAAGAGCTGCGGCTGGGAGCCAAATCCGGCCCACATGACTGGATCGCAGGCGTGTATGGGCTGTACATCGACGGCCACTACGGCACCGAACAGGGTTACTTCATGTTCGATCCAACCCTGACGGCGACGACCGGTAATGCCTACTCCCTGCGTACGCGCACGTGGGCCGTGTTTGCTCAGGATGAAATCACGTTGACACCGCAATGGTCTGTAACAGCCGGGTTGCGTTGGACCGGTGACGACAAGAACTTCACGATGGGCACGCCTTGCGCAGGACCGGGATGTGATCTGCTGGGCCTTACCAACCCCGATCTCGTACAAGGTACGGGCTATGACAGTTCGGTGCCCGGTGCGCGGACCAGCCGGGTCTCCGGCAACTGGGACGGCAAGCTGCAACTGAGTTACAAGCCGATCGACGGCGTGCTCACCTATGCGGGTGTCAGCCGCGGTACCAAGGCGGGTGGCTTCAACGGCGGGGCTGCAGCGTTCTACACGGTCAATCAAGTCATTTTCGACGACGAGGTTCTGACGGACTACGAGATCGGCGCGAAGACTGACTTTGCCGGGGGTCGGGTGCGCGCGAACGTGAGCTCGTTCTACTATCAATACAAGAACATGCAGGTCTTCAACCAGATCGGGCCCTCCACGGTGACCTTCAATCGTGACGCCCGGATTTACGGCGGCGAAGCCGATCTGCAGGCCCTGCTCGCGCCGGGGTTGGAATCCGCGCTGGGGGTATCGTTCCTGCACACTCGCGTCGACCCGGTCGAGAACATCAACATTCTCAGCGGTGCGAGCACGAGCGCCCCCGAGGAATTGCCGAATTCTCCGCATGCCACCGTGAACGCCCGCCTCGCCAAAAGCTGGTTGATCGGCCCTTACGGCAAGCTGATGCTCTCGGGCGATGGCAAGTGGGTAGGTGCACACAAGTTGAGTCTCATCGACAACCCGGCAACGAAAGAGAACGCCTACTACACCCTGGATGGGCGGCTGAGCTACGGAGCTGTCGATGGGCGCTGGGAAGTCGCGCTCTACGCCCAGAACCTGACCAATCAACAGTACCGGATCGCCGCAACCCCGTTCGCCAGCTTTGACGGTTCCCTGATCGAAGTCTTCGGCCCGCCGCGGACCTTCGGAGGCTCCATTCGAGTGCGTTTCTGAGGTTGCGCTCATGCAAGTGATCGATGCATCAGCCTTGCGACATCTGGCGATGGGCGCGGCGGTCCTGAGCGCCGGCGGCGGCTCGTTTCCGTATCTCGAGCTGTTGAGCGCCGAAGAGATGCTCCAGAGTCATCCGCCTGTGCCGCTCATTCCCGCGATGCAACTCCCGGATGATGCGCGCGTAGCGCTGGTTGCCATGGTAGGTGCCCCGCTCGCACTGTCAGAACGACTGGTTGATGCTGAGCACTTCGCCAGACCCGTCGCAGTCCTGGCGGAATACCTGGGGGTCAGCTTCGATGCGGTGATGGGTTACGAGATCGGCAGCATGAACAGCCTGATCCCGGCGATGGTGGCGATGCGTGTTGGTCTACCGCTCGTTGACGCAGATACGCTGGGACGGTCCTTTCCGGAAATTCAGATGTCAGCGTTCGCCATCGCGGGGCTCGAGATGACGCCTATGGTCGCAAGCGACATTCGCGACAACGATGTGATCCTGTCAACCGCGGCCAGCGGCCGTTGGATCGAGAACCTGTTGCGTCCGCTCGCGACCACCTGCGGCTCCATACTGGCGGTTTGCGGCTGTCACTCAGGTCGGCAAATCAAGCTTCACGCGCATCTGGGCAGCTATTCCCGGGCTATTCGGATCGGCGCGGCCATTCTGGACGCACAGGCTCACAGAGCCGATCCGGTGGCATCGCTGTTCAGCCGCGAGCGCGGCTCCGTGCTCGCTCGCGGCAAGGTGCTGGACGTAATGCGTAACACTACAGACGGCTTCGTTCGAGGGCAGGTTCAGATCGAAATCGGCGCAGGAAGCACAGTTCGGGTCCACTTTCAGAACGAGTACACCCTGGTGGAGATCGGCCAACGCCTGCTTGCGATGGTGCCGGATCTGATCACGATCCTCGATTCAGAGCGCGGTGAGCCTTTGGGAACCGAGGCTCTGCGCTACGGACAGCACGTCGTACTGGCCCGCATGCCGGCTCTGGAGCGGCACTTGACGCCGCACGCACTGGCGGCAGTGGGACCGCGAGCTTTCGGTTATGACTTCGATTATGAGGCGGCACCGTGATCAGAATTGGCATTGATGTAGGGGGTACCAACACCGACGCGGTACTGGTAGATGGCACGAACGTCGTCAGTTCACTGAAAACCTCCACGACGGAGGATGTGACCACGGGCGTCGAGCGAGCACTCGCCAAGCTCATGGATAACTCTCCAGAGGTCGCGCGTTCCGCCTCCGCAGTCATCATTGGAACAACTCACTTCGTCAACGCTGTCGTTGAGCGAAGAGAGCTCGAGCGCGTCGCGTCGTTGCGTCTGTGTCTGCCCGCATCGGCATCGGTGCGGCCTTTTTCCGGATGGCCCGCTGACTTGCGCGACCTGGTGCGCGGTGAAGTGGTGTTGCTGCCGGGTGGGCACGAGATTGATGGGCGCGAGATTTCACCATTCAATCCAGAAGCAACCTATGAGGCTGCGCGGCGCATTGCCGATGCCGGTATCGAGTCCGTGGCCATCTCCGCGGCGTTCTCGCCTATTCGCGCCGATCACGAGAACCGTGCCGCGGCCATTGTGCGCGAGGTGATGCCTGGCGCCCGGATCACATTATCGCGCGATCTAGGTAGACTGGGGTTGCTGGAGAGGGAGAATGTCGCGCTACTGAATGCGGCGCTCGGCAAGCTCGCGCGCAAGACCACCGCTGCGTTTCGTGAGGCCATTCGAACCAGTCAATTGAACGCAAAGCTCTATCTAACTCAGAATGACGGTACGCTCATATCCGCCGAGACGGCTGAGCAGTACCCTGTCTTGTGCTTCGCTTCCGGCCCTACCAACAGTATGCGTGGCGCTGCATTCCTGAGCGGTATGACCGATGCTGCGGTCGTCGACGTCGGTGGAACGACCAGCGATATCGGCATTCTCAAAAACGGCTTTCCTCGCGAGGCCAACTCAATAGTCGAGGTCGGTGGGGTACGCACTCTGTTCCGCATGCCCGATGTCGTCTCGTTGGCACTTGGCGGCGGCACCCGGGTCTATACAAATCCACTCAGACTCGGACCCGACAGTCTGGGTTTTCGGCTCGTGGAGAGAGCGCGCATTTTCGGTGGATCCGAGTTGTGCGCGACCGACATAGCAGTGGCGCGAGGGCTGATCCGGCTGGGCGATCCGGCACGCGTCCGTGACATTGACCCGCGCGTAATGGAACTCGTCAGCCAGGAAGCAAAATCACGGCTGGAGGCCGGGGTTGATCGGGTCAAGACCAGCCCGGATGATATTCCGCTCATTGCGGTCGGCGGTGGCTCATTCCTGGTCCCCAAAACGTTGCACGGAGTGTCTGAAGTTGTGTTTGTTCCTCATCACGACGTCGCGAATGCCATCGGCGCGGCAATCGCCCAGGTCAGCGGCGAGGTGGACCAGGTGTTCAGCGATCTGTCGCGAGCGGAAGCCATCGAAAGCGCCACAGCCCTGGCGCGAGCCCGGGCCGAGGAAGCCGGAGCAGCGTCGAGCAGTGTCAGTGTTGTCGATATCGAGGAGCTGCCTCTCGCCTATATGCCGGGGAATAGCCGCAGGGTTCGCGTGCGCGTAGCCGGTAACCTGGCGGGGGTCTAGCTCGTGTCAGACTGGATGTTTGGAGCCGACGATGTCAACGAGCTGGCCGACGGATGCACGTTGCTCGGCTCCGGCGGCGGCGGCGATCCGTACATTTTTCAACTGGTACTGCAGGAGCTCCTCACGACCCGCGGTGCAGTACGGGTCATCGGGGTGGACCAGGTTGCCCCGGACGCCCAGGTCGTCAATGTAGGCTTCGTCGGCGCTCCGATAGTTCTCACGGAGAAGCTTTTCTGCGAAGACGAAGTGGCTCTGGCCCTGCATGGGATGCGTCAGCGCCTCGGAAGGCGGATTGATGCGGTCATGGCGGCAGAAATGGCCGGAGCCAACGGGTTGTCGGCGTTCATTGCGGCGAGCTTGCTAGGTGTCCCGGTCGTCGATGCCGACGGCATGGGGCGCGCTTTTCCCCGCAGCGACCAGATTTCCTACGCCATACTGGGGCGCTCTGCCTCGCCCACCCTCGTAAGCAACGAGCACGGCGACGTCGTTTGCCTGGAGACCCGCGACAACTCGCGGATGGAACACCTGGTGCGCGCACTGAGCATCGCCGCGGGCAGCAAGTGTTTTTCGGTCGACTACCCCCTTTTTGGAAGGGATGTGCCGACGTACGCCATTGTGGGGACGGTCTCTTTGGCCAAACGACTCGGCCATGCCATTCAACACGCCCGTCGCTCGCACCGGCAGCCGCTTGCAGCTTTGCAGGCCGCACTGCACGAATCCGGCGCTGCGGTGGTGCGGCAACTCGGAGAAGGCAAGGTCACGAGCTGTTGGAATGAGACCCGCGACGGATTCGGATTCGGTACCGTGACCCTGGAGGCGGCGCCGACCGGCGAGCCGATGACGCTGCGCTATCAGAATGAGTTTCTCGTGGCATGCCAGGGAGACCGGGTGTTAGCCACGACACCCGATATCATCAGCTGCATGGATACCGAAACTCTGGCCATCATTACCTCGGATGCCGTGAGATACGGACAGCGGGTCAAAGTTCTGGCCATCCAGGCTCCGCCCCTCCTGCGCACACCCGCAGCATTGCGCGTTGTGGGTCCACGCGCGTTCGGATTTGACCTGGACTACGTCCCGATAGGTGCGACAGCTTGAGGGGAGCTCTATTTCGGGAGCTTTGGGCGGAGCGCCGCCTGCTGAGCTGCGCGTTTGCGAGCGGCATTGGTGCCGGTTATCTGCCACTGTTGGTTCTTCCCTGGGCGATCGGCGCGCTGATGGCGCAGACGGGCCGCTCAGAATCGTGGGCCGGTTGGATTGCCACCGCGGAGATCGGGGCGCTCGCCCTCGCCTCACTGGCGACCAGCCAGGCTGCCGCCAGACCGGGCCGCCGGTGGGTCGGCACCATTGGACTCGCAATCGCGATAGCAGCCAACATCACATCCATCTTTGTAACACCCGGAAGCGCCGCTTTCGTCGTGACACGCGTTGTGTCAGGTGCCGGACTCGGCGCCTGCGTAGCTGTTGGAAATGCCACGGCAGCCGGATCACTCAATCCCACTCGGGCCTTTGCGTGCGTGTGGTTCCTGATGGCTCTGTGGCAGCCGGTCATCTTCGCCGCCACGCCTCGCGTTATTGCGGCGCTCGGGCTGAATGGCTCATATGAGCTCATGGCGTGTGCGGGGCTGCTGTTTTTGCCGCTGGTTGCCTGGACGCCGGACCCACAACTCGCCACCGCGCCTGCTGCCGCGGTTGAACACTCGGACCGACCGCCCTACATGTCGCTCATTCTCATTGCATTCGCAGCGTTCTGGCTGCGTGAAGCGTTGGTTTACGCTATGTCGGAGCGGCTCGCCGCCGCACAGAATCTAAACGGGCAGGACCTCGGCACCATCCTCGGCGTTGCATCGATTCTGGGCCTGCTGGGACCCGTGCTCGCGGCGCGGTTGAAGACCGGCATGCCCTCCCCAGCCTCGTTGTGCCTGGGGTTGTCAGTTGCCTTCGCCACATCGGTCGTCATGGCGTTGGGGTCTTCCGCCTGGATATTCAGTGCAGCGGCACTAATGGCACCGGCTGTCGGATTCTTTGGCGCATCGTTGCTCTCAGGCCTGGCCGGTTCCCTGGATCCCTCCGGCCGGCTCGCCGCTCTCGGCGCCGGTACCGGCCTGTTGAGTGAGGCCGTTGGACCGATCGCGGGTGGCTCGCTCGTCGCGGCGGGTGGCATCAGCGCTCTGGCAACCGCCGTGATTGCAATAGGAGTTGTGGGTGCGATCAGTGGAACCTTTGCCGCGGCATTGGCCCGTCGTCAGCGAAGCGGCGGGCTGAGCTGATCCGCGGTGCCGTAGACGAAGCGTTGTGGCTCTGGTGTGGGCCCGAGCCGCACCAACAATTCGCGCAGCTTCGGGGTCATTACCGCATAGCGCTGCAACAAAGACCTGACCGCACCCGCATCACCCGCTGCCATGGGTGAGATGAATTCCGTCGCCGCGCGGGCTATGTCCGCGTCGGCGGCAGCCGTGTCGATTTTGAACCGCCCATCAGCCGCTGGAACGATCGCCTTCGCTTCGAGCAGATGATTGAGGACATAGGTAGATCCCTGACTCGGAGTGCTGGTCAGTCCTCCACGAGCGCGAGCCAGTGCCGGGATGAGAAAGGCGCTGTAAAGCGCTCTACCTTCGCGCCGATCGAGATAACCATGGTCGATCAGATAGCGGTGTCCCCACAAGGACAGGAGCATGGAGCGCACCTGCGCCGCCACTGCGCCGTTTTCACGCAACGCTTCGGAAATCGGCTGTTTTGTACCCGTGACTACCTGCGGACCGAGCGAGTCGAACATACGCACAAACATTATTTCGTCGCGAATGTCCTCAAAGCGCAACGTCGATCTGTCCGCGGCCGTAAGCACAGCATCGGCTATCGGCACAAACGTCGTGTCGTACCTCAACTTTAGAATGTTGGTGTACGTCCCCGTACGCGCACCAACAGCGTTCATGACACGCACGTCGTTAGGAAGACCATATCCTGCAAGAGCGCCTCCGGCGCCGGCCATACCACCGTGATAAATCACGTCGAGAACCAAGACCGGTGCGGGGGCACTCAACTTCCGTGCACGCAGCTCGGGCGTCAGTGGTAGATGGTCCTCAATTTCCTGCAAGCGTGAAGAGATCTGACTCGTGCGCCGGGTAGCCGCCTGATCTACCAGTGCGATGGAGCCCTGATAAGCTGTCTTGGCGCCGAACCAGGTGTCGTCGTCGACTTCGCACGGCCCAAGCACAACATCAATGGGTCCCTCGAGTCCAACAAAGGCGACGTCGCTCGCGTAGTAGTTGTCGTCCAACAACGCTCGAGCACGCAACGTGAGATACTTTCTGAGTGTTTCCTCATGCGTGAGCGACGCCGCTTCACGAAGGGCTCCTGCGGCTTCGGCGAGCGCGTCCTTATAGTGGCGCCCGTAGGGGACTATTTCGAAAGCGGAGTTTTGGCCGCGCTCGATGGCGGTGAACCAGTCGAGTGCCCGTTTGCGCTCCAGTCCGGAAAGTGTGGCAAGCCAGATATCGATGTCATGCTTTGTCGTGCCTGAAGGGTAAAAGTCACCAATCGGCCGATCCGGTGGAACCCCGACGATGAATGCAGTCCCCGTAGGGCCCCACGGGCCCTTGAAGAAGTTCAGCGCCGCCAATTCCGACTGAGCGGCGACCGTCTCAGCCGCCTGCCTCTCTCTGATCAAAGCAGACGTGCCTGGCCAAACCTGTCGGATGTACAAGGCGTCCATCTGACGTGCAGCTCGTATGAGGGGGACAAGGGCGGCCTGTTCACTCTTGGGAAGACCGCTTGTATCCACCTCGACGGTGACTGGTTTCAGCGTTGGCAGAGTTGCGGGTTCAGCGGTCGCCACCCCAGTTGCAACGAGGCAGAGAAACATGTTCGCGAACCAAAGTCGCGATGACCGGCATTGTTTCATCGTGCCGCTGTCCTGTTGAGTGGCTGCATCGTGTTCTCGACTACATACTGACCGACCTGCCCCCCAACTGCCGTGCCCACTCGGGTTGAGAAGCGGTAGTGAAATCCAGCCCAGATCCGCGCATTCGCTACCTCTTGCACAAAATCATCGAGGTTTGACCAATGATGCGTTACTCCCGGGGCCGTCGAGCTGGTGAGCGACAGTTCCGGCATCGGCGTGCCTGGATCCAGTGACTCCAGCAGCGCTCGTGCAGCACCACTCTCGATGCAATGGGCGCAAGGATACTCCGGGTGCATAGGTGTCGCATCCAGCGGCTGCCAGAATGCATCCGGTTTCGTGTCCGGATTGTTATTGACGTCGGAATTGCGGATTGCCGTCACCGGTCGCCAGAAATCGTAGTGGTACTTGGCGTCGAATACGGCAATGTAGGCGTCAGTCAAGGTAACTGCAAACATCGCCATGAAGCGCGCACTGTCGACGAGATTCAAGTGACGCGCGAGGACGAGCTGTCGCGCCAGTGGGTGGTAGGCCTGCGGGCCCGTCATCAGCCAAAACCGCGCAATCTCGGTCTGCTGTGCATTGCGCTGACTGCTGTTCTTACTGCCAAACTCCTTGCTCTCGTTGTAGTCAGTCGCCCATTCGCGACTCTTCAGCAAAGGCGGGGCGGCGGGCCGAAACTGCGACGGCGAGGCAAGCGCAAACGGCCGCATGTTGGGCCATGTCGAACACGTCATGGTTGCCGTTGCGGCATATTGCCCGGGCACGGTCTTGGGCCGGTAGGAATCGACGCCCGTTGCACCGTCCATGGCGCGACTCTCGACCATCTTTTGTGCGATAGCCTCACCCAGTCGAGTGCCGGACTCGATCGCGGCCGCGGATGCAGGTACGTCGCTCAGATATTGCGCCAGAGCGGTCTTGAAGTCGTTTGCGGCTTGCGGATGGAGCAGACCCAACGCCGTAGCCGCCGCGCTGGCGGCGGCCGCAGCGGCGGAGACCGGCTCGGAAGCGGGTAATTCCAGCAGATACGGCTGGTAACGGCGCTCGATTGAATTAACCGCGTCGAACATTGCGAGATTGACGATTGCGGCCTCGCGTTCACCCAGCGCAGCCGGGGAAGCTGCTTCGGTTGCCTTGGCGTCCCAGTCCGTGATGACGTCGGCTCGGCAAAGTCTCATGTCGACCGTCAGTGAGAGTAGTCCGATCGCCGCGGCCGATACCAGTCTGTTCACGCTGACCACCTCGCAATTCCAGGGCTCTGCTAATCTTTGGAGCGTAAGGACCGCGCGGCTGGCAGTCCTTGGCAACTCCTGATATTTTCCTGATGAATTTCTCGAGGCGGGTGCCTTGCCTTCCAGTCGCCAATACCATTTCGGTATCTACTGCCTGGATGAGCAGGGTCCGGTGCTGTTTCGGGAGCGCGAACGGGTTGCCCTGCCTCCCAAGGTGATCGAGCTCCTGCTCGCCCTGCTGCAGGCTGCCGGGGCGGTGTTGTCGCGCGAGCAACTGTTGCGACAGCTATGGCCCGGCGTCGTGGTTGAAGATGGAAGCCTGACTTCTCATATTTCCCAGCTGCGCAAAGCGCTCTCGGCCGACAACAGCGGCGCGGAGTTCATCGAGACCGTCCCCAAGTGCGGCTACCGGTTCACGGCGCCGATCCGGAGCGTGGAATCAGACACTCAGAAGAGCCCCGATCACAGGGACATGCTGTTGGTCCTGCCGTTCGAGAATCTCGCGACCGGCGACCGCTACGACTATTTCAGTGACGGGCTGACCGAGGAGATGATCACCGAGTTGGCTCGGTTCAGTCCTGAGCGCCTCGGCGTGATCGCCCGCACCTCGGCGATGCAGTTCAAATCAACGACCAAGAGCATCCGCCAGATCGGCCATGATCTCGGTGTGTCCCATGTCTTGGAAGGCTCCGTTCGCCGGGCGGGGGAGCGGGTACGCATAACGGCACAACTCATCAGAGTAAGCGACGAGACCCACCTGTGGGCGCAGAGTTACGACCGCGACCTGCACGATGTACTCGAGGTCCAGGCGGAAGTCGCTCGAGCTGTGGCCCAGGAGATCCGAGTCCAACTGACGGCGCACGACAAGCAGCGCTTGGATCCCGAGAAACGCAGGTCAATCAATCTCCCCGCCTACGAACTTTACCTTCGAGGTCGGCATTGCTGGAATCGGCGTTCAGAAGAAGGTATTCGCAAAAGCATAGAGTGCTTCGAAGATTCGCTTCGATACGATCCGCGCTTCGCAGCGGCCTACGACGGCATCTCCGACGCTTACACGATGCTCGCCTGTCGAGGGATAACCCCGGCTGTGGAATCTTTTCACAAAGCCAAGACTGCGGCTAGACAAGCTATAGAAATAGAGCCGCAGTTGGGAGAAGGATATGCGTCGCTCGCTCACGTACGTCTGCACGACTGGGACTGGGTGGGGTTGGAAAGCGATTTCCACCGTTCGATGGAGCTCGACCCTGGATATGCCATCGCCCACTACTGGTACGCGGAATACCTCATGACGATGGGCAGGACCGCGGAAGCGCTGCAAAGGGTGCGGTTCAGCTGGGAGTTGGATCCGCTGAACTCCGCGATCAATGCTTCGGTTGGAATGATTCACTACCTGGCGCATGACTACGATGGCGCGCTGAATGCTCTACGGCGGGGTCTCGAAGTCGACCCGACTCACTACGTGTCACAGCTGCGCATGGGCTTGGTGTGTATACAAAAGGGGCTCCCGAACGAGGCGCTCGAAGCAATGCGCCAGGCGGTAAAGCACTCCGGAGGTAGCACAGAGGCTCTGGCAGGCCTGGCGCAGGCGCATGGTATTGCGGGAGACAAATCTGGCATGGCGCGCCTCATCGAAGACCTCACCAACGGCAGCCACCGTTATGTCTCGCCTTACAACATCGCAAGAGTGTACGGCGCCATCGACGACCAGCAACGAGCGCTCGAATGGCTAGAGAAAGCCTATCAGGAACACAATCCGGATCTGATCGAGCTGACTCGCGAACCCTCCTTCGCCAGCCTGCGATCCAACGCCAAATTCCGCGAGTTGGTCAGTAAAATCGGTTGGCCCACCGCGAGTCACTAGTCGCTTGCGTCAACGCGACGCGGGCAATAGGGACGTAGCAACAACCGATTGCCGCGGGTGGACCGTCGAGATCAGAGCTACTGGACTCGCGGACACGACGCTCTCGTCCGTCGTCACAAGCGTCTGTGGTGGGCCAGCGAGTTAGCGTGCGAGAGAGGCGTCCGAGTACATCGCTGTCGAGCGCGTCGCCAGATGGGCGCGCCATCGCTCTACCCCGCTAGAATTGCGGGTAGCGATTTTGGGCGTTCAATAACTTGTTTGTTTTCTAAATAACATCCCCTCCATAATTCCAATTTTGAGTTACGACAACGCGCTCACCCTGAAGTTATAATGAGGAGTTTCGCGAGCAGGGAAGTTATGCATTGATGGGGGTCAACTGGGGCTCGGGGGTACTCTTCTGGCAGGACCACGCACCCAGCGTCAACGAACGCTACACGCTTTCGCATCTGCATCCGTTCGTCCAGCGGATCGAGCTCGCTGCCACCGACAAGAGTCCAGCGCGCAAAGCGGAATTATATGTTGCGTTTGGACTCCACACGTTCACGCGCGCAATCGAACCGGGAGACGGACATCACGACCTCTATCGGGACAATCGAGAAGCGCGCACCTTTTGCCGTACCAGATACCAACGATCTTTTCAGTTGCCGGATATCACTCGCACGCTCGAGACTCGACGCTGCGCGTTCGCGCGTGGCATGAGTGGCATCGTCAACTACGTCACGGTAGAGACGACAGATGGTGAGCGGTATGCCGCATTCTTTGAACTGCGTCGATTGAAGACGCTGGGGCGAGACGCAATACAACTGATGGTGCAATCTGCGTATGTACTCGACCGCGATAAGCCCGCGCCAGGGAAGGGCCGCATTCACTTCCATGCGCTGCTGGGCCACGTGCTCCGCGGAACGACCCCGCACGTGCCTCCCTGAAATGCAGGCATCCTGACCCCCCAAAGCGCGAAACCCCGCTCGAGGCGGGGTTTCGTCATTCCGGATCCGCTTACCTGCCACCGGGGCAGACCTCTGGCGAGGCGGGCGTGCACCTAGCCGGTTTTTGTGCACACGAGAATTGTAGGAGCGCCCCAGTCATTTAACAAGCCGCCGTGCAATTATTGTGATAACCCGCCATTCGGACATCGCAAGGCATTGATTTAAATGATTTTTACTACAGGTCAGCGTCAACGTGGGCGTTCTCCGCCCCGCCGGGTGAGAGGAGTTCCATCTCAGCGGGAGCCAACCCAATTCCGTGACCATCCATCTCTTCGACTTCGGAATTCAACCACATGGTTACCCACGCTTGGCCAGCTTCGTCGATTTCCTCGACGGTCACCGAGGCGCACAATTCGACCGAGGCAGTCCTGACCTTGCCATGCAGGTCCGGATCGATTGACGCAAAATAGGCGCAGTGTGAACGCGCGGACGAGCGATGCCTATGAAGGATGATCTGGAGAGCGTTTGGGAGCAACGCGAGGAAGTTATCTATCCTCAACTATTTGGCGACACACAGAGGGGAATATTTGTCCTCGAGCCCGCTCTCTTCCTGAAAACCTTCAGGCAGGATAACGTCGATCCCAGATGGCTACACTGTGGCGTCATCGAACACGGGCCGAGCAAGCGTGGAACGTATTTCTACGTCACATCAGGTGCTTCAAATCCCTGGGAAGTAGAACCGGAGAACTACCACAAGTCCGAGTACTCCGGCTTCGGAACGGAGATTGTGCTCGAAAGCCCAGAGTCCGCGGATTGGCCGATCCTGGTCGTGCAACGCTTGCTCGCTTTCAACATCCTGCTCGCGCACGGAAGATTCGGCGGATCAGAGCCGCTGAACTACTGGCATCGTGTCCCTCTAGGAGGTTCGATAGTAGGTACCTCTGCGCTCGCACATATATTGATTGCACCTCCTGACGGATACGAAGCGCAGTTTTCCCTCGCGTCTGGCAAGGTTGACCTCCTCCATGCAGTCGGCATCACGGAGCAGGAACGTGATTACGCGAAGGCTAACAGTTCGGCTGCACTACTCGAACTGCTCAAGAGCACGGGTGGCTTCCCCGTGACTGATCCAGGTCGTAGGTCGGTCGTATAGAGCCTCTCGACGGCCCTTGATTCACTACGGCCGACGGAAGCGCCCGACCAACGCGTAGGCAGCCACGATCGCAGCCGCAAATCCCGACGTCGCGCCGACGCCCAGCGCCCAGCGTGGGCCGAAGTTGTCCGCGATCCACCCGACGATCGGCGCACCGATCGGGGTGCCGCCTAACGCGATGCCGAGTCGTATCGCCATCACCCGCCCGCGCATGGCTGGCTCGGTCGAGAGCTGCATCAGGCTGTTGGTCGCATTGGTGAAGGTCAAGGCGGCCACGCCGATGACGACAAGCGCGCCAGCGAACAACCAATAGCTGGGTGCGATCGCAGCCAGCGCGCAGCCAACACCGAAGATGGCAGCGCCGATTAACAGGGCCTCGAATCGGGGTTTGTCGCTGCCGGCGGCGAGGACGGCTCCCCCGATCGTTCCGACGGCCATGATCGACGAGAGGAGCCCATACCCGCCGGCATCGGTGCGAAATACCCTGACGGCCATTGTGGAGATGAAGATCGGGAAGTTCAGTCCAAACGTGCCAATCAGAAACAGCATCACCAGGATCGCCCTGAGGTCCGGACGGGACCACACATAACGGAATCCCTCGGTGAAGCTTCCTTTGGCGCGCTGAGCCCTTGGCTTCGTATGAAGCTCTGTCACGCGGAGTGAGGTAAGAGAGATCAGCACCGCAACAAAGGAGACGCCGTTGATCAGAAACGCCCAGCCAGTGCCGATTGACGCGATAACCACACCGGCGACCGCAGGCCCGACCATCCGTGCGGCGTTGAATGAGGTGGAGTTCAGCGCGACGGCGTTCGGCAGATCCGCATCACCGACCAACTCCGCGACGAAGGTTTGACGCACTGGAGCATCGAACGCCGTCGCGCAACCGAACAGAAAGGCGAACACGTAGACATGCCAGAGCTGGACGATGCCCGTGACGGTGAGAATCCCAAGCCCCAAGGCAAGCACACCCATCGTCGCCTGGGTCGCGAGCAGGAGCTTGCGCTGGTTGAAATGGTCGGCCGCGAAGCCGGTCCACGGCAACAGGAGAAGTTGCGGCCCGAACTGCAGCCCCATCACTACGCCAACTGCGGAGGCGCTATGGTGGGTGAGCTGCGTAAGCACGAGCCAGTCCTGGCCGGTACGCTGCATCCAAGTTCCTACATTGGAGACCAGCGCCCCGGCAGCCCATACGCGGTAATTGAAGCTCCCGAGTGAGCGAAAAAAACTGGCTGGCGCAAAGCTCATCAACTCGGCGGCGCATTGCCGCCATGAAAGCGGCCGAATAATCGCGCGGAAAGCAAGCCGATCCCAAGAATGCCCAGCCCGAGCGCCGTAACGTCGCTCCAGCTCTTTAATCCAAAATCACCGACGCGACAAACCAAAATGTAGCCGACGACGAGGTTGACCGAACCCCACAGCACGTTCACCGTCGATGAGGAAAGTCCTTCCCCGGATGGTGTCGCAAACGGGCTTTGGAAAGGCTTTCCCATCACGCGGCTGACGAAATGGGGAACTGCATTCGTCAGAAACGCGCCGCCGAAGAAATAGGCGACCAGATCGAGCCACTCCATACTCAGGCGCTCCTCTTTCCAAGCAGATTGATGATGTCCTGCGTGGTGCCGGTTTCACCCAGCCGCGGGAATACGTTAGCGATGCTGTAGTCGTGAGCCTCGGGACGCACGTCCGTCATGGCGTCAATGGCGAGAGTCACGTTGAATCCGTGCTCATAGGCTTGGCGCGCGGTCGCCTCAACACCGGTTCCAGTGGCCACACCTATTACCACGAGCTGAGTGATGCCTCGCGCCTTCAGTTGCTCTTCGAGGTCAGTGCTCGCGAACGCGCCCCATGTCCGCTTCGTCACTATGATGTCGCCGGGCTGCTGTTCCATTTCCGGAATGAGGTCAGTCCACCCAGCGGGACGAGGTTCGTAATTACGCTGCCGTTCCGTACGGCCCGGCGCTCCCCCAGCAACATTGACCAACACAACCGGGAGAGAGTGTTGACGGAACGCATCAGCCAGCAACCGCGCCCGCCCCACGACCTCGCCGATGGGATGTACGAAGGGAGAGGCAACTATGCCTTTCTGTAGGTCGACTACTATGAGAGCAGTCTGAGGATCGAGCGTCGTGAGAGTCATGGATCTCCTTACCGGAATGAAACGTCAGTCATCCACCAGCCGTTTGAGAAGTTCGACGCTGGCGGCGAGGTCTTTCTGCTCTTGAATCGAAAGCTTCGCCCGGATGGTGCGGGACAGCCAATCCTGCCGAGCCGCCCGTCCTTCCCTGATCCAGGTGCGAAACGTGTCTGTGAGCGACAGAATGGTTTGGCGGCCGTCATTCGGGTCCGGCGCCCCGCTCACGAACCCAGCCGCCTCGAGTAGTGCGACCGCAGAGCCCATCGACTGTGGCCGCATTCCCTCCGCCCGCGCGAGATTCGACATTGTCGTGGGTCCTTCCCGCTCGAGACGCAGAAGCACCGACACCTGCGACGGGGTGAGGTCGCCGGCGTTCGCCTGCTCGCGCAACCGGCGCTTCAGCTTGCCAAATAGAGCCCGAAGGTCTCCCGCCAAGGCGGCAGCGAGCGCGGCGTCGGGCTCCTTTGGTCGACTCTTCATACCGCCTTTATAGCAGATATGAAGGTAGCCTGAACAGATAGACTTATCAGTTTAGAAAGTGTGAAGTCGGCGCAATATAGCTGCCAGAGGTGATCGATGCGCGCTCGGCTGCTCCCCGCCATTTTTCTTCTGACCATCAGTGTTGCAAGAGCAGCGCCGCAGGCACACTTTGACTTTGCGAGCCTACGCGAGCTCATCGAGGCGCGTCAGGCCCGGAGCGTTGAGGATGTTCTTGCTGCGCTGCCGGAGGACTTGCGCTCTGGTTATACCCTGGTCTTCGCGAGTCGCAGCCTCCAGGACGCGACGCTGGACAGTCCGCGCGCCATATTGTTCGGTGCGGCTGCCGAGCTGATGCTGACATTCAACGGCGAGCCGCGACAGCGCGGATTTTCAGCGATCGAGACGGTGGAGTTCGATGCACGGACGAACTCCTTTATATTCCGCGAAATAACTTTCGCGCCGGGCACTTCGGACCCGGTCAGAATTTCAGACGCAAATCCACCTCGCTGCAGCGTGTGTCACGGCAACCCGGCGCGGCCGATCTGGGACACTGCACCGAGCTGGCCCGGCGTCTACGGTGAGCAGTATGGAGCAGGCTTGTCGGCTGCCGAGCTCAAAGGCATGCGGCGGTTTTTGGCCCGTCAACCGACGCACCCTCGTTATCGCTATCTCCTGGGGGCAAACGCACTGGCGCGGCGGGAGACCTACGTATCTTCGTCCGGAGTCCTATACAACGGATCAGCGGCGGAACCGCCAAACGCGCGGCTAGCAGCTTTTTTGGCAACCCAGAATGTGCGCGCGATCATTCAGAGCCTCGCGTTGAGGCCGGCCTTTCCATCTCACATCTACGTCTTGCTTGGCGCGGCAGACGGTACCTGCGGCCCGGTTGCTGACTTCTATCCACCGGCGATGCAAGCCATGATTTCCTCTGACATCAAGCGATTCAGAGCGATTGCAGACGACGCGCAGCGCCAGCAGCGTGAATCAAAACTACAACGCGGCGCGGATCGTGGCCCGGCGCATCCACAAAGCACCGAAGCAACCGACAAAGCCGCCTTCCGATACATTGCAGAGCGCTACCTCGAGGTGCCGACCGAGCGCTGGACGCTGGCGTTCGAGAGGGGCTCACACGATCTGTCGACACCCAACGGATCGATTACCTTCGAGCAGGCGCTCTACGCCTGGCTGGTGCAGACCGATGACAGGCTGCAGACGCTTTCCTCGTATCGGACGTATCTACCGGATGACGCGTACTGCGAATACCTGCGCCTGAAGAGCCGCAGTGCGCTGCAAGACTGGCATGCCGCCAATCCGCAGCGGTCGGCAGCCGTAGACGTAGCAACGCACAACGAATCCGACGCTGCGCGAAGCAGCTCACAACTTCAGACTTTGCTGCAAAGTTGCATAGGCTGCCATTCGGACGATGTTGCGCCGCGCCTGCCTTTTTCGGATCCAACTCAACTTGCAGCGCTGCTGCCCACGGGCGGATATCCGCACGGGCGGCTGATTGACGAGATCCTGTTTCGCCTGACTCCGGCGGCTGCAGCGCAGCGTATGCCACGCGGTGTATACGTAGATACCGCACAGCAGCGCGCGCTCGAAGAATATTTCCTACACCTGTCACAAACTCGCGGACAATAATAACGCGCAGTCGGTGCGTTCCTGTTATAACTAAAACTATCAGCTTGGCAACAGTCGCCCGGCAGCCGGATGAGCCGAATGACAGTCACAGCGCCGGCATTGTTTTGCATGTTCATGCTGCTCTGCACTACAGGATGGTGCACAGACCGCGCATCCGTCGGCGTCAATCTGCACCAACTTCCGCAGGACTGGCGCGAGGATAGCGGCGAGCCGCTGCCGCTCGCGCGGCTGCTCGGGCACAGAGTCGTCATGACCATGGCATATGCCGGCTGTCATCGTGTTTGTCCCGCCGCCATCGAAGCGCTGCGGCAGATGCAACAGCGCGCCGACGCGCGCGGCGAGGTCATCGAGTTCGTTATCGTTGGCTACGATCCGGTCAATGACACTCCGGGGGTGTGGCACCGGTTCCGATCCAACAGGCATCTCGACCGGGCCAACTGGCACTTTCTGTACGGCCCGGCAGCTGCCGTGGAGCGGTTGGCCGGCCAGCTCGGGTTTCCCTTCTGGAAATATGATGAGCATTTCATCCACGAGTCGCGCGCAGTCCTGTTTGATGCCCAGGGAGACGAGCGAGACGCGCTGGTGCCCCCGGCCGCTCGCTGGCCGGACGCCTTGTAGCTCTTCAACTTCCGCACGGAGACCAGAATGCGGCGCAATCTTCCAACTCTCATTCCAGCGCTCGCCCTCGCCCTGACCTTCGGGACCGCCGGCCAATTCGCGGCGGCAGACTCGGTCAGCGATGCGAAACTGGATGAGTTGCGGCAGAAGCTCGAGCAGAGTCTGAAAATGATCGAGGCTCTCAACGCTCGCGTCAAAGAGCTCGAGGCACATCAGGCGCCCGCGTCGGTCGCAGCCGCGGCGCCCCCGGCGACGGCCCAACCCGGGCCGCCCGCACCCGAGCAGGTACAGCGCCTGCAGACAGTCGAGCAGAAAGTGGCGCAGCTGGAGACCAGCAACGCGACGCGGCAGCAGGACGATACGGGATTGCCCATCCATGGATTCGCTGACGTCAACACCGGCAATTACAACCTTTACTTTCCATACTACAAAGGCACGAATGTCGGCAGCCTCGACTTCTACCTGGCGCCGAAATTAGGCGGGCGGGTCGTCTCACTCGCGGAGCTGATCTTCGAGACCGGCCCCGACGGCGGTGTCGGTACGGACTTGGAGCGCTTTCAGATCGGCTACCAGTTCAGCGATCGGGCGACTGTGTGGGTCGGCAGGTTTCATACACCGTATGGTTACGTCAATACCGCGTTGCATCACGGAGTCTGGCTTGCGGATGCGTTGCGGCGCCCGAGATTCGTCAACTTCGAGGACAAAGGCGGCGTCATGCCGGCGCATTCGGTGGGCGCCTGGATGACCGGAGCCGTATCCGCCGGCGATGGCAGGGTCCTCTATGACTTCTATGTCGGCAACGGACAGAAGGTTGAAGGCGGTATTGTTGACATGCAGAACGGTGGCAACGCACATGGGGGAGCGATGGCGGGAACCCGGCTCTCCTATCGATTTGCCGGCGCCGCTGACGGCCTCCAGGTCGGCATCAACGGCTTTACCGACAAGGTCGACAGCGATCACCTGCTCAACGGCGCCGTCGTCACGAGCCGCCTGAACATGCTGGGTGCTTATGCTGTTTATGATACCGACGACTGGGAGCACATTGCCGAGTTCTATTCCTTTCACGACACCAACCTCAATGGGCCGCCCGGCGTTCATCGCAGCAACGCCTGGTTCGCGCAACTGGCCTACCGGACACATTGGGGTCTGCCTTACGTACGGTACGAACGCGCATCGCTCGATCAACAGGATCTGTATTTTTCCGATCAGACGTTCGGCGCCTCTTATTACCGGTATGCGACCGGCGTTCGCTACGACCTCAACGGAAAATCTTCGCTCAAACTCGAGCTCGCACATACCCGCTTGACGGATGATCGGGGAGCCACCGACTACCGGGTGTCCGATACGGACTTCGGGATGCCGCTGGAATTCAACGAGGTGTTGGCTCAATACGCGATTCGCTTCTAGCCCGAGGTCACGCCCGCATGCGTCCGCACAGAGCTGTCCTTGTATTCCTCCTCATTCTCGCGAGCCGGGGAGCCGTGGCGGGCGACTTGTTCGTGATCTGCAACCTTTCGGTGACTCTGAAGCCCGAGGAGGTTCGCGACGTGTACTTCGGCGACAAGGGCTTTGCCGGCTCGGTGAAACTGGCCCCGGCCGACAACAGCGCCGCACAGGCGCAGTTCCTCGAGAAAGTCATGCGGCTGGATGCCAAGAAATACGCGGGCGTCTGGATCAAGAAGGCATTCCGGGACGGCAGCACTCCTCCGCCCGTGAGAGCCAGCGACGCAGAGGCCCTCGCCTACGTGAAACAGACGCCCGGCGCGTGCAGCTATGTCGCATCTCCCCCGGGTGACGGCGTAGTCATCGTCGGCCATTTCTAGGCACGCATACGATGTTAGAACTCAATCTGATCGCACCGCTCCCGTCACCCGGACAGCCCCCACCGGTATCGCAGCCACAGCCGCAGCATCCGCCTGACTCGATGAAAAAGGTCCTGCTGTTGGTGGGACTGGCTATTGCAATTTTCATGGCGTCCACCCTGTTCAGCATCCGCAACGAGATTCGCGGCGGCAACCAGCTTTTGGCCATCAAGGACTCGTACTTTCCGGTGCTGCAACGCCTGGATGCCGACATCGTGCGGATCGACAAGCTGCGCGATAACTACATGGAGGCCGCGGCGACGGGCGACGGTAATCTCATCACCAAAGCGACCGCGCTCGGCACTCAGGCCGCCCAGGTCCTCGACGAGATCAACCCGCTGTATCCCGGGCGCGCGCACGAGATCGCCGCTTTGCAGGCTGACATGAAACGTTACGAGGCGGGAGCTGCCGCGGTCGCCCAGGCGTACGTGAATCCTTCCGGCGCCGACCTGGCACCGATGACCCGCAAGATGAACGAGGATTTCGCCGCGCTCCGCGACCACCTGGTCGCATTTCGTCAGTCCGCGTACACCGGTTTCGTGGACACGCTGGCCAGCTCACAGCAGATTGCCCGTGTCAGTCTCGCGATGGGACTGGCGCTGGGGCTGATGAACCTGGCATTCATGGCAGTCCTGGTCCATTTCATTCGCCGGAACATGGCGATGATGACGGTCATTGCGCAGCAGAATGCCACGCTCGAACGGCGGGTGGCCGAGCGCACCGCGCAGTTGAGTCAGAAGACTTCCGATATCAACGCCATGTTGCAAAACATGAAGCTCGGCGTGTCTACGGTGATTCCGGGCAACCTGATTCATCCGGAATACTCGCGACACATGCGGACCATCTTCGGCGTGGACGACATCGGCAGCAAGGGGCTGGTGGAAAGCCTGCTGGTCAGCTCGGACCTGGGTCCGGACATCAAGGAACAGGTGCGCACCGCGCTGGATGCGATCCTCTGCGAGGATGCGATGATGTTTGAATTCAACTCGCATCTGCTCGTGCGCGAGATGCGCCTGGACAGCGGCGACGGCACCCAGAAGATTGTGCAGATGGATTGGAATCCAATCGTCAATGAAGGCGGCACGGTTGAAAAGGTGCTGTTGATTTCCCAGGACGTCACACAGCTGCGCGAGCTGGAGCGCAGCGCCGCGGCCCAGCGGGACGACCTGGACATCATTTCGAGAATCATCCGCATCCCCATCGGCAAGTTCAATGATTTTGTCGGCTCGGCACGTGATTTCATTGCCGACGGCCGCAAGCTGCTCGCTGCGGCGCAGGGACGCGACGCGCAGGTGATCGCCGCCCTGTTCCGCAACATGCACACAATCAAGGGGAATGCCCGCACCTTCGAATTCATTCACATTTCCAACGCAGCGCATGCGGCAGAGAGGACCTACGATGAGCTGAGGAAAAACCCTGCCGCAGAATGGATAACGAGCGTGCTGCTTGACGAGCTCGATGCGGTCGCGGCATCGGTAGAGCGGTACGTCCAGATCAATGAGGACAAGCTCGGGCGCAAAGGGCGGGCCTCGGACTTGTTTACGACCCGGGGTTCGTTCGTGGGGAATGAGCAAATGGAAGCGCTGCGAAAGGCGGCGGCGGCGCTGGTCGACAGCAACAGCAGCCCCGAGGCAGTTGAATTGAAGCACCGGATCGATGCGCTCGGACTGATCGACCTGGAGCGCCTGGTCTCAGGATCCGTCGATGCGCTCGCCTCGTTGGCCCGCGAGTTGAATAAGCCTGCGCCGTCGGTCGAACTAGTTGACGGCGACGTGCGGTTCACGCCGCAGTTTGCCGAGGCACTCAAAGGCTGCCTGATACACATCCTGCGCAATTCCATGGATCACGGCATCGAGTCGCCAGAGGAGCGGCTGCGGTTGAACAAACCTGCCCAGGGCCGCATCCGCCTGGGGTGCACGCGCGACAGTGACCGGCTGCACCTGACAATCAGCGACGATGGGCGGGGACTCGCACTGCACAAGCTCTACGCGAAAGGCATTGCTAACGGAACTTTCGGGAAGGATGAGAAGCCCAGTCCCCAGGCTATCGCCGAGACCATATTCCTGGCGGGCCTCTCCACCGCGGAGCAAGTGACACAGGTTTCCGGCCGCGGTGTTGGAATGGAGGCCGTGGCATCCTTCATGAAGGCGCAAGGGGCAAACGTCCGCATCGAGCTGAGCCCGACGAACGATTTGAGCGCAGCGGGTGCGGCGCTCGATTTCGCTCCGTTCACGCTCATCATTGACATACCGCGGTCGGCCGAATCCTATTAGCCGAGGCGCCGACAGGGCCGGTTGCCTCGCGCTAGGCCACCAGCTTCTTGAAGGTCTCGAGAACCGCTGGGCCCTTGAACGGCTTCACGATCCATCCCTTCACGCCCGCCGCTTTGCCGCGCTCCTTCATGCTCGGGCTGCTCTCCGTAGTCAGCATGATGAGATTGACCGCCTTGTTTCCCAGCTCGCTGCGGATTTTCTCGACCATGGTGAGTCCGTCCATATTGGGCATGTTCACATCGGCGATGACCAGCTTGATGCCCGGATCGGCTTTGAGCTTGGCGAGGCCATCCCGACCATCGACCGCAGTAATAACAGCCAGGCCACCCGCCTGCAGGAAGGTGGCAACTTCGGTGCGCACCGTGCTCGAATCGTCGACTACCAGAACCTGTGCCATGTGGAATGCTTCCTCCGTCGGTTAAAGAAACTCGAGCGTACCCGCATCGACCAGACCCGCGACGTCCTGCGGAATCTCCGTGAAGTCATCGGGTGACCATTGCAGGTTGAATATGAATCGCTCCCACAGCGAGGTCGAATGACCGGTCTGCGCGTTGGTCAGCGTGTAACGGAAACACAACTGTGGATTCTGAGTACCGAATGAAATGTATTTGCGCTCGTGATTGACGATGATCGGCACCTGGGTCTGCAAGGCGACAGCCGAGCGCGCCTCCCCCACATACCGGTTCTTGAACGAGCCCCAGATGAGGTTGGTTATTTCGCCGAGCAGATCGCTTACTTCGCGAAATGCGTCCGCGCTGCGCAGTTCCCCGCCTGCCAGGAACTCGGCCAATGGACGCTCCTCGACTTGCAGCATCATATAACCGCGGCACCACGCACTTTCGAGTGGAATGAGGCTGAACAGCCCACCATAGATGACGCGATCATGCACGATGTAAGGTGTATCCAACGTGACAGTCAGCGTTTGCAGCTGGCTCGTAAGTATGGAAGTGGTGATTTCGCAGATGCCCCGGAGCAACGCATTTGGATACAGCATGCAGAATATGTATTCGTCGATCACCGCCCGCAATGAGTTGATGTCACTGGCAACATAAGCGGCACAGCAGGTCTGCTGCAGCTCCGGCACCACGTCGGTCAGGGTCGCCTGTGACTCGCGCCGCAGGATGATCGGTAGCTCCGGCCTTGCGCGATGGATGTCCATGGCTATTCGCGCGGTCTGCTCCGGCGTGCCACCGTAAGTTTCGCTGTACAGAATCCCCCCCAGGTCAATGTTGGTACGCAGCACGGATAATGCCGAGCCCTTGCGCACTTTGAGCGGCACCAGCGAATTATCCTCGCAGAAGCGTTTTATGTGCGCGGCATGGAGCGGGCTGTCGTCGAGGACCAGCACCTTGCTGCGCGGTGTTTCACTCTGCATGAATTCTCCAGTGAGCCCCCGGGAGCGGGACGTCAGAACATCTGCAACTCGCCGGCGTTATCGACAGCCGGCGGCACACCCGACACTAGCTCCAATGAAGCAGTGCAGCACAGGCAGAGCGTCATCTGCACACGCACCGTCTGGTTGATGGTGATCGTCAGATTGGCGCGATACGCCGGCCGCAAGTCGCCCAGAAATGCCAGACTCTCTACGCCGAGAACATAGGGGATCGACATGCCGAGGTGCGGGAAGCTGCGGGCCAGCTCGTGATTCAGCGCACCGCAGCACATGTTGGCGACTTCCGAAAATGCTTCCGCGAGCGGCTGATCCGCGGGCTCCGAAACAAAATAGGCGCGCGTCGCCGGCGTGTCTTCGACCTGAAACGCAATCAGCAGGCGAAAGGTGAAGGAGGAGATGGTAATAAAGAGCACCGCTGTCCGCGTTGCGTGCGCCGGAACACTCTCGCCCGCAAGCGCGGATTCCACGGTGTCAGAGGATTCGCGCACAATCGAACTCGCCACTGCCCGATGCACGGCCTGCAGCAGGTTCTCCCGCGTTTGCGCCGTGATCTCAGCCAAGTCTCACTCGAACCCCGACCGCAACCGCGCGATCATCGCCTCCAGGCCGCCGAGCGCCGACAACATCAACTTGCCTGCCGCCTGGATGTCCTGGAACGTCGTGGTGGTAATGAGGGAGCTGCGGTGCAGATTCGCGCCGAATTCCCTGGAAAGCAGTTGCGCCCGCTGCGCCAGGCTCCTGACTTCCTGAGCGACAGTCACAAACCCGCGCCCGCTTTCACCGGCCCGGGCCGCCTCGATGGACGCATTCAACGAGACCATGATCAACTGTTTGACAATGGAGCCGAGCTCGTCATCCTTGCCGCGCATGTCGCGATTCTGGTTCATCAGCAGAATCATGTCCTGGTGCCAACGCTCGAATACCGCTGCGATCTCCTTGATGCGTGCCGCCTCCTCGGCGACCGCCTGACACTGCAGCAGAAGGTCCGCGTTCGTGTGAGATTCGCGCGTCGCTAATGGACGACCGGCTACTGGTGCGAGCGCTCTATTGTATTGATCCATGCTGTGTTGCAGAAAAGTTGATTGCCGGGTAGGCGCCGAAGCTCGGCGCGGATCGTAAGGATGTTACGTCAACTAACAGCGAGAGATCAGACGGGTTATGTGCGCGGAGTAGCAACTACAAAAGCTTCCTGTTGAGCGCTGCTGCTGCACTGCGATTGGTGCTGCAGTGCAATCGTGGCGAGGCCAACCGCCGGCCCCTCTAGTTAGATTCGTAAGGTCCAAATCTCCCCACGACTTTCCGTACATTGTCCCCATCATCCAATGTGAAAACTTCGTAAGTAGAGCCCCCCGGCGCCACCCGAATGACGACGTGACCGCTGTAGCTTCGATAGATCTGGTCCATGACCGGACCGATGGCAATGCGCGTTTCGGGACTCATGCCTGTCGAGAAGACATCCCGCGGGCCGGGGTAAAACTCATGCGACGCCATTCTGACAACGACCTCTTCACCCGGCTGAACGGACAGCCAATTCTGCTGGACGATAACCCGTGGCCGTAGCGCGCGGAGGATAGCGCCGTTGGTTGAATCCCGATTGCCATGGTGATCCAGCGTCATGACATCGACCGGGCCGACCACGGCCGCGACCGGCGTTTCGATGTCTCGCCAGAAGGGTTGTGTGTAGTCGGGCACCCCCGGAATGTCACCGCCGGCGTAATAGCGGAACGTCCCATAATCGACCCTGATGACGTTGCTGAACGGGTTTTCGTCGAAATGACAGTCTTTGATCGCGTCGACGGGGATGTACTGTTCCGTCTCCGTCCCGCGACCGGTCCAGATCACTCCGCTGGAAGCCACGTTTCGGATATGAAAGTCGCCGAATTTCTGCGCCCGCGCGAGCTGAATCTGGTCGAGCGCGCCGGCTCGCAGACCCACAACGGTTTGCCCGTGCCGGCGGCGGTAGTCGACCATCCGGAGGTAGTTGGCGAGCGTCTTCTCGTTGTTGCTCTCGTGACAGCCTCGAAGGTCGATTGGCGTTGTGTAGGTAGGAGCCGCGCGGTCGATGAGGGTTTTGATTGGAATGAGGTCAGCGACTTCGGTGATGCCGGTCAGCCGGTAGGCACCGGTTGCTGACATTGGGCTCGAGGGCAGCAGCATGCCCATGTGGTCGGTGTGGAAATGAGTGATCAGCGCGTAGTCGAGCGTCACGGGCCGGTCCCGCGGTGCAAACTCCCGGATATAGTCAGCGATCCAATAGCCCGCCGCGTGCTCGGCGTCGGGTCGTGGTGGAAACGGGGCGAGCGGCGCGACCGACTCAATGAATCCCTTGTCTGTCTCCCCCGCATCAATCAGCAGGGTTGTGCCGTCCGGCATGACAACATAGGTGGAGTTCCCGCGGCCGGTGCTGATATGGTGGATATACAGGTAACCTTCGGTCCAGGGCGGCAGCGTTCCGCTTGGTTTTGGCGCCGTGGTGGGCGACTGAGACACAGAATTCCCAGCCGCCGCGACTGACATGAGGACCACCGCCGCGACCCTTGCAAGGGTCGCGGCGAAACCAACGCTATGAATCATGAGCTAAAATGTCTTCTCGATCGAGAGGGTAAAATTGCGGCCAAAGATGGAGCGGCCAACAGTGGCATCGCCCACTGTGCCGGTGCCGAGGACTGCGGCGCGGGCGTTGCCTTCGGTCAAGCCGACCTCGTTGGTGACATTGTTGACCAGTGCCCGGACCGTGACCCCGCTGTCATTTGACACCGAGAGCCCGATGTCCCCCATGTCATAGCCCGGCAACCGGCTCAGGTTCGAATCGTCCTGGAAGCGGCGGCCGATGTAGAAATAGCGGGCGTAGGCACGGAGGACGTACTGGGACAGGCTGAAGGTGTAGGAAGGCTCGACCACGATCTGTGTCTTTGGAACGCGCGGGATCTCGCCACCCTGCTGGCTCTGAGCGGTCAGACCGGTGAGCGTGGTGATGGAATCGAGCTTCGGATCCTGGAGCATGCCCGACATATTGATGTCAAAGCCTTTGAACGGCGTCACCACCGCTTCCAATTCAACACCCCGGGTGCGGCTGTCGAAAATGATGTTGGAGGTGGTGATCGCGCCCGTCGTGTCGGCGACCTGTGTCGAGCCGGTCAGCTGATTGAACTTCGACGTGAATCCAACGGCATAAACCTGTAGCCAGGGAAGCGCCCACTTGATCCCCGCTTCGCTCTCGACCGCAGTGGAGACGGGCAGCGTGCTGGTGCTCCCCGGAATAGTGGCGTTTCCAAGGATAGTGTCGAAACGCGGAAAACTGAAAGTGTGTGTATAGCGGGCGAACACGTTGAGGTTGTCTTCGATGTTATAGCTCGTCCCGACAGTGTAGCTGGACGCAGTCTGGTGTTCGGAGTGCGGGGTGTAAGATACCACGCCGCTCACGGCACGCGCAGCAAGAGGTCCGCTGGGAGCGGCGTTGACTGACTTGATGACGCCTTGGACGCCCGTATTTCGGCGGTCGACCTCGCGGATCCCGGCATCAACCTGCCAAGCGCGCGTAATGTGCCAGGTATCGGCAAAGTAATACGCGAGGACATCCCCCGTCAGGTGACCACTCTGCCCGGCACTATAGTTCGTAAAGCCATTTTCGGTGACGTTGCCGACGACCGTACCTGCCGCGTCCAAGGCCTGGATATCGAGCGCGACCGGATTGTTCTGAACGTTCATCAGGATACCGGGTGTCAGTCGCTGCTGTAGAAAGTAGTAGTGGCTGTAATAGAGCCCGGCGGTAAAGTCATGGTCGCCAATGGGCGTGGCGATGGTCTTGTTGATGTGGACGTCGTTGGCGTCGTAGCGATTGACCGTGTGAATGCTGTCCCAGCTGTTGGTCATTACCAGATTTTCGGACTGTGCGGTGTTGTACGCAGTGTTGGTCCCGGCGAGGACGTAGCGAAGTGACGTTACGCTGGGTCCCAATCCCGCCTTGGCGGCCGCCAACTGACTGTTCAGGAAGGTTGTCGAGTCGGACGGCGTGGCGCCGTTGAAGATGCCATTGAAATCCAGCGTTCCGTCGGTATGCCGATAGGTATCGGTGACCTTGAAGCCCTCGCCCAGATCATAGTCGCCGCCCAGTGTGGCGGTCTTGTACAGCGGATGAATCCCGTCACTGAGATCGCGCTGAACGGTCGTGGGGTTGCCGTTTGCATCCAAGGTCCGGATGGTCACATTCCTGACCGCGGCGGAATCCAGCGTGCCTTTTTGCGGATCGATCAAGCCGGCCAGTGATGCACCGGTTCGAGGATCAGTCAGTGGAATATCGGTGTAGAAAATTCCGTGGTCGTTGAGATAGGTGAAATCGCCCCAGACCTTGCCTTGATCAAACTTGTAAGTGAAACCGACACGGAACTGGCCGCCATGATCACCATTGCCGAAACCAGGATCGCGCAGGCCGTCGTCGCGGCGGTAGAAACCCGCAACCGACACGAGGAGGTTGTCGGTGACAGGACCCGACCAGGCGCCATCCCAACGCATTCGGTTGGCAGACCCGGTCTCCAGCGCCACAACCCCTTTCGGAGTTGCGGTGCCGTGGTTGGTGATGAAGTTCACTACGCCGCCTGATGCATTGTTGCCGTAGATCGGGGCAGTGCCACCGCGCACGACTTCCGCGCCTTGAATGCTGCGATCCGCACGGAAGAACTCGTCCGCGTTCATGAACCCTTCGAAGTTGCTTTCGTACAGGGGCATGCCATCCTGCGTCAGGTCGATCAGACGCCAGCCGGCCCAGGGCAGGCCGCGGATCAACACATTTTCACTGCCGCCTTCACCGCCCGATGCCTCGACGGTAATGCCGGGCGTATCCTTGAGGAGATCGGTAATGCTCTTGGGCGCCATCTCCTGGATTTTCGCAGGGCTGATGGTGGTGACGGAGTACGGCGCCGTGAATTTGTCCTGGCCCGTCCTGGTTCCCGTCACGACCACCTGCTCGAGGCCGAAGATGGAATTGTCGGCCTGAGTGTTTGAGACGGCGCTCTGCCCAGCATCCGCGCTCTGAGCCCAGGCGCAATTCACCGTCGCGATACACGTGAGCGCAGACGTCGCGAGCAGGCCGATGGCCCGCGTTTGGATAGTATTCATTTTCAAAGATCCCTTGAAGATCCGGGCTGGACCGAACCCGATGAGGCTCAACACGCTAACCTCTGCTCGATCCTCGACCCAAGCACCTGATTTTGCTTGGTTTTCCCGGTGGACTAGTTAAATTCTTATCGAATACTATTCGTAGAGTATTATATTTTTATGAAGGGTCAATGACGCATGGCCAGTGATCGCGTGCCGCTTGGATTGTTGACCCCGCCGGAGTGGATCAGACCGATCAGCAAGGGCGGGCGGGCGATGTTGGACCTCCTGTTGAAGCGGGGCTCCCTGTCCCAAGCCTCATTTGCAACGCTGCTGGAGTTGTCCCAGCCGAGCGTTGCCCGGCTCGTCAGCGGGTTTGAAAGCGCAGGCATCGTCCGGCTGGGCGCGCGAAAAGCGACCGGACCCGGACACCCGAGTGTGACCCTCACGCTCAATCCCGACTATGCGTACAGCCTCGGCGTCACGATCGAGCCTGACGCCCTTTCCATGGCGATATTGGATCTCTCCGGCACCGTCAGGGCGCTGCGAACTGTTGCGATGCCCGACATGAGCCGGCGCGCTGTTGTAGAGCGCCTGGCGGCGCTGAAAGTCGAGCTCATCCGCGAAGCCAAAATCGATGCCCGGCGGATCGTCGGGTCCGGTGTTGGTTTTGCAGGTTTTTTCGTTGTGAACCCATTGAATTTCAACCCGGCCGATCTGTTGGTGGATTGGACCGGCGCCGACGTCGCCGCCACCCTCGCCCCGGTGCTTGGGCCTTCAGTCGTCTGCGACAACAGCGGTACGACGGCGGCGATTGCTGAGAGCCTCCTCGGTGTCGGCCGCACATGTGCCAATTTCGCCTACCTGCATCTCAACAACGGATTCGGCGGCGGCCTGGTTTTCGACGGCCGGATCATGCGGGGCGCCAACGGCAATGCCGGCGATTTCGGCGGCGTCTGGTGGCTGCTGAACAAGGGCTACCCGGCCCTGAATCGCTTGCGCTTTCACGTTGCGAAACACGGCATTGAATTTGCAACCGTGGAGGAAATGTCTCATGGCCTCAACCCGCAGACACCCGGCGTGGAAGACTGGATCCTGGAGGCGCAGCCGCCATTCGCCATGCTCACCTTTTTGCTGGGCCATATGGTCGCTCCGGAGAAAGTCGTGATCGGAGGGCGCCTCCCGGGTTGGCTGGCCCAACTGCTCGCAGCGAGAATCGTGTTACCGGCGAGTCCGCCTCGTAACGCGATGCCCTTCCCGCTGCCGAGTATCGTCGCACGCGAGGTCGAAGGCGATGCGTCCGCGATTGGTGCCGCGGCAATACCTCTCCACCAGTTTTTCTTCGCGTGAGCCTGTTGAAAGTGGACCCGACGCGCGAGTTGCGTCTCGTCCGCTATGCCAGCGGCAATTTCGGCAAGAACATCGTCTGGTCCACAGCCGACCTGACACTCTTGTTCATACTGACCGACCTGGTCGGTCTGCCCACGACATCGGCAGCTCTGCTGATGACCATCGCTTTCGCCGGCGATCTGGTCTTCGATGTGTTGGCTGGGGTCATTTCGGCGAAGGTGAAGGCTTACAGTGCGGGCACTCGCCGACTCATAACCCTTGCCGCCCTGCCATGCGGTATTGCCTTCGCGTTGCTGTACGCTCTGCCTTGGTTGGGCGAGAACCGCCTGTGGACCATCGCATCAGTTGTGTTGGTTTTTCGTGCGGCATTTGCCGTGGTCGATCTTCCCCACTACGCGATGATTACGAACTTGACGAGCGATAGCCGTGCAAGAGGGCGCGCGGCCGGCTACCGCAGCTTTTTCAGCAACATCTCGAGCCTCATCATTGCGACGTTAGTGGTACCTCTTGTTGAGAAGTCCACCCGGTTGGGGGAAACAGCGCCCCTCGCTGCGTTCGGCGTGTGCGCGGGACTCGTATACTGCGTGGTCATGGCGACCGCCGCGACGGCCGGGCCTCCGGCGCCACCCGACGGAAGATCGAGTCAGAAGGCCGCTGCCGTGCGACTTTCGATACCGAAGTTGGCCCCTTTGTTTCTGGCAATGCTTCCTATCGCAGCAGTCATGGGTTTTGCGGTACCCATGTTCAGCCGTACCGCAATTTATTACTGCACCTACGTTCTCGAGCGCCCGGCTTTCGCCGGTCAGATTTTGGCTGCCATCACGATCGGACAATTCGGCGGTGTGATTGTCTGGACCAGTTTGGTGCGCTATTTCGACAAAAGCAGGCTTTTGATCGCCAGCCTGGTCGCGACTGCCGCCGCGCTCTGCATTTTTTCCGCTTCCGCCCCCAATCAACCCGCCATGTTGGTCGCGTCAGGTTTGATGGGCGTCGCCCTCCTGGGCGTTTACATGCTTCCCTGGGGTATTCTGCCCGATGTTGTCGATTTCTGTGAGCTGCGGCAGGGGTTCCGACAGGAGACCACTTTGGTCGCCCTGTTCCTCGTCGTTCACAAGGCGAGCGGCGCCGCCTCGTCGGGACTGATCGGGTGGGTGCTTGCGACCACAGGATACGTTCCGGGAGCCCAACAATCGCATCTCGTCGTCAGCGCGATCGTTTTCCTCGCCTTCGGCGTTCCGATAACGGGAGCTCTGGCCGCCATTGCAACGCTGCTGCCTCTCAACATCGGCCATCGCCGACACGCGGCTGTAATGCGTAAGCTAGCGTCCAGGCGCTCACAGTCGTTAGATTTCTGCACTGATCACTAGCCGCGTGCTTCATATGGAGCCCTCACCTGCCGGGCTTCGTTTGCTGCTGCAGCAAAGACAGGGCTGCGGACTCGTCTTGACTTCCTTGTCATTTTGAACAAACCTCCAATTTGAAATCTCGGGTGGTTGGAGATGACGGATGGCAGCGACGATGGGGAAGCCTCGCGGCAGCAGGAAGGTCGATAATCACAGGACGGTAGTCGGCCGCAACCGCCGGGAGCGGATGCGTGCGCGGATACTTACCGCGGCGGCGCGCGTATTCGCGGAGCGCGGCGAAGGAGCTCTCATCGACGATTTTATCCGTGCGGCTGGGGTGTCGCGCGGCACGTTCTATAACTATTTCCGCACCACCGGGGAACTGCTGGAAGCCACGATCAGCTCATTGAAGGATGACGCCATCCGCGCGGTCGATCCGCAGATCAGCCGGATCGACGATGTCGTTCTCAGGCTTGCTACCGCGAT
>Ga0181534_10000118_pt1 | contig 56550 bp, 59 predicted proteins | sample PEATcosm2014_Bin_37_FD_119758 | JGI IMG/M metagenome (GOLD analysis project Ga0181534, IMG submission 119758) | Peatland microbial communities from MTU Mesocosm Facility, Houghton, MI, USA - PEATcosm2014_Bin17_10_metaG | ecosystem: Environmental > Terrestrial > Soil > Wetlands > Peat | place... | reverse complement strand
CGCGCCTCTGCATCTCGCTCCTGCACGGGAACCCCGTCTCGTAAAACCGAGATCGTATACACCCCTCGTGTTTCGTAACATCCCTCTTCAACGAAAGGTTCATTGGAGATGTTTTTCTCTACGACTTTCAGTTCGTGAAAGTGAGGGTTACCAGCCACTAAGAAAAATGAAATTGTCAGTGAGAACTGAGGGTCAGAACTTCCCTGCGTCTGCGCATTTGCGACTGCTATCTGCAATGCAAACAGCGCGACCAGTATGCTGAACGCCAGCCTCTTCATTCTTTCTGCTCCTGCCCTCGGCCAGCCCGGCCATTTATTTTGGATTTTCTGCCGTCGTCTCCGGGACAACAAAGCTGATGGTGTTGGATTTTACCGTGATGCCATTCTCCGGGTGCTCTACGTCCGTTGAGCGGCTCACCGTTACCTCATATGTGCCAGGTGCCTCAATCGGGAAGTCGTACCCAAGATCTAAAAATCGCTCGTGAGAGTCTCCAGGCTTCATATCTAAGTTCATCTGCTTACACCAGGCATGCTTTGCCTTTTCCTCACGAGCCTTGCGCGCTTCTGCGTCCCTCTCTTTCAAGGGGACACCGTTATACAGAACTGAAATTTCGAAAACTCCGCGGTATTCATAACACCCCTCCTCTTGGTATGAGTCGCCGGAAATGTTCTTTTCCTCGACTCGTATCTTTCGGAAATTTGGGTTAAAGCGCCCTGCTGTAAAAAAAGAGATTTTCAACGCAAACTTTGCATCACCTATCTGCGCGCCCGCCGTTTGCAATGCAAACAGCACCAACAACAAATTGATGATAATTTTCTTCATTACTTCTTCTCCTTTTCTTCATCTGTGGAGACAACTCCGTAGGCCATTCCTACCCCGTTTACGGAGACATTTGTCCATGTCGGCATGCCTGGCGCTGGACCCGTTGGGTCATCGGTAGTCCAGTTTGTTACCGCAGGGGGCACCTGACCTTTCAATGTCCACGGGGGACTGGCTCCAACAGTTTGTTGTGCAGCCCCTTGGATATTCCAGTTTACATATCCAATAGGGACTGGGATGGGGTTCGCGTCGGTGTTCGGAGACGTCCACTCAAGGTACATGTTCGCAATGAAATTGTCGCTCAGAGTCGCAATTGAGCCTCCTAGACTAAGAGCCGGTGCATCATATGTGTCCAGGCCTACACTCCCCAGTGCAGGATACGGAAATGTATTGTCCAATCCCACGGGTTCATATGCGGGCGAGTTAAAAGAGCCATTTAGGTTTGAAGAGACAACTTCCCGCATGGCGATCAGCTGGACCCAATTAAATGCTCCGCCTGCATCGTCATTGATATTGGCTTGAAAAAATATTCCTGGAATACTCGGTGGTCCTGGGCACGTCTGTTGTAGCGTTGGGATTCCGAAATTCAGCCATTGTACTGGACAAGCAGTATTTGGTGGCAACACAAAGTAATACCCCGCCGCCTTAGGAAGGGCAGTAGAAGCCAGAATACTCGCATCCGGCCCTTCCACATCGAACGTTGCATAAGCTGATCCGCTGCAATCAAGGATAGGGCCGTTCGTCTGTGAGGGGATGCAGAATTGATAGCTCACAGCATTGCTTGGATTCTGGCTGATCCAATACGTTGTTAAGTCCTGGGTGTCCATCGGCGCAATAATGGTCGTCGCAGTAGCATTCAAAGCGCCCAGCACCCAACCCCCAATGTTGATACCGCCCACATCCCAAGTGTTTGATTCAAAACTCACCGGGATCGGCAGACCCGCCAGATCGGTATCTGCCGGCGTAGTGGTAAAGTCAACCTCGTCGCCGATGTTCACCGTTTGCGTAGCTTGGCTTCCATCAAGCGCGCTGATTGAATTTCCTTGCCACCATATCTGCGGGTTCGCAATGATTTCCACCTGAAATGTTGCAGAAGTTGGCGGGACAGTGCGATTTCTGATAAATAGATTAAATCCCTGAGTGAGAGTTGGAATTGACGGCGTAACTGTAAAAGTAATTGTGGTGGGGCTAACGACTTGAACGTTGGATATAGGCAAATTGGCAAATGCGGGAGGAGATACGGGTACATAATTAGCTTTTCTTGCCAAAGAATTTGTATTCGCCGTTCGGTTTTGCGCTTGAACTACTGTCGCTGTCGCTGTCGTGGCGGGGCATGCTGCTGGGGGCGTTGGTGAATCTGGGATGAAGCCTGTTCCGGTGACCGTCACATCGTAGGTGTTCCCGGCGAGCCATACATTGGGTGATACGGAGGTGACCGTCGGAGTGGCACAGATCTGCACCGGCGCCGTCCAGGTCTGTGCCCCATTGACATTGGCTGGACACGCGTTCGGGTCCGCGCTGGCTGTTTGCCGAGCTACCATCAGCACTATCCCGCCCACCATGACGCAAGCGGTCTGGGTGGGTAAGCTGGCGTCGAGCGTTACAGTGGCTGTGACTAACGTTGCGCTGACGAAGGATACATTGGATAAGGTCACGGACCCGGTAGACCCGGTATTCGTCAAGTTCACATTGAGAACGCAACCACCAAGGCCTACGATACCTCGGCCGGGAGGGGGTACGTCCACAAGCCCAGTGCCCACGATGGTGATGTTGTAGGTTTGCCCCGCCACCCAGGTACTCGGCGTAACTGAGGTAATGGTGGGTGTATACCAATATGTGGTTGGATCGTTCGCGTACCCGAACGGGGATATGCAGGTCACAGTCTGTGCATTACAGTTTACGGCGGAAAGCAGCAAAAGAAGAAACGCGAAGGTCGGGAGAAAAGTGATAAAGAGCTTCCCCGTTTTCCACGGGACTCTTGATTGCTTTGGCATCGGCAACTCTCTTTCAGTGCGATGGAACCTGGTTACGTCCACGGATGAGGCGATGAGGCCATAGTACCCGATGGCCGCACTAAAGGCATATGACGAGAACGCAAATTTCGGGTTGGGGCGGCTGACCAGCTTTTCTTGTCGCGCTCGACGGACTCTGGCTGGCGTGTTTTCGGCTGGCGATCAAAATTGCACAGCCATGTTCCCATAGTGCAACAGGCCGGCAAGAAAATTTCCTGCACGCAGCAACAAATGTGAAACAATCCTGAAATGATGCAGTTTCCAAAAATCATCCAGGGCGGCATGGGTGTCGGCGTTTCGAATTGGCGTCTGGCCCAGGCGGTCTCCAAAATCGGCCAGCTCGGAGTAGTCTCCGGCACGGCGCTCGACCAACTGATGGTGCGCAGGCTTGCCGATGGCGACGAGGGCGGCCATATGAAGCGCGCGCTGGACGCATTTCCCTTCCCGGAGATGGCGAAACGCATCTGGAATGATTACTTTACGCCCGGCGGCAAGCCCGAGAGCGCGCCCTACCCCTCGACGCCGATGCATCAGAAAGACGACCCCCGGAAGCTGGTCGAGCTATGCATTGTGAGCAACTTTCTTGAGGTTTTTCTGGCCAAGGAGGGCCACGACAACCCCGTTGGCATCAATTTCCTGGAGAAGGTCCAGTTGCCGCACCTGCCGTCCATCTATGGCGCAATGCTTGCCGGAGTGGGCTATGTGCTGATGGGCGCCGGAATTCCCCTGCATATTCCCAGCGTTCTGGACAACTATGCCGCGGGCCAGCCTGCCGAGTACCGGCTGGCAGTCGCAGGCGCCCCGCCGGATATGGACACGATGATGCACTTTGACCCGGCGGATTACGCCGAGGGTCCGCTGCCGGTGTTGCAGCGTCCGAAGTTTCTGGCCATCGTCTCCTCGAATACCCTGGCGACCACGATGCTGCGCCGCGCCACCGGCCGGGTGGACGGCCTGGTCATCGAGACCAAGATAGCCGGCGGACACAATGCGCCACCGCGCGGCAAGCTGCAATTGACGGCCGCAGGCGAACCTATATATGGAGAGCGCGATCAGGTCAATATCGCCGATTTGGTAACGCTCGGTGTTCCCTTCTGGATGGCCGGCGGTTACGGCAACCCTTCCATGCTGCGCGAGGCGCTGGAGCAGGGCGCGGTCGGCGTACAGGTCGGGACCGCCTTTGCGCTGAGCGAGGAATCCGGCCTCCGCGATGACTACAAGACAAAATTGCTGGCCCAGGCCATTGCCGGAACCGGCAAGGTATTTACCGACCCTCTGGCCTCGCCGACAGGTTTCCCCTTTAAGGTGGTTCAACTGGAGGGCAGCTACTCCGAAGCCTCGGTTTATGACGCCCGGACCCGTGTCTGCGATCTGGGCTATCTGCGGGAGCCATATGCGCAGGAGAGCGGCAAGATCGCCTATCGTTGCGCCGCCGAGCCGGCGGGAGCCTTTGTAGCCAAGGGCGGCAAGCTGGAAGAAACCTACGGCCGTAAATGCCTCTGCAATGCGCTGATGGCCAATATCGGCCACGCCCAATCGCGCAACGGCCACGGCATGGAGCCGCCGCTGATTACTGCCGGCGACGACATCAACGCCGCGGCCCAGTACATTGCTCCGGGCCGCGACAGTTACAGCGCCGCCGAAGTGGTTGCCAAGCTGCTCAGCCTGGTTCCCGCGGAGACGGTCGATGCGCCAGCGCCAATGGAAGTGGCCGCTGAGCGGACGCTGGTTGCACGGGAGCCGATGCTGGCCACAGCCTAAGCGGACAATCGCTTACTGCCCGTCCGGCGGAACCTGTTCCAGAAGACGTTTCCAGGTCTTCTGGTTCTTGCGGAAGCCTTTCTTCATGTCTTCAAGAATCTGCTCGAAGTCGGGATTCGAACGCAGCTGGTTCCAGGCTGGATTCTTCTGGAACCAGGGATAGTTCTCATTGCCCAGATAGAGCGCGCGGCGCAGCCAGTGCAGGGCTTCCGTCGAATCCCCTTCAACGGCGAAGTAGGTTGCCAGCCGGTAGGCCATCTCGCTGTCCGCCTCGGCTGCGGCCAGCGTTTCATCCTGCAAGAGAGCAGCCGCACGGGCGCGGTTGCCAGCCTGCACGTAGCAGAGAGCCAGCGTGGGCACTGCAATGCGCAGCGACTGATCGTCGTGGATCACACCCTCCAGAATCTCAATCGCCGCATTTAGATTGCCCAGGCGCATCTGCTGATAGCCGGCGGAGGTGCGCAACAGCGGGTGACGCGGCTCGAGAGCCAAGCCTTTTTCCAACTCGTCGCCTGCCAGTTCGATCTGATTCTGGTAGTGGTAGACCCGGGCGCGATGATTGTAGAGAATCGGCGCACTGGCCGGGTTTAGTTTCAGCGAGCGGCTGAACTCGGTAAGCGCCTCGTCGTACATGCCATCGCCGCGCAACGCCATGCCCGCCACCATGTGCACATTCCAGTCATTCGCCGCGGACGAAAGCAGATTGGCTATTCCATGACGGGCCGATTCTTTTTCGCCGCGCGAAAGCAGCATGTAAATCCGGTAGAGATTGGCTTCCGTGGATGCAGGATCGAGCCTCAACGCCTCGTCAAAGCCGCGCCGGGCGCGCATTACGTGAATCTGGCCGCCAAAGCCGTGGCGCACATATTGCAACTCGGCGATGCCCAGGCCGCACCATCCGGCGGCAAACTCTGGATCGGTCGCTGTGACGCTGGTAAACAATGCGTGCGCGCGGTCCAGGTCTGAGAGAGAGCCGGTACGCACCATAAACGAACTCAATAGCGCCCGGGCCTGAAGATACTCTTCGCTCACCGGCCCCGGAAGCGAGTTCGGCACAGCGCTATCGCGTGACGCGGGCCGTTGAGCATCCATTTGGTCGGCGGCGCTCAAACCATGCAGAGCGGCAAAAACTTCATTCGAGATTTCGGTCTGCACCGCGATCAGATCGAGCGATGCCACGCGGATTGCTCCGCCGGAACGCACACTTTGCGAGCCTATATCCAGCAGTTGCCAGTTCAGGTCAAAGCCCTGGTCGGAGCGGAGAAAGCTCCCCGCCAGCACATACGAGACCAGCAGCCGCTGGCCCACGGAAAGCGGGTCCATCTGGCCGATCGGCAGAGATATCAGCGTACTTGACGGACGTATTACCAGGCCGGGAATCCGCGCCAGCCGCGCGGCAATCGCATCCGCCAGCGCAAAGCTGTAGAGCGGGGCAACCTCGCTTGCTCCCAGGTTGGTGAACGGCAGCACGACCAACGAATTCTGCTTGGCGCGGTCGCTGGTTGACTCACGAAACCGCTCCGCCAGCATCGACAGAAATCCCGTGGCGCGCTTTTCCGCTTCAGCGCCGGTGGTTGGCAGGTTGGCCGCCGCCTCGCCGGGAATAATGCCGGTCTCAATATGCAGCGCCTTCATGATGGTTTTGAGCGCCTCGCGCACCTCGGCGGCCGAGGCATACCGCGTGGCTGGATTTTTCTCCAGACAGGCGGTGATGACGCTCTTCAACTCGGTAGAGATTCCGGGAACGATCTCGCTCAGATCCGGCAGGTCAGAGAACTGAATCGAGCGAATCGTCTGAAAGTCCTCGTCTTCGGGCCGGGCAAACGGGTGGCGGCTCGATACCAGTTCAAAGAGGATGATGCCCAGCGCCCAGATATCCGACTGCACACTCGACTGCCCGGTAACAAACTGCTCTGGAGCCATGTAGCGGATGGTCCCACCGCGAGCGGTATAAGTAGAAGGCGCGGCAGCGTCATTGGCTCTCGACGGCTTGGAAGGGTCAAAATTTGCATCTTCCGGGCTGAGCCGGCGCGCCAGGCCGAAGTCCAGAATCTTGGCCAGACCGCCATCGGTCAGCATCACATTTTGCGGCTTCAGATCGCGATGAAAGATGCCCAGCGAGTGCGCGGCCTGCAATCCGTCTGCGATCTGGATGCCTACCGAGAGCGCCAGTTGCAGATTGGCCGGGCCGCGCGCAATCAGCTGGTCCAGCGACTGGCCCGGCACATATTGCATCACGATGTAGCCTTCGTTGCCGCTCTCGCCCACCTCATAGATCGCGCAGACGTTGGGATGCTCGATGGCCGAGGCCAGCCGCGCCTCGCGCAGAATCGTGGTCCGCAACTGCTGGGCAGAGAGCAGACCACTGCGCAGAATCTTCAACACCACCGGGCGCTGCAAAAGCGTGTCATTGGCCAGATACACCACGCCGCTGCCCCCGGCGCCCAGTTTGCGGACGATTTCATATTGTTCAATTGTCTTGCGCGCCATATCAGTACAGTTTACCGGTTTGCCGGTCGGCGCGTTTCATTCACCGGCACAGAACCGGCGGATTCCCGGGCGCTATTCCCAGAGTGAATCGCCGAACTGCGCACGAATCAGTCTGAGTGCTTGCCGGCTGCAAGATATTTATTGATCGCCTCTTGCCACTCTTTTCCGGCGGCTTTGTCGCTCTCACTCTTTGCCCGCACGTGTTCATTGCCCTCGGCCGTGAGCGCAGTCCGCGTATAGACAACATTCACCTTCGTTGAATCCCCAGTCGGCTTGAACCGCACATCGATCACCGTTACCATCAACTCCGGCAGAAAGTACACGTACTGAAAGTGCCGCGCCTCCACATCAAAAAGGGTGTTCACCCAGACCGCGCTGAGCGCCCCGTGGCGAACGGTAAAAACCGCGCCCTCCGCATCGCGGGCCGGCTGCGGGTAGATGAACTGCGGGTCCCAATCCTTCCCTGCCCAGCCGCGTTCTCCCTCAGGTCCAAACAGAGGAGCGGCAACAGCGTAGGGCGCGTTAACAACCAGATCAAAGCTCGTGCGAACCCGCAGACAACTCGCCGGCATGCCGGCATTCGATTGCGCGAAGGATGTCGCCGCGATCCCCGAGACCGCAATCAGCGCGAGAAAATTGTTCATCGTTTCTTCTCCTTAAACTGATGGCTATCAACCGCTCTCAGGGTCATTCCGTAGAGCGACTTGAACTGCTCAATCTCCTTCAGCGTCTGCGCGGAAAACGGCGCTTTCCCCTCAAATGCATGGAGGACGATCCCCTCCAACAGGTCGCCAAGCGTCATCTCCTTCAGCTCGGCAACGGCTTTGAGCACCTTCAACATGCGCTTTTCCATCCGCACCCCGGTCTGGACGCGCTCCACTAAAACAGGTTCGCGATTCTGCTGCTCCTGCGGCATGGTCATTCTCTCCTATATAGATACCAAAGTACATAAATAACAAAGAAAAATCAACCCTCGGGAACTCTCCTCGCCTCAAGTTCGCAGCCTCGCCCCCTGGCCTGTTATCGTCAGGGAGGAAATCCATGAATCCTCCATAGGAACCTCGGGCATGTTGAAGCGCTGGCGAATCCGGATACTGCTGTTTTTGGCCGTCCTCGGCCCCGGATTTATTACCGCCAACGTGGACAACGACTCGGGTGGCATCCTCACCTACTCCCAGGCAGGCGCGCAATACGGCTACACGCTGCTGTGGACGATGCTTCCCATCACCATCGCCCTCATCGTCGTCCAGGAGATGTGCGCCCGCATGGGCGTGGTCACCGGCAAGGGCCTGAGCGACCTGATCCGCGAGGAATTCGGCCTGCGCCTGACCTTCCTCCTGATGCTGGCCCTGGTTGTCGTCAATTACACCAACGTCGTTACAGAATTCATCGGCATCGCCGGCTCTCTTCACCTCTTCCACGTCACCAAGTACATCTCTGTGCCGCTGTGCGCGGCGCTGGTCTGGTATATGGTGGTCAAGGGAAGTTATAAAAGCACGGAAAAAATCTTCCTCATCGCGTCGGTAGTTTATATCGCTTATATCTTCGCCGGCGTACTCTCGCAGCCCAGTTGGCACGATGCGATGCTGGCCACCATCCAACTGCCGGCCCGGTCCGCCTGGAGCGACAAAGCCTATATCTACACGGCCATTGGCATCGTCGGCACCACCATCGCTCCATGGATGCAGTTCTACCTGCAATCCTCGATTGTCGAAAAAGGCATCCGCGTCAAAGACTACGCCGCCTCGCGCCTCGACGTAATCGTCGGCAGCCTGTTCACGGACATCGTCGCTTGGTTCATTATCGTAGCCTGCGCCGCCACGCTCTTCGTACATGGCTACGGAGCCATCCAGGTCGCATCCGACGCCGCCGAAGCCATGCGCCCCCTGGCCGGACCCTTCGCCTATCTCCTCTTCGCCTTCGGCCTCTTCAACGCCTCGCTCTTCGCCGCTTCGATCCTGCCGCTTTCAACCTCTTATACAGTCTGCGAAGGCCTCGGCCTCGAATCCGGCGTCGATAAGAGCTTCAAAGAAGCTCCCTTCTTTTATTGGCTCTATACACTCTTGATTGTCGGCGGCGCGGCCACTGTCCTGGTGCTGCCCGACGCGCAACTGATCAACTTCGCCATTCTCTCGCAGGTTCTCAACGGCGTTCTGCTCCCGGTGGTCATTATTTTGATGCTGCTGCTCATCAACCGCAAAGACCTGATGGACGAGCACAAGAACTCGCATATCTGGAACATCATCGCCTGGGGCACCAGCATCATCGTCATCGGCATGACGTTCGTGATGCTCTGGGGCATGATGCCCGGGCACTAACCACCTGCGGTGCGGCTGACGGCCTGCGGCGTGGCGACTCAAGGATTTTAGAAACAAAACCGGGTCGTAAGGGGCAGAGTGGCAGTTGACGGAGTGTAACATGATATGTCACACTCCTGCTGTGATCAGGACATTCCGGCATCGTGGCATCGAGAAGTTCTTCAGGACCGGATCGAAGGCGGGCATCCAGCCAAAACATGAATCCCGATTGCGCATCCTGCTGACCACCTTGAATCTGGCTTCGACGCCCTCCGATATGAACCGGAATGGTTGGGATTGGCATTCGCTGAAGGGAGACCTCAAAGGACACTGGTCGGTGAGCGTCAACGAGAATGGCATCCTCACCTTCAGCTTTGCAGTTGAGGATGCCATTCTCGTTGACTATCGGGATTATCACTAAAGGAGCAATGACCATGACGATGATGCATAACCCGGCCAGTCCAGGCGAACTGCTCAAAGAGTTCCTGGGCAATACCACCGCAACCGAGCTTGCGGAACATATCGGCGTGGCGCGCGCCACCATCTCGCGCATTCTCAATGGCCGTACCTCTGTTTCGATGGACATCAGCATCCGGCTCGGCGAGGCTCTGGCGCTCTCCCCCGACTTCTTCTCCAAAGCCCAGCTTCAGTACGACCTGTGGATCGAATCGCAAAGAAAACGCCCGAAGATCAGACCGCTGGCCGCCTGACCACCTGCGGTGGGGCCAACTGCCTTCGGCTTGACAAGTCAGCAGTATCAGTTTCTCACGCTTGCGCCAAGAAAAAAGCTCCAGGATGGGGCACCCGGCACCTGGTACTCATAGCTTTGTATTCTTCCAATCCGTGTCTTCGTGACAGTAATACCCGTCATATCCAAGTATCTTCAGGACACATACGTCCACGACATGCGACAGCTTCTTCTCCAAATTCCGGACCTTCGAAAACTCGAAGTTGCCGTAGCTCGCTCTGTGAACCAGACTGTTCCGCAGAATACCCATGTCCTTTTCGAGGCCTGTAACGCCCAATCCCTCACAGAGCTCTTCGAGAAGAAGCCCAGCCGAGGGGTTGTTCGCAGATCGAAGCTGGCTAATAAGGTTCTTCTGCTGTTCGGGACTGAGAGGCCCTGTCTTTGCCTCGATGGCCGCCAGAATTTCTCGCGCCAAGTCTCCATCCAGAAGCTCCTGCCAGCCAGCATGGATGTAGTTGCGCTTGGACTTCGGAAGGAAGTCGATGCGTAACCGTTCGATCCCAATATAGAGGGACATAAAGCGTAGGTCTACGAAATGATGATGCTGGGATTCATTGATCCAGAGGAGCGAAGTCCTCAGCTTGCAACGTAGAGCGTCGACATAATGCTCGATGACGGCTCCTAGAAATGTATGCAGTTCCGCTCGCAGCCCGCTGCTCGTCGAGACGTAATCTGAGATGATCGCCCAGCCTGAATGAAAATTCCGGGCTCTTCCGGCAAGCGAACGGGTGAATCCTTTCTTAGCCACTCCAGGAGCGATCAGTTCTCTCGTTACCCAAAACACAGTGTTTTTGGTTGCGAAGGCCAACAGCTCACAGATGGCATCTGCTAGATCGTCCGCCGCTTCCTTGCTCATATCGTCTTCGCAGACGAGTGCGAGTGTCGCGGTTACGGCTGCCCCGTGCGTCTCGCACAACTCCTTCAGTATCTCTTTGTAATCGGATGAATGCTGAAGGATGCAGGTGACGTTCTTAAAGTTGAACGTCATCTTGTCTCGCTGCCAGCCGCTCGGTAAGAAGGTTACCTCCGCCCCTGAGAACTCTAGATTTGTGAGGCCATATTCAAATGCCGTAGGCACTATGCCCCCTCGTAGACCTGTTTCATCCCATTTAGCCGGTTACCCCAGGTCCGGATTCTCGGACCAGCGAATGTTTAAGCCACAGCCAACCGCTTCAACTGAATCCGCCCAGCCGGAATCTGCGCCAGGTCGTAGTGAGCCTGTTGCGTGATCCAGCTTTGCGCACTGCCGCCAAAGACCTGCGAGAGCCGGATCGCCATCTCCGGCGAGATGCCGCGCTTTCCGTTGACCAGTTCGGAGAGCGTAGTGCGCGTCACGTCCAAAGCCCTTGCGGCCTCAGTAATCGTCAAGCCGAGCGGCTCAATGCACTCACTTAGAACAACGCTGCCAGGGTGCGGCGGGTTCTTCATCGGCATGGGGAAACCTCCTCAGTGGTAATCCAGATAATCGACATCGAACGCATGGCCGTCAACAAAACGAAAGATCACGCGCCAGTTGGCTCGAACCGTAACGGCCCAGAGACCGCGCAATTCACCCTTTAGTGCGTGTAAGTTGAATCCCGGAAGATTCATATCCTCCGCTGAACCTGCCGCATCCAGCCGGGCGAGGATGTTGCGCAGTTTGGTCAAATGTTCCGCCAGAATGCCACGAGGATCGGCGTCCTCGTAGAGGCGTTTCAGCCCCTTGTGGCGGAACGATTGAATCATTCGTAATCGTAATGCGTAACGTAACGAATGTCAACGAGTCTCTCTACCAAACAGCTTGAGCTTGCCCCTTCCGGCGACGCGCTTCCGGTCAAGAAAACAGTCAAATTGTAGAATGTACGAAGCACCTTGCAAGCCTCAACCATGACCCACTTCGACCAAGTCTCAGAAGCAGCCGCTTTCTTGGCGGAACCAATCGCCGCCAAACTCGGCGCGCGGCAGCCGCGCATTGGCATTGTTCTCGGCTCAGGACTCGGCGCGGTGGCCGATGCCGTCGCTGATCCGGTGATCATTCCCTACGCGCAGATTCCCCACTTTCCGCAATCCACGGTGGAGGGCCACGCAGGGCGAATCGTTGCTGGACTATTGAACAATGTGCCCGTCGTTGTGATGCAGGGCCGCGTCCATTTTTACGAGGGCTACACTCCTCAGCAGGTCACTTTCCCCATGCGTGTGCTGGGCGCGCTCGGCATACGCGCCGTGGTGCTGACCAATGCCGCGGGCGGCATCCAAGAAGGCTACCGTATCGGCCAGTTGGTCGCTCTCTCCGATCACATCAACCACATGGGCTGGAACCCATTAGTCGGTCCCAATGAACCGCGCTTCAGCTTTCGTCCCGGAACTGGGCTACGTTTTTTCGACATGACCGAAGCGTACTCGAAGACCCTTCGCGCCCTTGCGAAACAGGCTGCCGAAGAGCAGGGATTCCCGCTTGAAGAAGGCGTCTATCTGGCCGTCAGCGGCCCATGTTTTGAGACCCCCGCGGAGATTCGAGCCTTCCGATCCCTTGGAGCGACGCTGGTCGGCATGTCCACCGTGCCAGAAACCATCGTCGCCCGCCACATGGGCATCAAGGTACTGGGAATCTCCTGCGTGACCAATCTGGCAGCCGGACTCGGCGCGACTCCACTGAGCCACGAAGAGGTTTTCGAGGCCGGCCGTAAGGTAGAACACCAACTGGCGCGGCTGCTGGAGCGGTTGATGCCCCGGCTGGCTGCGCTGCCGGAGATGGCTGAGCTATAATTTGGGTAGATAATATGTATAGGCGCTAATCTTAGACCGCTGGCCATCGCCGCATCAGGCGCAGAACAACGGTTCCAAGTTCAGTCAGCCTCTTCCCGGATTGGGATACCCTAATTTCTACTGCCAATTTTGGTTCATTTACCAAAGTTTCATTAGAAAACTATCAGAACTCGTATAGACCGCCGATAACGTGAAAACGATGCTGAACAGAACCTTTCAACAGTACAGGCACAAGGTCGCGCACTGGCTTGCCGAGGGCATATCGCCTCGCCGCTTGGCCTTGACGCTGGCGATCGGTTTCGCCATTGGCTGCATCCCAGTCGCTGGGGTGCCCACGGCGGTCTGCATCCTGCTGGCAGTGACTCTACGCCTGAATCTGCCCGTTCTGCAGGCCGCCAACTACCTGGTAATGCCCCTGCAATGGCTGCTGATGGCGCCGTTCGTGCGCATGGGCCAGTGGCTCTTTCATGGCGTTTCCACTTCGACACAGGCACTCAAGCTCTCTTCACTTCTGCATCTCTCGCCGCAGGAACTTCTTGCCCAACTCAGCGGTCTGGCCGGGCACGCAATGGCCGCATGGCTCCTGATCGCCCTCCCGGCTGTCGTGCTGATGACCGAAGCGCTCACACGATTGCTGCGCCGGGTTCCTGCAATGGCCATTGCCGAAGCGGGCGACTAAACCTGCTGCCCGCTATTTCTTCACCGCATAGGGATCGGGAACCGGCTTTGCGCTTTCAACCCAGGCGGTGTAGATCATGTCGCGCAACATGCTTGCGCCAGCTGCCAGCCGTTCGGCGGTAAAGGCGCGCGATTCATCACTTCCCGGGCCCACAAAGCCGCCGGTCTTCTCCAATTGATAGACCTTCTCAACATAAGTGGCTGAGTGGCGAAGGTAAGCGACATAGGCATCAAAGCAATCTCCATCAATCGCTTTGGCAGGCGTCATCTTTGCCAGCACCTCAGGCGCGTGCAGGTTTGCAGCCACAAACGGGCCTTCAAACTGCCAATGAATCTGGTGGCCGGTTGTATAGCCGTTGGGATTCGGTCCCACCCAGCCGTTGTATTGAACGGTTGTATGCAGCGGTTGCGAGGCATCGCCAACGTAATGCCCCAGCCAGCCCGCATAAAAAATCACCACTTGCTCTACGGAGCGCAGGTCAGCGTTGATGGCCGCGGTTGATGCGGAATTTGCGCCATTCGCAGGTGTTGCGGCTGCGGCACTGAGCCGGCGATACTCGCGCAGAGCGGCCTTCAACCGTTCCCAAACCTCAGTCGCCTCCCAGGGTTGCAGGCCGATCTTCTCGGGCCGCTGGCCGGCAGCAAAAGCTTTGGCCTCAAAATCCATGCGGTTGCGCGGCAACGGCCCAAGAGCATCCGCTAATTCCAAATCAATAAAATGCTCCTGGGCCTGCGCCGCATTCAGCTCCGGCTCAGCGGGCGAACGCCAACGATCCGGCTCCGGACCCAGATACTCAATCTCGCTTACTGCCGCATCGGTTCGCAGGAATGCGGGCACATCGGCGGGCAGAGAGTTGGCCGCAAGACGATTGATCAGCCGATGGCCTTCGTTGCCCCAGGCATGCGCCGCTGGAGACAAACCTGCAAAGAACGCTACACCGATGGCTACATAAAGAACGGAGATGAGGGTGGACTTCCGGAACGAGCTAGACATGCGGCTAGTATATTAGCCACGCCCTTCATCTCTCATCGAAATTGTACGGAGAGCAGCGTCTACAATTTAGGTTTTCATACATATTTAACACTCCGGGCAGATCTCCTTTTCAGCATGGCCCGATCTACAAGAGCCTGATCATATCTCTTTCAGAAAACGGTTAAGTAACCCTGCTTTTTCAAGGGATAGTCCGTCATGCGCGGACGTTTGTTCGCGGTGATCGTCCGCACAATTGCTCCTTGAGCGTTGTACCTTTTATGAAATGACAAGAAACATCTTGAAATTTGCACCCCCATCCACTAGTCTTTTGCTCATGGCGACAGCGGCTAAACCAACGCTTCCTGCAGCGAGCGCAATCGATGCGATCGTGCGCCGGGTTCTGGCCCAGCATCTGGGCAAAGCAGAGGCGTTGAACTCCTCTCCGACCGATTGGCCAGCGGGGGATCTTTTTCATTCCGAGCCTGTCAATGAATTGAAGGCGCAGATCGTCGCCGCCGGACGCCGGCTCTGGCAGCGGGAATATGTGGACGGAAACGGCGGAAATATCTCTGCCCGCGTCAATGACGAACTGGTGCTCTGCACTCCAACTCTGTGCAGTAAAGGCGATCTACGCGAAGAGGAGTTATCGCTGGTCAACCTTGATAACCGGCAGATTCTCGGCATAAGGCCACAGACCAGCGAGATTCAACTCCATCTGGAAATTTACAAGGCCGTTCCGCAGGCCAGGGCAGTCATTCACTGCCATCCCCCCTACGCAACGGCCCATGCAATCGCAAGGGTTGTTCCGCAAGGCAACCTGATTCCCGAGCAGGAGCTTTTTATCGGACCAGTGGCGCTGGCGCCGTATGAAACGCCGGGCACAGTGGAGTTTGCGCGCACGATTCTTCCTTTCGTCCGCAAACACAACACGGTACTGCTGGCCAACCATGGCATCGTCTGCTGGGCAGATACGGTGCAGCACGCAGGATGGTATGTCGAAGTTATCGAAAATTATTGCAAGACAGTGATGATTGCCAAACAACTGCGCAACCCGCTCCCGGAGATTCCCCCGGATAAGATTTTGGATTTGCTGGCGATCAAGAAAAAGCTGGGACTCCCGGATGCTCGCTTTCCAGATGAGGAAATCGAGTTATCCAGCAGCATCTCCTCATCCTGCGGAGTTACCCCCAGCTACTTTCAGCCTGAATGCGCAACGGACGAACAGCTCGATGACTTTGACGAGATCGCCGCGGACCTTACTGTGCGAATTGTGCGGCTCCTCGAAGAGCATTCCTGATTAATAAGCCAGCCTGCGCGTTCTTACGCTCCTACTCCGCCGTGGAGTTGTTGCAATGCGTACACGGTTATCTGCCGGCTCTGCATCGCCGCTATCCCTTCCACGGCAGCCTGCGCCGCTGCAATCGTGGTGATTGTTGGGATTCGCGCTAGCACCGCTGCACGGCGAATGGCCTTCTCATCAAAGAACGTATCCTGGCCGCGCGGAGTATTCACGATCAATTGAATCCGGTCCCCCTTGATCAGATCCACGACGTTCGGACGGCCTTCTTTGACCTTGAAAACCTTCTCGACGGTCATACCGGCCTTCTCCAACACATTCGCTGTGCCTTCTGTTGCGACCAATTTAAAACCAAGATGAACGTAGCTGCGCGCTAACTCAATCACCGCGTCCTTATCGTGGTCATTAACACTGATAAATAAATTCCCGCCCATCGGCAACAACTGTCCTGCAGAAAGCTGCGCCTTTGCAAAGGCTTCGCCGAAAGTGGCTGCGACTCCCATCACCTCGCCTGTAGAACGCATCTCGGGGCCAAGCACCGTATCAACGCCGGCAAACTTGTTCCACGGAAAAACCGGCGACTTCACGTAATAATGGCTGCCAACTTCCAGGTCTTTGCCGCTGGCCAGTTCGGCAGGCAATAATTCACGCAGTTTACGGCCCGTCATCAATCGCGCAGCAACCTTGGCCAGCGGAATTCCAGTTGCCTTCGAAACGTATGGAACCGTCCGCGAGGCGCGGGGATTCACTTCGATCACATACACATGATCCTGACCTTCCACGTCGCGCTGGATAGCGAACTGCAAATTAACGAGACCAACAACCTTCAGAGCGAGAGCCAGCTTACGCGTATAGGTGCGCAGAGTTTCCAACGTCTCTTCGCGAATGCTTACCGCGGGCAAGACGCAGGACGAATCTCCAGAATGGATTCCAGCCTCTTCAATATGCTGCATGATGCCGGCGATCACAACATCTTCTGAGTCGCACAACGCATCGACATCGACTTCTACCGCGCTCTCCAGAAAGTGATCGACAAGCACCGGCCGCTCCTGCGAATACTCGACCGCCTCGCGCATGTAGCGAGCTACAGCCTCTGCGTCGTAAGCAATCACCATTGCGCGCCCGCCCAGAACATAGCTTGGGCGCACTAATACCGGATAGCCAATGCGCTCGCCAACAGCAAGTGCTTCTTCAACACTTGTGGCTGTCCCACCGGCAGGCTGAGGAATTTGTAACTCGTCGAGCAACTTTCCGAATCGTTTGCGATCTTCGGCCAGATCGATCGATTCGGGCGAGGTGCCAATAATCGGCACACCGGCGGCTCGTAGCCGCTGCGCCAGGTTCAGCGGCGTCTGCCCGCCGAATTGCACGATCATGCCAATCTGCGCGCCGGATTGCGCCTCATGGTTATAAACCGCCAGAACATCCTCCAGCGTCAACGGCTCAAAGTACAGCCGGTCGCTGGTATCGTAGTCGGTCGAGACAGTCTCAGGATTGCAATTGACCATGATCGTCTCGTAGCCGTCGTCCTTGAGCGCGAAAGCTGCATGGCAGCAGCAATAATCGAACTCAATTCCCTGCCCGATGCGATTTGGACCAGAACCAAGAATGATGATCTTTCGCTTATCTGTTGGCGGCGCTTCATCTTCTTCGTCGTAAGTCGAGTAAAGGTAGGGAGTCATGGATTCAAACTCGGCGGCGCAGGTATCTACTAACTTGAAAACCGGCTTGATTCCTTTCTTTTCACGTAGTTCCCTCACCAATTGTGTGCCTGCATGGCCTTCGAGCTTCCACTCGGTTGCGATGCGTTCATCGCTCAGGCCAAGCCGCTTCAACTGGCGCAATTGCCCGGTTGAAATTGTCTCCGGCGTAGTTTCAGAAATCGCAGCCTGGGCCAGCGTTACCTCGCGCAACTGATGCAGGAACCAGGGATCCATCCCGGTAAGTCGCGCTACTTCACGCACACTCAATCCACGCTCGAAGGCATAGCGAATATACCCAAGCCGCTCTGGCTGGGGAGTTACAAGCCGCTGCGTGAGCCGCCTTGGCTCCAGAATCTCCGCGCCAGTCTTCTTGCCGGTTTCAAGGGCGCGCCAGGCCTTCATCAATGCTTCCTTGAAGGTGCGCCCCATGGCCATCACTTCGCCGACCGACTTCATCTGCGGACCTAAAGTATCGTCGGAGCCGGGGAATTTTTCAAATTGCCACTTAGGAATTTTTACAACAACATAATCGATGGTCGGCTCAAAGCAGGCTGGAGTTTTGCGCGTAATATCATTGGGAATCTCATCCAGAGTGTAACCAACGGCTAACTTGGCGGCGATCTTTGCAATCGGGAATCCGGTAGCTTTAGAGGCCAGCGCCGAAGAACGCGAGACGCGCGGGTTCATTTCGATGACTGTCATGCGGCCATCGAGTGGGTTCACCGCGAACTGCACATTGGATCCACCGGTCTCAACACCGATCTCGCGCATCACGGCAATCGCTGCATCGCGCATCTTTTGGTACTCGCGATCCGTCAGTGTTTGCGCTGGTGCTACAGTGATTGAGTCGCCGGTATGGACGCCCATCGGATCAAAATTTTCAATCGAGCAAATGATAATGACATTGTCGGCGAGGTCGCGCATCACCTCAAGCTCGTATTCCTTCCAGCCCAGCACACTCTCTTCGATCAAGCATTCGTGGACAGGCGAAAGGTCCAGGCCGCGGGCAAGAATCTCCATCAGTTCCTCGCGGTTGTAAGCAATGCCGCCGCCAGATCCACCGAGTGTGAAGCTGGGACGAATCAGGACCGGAAAACCGAGTTTTCCTGCGAAATCCAATCCGTCGCGAAGATTATTTACCAGCGCTGACTTAGAAACATCGAGACCAATACGCAGCATGGCGTCTTTGAAGAGCAGACGGTCTTCGGCCTTTTTGATGGCTTCGAGCTTTGCGCCGATCAGCTCAACGCTATATTTGTCGAGAATTCCCGCATCGGCCAGATCGACGGCTAGGTTTAGGGCCGTCTGGCCGCCAACAGTAGGCAATAGCGCAAACTTGCCCGCGCCGGCGCCAAGCATCTCTGACTCGCGGCGAATAATCTCCTCGACATACTCGCGCGTCAGCGGCTCAACATAAGTGCGGTCGGCCAGGTCAGGATCAGTCATGATGGTGGCCGGGTTGGAGTTCACCAACACCACCTCGTAGCCCTCCTGCTTGAGAGCCTTGCAGGCCTGCGTGCCGGAGTAATCGAACTCGGCGGATTGGCCAATCACAATCGGCCCCGAGCCGATCACCAATATCTTCTGAATGTCATTTCTGCGTGGCATTTTTCTCTTCGACTTCCTAAATTCGGTTGTTGCTGTTTCTTTGAAAGGGCATGGCTTCAGCCGTGCCACTCGCGGTCTCCATGAAGTCACTGGGCTTCAGCCACTGAGGGATGGGGTCCAACTTCCAGCCGGGGTACGCCGAGGAGTACCTGTATTGCTCTGGCTGTTCGCTTAGATGTTTCTTGACTGGGTTCAGATGGATGTAATGAAGATGCTTGTCATAGTCCTCAAAGTCCCGAATTCTATGGTCGGCAAAGCCGCGACGCCAGATCTCCATGTTCGATCCAAGTTCTTTCTTGGCCAGATACGAGAATCCGCCTTTGATGAGTTGAATAGCCTTCTCAAGCGAAGTAGACGGAGTGATCAGTAGATGAAAGTGATCCGGCATCAGAACAAATTCATGCAGCAAGTAGCCCTCGGGGCGATGCGAAAGCAATGTCTTGAAAAACAGCCGTGCCCACGAATCCACATTGAAAAGTACGCGCCGTTCCCACGTGTCCGATGTGACGAAGTAGGTCTGCGCGTTATTCGTTGTATGCTCGTGTGCAGGTTTCAAAACCTTCCCTCAGGGGCTAAAGCCCAGCTTCCATTCCTATCTCTGCGGCACGACTGAAGTCGTGCCCTTTCAAAGCCATATTGTGACGGCACAAGAAAAGCCGCGCCATTTCTATGCCATTCCGTAACGGCGCAAAAAAACGTGCGGTATCAAAGCCATTCAATCGCTTTTGATATTGAGCCGTTCCAAAAAACAGCGGAGCCGAGGCCCCGCTGCCGATGCAAAAACATATTTCCTTGTTACTGGAGCAGTCATCCCTTCCACTCCTCCATCATTGTCCGGAAGTCGCGGAAGAGGTAGTTGGAGTCGTGCGGGCCGGGGGCGGCTTCGGGGTGGTACTGGACGCTGAACAACGGCAACGTCTTGTGGCGAAGGCCTTCGAGGGTGTTGTCGTTCAAGTCGACATGGGTCAGCTCGATCTCGTTAGCGTTGATCGAGTCGGGATCGACGGCGAAGTTGTGGTTGTGCGCGGTGATCTCCACCTTGCCGGTGAGGTTGTTCTTTACCGGATGGTTGCCGCCGTGGTGACCGAATTTGAGCTTATACGTCTTGCCGCCCAGAGCCAGGCCGGTAAGCTGATGGCCGAGGCAGATGCCAAAAACCGGTACGCGGCCCAGGAATTTGCGAATCGCGTGGACTGCGTAATCGACCGGCTCCGGATCGCCGGGACCGTTGGAGAGGAAGACGCCGTCGGGCTTGAGGCTGAGCACGTCTTCGGCCGATGTCTCCGCAGGGACCACAGTGACCCGGCAACCTTCACGGACCAACATGCGCAGAATGTTCAGCTTGATGCCAAAATCATAAGCAACTACGTGAAGGGCGCTGCGCGCTTCTTCCTTTTGGATAAAACCTGTGGCAAGGTAGGAATCGCCTGTCTGGTTGCGGCTGTCTGTCGAATCAAATGTGTAGATCGATTTTGTAGAAACGACACGGGCCAGATCGGTTCCGTCCATCTTACGAATGGCGCGCGCCTTCTCAACCAGCACATCAACATTGATCTCGGCTGTCGAGATGACGCCGCGCATCACGCCGTGAGTGCGCAGATGGCGAACCAAGGCACGGGTGTCGATCTCGGCCAGGACTGGAACCGAGTAGCGTTCCATATATTCGTCGGTCACGCGATCCGAGCGCCAGTTCGAGCTTACGGCCGAGAACTCGCGCACGATCAAGCCTTCGATAAAGGGCTTGGCCGCCTCGTTATCTGCCTGGCAGGTTCCGTAATTTCCGATTTGGGGATTGGTGAGAACGACAATTTGGCCGGCATAGGAAGGGTCGGTCGAGATTTCCTGGTAACCGGTAAGGGAAGTATTGAAAACAACCTCGCCCTGACATTCGCCAGGTGCGCCAAAACCTTGACCTGTAAAGCTGCGCCCGTCTTCGAGCGCGAGGATAGCCTGCATTGCCTCTCCGGGGAGTGGATTCAATCGATTTTACCACCTGCGGTGGGGCCAATCGCCTTCGGCCAGTTCACTTCGTGGAAGTATTTTCGTGACTGAATTTCGAATCGATTTGGATGCGTCTATCTCACTACGCCCGCGTCGCGCGCCGGCCAGTAGACAAAGACAGCTTTGCCGTAGATGAGAGAGCGCTCGACCGGGCCGAATTCGCGGCTGTCAGAGGAGACGGAGCGATGGTCGCCCATCATGAAGTAGTAGCCCGCAGGAACGACCTCTTCGACGCGGGAGCGGTAATCTTTGTACCCATCGGGGACATACGGTTCGTCCACGCGCTTGCCGTTTACCCAGACCGTTCCGTGGTCAATGCGCAGCCGGTCGCCGGGCAGCGCAATGACGCGCTTGATGTAGCTTTCCTCGGGGTTGCGCGGGTAGTGAAAGACCACCACATCGCCGCGTTCAATGGCCGTGAAATGATAGACAAATTCGTTGATGACCAGCCGGTCGCTGTCTTCCAGGCGGGGCAGCATGCTGGTGCCTTCCACAATCACCGGCCGGTAAAGAAAGAAAATGATCAGAACTGCCGCGATGACGGCAACCGCGATGTCGCGCACCCAGAAGGCAATGCCGGACTGTTGCGCGGGGTGCGGGGATAGCTCAGGCTGAGATGATTGTTCTACCGCCTCGCTGCCGGCAGTTGGGGCGAAATCCGGTTTGTCGTGCTCGTTGTGGGGAAGCGGTTCCATCTCTGAGTTGTTGGTCTCTCTCCCTCCTAGATTACCCGAAAATCATGCAGCTTTGCATTCGGAGATTAACCACAGCCGAGCCCTCCCGGCGGGCAGAGGATCGGCGCGCGTCCGGGCTTGTTCAGTGGCCTCGGCTGGCTCGCTGCCGGAACCAGCGCCGGCGCGGCGCCGGGCGGACTGACACCGGAGATATTCGCATCTTCGAGAATGATGGGCCGCTGCAACTCCATCTCCACCTGGGTTCCGGCGGGAATATCCACATCGGCGCCACGGGTAAAGAGCGTAGCGACGCCGATGGCCGCGACTCCAGCAGCAATGCCCACTACGCCGCCGACGATTGGGTGCCCAGAGCCAAGGCCGCCAATGGAACCGACGGTTCCACCGGTTGGAATCGCCACCTTGGCAACCTCGCCGGCATTGCGCCCCTTGTTGCCGTCCTGCTCGATAGTGCCTTCGCCGTCGTCCTTCACTGACTGCTGGCGCGCGCCCGGCAGGCTGTCCACCATGCCCGGAATCTCGACGACCGTGCCGTTGGGAAAGATGATCGAGGTGAAGTGCATGTCGAGCTGGGCCTTGCCCTTGATGCGACCGGCGCGCTGCACCTTGTCTACCATGCCCTGCACATAGACGCCGGCGGGAATCATCACCCGGTTGCCGACAACGACCGGGAAAGCGGAAGCCAGGTAAACGCCGTCGCCCGGCTTGGCGCTGCGGGTGTTAACGGAGCTACGCAACTGCAAAAGGACTTTTGTGCCTGCGGGGATGGTGTAGGTTTTTCTCTCCGCAACGACAGGAGCCCGCTTTGCGGATGCCTGTGGACAGGGAATTTTTTCATCCATCGGCTGGTAATCCTCGGCGGCGCGGCAAGGGACACCGATGTTTTGCGCTGATGGGGCCGATGTGGCAACCGGTGTAGCAGGAGTTGGGCTTTCAACAACCTGCGCGCCAGACGCTGCCTGTGCAGGCGTAGTTGCAGCAGCAGGCGTTTGCGAGTTGATCGCTGCTTGCGTCCAACCGGGAACGGCGTTCCCAAAACTCAGAAACAAGGCAACCGTCAAAGCAATATGCAACAGACGCATCCACTCCCCCGCAGAGATCTTCGTTGAGATAGACTGGCCATCCGCCTTCAAGGATAGCTGTATTCCCGGCTCTGGCACAAAATATACGACGGCGATCACATTCGCGAGAGGGTTTTCAGGTTACGATGCAAATCAGCAGTGGATATTATGACCCATCCCGCGACGAACACTCCGATGGCAGAGGCGGGCCGGTTTGCTCCCGTCTACCGCGTCCTCGAAGAAGCCATCGCCGCGCGCACCTTCCCCGGTTGCGTATTCGGTGTGCTGGCCGGTGGTAAGGTCGTCCATCAGGGAGCGCTGGGGCGCTTCACGTACGAGACGGACTCGCCTGCCGTCACCGCTGAGACCCTCTACGATGTGGCTAGCCTGACCAAGGTTATAGCGACAACCTCCGTCGCGATGCTGCTTTACCAACGAGGCATTCTCGATCTGGATATGCCGGCCGGAGAGTTGCTTCCAGGATTCGTCGTTGGCCGCCCTCCCGGTGAGCACACGCACCATGTCAAGCTCCGCCATCTGTTGGCGCACAACTCCGGACTGCCGGGGTATGTGGAGTTTTTTAAAACCGCCGCAACCCCAGCCGCGCTCTATCGCGCTTGCCTGGAACTTCCGCTGGAAGCTGAGCCGGGCGCGCGGGCCGAGTACTCCGATCCTGGATTCATTCTGTTGGGCAAAGCTCTTGAAGTTCTGACCGGCGAATATCTGGCCCCGTGGGTGCGCAGGGAGGTTTTGACGCCTCTCGGAATGAACGCAACCTGCTTTTGCCCCGCTTTAGGCGACCGTGCGTCGATTCCTCCCACTGAGGAGGACACGAGCTTCCGTCACCGCCGCATCCAGGGCGAGGTGCAGGATGAACACGCCTACCTGCTGAAAGGCGCGGGCGGCCACGCCGGACTCTTCTCAAATGTGCCGGAGCTGCTGGGCTTTGCCGCTGAGATTCTTGATCCCAATCGTGAACAAGGATCAGAAGGCCTTATCGAAACAGGAAAAAAACGGCTCTTTGAGCCGGAAACCGTGGAGGTATTTTCGCAACGGCAGAGTCCACAAGGCAGTTCGCGGGCGCTTGGCTGGGATACGCCGTCGGAGAACTCGACTTCCGGCCGGCATTTTTCACCTCGCTCGATTGGTCATCTCGGCTTCAGCGGCTGTTCGCTTTGGATTGATCGCGAGCGAGGGATTGCTGTCGTGCTGTTAACCAACCGCACCTGGCCCGACCGGAAAAATCGGAAGATTCGCGAGGTCTGGCCAATCTTTCATGATGCCGTCCGCGAGGCGCTTTGACACTTACGTAACTTGAGGGTGCCAATGCAGTACCGACAGAAGCGATAATTCGTGTCGGAACCGGCACTTTTGCGGATACAATCGGGAGTTGGGGACAAGACGCAATGTTGACCACAACTGTGATTCCAGAGACGGCCGGAAACCAAAACGGAGAGCCGCGCGGCACAGCCCAAAATGGACAGCCTGTTGGAGCAGCCCATAACGGGCATTCCAACGGTGCATCCCTCGACGTGCAACCGCGCAATAACGCCCAGCCGGGCAAAGACAAAGACCAGGCCTCCATGCTCCAACAACTGACCACCGAGAGTCAGAACGAGGCTTCGCAGGGATTCGACACCAAATCCGCGCTGGAGATTGCCCGCATCATCAACCATGAAGACGCCAAGGTTGCAGCGGCAGTCAAAAAAGCCATTCCAGAGATCGCCCAGGTGATCGATCATGTGGCGCGCAGCCTGCGCGACGGCGGACGGCTTATCTATATAGGCGCCGGATCGAGCGGACGCATCGCAGCGCTCGACTCCTCCGAGTGTCCACCGACCTACTCAACCGCTCCGGGACAGGTGCAGTACATCATGGCCGGCGGACCCAAGGCTCTGGCTTCGGCCGTTGAAGTCAACGAAGACTCCGAAGAGCTGGGCCAGAGGGACATCGCCCGCCGTCGCCCTACACGGAAAGATGTGGTGGTTGGGCTTTCCGCCTCCGGACGCACTCCGTATGTCGTGGCTGCCGTGGCCTATGCCCGCGCCCGCGGAGCCTTTACCGCCGCGGTCACCTGCAACCACGAAACCCCTCTTGAACACGCCGCCAATATCGCCATCGTCGCCGACGTCGGCCCGGAAGTCATCTCCGGCTCTACCCGCATGAAAGCCGGCACCGCGCAAAAGATGGTTCTGAACATGATTACCACCGGCACGATGACCCGCTTGGGATATGTCTACGAGAACCTGATGGTCAACGTGCACATGCAGAACTCCAAGCTGGTCGAGCGCGGCATCCGCATCCTGATGAACGCCTGCAAGATCGACCGCGAGACTGCCGTGCAGACCATCAAGAGCGCCGGTCGCAGCGTCCCCGTGGCGCTGGTAATGCTCAAGGCCCGGGTCGACAAACCGGAAGCCGTCCGCCGCCTGGCAAAATCCGACGGCAATGTACGCCTGGCCATCGAAGACAATATTTTGGAGTTGTAAGCTGGCTTGTTAAATCCGAGTTCCGAGAGCCCCAACTCCTTCCAGGGTTGGGGCTTTCTTCATTCTTCGCTCAAGACTGTCCACATTTCGAAGCCTTTTGCAGCTCTTCGGCTGGCGTTCCGGCTGCTGGACTCACCCATATGACTAATGATATGACTATATGAGGAGGGCTTCCCATGTCCTGGCAGGTTTACGACGCAAAAGCCCGTTTCAGCGAATTCCTCGACGCGACCCTCAAAGAGGGGCCGCAGGTAGTGACCCGCCGCGGCGTGGAGACAGCCGTGCTTGTGCCGATTGGCGAGTGGAAGCGCCTCAAGGAGCTGGCCCGGCCATCGCTCAAAGATATTTTGTTGGATCCGAACGGCCCGCATGATCTCGATATTCCACCCCGTAGAAATTTCCGCCTGCGCCCTCCGGTTGAATTCGAGTAGCCCGCGATGTATCTTCTCGACACGAACGTAATCTCAGAATTACGAAAGACCAAACCCCATGAGGCTGTCCTGAAATGGTTTCACTCCATTCAAACTCATCACATCGCAATTCCTGCCATCGTTGCCGGTGAAATTCAAGAAGGCATAGAGATCACCCGCAAGCAAGACCCGCACAAGGCATTTCAGATAGAAGGCTGGCTCGAAGGAGTGCTGGAATCATTCAATGTCATTCCGATGGATGCGGTTGTTTTCCGTGAATGGGCTCGTATGATGGCAGGAAAATCGGACGACTTGAGCGGAGACGCGATGATCGCGGCCACAGCCCGCATTCACCGCCTCACGGTCGTCACCCGCAACGTGAAGGATTTTGAAGAATTTGGAGTTCAGATCTTCAACCCATTTCTAGATACTGCGGGAGAAATATCAGGAGAATCAGTTTGACCCAACCGCGTACGCCGCAAATCGGCGTTTTAGCCATTCAGGGCGACTATGCCGCGCACGCCCAGGCGCTGGTCGAGTCCGGCGCAACGCCCGCCGAGGTCCGCCAGCCGGCGGATCTGGCCAACCTCGACGGTCTCATTCTCCCCGGCGGCGAATCTACAACCGTTCTCCGCTTCCTGGAGAAGAACGGATTCTTTGAAGCTTTGCAGGAATTCAGCGCAACCCATCCTGTCTTCGGCACCTGCGCCGGAGCCATTCTCCTGGCCCGCGAAGTCCGCAACCCGGCACAACGCAGCCTTGGGCTGCTGGACGCCGTCATCGAGCGCAATGCCTATGGCCGCCAGATCGATTCTGCGATTCTGACAGCCGAAACCGCGCTCGGCGCCGAGCCGCTGGAGATGGTCTTCATCCGCGCCCCGCGTATAGTGGAAACCGGCCCATCGGTCGAGATACTGGCCCGGCGCGAGGACTCACCGGCGCTCGTCCGCCAGGGCAACCGCCTTGCCGCCACCTTCCACCCCGAGCTTTCCGGCGACCGCCGCGTCCACCGGCTTTTTGTCGATATCGTTCGCTCGCCAATGGAGAGCTGAACCGTCAACAAACTCAGCCCGTATTTGCCCAAAATAAGAATCTATTCTGGCACGATTGGATTTGGGCCGAGTTTTCGACAGGCATTTTGAGTCAAAGATCAATTCAGGATGCGTTTTGCCGATAGATTCGGTAATCTCTTTGTTACCGAGGCCGCCCTATGCCCGTGACCTTTACGCGCACCCCAACCGAAATCGAACGGCGAGAGCCGGGCATCGGCGGCAAACCGCCCGTAGATCAACGTCCCACCGGCGGCGGTGGTGGCGGCGGCGACGAAAACTGGAAGAATGGGCCGCACGGACCCCGCGAACGGCTCAATCGCGTCCGCACCGCGCTCTTTCTCTTCCTGGCAGCGGATCTGCTCTTTTTTGTCCTCTTGGTCGCCCTGTTTTTTGCCCGCCAGAGCGGCATGCGCATGGACCCGCACACCCACCTCCAGGTTCATGACTGGCATCCGATCCAGTTGCCGCCAGTCCTCTACCTCAATACGTTTGTGCTGATCCTGAGCAGCCTGACCATGGAACTGGCGCGGCGCAGAATCTTTCATGAGATTGACGTGATGGAGGAGTGGCTCGGACTGGGCCGTCCTGCTTTGGATCGAACTCTGCCCTGGGTCGGAGCTACCTTCACCCTCGGGTTGCTGTTTCTCGGCGGGCAATGGCTGGCCTGGCGCCAGTTAACCCAGCAAGGATTCGCCTTCAACCGATGGTCGGCAACCCCAGCAAGTTATTTCTTTTATCTGATTACCGGCGCACATGCCGCTCACCTTGCACTGGGAATTCTCGGGCTTCTCTCCTGCCTGACGCTGATCCGGCTCTTCAAGGCAGTCGAGCTCCGGCAGATTGCCATTGACTCCGCTGCCTGGTACTGGCACTTCATGGGCGGAACCTGGGTTCTGCTGCTGGCGATTCTGGCCTTTGGGCAATGAATTTTCGGCGCGCCTGCTTGAATGCTGCATATCGGGGAGGGAACTTGCTGGATGGACCATCGGACCCCGGCGCAGCTTCACGCCGGATTCCGGCTCTGCGGGAGGAATTGGGGCTTACAAAGAAATCGAGTTGGTGATTGGAATGAATCGCCTACGCGAAGTAGGAGTGCAGGAAGGCGCGGCAACGCTCGGCAAAGGTGGGCATAATCGGGCAATCAAAATACACCTGCCGATTGACGGACATCAGCAGTTGCACCGCCTGCACCCGCGGATCGCTGGCGGACACCGGCGCGCCTTCTTCGACAAACTCATCGGTAAGGTACTCGATCGCGTGGCCCAGGATCTCAAGCGCCCGCCCCGAACGAGGATCGATATGGCGTCGTCCTGTGCGAACCTTGGCAACTGAAGCAGCCGGCGCAATCGCCGGGATCCGTAAACTGGTTGTTGTTGCGGCCATCTCAGAATCCTCACACTCTTCTTCGGCGGTTCAACTTTTTCTTATAGATTACGCACGTAATGATTCCCCTCTAGGGGCAGAGGACGAGTCCCTCCCCCCGGAAAGCTCCCCTGCCCCTCCATCCAGTTAAAAGAAATCTTGATTTCGTTATCGACGATTCAAGCAGTTTGTTCAGAAGATTATTGTGATATGCGTCACTGGACTTCACCATCGCCTCTCTGAGTGAAAGGTATCCTGTCACCGCTTCTACCTCTCGCAAACCTGCCAGATTCTCTGCAATAACGAGTGAAATCCGTACGCGGACCTCGTCCATCCCCTTTTAACCCAGTCTCATCATGGTCCCGCGTTCCAGTAGGACCTGCCTCACTCACCTTGACGGAACGAGGCTGAAAACCTAAGCTCAAACCAGCGGCCTGTCGCACGGGGAGGGCTATGCTTCCCGCCTGTGACAGGCACAACTTTCGCAACCCTGTTTCCGATTGGCCGGACATGATTCCTTACCAGTGGCAGTATCTTTCGCTCTTGCTGCAAATTCTTGCCGCCTTTGGCATGGCCGCGGGAATGCTGACCGCATCCTGGTTTGTCGGCCGCCACCGCAACACCAAAACCAAGCTGGCCGCCTATGAGTGCGGCATCGAGGCCGTGGGCGACGCCCGCCGCCGCTTCAGCGTCCGATTCTATCTGGTGGCAATGCTCTTCATTCTCTTCGACGTTGAAGCCGTCTTCATGATGCCCTGGGCGGTCATTTACCGCCATCTGCCCTCCATCACCGGCCAGCGCCTCTTCGGCTTCTGGGAGATGATTGTTTACCTCGGCTTCGTGGCCGTCGGCCTCTTTTACATTGTGCGCAAAGGAATCCTGAACTGGAGCCAGGACAAGGCGGACCTCTAGGATGAGCGAATCTAAAACGTATCTGGGCAAAGACGCCGTTCTCGAAAATCTTGCGGAGCACCCAGCGGTAAAAGCCGTCCTCGCCTGGAACTCCGAAGCCCTCACCGACGCCAAATTCGAATTCAATGAGCTGACCCTGACCGTAGCGCCGGAAACCATCTGCGCCCCAGCAGCAATCCTCCAGTCCGCAGGCTACAACTTCTTTGAAGACATGACCGCCGTCGACTGGTTCCCCTCCGCGCCGCGCTTCCAGTTGAGCTACCACCTGCTCTCGCACTCCTTCAAGGAGCGCATCCGCCTCCGTGCCTTCGTCGACGGAGCCAGCCCAAGTGTTGAGTCCATCACCTCGGTCTGGCCCTCGGCCAATTATTTCGAGCGCGAGGTCTTCGATCTCTTCGGCATCCAGTTCGCCGGGCACCCAAATTTGCGCCGCATCATGATGCCAGATGAGTGGGTGGGGCATCCATTACGTAAGGACTATCCGGTGGAAGGGTACCGCTAAATGGCAGAGACACTCTATACCCCGATCCTCGAAGCCCCGCCTGCAGAAGGCGCCAAAGACCAGCACATGGTCCTCAACATGGGGCCGCAGCACCCGGCTACGCACGGCGTTTTGCGCCTGGTTGTCGAGATCGACGGCGAGATCATTGTCCGCATCTATCCCGAGGTCGGCTACCTGCACACCGGCATTGAAAAAACCTGCGAGGCCAAGTTCTATCAGCAGGTGGTGCCGCTCACCGACCGCATCAATTATCTCGACCCGCTCTCGAACAACTTGTGTTATTGTTTGGCCGTTGAAAAGCTGCTGGCCCTCGAAATCCCCCCAAAAGCCCAGTGGATTCGCGTTCTGCTCACCGAGCTGAGCCGCATCAACTCGCACCTTATCTGGCTGGGCACGCACGCGATGGACATCGGCGCGCTCACTGTCTTCCTCTACACCTTCCGCGAGCGCGAAGAGATTCTGCGGCTCTTTGAAGCCGTCGCCGGGCAGCGCATGATGACCAGCTACTTCCGCATCGGCGGCTTGGCCCTCGAACCGCCCCTCGGCTACCTCGACCGCGTGCAGGCCTTCATCAAGACCTTCCCGGAGAAGATCGACGAATACGCCAACCTGCTCACCGGCAACCCGATCTTCTCTGGCCGTCTGAAGGGTGTCGGCTATCTTTCCGCGGCAGACGCTATCGCGCTCGGCGTTACCGGTCCTCCGCTCCGGGCTTCGGGTGTTGACATCGATCTCCGCCGCGACATGCCCTACTCGAGTTATGACAAGTTCCAGTTCAAGGTGCCGGTCTCGCAGGATGGCGATGTCTGGGCTCGCTATATTCTGCGCATCGAAGAGATGCGCGAAAGCGTCAAGATCATTCAGCAAGCCCTCGACGGATTGCCCGAAGGGCCAGTCAAGGCCGATGCGCCCAAGATCGTCCTGCCCGATCGCGAAAAGATGAAGACGCAGATGGAGGCCCTGATCCATCACTTCAAAATCGTCACCGAGGGCTTTGCGGTTCCAGCCGGAGAGGTTTATCAAGGCATGGAGTGCGGCCACGGCCAGATGGGCTACTACGTCGTCTCCGACGGCACAGCCAAGCCCTACCGCGTCCACATGCGCTATCCCTCCTTTGCCACCTTGCAGGCGCTGGAGACGATGTGCAAGGGACGGATGCTCGCCGATCTGGTCGCGGTGATCGGGTCGATTGACATTGTTTTGGGGGAGATTGATCGATGAGCGAATACTTACGACAGTATGTCAGCGAACTTAGCGAAAGGCTCAATAATGAACGTGAGGTAATGCGCTTCGCCGACAAGTTCGCGCGCAGTCTTGCCGAATCTCTCGACAAAATCATCGGGGAATTCACTAGGCAACCAAAGGACTTTACAGCCTGCCCGATCACCAAAATTGCGGACCTCAAGTCGAGGACCGACGAACTAGATCTGGAAACTTGGAGATTTCGAATCGAAATATCAGCCGGCATTTCTGAGGCGATCGTACTGGTCAATGCTGGGCCGGGAATCATACTCTTCGAGTTTTCGCGAGGATACACAGATAGGACTGCAACGTTCAGGAGGGCAGCGGTGCAATTTACCGAAGCCGAACAGGCCCCGACCCCTTCAACCGGTCCGTTTCCCCCGAAGGTAGCCAAGCAGAACTGGACCAACAGCTCTCTCTGGCTCACAAAAGGCGTTCGGACTGACGTCGCGGTTGCATCTGAAAAGCTAGCCACGGGGATAATCGACTACTTGGTCAGGTTCGATATCGCGGCGGACCTGGAAGCCGCTGTTGAGTAGAGACGCAATGCAGTAATATCTAGCCGCCGTCATCGGCCCCATCGACATCGTGCTGGGAGAGATTGACCGGTAGTGCAGGAGAGCACAAATGGATGATTACATGAGGTTAGCCTCTACGGTGAGGTCGCGATTGGGAGATACCGAACGGGATGCTAGGTGCTCGGACTTCTTTCGAGAGGTCGAAACCATACTCAAATCGGAAATGGAAAAGGAAAATCTTGAACTGCGCAAGAGTGGGACGCAATCCTTCACTCCGATTCGAGGCTCGTTTGGAAGCGGTAACGTTCAATTCGACTTTTTGCTGACGGTGGCTACGAAGAGGGAAGTACTGATTTCTTTTTCCAGCGCCACAATTGCGCAAGGGCCGGGAATCGTGGCTGAAGATCCTAGTATCCAAGCCGAGTTCTTTAACAGGTTCCAATCGACACAGTTGAGGTACGTCCTCCGTGACAATGGATCAAGTATTAAAGCTCACAAAATTGCGGGGAGAGGATCAGATCAAGATACAGATTCCTCACCTATTGAAATTGCTAAAGCGATTGTCTCTGGTGTGAAGAAAGACAGTTTTGACTGACCATAGCGTTGCCGTTTACGTCGAACTCTGGGTCTCCCTCGCTTCCCTGCTCCGCAGCTACACCGCGGCCCACGGATTGAACGGCAAGCGCCAGGCAACGGTCGAGCTGGGCGAGGAAAAGATTCTGGTCCGCCACGGCGAACAGTGGCTGGACTTACAACGGCAAGGCGCGACCGTAAGCTGGACGCGCGAAGATGGCAGCCAAGGCGCGCTGAAATTTACCGAGGCCGGCCAATTACGCAGTGAGACCGGCGAGGAAGAAGAGATGGATATGGCAGCCGAACGATGGGCCAGGGAGTTGATGCAATGAGCGCGGCAAGTCCGGAAACAATGTCGATCTTTTCGCCGCAACTCGCGGCCCGCTTTGACGCGCTCGTCGAAAAGTATCCGCTCAAACGCTCGGCCCTCGTTCCCATGCTCCTCTACGCGCAGGACGAGATCGGCTACCTCTCCGACGCCGTCATCAGCGAAATCGCCGAGCGCATCGGGATCACCGAACTCGATGTCCGCAACGTCGCAACCTACTACTCGATGCTGCGCTTCAAGCCCGCCGGCAAATACAACGTGCAGGTCTGCACCAACATCAGTTGCATGTTGCGCGGGGCTTATGATCTTTACGAAAAATTCCAGGAAGAGCTGGGCATCGGACCCAAAGGCGTCACCGCCGACGGTGTTTTCTCGCTTGAAGAGGTCGAGTGCATCGGCGCCTGCTGCTGGGCTCCCGCGATTCAGGTCAACTACGACTTCCACGACGAGCTGACGCCCGATTCTGTTCACGGCATTCTGGCGCAGTACCGCTCCAAGGCCACCACAGGAGAACAGAAAAATGCCTAGGCTGGTCTCGCATCCCGATGAAGTCAAGATCGTCACCAAGCGCTTTGGCCAGGGCGCGGCGGCGATTGATAAATACGTCGAACTTGGCGGCTACGAGGCCGCAAAAAAGTGCCTCGCTCAAGGCCCGGAGTGGATCATCAACGAGATGAAGGCCTCGGGGTTGCGCGGGCGCGGCGGCGCGGGTTTCCCCACGGGTCTCAAGTGGTCTTTCGTCCCCAAGCAATCCGAAAAGCCCAAGTACGTTCTGGTCAACGGCGACGAGAGCGAGCCCGGAACCTGCAAAGACCACCTGATCTTCCTCCACGATCCGCACTCGGTGATTGAAGGCACCATCATCGCGGGTCTGGCTATCGGCGCAAAGACCGGCTTCATCTATCTGCGCGGCGAGTATCGCTACCTCCTCGAAATCATGGAGAAGGCCGTTGCCGACGCCTACGCCAAAGGCTTTCTGGGCAAAAACATCTTCGGGGCCGGAAACGAAACGACGGGTACCGAGTTCAATATCATCACCCAGTCCGGCGCAGGCGCCTACGAAGTCGGCGAAGAATCCGCGCTGATGGAGTCGCTTGAAGGCAAGCGCGGCGTTCCGCGCATCAAGCCGCCCTTCCCGGCGGTCGTCGGACTCTATGGCGGACCGACGGTCATCAACAATGCCGAGACCATCGCCTCGGTGCCGCACGTCATCACCATGGGCGCTGCGGCCTACGCAGCGGTTGGGTCAGAGCGTAACGGCGGGACACGCCTCTTCGGCCTCAGCGGCCACATCGAGCGCCCCGGCGTCTACGAGCTGCCGATGGGTTACAGCCTGCGCAAGATGATCTACGAAGTGGGCGGCGGCGTCCGCGGCGGTCGCGCGCTCAAAGCCGTCGTCCCCGGCGGATCGTCTACTCCGGTCCTCTTACCCAACGAAATCGACATCGGCATGGACTTCGACCAGGTGGGCAAAGCCGGATCGATGCTCGGCTCCGGCGGCGTCGTGGTCATCGACGACCAGACCTGCATCGTCGAATTCGCGCTGCGCACCATCAGCTTCTATCAGCATGAGAGCTGCGGCTGGTGCATCCCCTGCCGCGAAGGCACCGACTGGTTGAAAAAATCGCTGACCCGCTTCCATGCCGGCTTCGGCGAGATGAAAGACATCGACAACATTCAGTACCTGGCCGAAAACATGATGGGCCGCACCTTCTGCCCGCTCGGCGACGCGGCGGCCATGCCTACGCTCGGCTTTGTCAAAAAATTTCGCAAGGAGTTCGAGGACCATTTGAACGGCAAGCCATGCCCGTTCGCCAAGCATGTGGAGCTGGCGGTGGTGTAGGAGAATTTCCCTGGGACCCTTTTGGGGTGAGGTATTGTGATTCATCGTGTTAAAAAAAGTACGAAACAGGGACCTAAGAGGGTCGGTAGCGCCTCACCATCAGCGCTGGATAAGCTGAGAAGAAAGCCGGGATTCAGGGAGGAAATGCTCGATGAAGCTAGGAAAGGGCAGAACCCAGAAATTCCATCATCTCTGATGGGAATCGTAGACAGCGTCATGAAACAGATTGGGAAGGCGAAACCGAAGCCGGCGAAACTGATGAAACGGAACCGATCAAATGGTTAGAGCAGCGGAGATTGAGGAGGACCCGGTGTCACAAGAGAACATGACGAGGAGGATATTCGGGCTTCTGCTTTCGTCAGCGGCGCTGGCTCCTTCGTGCGCCTTTGGTCAAGATTCGGCTGCATCAGGAACCTTAACAGACGGCGAAAGCTGGAACGCCGCTAATGCGTTGCAGAAGTACTGGTACATCGTGGGATTCGCTGATGCTGCCTCAGACGCTTATGCGGTTGTGGGTTCACGGCTCTGCGATGCTGCTAACAGCCAAGACCGAAAACTGCGCACCGTATCCCAAGAGAGCTTCGATCTCGCCAACATCAAGTTCAATCAACTTGTCGACGGCTTGGACAGCTTCTACAGCGATTATCGAAATCGCGCAATTCAGTGGAAAACCGCATTAGGTTACGTCAGAGACACGATTCATGGAAAATCGAAAGAGGCCCTCGAAAGAGAGCTTGATTTCATGCGTAAAGTAGCGGTTGGAGACGCAGAGAGGAAATAGGGGGCGGCAGACGGGTGGCCCAGGTCTCGATTTTGAGACCTGGGAATTGATGAAGCATGCAGGATTGAGATGACTCGAGAGTTTCTTGTGGTTTACGAATTCGCGAACGGCAGCTACTCCGGTTATGCGCCGGACTTGCCGGGTTGCATCTCAACTGGGGAGAACCACGAAGCTATGCGGACGAGCATGCGTAGGGTTGTGGAGGCTCATGTGGCACTGTTGGTCGAACAGGGCAAGGAGATTTCAAGTTCTGCGACTCACACCATTCATTTTCCCAAACCCGTTGACGAGACAGACGTGAAGCATTGGATCATCGAACGGCTGGAGATTGAGGTTCCAGCCTCCAATGCAAGAAGCATAGCGTTAACCGCATGAGACCGCAGGAATTGGCAAGGATTCTGGAAGCCGATGGCTGGTACGTTACACGGCATACAGGCAGTCACAGGCACTACCGACATCCTGTCAAACCCGGCCTCCTGATTGTGCCGATGCATGCAGGCAAGGAGTTGGGAACTGGGATTGCGCACGATATTCTGAAGAAGGCGGGGCTGAAATGACCAGGGAATACATGGTGGTCTTCGAGAAAGGCGCAACGAACTGGAGCGCATTCTCTCCAGACGTGGAGGGATGCGGATCGTTGGGCAACGATCTGGACGAGACGCGCTCCCAGATGCGTGAGGCGCTCAAAGCCTATTTGGACGATGCGTTCCAGGCTGGCGAGCCGCTTCCCGAAGCCCGAAAGACACAAGTCAACTTCGAGGAGTTCGACCCGGAGTACACAACCAAGCAGTACGTCGTGGAATGGCTCTCCGTGCCTCTCCCCGAATCGATCTCCTCTACCCATCAATCGCAGGCTGCGTAGGAAAACATGCCAAACGTAACAATCACTGTCGATGGCAAGAAGCTCACGGCCCAAGCGGGGACGCTGTTAATCGACGTCTGCCGTAAGGCGGGCATCGAGATTCCGGCCTTCTGTTACTACCCCGGCCTCTCGCTCCAGGCCGCCTGCCGCATGTGCGTCGTGCGCCAGGAGAAGGTGCCCAAGCTGCAAACCGCCTGCACCACCACCGTCGCCGAGGGCCAGGTCTTCATCACCGAGTCCCCCGAGATTGCCCAGGCGCGCAAAGCCACCATCGAATTGCTCCTCGGCAACCACCCTCTCGATTGCCCGGTCTGCGACGCGGGCGGCGAGTGCGAATTGCAGGACATGACCTTCAAGTATGGCGCGGGCGAGAGCCTTTACGCTGAGGCCAAGCAGCATCGCGAAGAGCAGCAGTGGTCCCCTGCCGTCTACTTCGACCGCCCCCGCTGCATCCTCTGCTACCGCTGCGTGCGCATGTGCGGCGAAGGGATGGATGTCTGGGCCCTGGGTGTGCAGAATCGCGGCGTCAGCGCGGTCATTGCGCCCAATGGCGGCGACCATTTGGACTGCGAGCAATGCGGCATGTGCATTGATGTCTGCCCGGTCGGCGCCTTGACCAGCGGCAGTTATCGCTACAAGACCAGGCCCTGGGAGATGAATCACGTCTCCACCGTCTGCACTCACTGCGCCGACGGTTGCAAGGTCACGCTCGGCGTTCGCCAGTCCAATGACGGCACAGAGATCATCCGCGCCGACAACCGCGACAAAAGCGGCATCAATGGCGACTTTCTCTGCGCCAAGGGCCGCTTCGGCTTCGACTTTGTCGAGAGCGAAGCGCGGCTGACCAAACCGCTGATCCGCAACCAGCAGGGCAATCTGGAACCAGCAACCTGGGAGACGGCGCTACGCCTGGCGGCCGGCAAGCTGAAAGAAGCCCGCGATAGCAAGACTGGAAAGACAAGCGGCGGAGCCTCGATCGGCGTCATCGGCTCCAACCAGGCTACGAACGAAGAGATTTACCTGCTGCAAAAATTCGCGCGCTCGGTTTTGCAAACCAATAATATCGACCACGAGCGCACGGCGGATTACGCCTCCTTTGCCCGCGCCCTTGCCGGGCATAAATTCAAGGCAGCGAGTTTGCGCGAGGCAGCGACAGCGCCTGCGATCCTGCTCATCGGAGGCAACCCGACCGACGAGCATCCGCTGCTGGCCTGGCAGTTGCGCACTAACGTCCGCTTGAACCGCGCGCGCCTCTACGTCGCGAATGACAAAAAGATCAAACTCGAACGCCAGGCCAAAGCAACACTGCGTCTGACCGCTGAAAGCTACTCTGAGCTGCCCGCCTATCTCAACGGCGACAATTCAAAAATCGACAATGCGGCCTTCCGCGATGCACTCCTGGCTGAGGAGTTGCTGCTCGTTCTCATCGCGCCCGAAGTGCGCAGCAAAGATCTTGAAGCCCTCATCGCCTGGGGCCTTCAGCATCCCAACATCCGCTTTGCCCTGCTGGGTGATTACGCCAACTCGCGCGGCGCGGCCGACCTTGGCCTTCTGCCCGATCTGCTCCCCGGCTACACGCCCGCCTCTACTCCCGGCGCATTCGCCAGCGAGTACGTGGCCCTGCCCACCGCTCCCGGCAAGTCGCAATCTGAAATCTTCAAAGCCGCCGCCAACGGTGAGTTGAGCGCGCTCTTCGTCACCGGAGCCGACCCTGTCAAGTCCCTCGGCATCAGCCCCACAGCTTTGAAGAACACCTTCGTCATCGTCTCTGATATCTTCCTCACCGAGACCGCGGCCATCGCCGATGTGGTCTTCCCCGCGGCCAGCCTCTACGAGAAATCCGGCACCGTCACCAACACCTACGGCGACATTCAACTCGTCAAAAAAGCAGCGGACCGCGCCGGCGTCAAATCCGATTTCGAGATCCTCGTCCGCCTCGCAGGGGCGATGGGTGTTGATGTTAAGACCCTCGTTCCCTTCGGCACCAACTCCGTTACTGCCGATCTCGGCCAGTCGCGCGGTGTGCAATCGGGCGAGGCCGACCGCCATGCCGTCTGGCTCGAGGCCAACAACCTCGAACCCAAGCTCAGCCCCTTCGATCCCTTTGCGCTCCTCGATGAAATCGAACGCCTCGTCCCCGGCTATCAGCTTGACCGTCTGAATCTCTTCGGCGGCAACGATGTCCGCACCGAGCCGGGGGCAGTTCAGAACTTCGTTCCGCTGGCGGCGCTCGCCGCGAGTGACGCGATCACTCCCGCGCACAATGGATTGTTTACCTCCGGCACGTTGGGCAGTTACAGCAACGCGCTCCATGAACTCAAGCAACATCAAACACCCTCGCTTACCGAGGCCGCGGCGGACTAGGAAACAGGCAGACGAGCATATACGAAGACGAAAAGCAGATCCTTCGCTTCGCTCAGGATGACAGCATTGAAAACAGAGGCTGAAAGAACGTGACGATTCTCGAGTTTTTTATCTGGAGCTTGCTCAAGGTGATCGTGGTAACGGTGGTGCTGCTGATGGGCGTCGCTTACACGGTGCTGCTGGAGCGCAAGCTGGTGGGCCGCATCCAGAATCGCTGGGGACCCAGCCGCGTCGGCCCCTTCGGCCTGTTGCAGCCGCTGGTCGATGGCGCCAAGTCCTTTCTCAAAGAGGACATGATTCCTACCAGCGTCTACAAGCCTCTTTATCTGCTCGCGCCCATCATCGCTCTCGGCTGCGCGCTCATCTCCATCTCCGTTGTTCCCTTCGGCGCGCCCTCGGTCACTGGTCCCGGCGGCTTTCACTTCTTTGAGATCGCCGATGTCAACATCGGCCTGCTGGTCATTCTCGGCATCACCTCCATCGGCGTCTACGGCATCGCGCTGGCCGGCTGGTCATCGAATAATAAGTATTCGCTGCTTGGCTCCCTGCGCTCCTCGGCCCAGTTGATCAGCTATGAACTCGCGCTTGGCCTTTCGCTGGTTGGCGTAGTGATGCGCGCTCAGTCGCTCAATCTGCGTGTCATCGTCGAGAGTCAGGCCGCGCATGGCTTGCGTTCCTGGAACATCTTCGGCGGCTTTCAATTTGTCGCTTTCTTCATCTACCTGACAGCGGCCTACGCCGAGACCAACCGTTCGCCCTTCGATCTGCCCGAGGCCGAGAGCGAACTGACCGGCGGCTATCACACTGAGTACAGCTCGATGAAGTTCGCGATGTTTTTCATGGCCGAGTACGCCAACATGATCACCGTCGGCTGCGTGGCTACGCTGTTGTTTCTCGGCGGCTGGACCAGCCCCTTCGGCAACCTGCTTCACTTGCCCGATAACATCGTCTTGCAAGCGTTGCTGCCGATCTTCTGGTTCGTTCTGAAAGTCTTTTCGTTTCTCTTTTTGTATGTCTGGGTTCGCGGAACGCTGCCGCGCTTCCGCTATGACCAACTGATGAGCTTTGGCTGGCGCTATCTGATGCCGCTGGCCATTCTGAACATTGTCGGCACCAGCCTATGGCTTGCCTGGTGAGTGATTTACAATCGGTGAAGATTCCCACGCAGCTTGAGTAGTTTGCCCGGATTCTCCGCCACAATCAGCCGGCATATCTGAGCTGGCGCGCCGCATGAGCTAGAACGATGCACCTTGTCCTGTTTATTGTCTTTGCCGGATTCTGTCTCGCAGGAGCGATCAATCTCCTGCTGCAGACCCATCCCATCAACAGCGCTCTCTCGCTGATTGTGGTGATGACCTCTCTGGCTGTTCTGTATCTGCTCCTCGGCGCGGAGTTCTTGGCTGCCGCGCAGGTTATCGTCTATGCCGGCGCAATCATGGTGCTCTTCACCTTTGTCGTGATGCTGCTCAATGCCGGGCAAGAGGAACGCACCCTCGGCAGCCGCTCGGCCCGCGCTGTCGGCTTCCCTGCCGTCGTCGCCATCCTTGGCGTTCTCGCTTCGATTATCGTTCACGCGCAAGGCCTGGGCATGGCCAAGCTCAGTGACGGACTCACCAACACCGCCGGCCAATCGAACCTCGAACTGCTCAGCACGGTCCTCTTTACCAAGCTGCTTCTGCCCTTCGAGGTGACATCGATTCTCATTCTCATCGCCATCCTCGGCGCGGTCGCTCTCGCCCGTCACGGCCACGGTGAACCCGAAGGAGAAACAGAAAGGAAGGCCGGCAAATGAACTCGCTTCTCTCGCAGGAAGTCCCTCTTTCGTGGTATCTGCTGCTGAGCGCGCTGTTGTTTGCTCTGGGCATCGTCGGCTTTCTCATCAAGCGCAATCTCATCACCGTCTTCATGTCCATTGAGCTGATGCTCAACGCAGTCAATCTCTCCTTTGTCACCTTCGCCCAGATGTGGCACGCGGTCAAAGGGCAGATCTTCGTCTTCTTCGTGATGGTCGTCGCGGCGGCGGAAGCAGCCGTGGGCCTGGCCATCATCATTGCGGTCTTCCGCGCCCGCGCAACCCTGGCCGTCGACCGCATCGACGAGATGAAACTATGAACGCACCGCTCCATCTCTGGCTGATTCCGCTGCTCCCCTTCGCGGGATTCCTGTTCAACGGCCTGCTCGGTCGCAAGCTGCCCAAGGCGTTGGTGACCGCGGTCGCGCTGCTGGCGCCGCTGGCGTCGTTTGCCGTGGTTCTCAACGCAACTGCCACCCCTTATTTGCACGTTGCTCCACGTTGCATGCCTTGCGGCCCACCGAATTGGGGATATATTACTCTTCCTTACGTCGAAACCTGCCCCCTTGGCTGGATCAACGTCGCCTCGCTCCATATCGACTTCAGCTTCGTCCTCGACCAGCTTTCCCTCGTCATGCTCCTGGTCGTCACCGGCGTTGGCTTCCTCATCCACGTCTACTCCGCCGGCTACATGGCCCACGAAGAAGGCTACTGGCGTTACTTCTCGTATCTCAATCTCTTCATGTTCTTCATGACCGTTCTGGTCCTCGCCGGCAATGCATTGCTCATGTTCGTCGGCTGGGAGGGCGTCGGTCTCGCTTCTTACCTGCTCATCGGCTTCTACTTCCAGAAAAAATCCGCGGCTGATGCTGGCAAAAAGGCCTTCATCGTCAACCGCATCGGCGACTTCGGCTTCCTTATCGGAATCTTCCTGCTCATCGCCAATTTCGGTACGCTCACCTTCACCGACATTACCGCGAAACTCGACGGGAACCCGCTCCTTCAAGGCAGCGCAATCACCGCGATCGCTCTGTGCCTGCTCCTTGGCGCAACCGGCAAATCCGCGCAACTGCCGCTCTATATCTGGCTCCCCGACGCGATGGAAGGCCCCACGCCGGTCTCCGCGCTGATCCACGCAGCGACGATGGTCACGGCGGGCGTTTACATGATGGCCCGGACCCATGTCTTGTTTGACCACTCGCCCTTCGCGCTTTCGGTCGTCGCCATCATCGGCGGAGCTACCGCTCTTTTTGCCGCGACCATCGCGTTGGTGCAGACCGACATCAAGCGCGTCCTCGCCTACTCGACAGTCTCGCAGCTCGGCTACATGTTCCTCGGCTGCGGTGTCGCGGCCTACTCAGCGGCCATCTTCCATCTCGTCACCCACGCCTTCTTCAAGGCTCTGCTCTTCCTCGCAGCAGGTTCGGTGATTCACGGCCTGGGCGGCGAACAGGATCTGCGCAAAATGGGTGGCCTGCGGAAGAAGATGCCAATCACTTTTGCGGTAACAACCGTAGGAGTTCTGGCTATCTCAGGATTCTGGCCTTTCGCCGGTTTTTATTCCAAGGATGAGATTCTTTTCGAAGCATATACATATGGATACATTGGCCGGTTCGTTTGGTTCATGGGCCTCTTAACTGCGCTGTTGACTTCCTTTTATATGTTCAGGCTTTGGTACCTGGCTTTTATGGGCGAGTCACGCAGCCCCGAGATTCATCCGCATGAGAGCCCGTGGTCAATGCGTGGACCGCTCGTGATTTTGGCACTGCTTTCGATAGGTGGCGGATGGATATGGAAACTCGGCTTCTTCGATTTCCTTGCGCCCGCCGTGGGCGTGCCTATTCACCACATATATGTCCTGAAAGCAGACTTTGAATACTGGGAAATGATGGAACATTTTTTGAGCATTGGTGCAGTTGCAGTCGCCGTCCTCGGCTGGTACATCGCCCATCGCCTCTACGCGCAAAAGCCCGCCGAGCCGGCGCAAATCGCCGCTGCCCTGCCCACCGGCTACAAACTCCTCGCCAACAAGTATTACGTCGACGAAATCTACGGCGCAGTGATCATCAAGCCGCTGCTTGCCTTCTCCAAATACTTCCTCGACTGGGTTGTGGATGTGGCCATCCTCGGCGGTATTGCCTGGCTCCTCGGCGGCATTGCGCAGTTAACCGGAGCGCTGCTGCAACGCTGGCAATCGGGCAACATCCGCTCCTACGCCGCATGGCTCGCAGCCGGCGCCGCAGTGGTCCTTCTTTTTGTTATCGTCCAGTGGCCCGCAGCCGTCACCACGTTCTTTGACATTCATCTGCATGGATTGGGGAATTAGATGACAGCTATCAACGACTCCATCCTTTCTCTGATATTGGCCGCTCCTCTCGCGGGCGCGCTGCTGGTCTGGCTTTTGCCGGGCCGCGGCAAGCTGCCCAACTGGATTGCACTGCTCACCACGCTCGTCACCTTCGGACTGACCCTTCATCTTCCGGCTCATTTCAGCCCATCGCAACCCGGCTTCCAGTTCGTCATCAACATACCGTGGATCGATAACCCCGCCATCTCTTACCACCTCGGTGTGGATGGATTGAGCCTCTGGCTGGTTGTCCTCACCGGCCTGCTGGCGCCCATTGGCGTCATCGCCAGTTGGAACGCCATCGCCGAAAAGCGCAAGACCTACTTTGCGCTCTTTCTCGTCCAGCAGACGTCGATTTTCGGCGTCTTTGTCTCCCTCGACCTGATGCTCTACTACGGCTTCTGGGAGCTTTCCCTCGTCCCGATGGCGATTTTGATCGCGATGTTCGGTCGCAAAGACGGCTCCAAGGCCGCGCTCAAGTTCTTCCTGTTCACCTTCATACCATCGGCGCCGCTGCTGGTCGCGATTCTCTGGCTTTACGCCAAAACAGGCAGCTTTGACTTTGCAACCCTGCAAACGTTGATCAGCCACGGGGCGCTCCCTGCCGGCCCGCTCTGCTGGGTTGCGTTAGCCTTTCTCTTCGCCTTCGCCGTCAAGGTTCCGGTCTTCCCGCTGCACGGATGGCTGGCGGACAGTTTTAGCGAGGCCCCCGTCGCGCTAGCCATGATTATCGCCGGCAAGCTCGGCCTTTACTCGATGCTTCGCTTCCACGTCAGCCTTTTCCCGGCGCAAGCTCGAGAGATCGCTCCGCTGCTCATTGCTCTGGCCGTCATCGGCATCCTGTACGGCGCGTGCCTCGCGCTTGTGCAACGCGACTTCTGGCGGTTGCTGGCCTTCGCGGCGCTCAGCCATTTGAGCCTCATCACGCTGGGCATCTATGGCCTCACAGTCACCGGATCAACCGGCGCGGTTTACCAGATTCTCTCGCACGGCGTCGTCGATGGCGCGCTCTTCCTGCTACTCGGCGCGCTCTACGACCGCTACGCCACCAGCCAGATCGCCGCATACGGCGGTCTGGCCGCCAAGCTGCCACGCTTGAGTACGCTCTTCGTCGTCACTTCGCTTTCCATGTTGGGTTTGCCCATGCTAAGCGGTTTCGTCGGCGAGTTCCTCGTCCTATCGAGCACCTTCACCGGCGTCAGCCAGCGTTGGGGCGCCGTCGCCACGCTGGGCGTGATTCTCGGCGCGGTATACATGCTCTGGCTGGTCCAACGGCTCTTCTACGGGCCAGAGAGTACGCAAACCACATCGAAGCCAGCGCTTGATCTCCGCTTCCGCGAGTTGGCCGTCTTATGGCCGCTGGCCGTGCTGATGCTGGTCATGGGCCTTGCGCCCACGCTCTGGACCGCCGTCATCGAGAGACAACTCGCCTGGTCGCAGCCGCAGCCACCCCAAACACACATCGTCTACAAGCTAGCGATCTCCACGCGCCAAGGGGAGGACCAACGGTGAATCCGGTTCCCGACATCTACCGCATCCTGCCCGAAGTCGTTCTCACGCTGACCGGCGTCGCTGTCATGCTGCTCGACGCCGCGATCCCCGCCAGTTGGCCCCGCCGCGGCCTTGGCTGGCTCGCCGCCCTCGGAGCTGTGCTCGCATACTTCGCGAGCATCTACCAACTCAATTTCCCCGAAGGCACCGGCTACTCCGGCACAGTTGAAACCAGCGCCTTCACCGTCTTCTTCCACGTCCTTATCTGCGGCATCGTTCTCGTCTCGCTCTTGCTCTCGCTCGATACTTTGCCTGAAGACAGCCATCACCAGGGCGAGTACTATGCCCTCATCGTTTTTGGCGCGGTCGGCATGTGCCTGCTCACCGGCGCGGTCGAGTTGCTGCTGGTTTTCATCGCGCTTGAAATCTCCTCCATCTCAACCTACATTCTTGCCGGCTACCGCAAGCAGACCGCGCGCGGACCCGAAGCCGCCATCAAGTATTTTCTCCTCGGCTCCTTCGCTACGGCCTTCCTGCTTTACGGCATCGCGTTGATCTTCGGCGCTACAGGAACCACACAGATTTACGAGATCGCCCACCTCGCGCCGAATGCGCAGAATCACTCTTTCGTACTGGCCGCGATGGCTCTGATGCTCATCGGCATTCTCTTCAAAGTCTCCGCCGCGCCCTTTCATCTCTGGACACCGGATGTTTACGAAGGCGCGCCGTCGCCGGTTGTCGCGCTCATGTCCACCGCTCCCAAAGCCGCGGCCTTTGCATTGCTGCTGCGCGTCGTTTATGAGATCTTCCCTACACTGCATTCAGTCTGGTCGCCGCTGCTGTGGGTTATCGCTGCGCTGTCTATGACCGTGGGCAACCTGGCCGCGCTGCGCCAGCAAAACGTCAAGCGCATGCTGGCTTACTCCTCCATCGCTCATGCCGGCTACCTACTTGCCGCCTTCACCGGCCTTGGAACCAGCGGAATCTCTGCCGCCTGCTTCTACATCGCAGCCTACGCGGCCATGAACGTCGGCATCTTCGCTGTTGTTACACTGGCTGCTGGCTACGATGACAAGGGTACGCAGATCGACGACTTCCGCGGACTCATCCATCGCGCCCCGCTGCTCGGTGGGCTGTTGATCTTCTTCCTGCTCTCGCTCATCGGTATCCCTTTCACCGGCGGCTTCTTCGGCAAATTTTATTCTTTCTCTTCCGCCGTAGGTGGCGGAGCGGTCTGGCTGGCCGTCGTCGGCCTGCTCAACTCCGGCCTGGCCGCAGCCTATTACCTGCGCCTTGCTCTCGCCGCCGTCTCGCGCCCTGAAGACAAACGCGCTACAGCACCCGCTCCTTACGTTGGCGTCGCCGTTACAGCCGCGCTCTTCTTCTCTGTTGGCGCAACATTGATTCTCGGCATTAACCCCGGCAACATTCTTCACGCCGCCGAAGGCGCGGCCTACTCTCTGCAAGCGCCGGCGGCGCCGATAACAGAGACGCAGCCTGTGCCAGCAACCACAAATCCCGCACCAGCCTCGACGAGCAATCCGGCTGTGTTTTAACATGAATCTGTATGGCTTTTCCGATCAAAACCTGTGTTATTTGCTGTGAAGAATTTGAGTTGCGCCCAGACAAACCCGGCTTTGCCAACCGCTGCCCTGAGTGCACTGAAGCCGAAGCCGCAGAGGCCGAATCCAAACACCAACTGAGCGCTGAAGAGCGCAAAGCCGAAAGCGAATTGAACGAAGCCCGCCGCAAAACCATCCGCGACATGCTTTATCGCAACGAGAGCTGAAGCCGCGATCCGCGGGGGCTGCGAGTTGCTCAGCAATCCGTGGCCGGGAGAAGATCATGAAGGCAATCCATAGATCGTTGCAGCTCGGTTCGATCGCGGCTCTTGTACTGCTCGCGGCTTCTGCCGTGCAGGCGCAAAAGCTCGAGTCCTTCAGCTATCCGGCAGACGGCTTTCGCGCCTCCTTTCCGGCGGAGCCGCAACTACAGAAGTCCAGCCAGCAGGCTAAATCAGGCGCAATCGAACTCCGCTCCTACTGCTCACAGTCGGGCGATAACCATTTTTGCGTCGTGGTGATTGCCAATGGAGTGGAAGCTACCGGACTGGTGCCGGAGATGATCGTCGAGCTGATCAAGCAGGGCGTCATTACCAGTCCCAAGACGCACAAACTCAGCGAGTCTCCGATCTCGGTTGACGGTCATCCTGGAGTCACGGTCGAGGCCGAGAGCGATACCCTTCACACATCATCACGAATTTTTGCGGTGGGTGAAACAATCTATCAGTTGCTCTTGCAAAGCCCCGTGCCGGTAGACAAAACCATCCGGCCTCTTGATCCCACGCGCTTCTACAACTCATTTAAGCTGATCAACCGGAAGGAGAATTAAATTCTCCGGTTGTTGATCGCACCTTAAACGACGCACGAAAGCGCCAGGGTCAGCGCCAGCCCACTAACCGAAATAATCGTCTCGCAGATCGACCAGCTTTTGATCGTATCCGCAACGCTCATGTTGAAGTACTCCTTGACCATCCAAAAGCCGACATCGTTGATATGCGAGAAGATCAACGATCCGGCCCCGGTCGCAATGGCCAGCAGTTCAGGATGAACGCCGCCCACCTGCAACGCGATCGGCGCGACAATGCCGGCTGCCGTCGTCATTGCAACGGTTGACGACCCGGTGGCGAGGCGCATCAATGCCGCCAGCAGCCAGGCCATCAGCAACAGCGAAATATGGCTATGCACGGCGACAGCGATAATGGCCTGCGAGACGCCGCTGTCCTGGAGGATTCTGCCAAAGCCGCCTCCCGCCCCAATCACCAGCATAATCGTAGCCGTCGGAGCCAACGATTCGTTGCTGAAACGCAGTATTGTAGCGCGGTTAAAGCCACGCATTTTGCCCAGCGTATAAAAACTGAGCAACACGCCGATCAGCAACGCCACATCGTCATTGCCGATCAGATGCAGGCCGTCGTTGAGAGCTGTTCTGGGCGCAGAAACCACATCCGCACAACTGCCGATCAGCATCAGCAGAACCGGAAAGAGAATCGTAAACAGCGTCAGCCCAAAACCGGGCAGGCTGCGCTCCGGGTCATGATCGACAAACTGCGCGGCCATCGGATTCTCCGCATCGAGCTTGATATGCGGTGCAATGATCTTTGCGTAAACCGGACCGGCGAGGATCGCTGTCGGAATGCCGATCAACAGCGCATAGAGGATCGTACGGCCCACATCCGCCTTGAAGATACTCACGGCCATCATTGCCGCCGGATGCGGCGGCACCAGCCCATGCACCACGGAAAGCCCGGCCAGCATCGGCAGACCAACCAGGATCAGTGAAGTCCCCGTGCGTCGCGCCACTGAAAACGCAATCGGAATCAGCAGCACAAAGCCGACTTCAAAAAAGCAGGGCAGGCCAACGATAAAGCCGATCGCCACCATCGCCCAATGAATGTTCTTTTCGCCGAAGATGCCGATCAGAGTGTACGCAATGCGATCCGCGCCGCCCGACTCAGCCATCATCTTGCCTAGCATTGTTCCCAGCGCCACGACGACAGCGATGTGGCCCAGCGTTATACCTACGCCGGCCTCAAACGAATGCACCACGGTCAACAGCGGCATGCCCGCCACGACGGCCAGGAAGATCGACGCCAGAAAGAGCGTCATGAAGGGATTCAGCTTGAAGACCGTGATCAGCACAATCAGCAGCGCCACGGCAACCGCGGCGGAGAGAAGCAGAAAAAGGCTGTGCGGATCAATCATCTGCAGTTGAGTTGCGCCGCTCCTCTCCGGCGGCTGTACAAACCATTCGCGAGCGAGACCTGCCCGAAGCAGTATCGTCTCGACGAGCCTGCCTTTCAACTATATCGTTGTTCCAACTTATACGCGCAGGGTGCGAATTCCCCGCTCCTCAAACGCTGCCAGTGCTTCCGCGCTCGCGCCGGTATCGGTAATCAACAAATGAACCTCGTTTACCGGGCAGATGAAGGCCGGACTCACCCTGGCGAGTTTGCTCGAGTCCGCAACCACGATCACTTCCCTGGCCTGCTTGATCATCTTGCGATAAACCAGCGCCTCGTCGCTCTCCAGCGTTGTCGCTCCGCGCTCGGCATCGAATCCTGTAACACTTACAAAAACTTTGTCCAGATAAACATCATCGAGAAAACTCAACGCCGCATTGCCCGTGAGCGAGAAGGACCAGGCCCAGGGAACCACGCCGCCGGTCAGATATGTGCGCACGCCGGGCTGATTGCACAGCTCCATGCCGATATTGATCGCGTTGGTGACGACCTGGATCTTCTGCCGGTGGCGCAGGCTTCGTCCAATATGCGTTGTTGTCGTGCCGGCGGTCAGGCCCACGGTCTCATTGTTCTGCACCAGCTCGGCCGCGGCCACGCCGATGCGCCGCTTCTCCGCGTCATTACGCTGTTCGCGGGCCAAAAACGAGCTGTCAAAGCGAAACGGCTCGTAGAGCAGCGGCTCAACCAGGGTCGCTCCTCCATGCGTACGTCGAATCAGGCCGCGATTCTCAAGCCGAGCCAAGTCGCGCCGGATGCTGGGTGCGGAGGAGCCTGCAACCGCCAGAATCTCTTCCGTGGTTGCCGATCCCACCCGCAACAGATATTTGATTATCAGTTCAGAGCGCCGATTCAGTGTCTCTTTCATCTCGCTGCAATTCTATCCTTCGAGCGCGGCCTATGCGGATCTCTGACTCAGAATTTTCATAAAATCTGATCGATCATCCGGCTTCTGCCAATAATCTGATCATTTCTTTGATTGTCTGCTCACTCTGAGACCGATCAGGCAATCCGCCACATTCCCTTGGACTCCTGGTGACCAATGTCACACAGTCCCCTTGACACTCTCATGAATAATCCTTCCTAATGGCTGGTGCGCTCTGGACGGGGTTGCTCGTCCGTCGTTGCCGCGCGCCGACCAGCGGAGGAATTTTGCTTTTAGGCATTCTCAAGGAAGCTGCTGGAGAGACCCGCGTCGCCCTCTTGCCGGAGAGCTTGAAATCCCTGTTGGCGCAAGGGATCACCGTCACTGTCGAGGCAGACGCGGGCATCGCTGCCGGAGCCTCGGACGCAGCCTATGCCGAGGCCGGAGCGACCATCACAGCCGACCGAAACTCGCTTCTGGCCAATGCCGACCTGCTGCCGGTCGTCACCGCTCCGGATGCCGGCGATCAAAGCAAGTTCAAGCCGGGCACGGTGGTAATCGGCTTTTTGAAGCCGCTGGACGCGCCCGCCGCGCTGGCAACGGCAATCGCCCGCCCTGCCACGCTCTTCAGCATGGAGTTGGTACCGCGTATCAGTCGCGCGCAAAGCATGGATGCTCTCTCATCGATGGCCACCGTCTCCGGCTATAAGGCGGTTATCGCCGCCGCCAGCCTGCTGCCGCGGCTCTTTCCCATGCTGATGACCGCTGCCGGGACGATTCCCCCCGCGCGGGTTTTTGTCATCGGCGCTGGCGTTGCAGGATTGCAGGCCATTGCCACCGCCCGCCGTCTCGGAGCGGTAGTCGAAGCCTATGACGTGCGCGCTGCGGCCGGCGAGCAGGTGCGCTCTCTCGGCGCGAAGTTTCTCGACGTTGATCTCGGTGGCATCAGCGCCGAAGGCGGCGGCGGTTACGCTGCCGAGCTAACCGAAGAAGCTCTCGACCGTGGCCGCGATCTGATCACCAAAACCGCAGCCCACTCCGACGTAATTATCACCACCGCGCAAGTCCCCGGACGCCCCGCACCGAAGCTGATTCGCCGCGCCGCCATTGAAGCCATGCGCCCCGGCTCAGTACTCGTCGATCTGGCCGCGCCGGCAGGCGGCAATTGCGAGCTTACCCGGCCTGGCGTAACGCAAAACCTCAACGGAGTCACCTTGCTCGCACCTCTGAATCTGCCCGCTGAAGTACCTGTCCATGCCAGCCAACTGTATGCGCGCAATATTCTCAACTTCCTCGCGCTGATTTTAAAGAAGGGCGAACTGAGTGTCGATCTCGGCGATGAGGTACTGGCCGGAGCCTGCGTAGCGCATCAGGGAAAACCCGCGAATCAGCGGGTCGCCAAGCTGCTCGAATCTACCTCGCCAACTCGCTGACTTGCCAACCCGCTGTCTTGCTAACTCGGTGCTTCCATGAATCCAGCAGTCCTCATCGCTTCGGTTTACGTCTTCGCGCTGGCCGCCTTCCTCGGCTACCAGGTCATCAGCCGCGTTCCGCCTCTGCTGCATACGCCGCTCATGTCGGCCACTAACGCCATCTCCGGGATCTCGCTGATCGGCTCATTGGTGCTGGCCGGAGCAGTCGCCAAATCAGGCAGTTCCCAACTGCCCGCGCACCTGCTCGGCTTTGTCGCCGTCACCGCAGCCACTATCAATGTAGTTGGCGGATTCGGCATCACCGACCGCATGTTGAAGATGTTTAACAAACGCAAACCCGAAGCGAAGGAGGCGGCCAAGTGACCCTCACCTCCTACTTTATGGAAGCCACTTATCTTGTTGCTTCCCTGCTCTTCATTCTCGCGCTCAAAAAAATGTCTCACCCCGAGAGCGCGCGCGGCGGCATGTTTTTGGCCGAAGCAGGCATGTTTGCGGCCATCATTGGGACGCTCGTCGGCGCGCATATTGTTACCTGGGTCTGGATCATCGCCGGTCTCGCGCTCGGCTCCATCATCGGGGGCTGGATGGCCGTGACCGTCCCGATGACCGCAATGCCGCAACGGACCGCGCTCTCCCACGCCTTTGGAGCGCTGGCAGCGGCCCTCGTTGGCGTTGGCGAGTTCCTGGTCCACGCGCCGGAGATGTCTGCTGTTACGCGCGGCGCACTGGGTTTTGAAGTGATGCTGGGCGCGCTCACCACCACCGGATCACTGATTGCAGCAGGCAAGCTGCAAGGCGTCATTGCCGGCAAGCCCATTCAATTTCGCGGCCAAAATGCCATCAACCTGCTCATCGCTCTTGCAATGCTCTCGAGCTTCATCCTCTTCTGCATCCATCCGGAAACCGCCGCTCTCTTCTACTCGATGCTGGGGCTAGCGTTTCTCTTCGGCATCATGCTCGTCATTCCCATCGGCTCGGCAGATATGCCAGTCGTCATGTCGCTGCTTAACTCCTATGCAGGCCTCGCCGCGGCGGCAACCGGCTTCGTGCTCGGCAACAACGTACTCATCATCGCGGGCACGCTGGACGGCTTCTCCGGCTTCATTCTCTCCGTGCTAATGTGCAAGGCAATGAACCGGTCCATCACCAACGTGCTCTTTGGCGGCTTCGGCTCGGTCATTGCCGAGGCAGCCACGGACACGGGCGGCGTAATGCGTGAAATCTCTCTCGACGACGCGGCCCTGCAACTGGCCTTCGCCAATCGCGTGGTCTTTGTGCCCGGTTATGGTCTCGCCACTGCGCAGGCACAGCATGCAGTGCGGGAGCTGGCTGAACTCCTCGAAGATCGCGGCGTCACTGTCAAATACGCGATTCATCCCGTCGCTGGCCGTATGCCCGGCCACATGAACGTGCTGCTCGCCGAGGCCAATGTTCCCTACTCCGCGCTCTACGAGATGGAGCAGATCAATCCCGAGTTTCCATCCACCGATGTCGCAGTGGTCATCGGCGCAAACGATGTGGTCAACCCCGACGCGCGCGACAATCCAAAATCGCTGATCGCCGGCATGCCGATTCTGGAAGTGGATCGCGCCAAGAGCGTAATCGTGCTCAAGCGGGGCCAGGGACGCGGCTTCTCCGGCCTCGAAAACCCTCTCTTCTTCAAGCCGTGCACAACGATGCTCTACGGCGACGCCAAAGCTAGCCTGAGCCACCTCGCTCAGGCAGTGCAACATGTTTAGTAGCGTGGACCGCACGGTCTGTGAATGGACTGGATAGTAGCGTCCAGTCTAATCAATACAAGCCAAACCTCCGCTTTCATTGCAATACAAGCTTTGCCGATTTGGGTTCATCAGGTGATTTGGATCACATCAGACCCGCGATAGTAACTGATAAAAATGAGTCAACCTTCCGATGAATCCGGTAGAAATTCACCGGCATACCGGAAGAAAAATGCTCATCGGAGGACGGCCATCGTGAGTGGACTGAGGATTCTAAATCGGGATGATCGTGGCGCTGCAGACGGCGTTTCCTCCGGTGGCGCGACTCAGCCTGTCGGTGACGTTTGCAATACAGACCGAAATGGTCGTATACTGAATTCCGACTATTCCGGTCGTAGTTCCGGTTTCCGCGCGAGTTTAAGCGCGAAGGTTCTGCCCTTTCAGCGGACCAGGGGAGTCCGGCAGGTGAGCATGTTAAGTGATTTGAAGGTTGGCGAGAGTGGGGTCCTGGTGGCCCTGGAACTGCCCGAATCCGTGCAGAACCATCTGATGCATATGGGTTTTGTACCCGATGCGCTGGTAACAGCGCTGCGCCGCGCTCCGGCCGGCGACCCCGTAGTCTACGGCGTGGACGGCATGGAGATTGCCCTGCGCCATGAAACCGCCGATGCCATTCGGATGAGGTCCGTTGAAAATCAAATCGGGCCCGAAGAACTCCCCGAGCTCGCCGAGGCAATCAGATGAGCGAGTGCTGCGCCCCCCCGGCGTTCCAGCCTCCTCCAGTTGCACAGCGCGCGGGAGAGATTCGTACCGTTGCGCTCATCGGTCCGCCGAACTCCGGAAAATCCACACTTTTCAATCGCCTCACTGGCCTGCGCCAAAAGGTCGCTAATTACCCCGGTGTCACCGTCGAGCAGCGCATGGGCCTGATGGCCGGTGTCGGTCGCGAAGACCTCACACTGATTGATCTTCCCGGTATTTACTCGCTCTCTCCTTACTCTGAAGACGCCCGCGTCTCCGTTGATGTGCTGCGCGGCCAGATGCCCGGCACACCCAAGCCGGACGCGGTCCTGCTGGTTCTGGATTCCCTTCACTTGACTCGTCAGTTGATGCTGGCCGCTCCAGTTCTGGCTCTCGGCCTTCCAACGCTGGTCTTGCTCAATATGAGCGACCTGATGGACTCCCGCGACGGCTACATCGACGCGCTCGAACTGGCCCGCGAGCTGGGCGCTCCGGTGGCTCGTATCAGCGCCGCTCAAGGCACCGGGATCGACGCTGTACCGCTCTTCCTCAATCAGCAGACCAATCGTGAAGCCGCCAAGCCGCTGGAACTGCCCGTCGTCGGCAATGCGGCCAGCGCGCACAACTGGGCAGCGCAGGTCAGCCGCCGCACCGGCTATCGCGCTCCGCTTTCGGCGGAAAACAGCCGCAAGCTGGACAACGTGCTGCTGCACCGCATCTGGGGACCGCTGCTCTTTCTGTTGGTCGTCGTCGGCGTCTTTGAGGTGGTCTTCTCCATCGGCCAGCCGCTCTCAGACGGTTTCGGCGACCTGCTCGCCCGCGGAGGCGAGTTGATTCGCCCGCTGCTGCCCGCAGGCTGGCTGCAATCGCTCATCCTCGACGGCGCATGGAAAGGCATCTCTTCCGTCCTCGTTTTTTTGCCGCAGATTTTGCTGCTCTTTCTCTTCATCGGAGTCCTCGAAGACTCCGGCTACCTGGCCCGCGCCGCGCTCATCGCCGACCGCGTGATGCGCACCATCGGCCTGAACGGCAAGGCCTTCATCCCGCTGCTCTCGGCCTATGCCTGCGCAGTTCCGGCCATCATGGCCACGCGCACCATCGAAAACAAGCGCGACCGCCTGGCGACGATCCTCGTCACGCCCTTCATGACCTGCTCAGCGCGCCTGCCCGTCTACATGCTGTTGATCGCGGCCTTCATTCCGAATATCTTCTATCTGCACGGATTTCTCGGCCTGCGCACGCTGGTCATGCTCGGCCTCTATGTCGCCGGATTCGTCGGCGCATTCACGACCGCGCGCCTGCTCAAAAGCTCGATCCTCAAATCCAGCGAAACGCCCTTCATTCTGGAGCTGCCGCAGTATCGCACTCCTACGTTGCGCTCACTCGCCCTGCGTCTCGTTGATCGCGCCAGCATCTTCCTGCGTCAAGCCGGCACCGTTATTCTCTCGGTCACCTTGGCGCTCTGGGTTCTAGCCCATCTGCCTATCCTGCATACCGCCGCAGGAACATGGTCCGCGCCCGAATTAGCCGACAGCCTCATCGGGCGCCTTGGCCACTTCATCGAACCGGCCATCGCCCCGCTCGGCTTCAACTGGAAGATCGGCATCGGCCTGCTCTCGAGCGTCCTCGCCCGCGAGGTCATGGTCAGCACCATGGGAACGTTGTACGGCGCCGACCCGGCAACCCAGGCCATGCACCTGCAAACCGCCCTGCATCACGACATGACCCTCGGTGGCGCACTGGCCCTGATGATCTTCTTCGCCTTCGCGATGCAATGCACCTCGACAATGGCTGTTGTCCGCCGCGAAACCAATAGCTGGAAGTGGCCCGCTGTTCAGTTTATCTATATGCTGACGCTGGCTTGGGGCGCGGCCTTCGCGGTCAATCACATTGCTATGGCCATCTTTTAGCCAGCCTGATCATCCTCGACAATCTCTTCGATCAACTGCTCAATCTGCTCCGCCTTGCGTTTGCTTACATCGGTAAATTCGATTCCCACGCGTTCGTTGTTCTCCATGTACCGCACAATCCCGGCTAGTTGCACAGTGAGACCATGGAGGTGAAGATGCACTTCGACACGTTCATGAGGCAGCAGCGGCATCTTCTTGTCTGCCGCAATCGAGCAGCCCTGCACACTCAAATTGGCGACTGAACCAACCGCGCGCATCCGCTCCGGATAGATATGAATTTCCGCGCAGCCTTTGCAGCACAAGCGTGGATGCGCGCGCCGGTCCAGTTCTTCGGCCCGGCTTGGCGATGCGGGTGTTTTTGCGGGAGTCATGCTGTTGCCCAAAACCCTCTCCTGATACGACGAATCCTCCGGTCTCCGCTACCCAGGCGCCAGTGGATCTCATCGCATACTCCCTATCGGCAGGATTAAGAGATTTCCGCAGCCCTGTACACAATACAATGTTTTACCCTTCACTCAACTCTGGAATGAAGGACCGGCCTAGAGTCCAAAATCTCTGTCAACCAAGAAGAATTGCTTTGTAAAAGGGTCAGCAAAAGGTAAGATTGTCTTACCATGCAGACCAAGGTCTCCACCAAAGGTCAAGTCGTGTTGCCGCTGCCCATCCGGCGTCGGCTTGATATTCGCGCCGGCGATCAGCTCGACATTGCGATCGAGCAGGATCGTATCGTCCTCACTGCCCCGAAAAAGCCCAAATACGAACCACGCATCATTGACGACCCCATCACGGGCCTGCCCGTCATTGACCTCGGACCTGACGCGCCCATCCTGACCAGCGAGATGGTTCGCGGGATGCTAGCCGACTTCCCATGAGATACCTGTTCGATGTCAACGCGTTGATCGCCTACGGGTTAAGTCGACATCACTTCCACAATCAAGTCGGCGCATGGATTCAGTCGCAGCACAACGCCAAATTCCTCACCTGTTCAATCACTGAGCTTGGCTTTGTTCGCGTCCTCGGGAACGTTCGGACCTACGGACTGAATGTCGAGCAAGCAAAGGTGCTGCTGTTGGATTTGAAATCCCGTCCACGGCTGCCTCTGGTATTTATCGCAGACGAGAATGATCTGAACTCGCTTCCCGCCTGGGTCAGCTCCCCTCAGCAAGTCACCGACGGCCATCTCGTCCAACTCGCCCAAGCCAACGCCTCCCGGCTCGCCACACTCGACAAAGGAATCCCCGGCAGCTTCCTCATCCCATAAGAACAGCAATCGCCATTCCGCTTCCCGCAAGCGCCTGCCCAGACTTTTCATCTCATTTATGAGAAAATGGAAGAGTTGGAGTTCTCGCGCGCTGCCTCTGCGCGTTCCCAATCCCGATTCAACCCAGTTTCATCCGGCCCGGCTGCGCCGATACGCGCGCCTCGCCCATTGTTAGGAAAAATTTCAGAATGATCAGTGTCAGCAACGTCACCATGCGCTACGGCGCGAAGATCCTCTTCGAAGAAGTCAGTGTCAGCTTTGTCCCCGGCCGGCGTTACGGCCTCACTGGGCCCAACGGCTCCGGCAAGTCCACGTTTATGAAAATTCTCACCGGCGAGCTCGAAGCGCAGAAGGGGTCGGTCGTCCGCCCGCGCAAACTCGGCGTTTTGCGCCAGGACCAGTTCGCCTTCGACAATTACCGCGTCATTGACACTGTGATCATGGGCAACAAGCCGCTGTGGGCCGCTCTCGAAGAACGGGACCGCATCTATGAAAAGCCCGAGATGACCGACGAAGACGGTATGCGCCTTGGCGAGCTCGAAGGCGTCGTCGGCGACGAAGATGGCTATACCGCCGAGGCCGACGCCGCAGTCCTGCTCGACGGCCTCGACATCCACGAAGAGTTCCACGAGCGCAAGATGGGCGAACTGCAGGGCGGCCAGAAGATCCGCGTCCTGCTGGCCCAGGCCCTCTTTGGCAAGCCCGAAGCTCTGCTCCTCGACGAGCCTACGAACTACCTCGATCTCGACTCCATTCACTGGCTCCAGGACTTCCTCGACAAGTACGATGGCACCCTCATCTGCATCTCGCACGACCGCCACTTCCTCAACTCCGTCACCACCCACACCGCCGACATCGATTACCAAACCATCATCGTCTACACCGGCGGCTACGACGACATGGTGATGGCTAAAACTCAGGTCCGCTCCACGCTCGAATCACAAAACGCGCAGCGCGAAAAGAAAATCGCCCAGCTCAACGACTTCATCGCCCGCTTCGCCGCCGGCACCCGCTCCACGCAGGTCACCAGCCGCCGCAAAGAGGTCGAGCGCCTCCAGACCAACGAGCTG
>Ga0181534_10000117_pt1 | contig 56847 bp, 58 predicted proteins | sample PEATcosm2014_Bin_37_FD_119758 | JGI IMG/M metagenome (GOLD analysis project Ga0181534, IMG submission 119758) | Peatland microbial communities from MTU Mesocosm Facility, Houghton, MI, USA - PEATcosm2014_Bin17_10_metaG | ecosystem: Environmental > Terrestrial > Soil > Wetlands > Peat | place... | reverse complement strand
GTTAGGAAGACGCCTACGCGGCGCGGCAAACAATGAAATGAGCGACAATAAACACAAACTCATTTACCGATTCAATAGCGGTTTCCCTAGTTGGCAAACTGTGGGATTCAATCCTTGTGAAACACCGAAAATGTATGTCCATGAACAGCCCTAAGAAAATTCGAAAATCTCGAATCCATAAAGATGAAAAAGGCGAATTTATATATCGCCATGCTTTTTTGAATGGAAAACAAAAGCTAACTAAAGCGTACTTGATTGACGGCGTTCCATCTGATGAAATCGATTTTCACAAATTCTATCTAGAAAATGCAGATGATATAACGCTATTACAAGATGGCGAATATCAAGAGCTTGATCGCAGATATTCCGATTCAACCGAAAAAACTAATGGAGCAGTCGATGAAATTCCATTTTGATCTTGATGTCCTGGATGCCAATCAAACAATAAACAACCTAATATCGGTCTTGACCTTGTGTTGTGTGATTCTCATGAAAACGGCTTCGCCGTGATGCTTCGTGATAAAACATGCAACAAAAACAACACAAATTGCTTTTGCAAATTAATTTAATGGAATGACTGCCAACGTGACCACCAGACCCTTCCTAACAATCGCCTTCCACCATGATCCCGGCTCGTTGTTGTGCCCTTTCCCGGGACATGGTGAAGAGCGGGCGTTGTGTGCATTTTAACAACCAAAACAACAACAAGGAATATCCATCTTGGATGATATAACCATCTCCGTCAAGGTTCCAGCATGGCACAATGGAATTTTCGCCGTTGATTTTACTGGATCCAGTAATGACATCAAAACTGGCAATCCGCGATTGTCAGCGACTATAACCAATACTGTTACGCGAAAAACTGCAACTTTTAGCTCTTATGACAAAGAAGATCTGGAAGCGGAATTAAGTATCTATATGACCAATTCGTTACATGAAATGAAAAGAAACTTATTCGATGAGATTATTTCGTATGGATTGCTAGTCAGTACGCAAGAATTGATAAATTCGCAAAAAAGTCGCGAACGATTCAAAGAACAAGATCCATTGCTGGATCTCGACACTCTAATTGCAAAAATTCCAGCAGTATCTTTATCTGATAATCCGGAACCAAAACTAGAACAGTACATCTCAGAACTTCAAATTCATGAGAAGCTGATAAGCTATTTCAAAAACAAAAGAGCGACGGAAGCAAATGCGAAATTTAAACAGGCACATGACAACTGGATTATTGAGCAAAATGCGCAGGCCAAAGCTATCGAAAATTACAACAAGCAGATTGATGAACTAAAGTCCGCATTGCAACTTGAACATGAAGAATGGGAAGCAAGGAAAAAATCCTTTTATTCATATCGAGACTCAGCCAATCAAGCGATTGATGATTTGGAATTTGATTACTCCGAAAATATTCCAGATTTAGTTGTCAAATATTTTAAGCTGCTCCTCGACGCTTCGAAATTCCCTGAAGAGATACAAAATGAAAACAGGATTGAATACTCAAAAGATACGAAATCATTGATTGTTGATTTCTTCCTTCCAAATACTACTCAAACACCTCAAACCGGAGTGGTTTTTTCCTCCTCTGGAATCCCTAAAACGAAAGAGCTTCCAGCAACGAAAAGAAAGGCAGCGTATGAATCAACAATTTATCAAATCATTTTTCGGGTACTTCACATTTTGTTTTCAGGTGACACCAAAAAGCACATTGAAGCGATTACGTTAAATGGATGGGTAACTGCAATAGACAAAGCTGTTGGAAAACCGGTGACAAGCTGTATCGCCTCTCTCCACGTGAGTCGGCCTGATTTTGAAAATCTTGATTTATCCTGCATTGACCCCAAAGCCTGTTTTAAATCTCTTCGCGGAGTTTGCGCGAGTGATCTCTCGACAATGACAGCCGTTCCTCCAATAATATCGATATCAAAATCGGACAAGCGATTCATTGAGTCAAGAGATGTTATAGAAGCTGTCAACTCTGGTACAAATCTTGCCGCCATGGATTGGGAGGATTTTGAACACTTAATTCGAGAGATATTTGAGGCTGAATTTACTCTGAATGGAGGCGAAGTGAAAGTCACGCAAGCAAGTCGTGACGGAGGCGTTGATGCAATCGCGTTTGATCCAGATCCAATTCGTGGTGGGAAAATCGTCATCCAAGCAAAGCGATATACAAATACAGTCGGCGTCTCTGCAGTTCGAGACCTTTATGGAACAGTATTAAATGAGGGGGCAACCAAAGGCGTTTTAGTTACTACTTCAGATTTTGGACCAGATTCTTATGAATTTGCCAAAGGAAAGCCACTCTCCTTGTTAAACGGCTCAAATTTACTTTTCCTTCTCGAAAAGCATGGCCACAAAGCTCGAATTGATATACGAGAAGCAAAAACAATAGCAAAGAACAATATCCAAGATGGAAATTGAGCAACAAATCTCGCACCCAACAATCCAATTCCACCGCGATCGCGGGCTCGATGTTGTGCCGATTCCCCGCGACGCGGTCGTTATGGCTATTTAGCGGCAAACGAAATTCTGATATCCGTGGAAATTTTGTGACATCCATTTTCCCATGGGAATCCATGAAAAACAAAATTCTTGACTTCTTACCTCAATTGGTATATATTATGATAGAACCAAGGAGGCACTCATGACCACAGCCAAACTATTTATGAACGGTCGAAGCCAAGCTGTTCGGCTCCCAAGAGAATACCGCTTCGAGGACCAAGAAGAAGTCTTAATTAAGCGAATGGGTGATATGATTGTGCTAATTCCTAAAGGAAAATGGGAAGCAGTTTATCTCGATGGAATCAATTCCTTCCCAACAGATTTCAAGATTGAACGCGAGCAACTTGTTGAAACCAAGGAATACACTCTGTGAAATTCCTTCTTGACACGAATATCTGCATCTATATCATCAACAATCGATTCGAGGGCTCTAAATCCTGGATCAATAATGCAGGAATTGAAAACGTGTGTGTTTCTTCAATTTCTGTTGCCGAGTTGGAATTTGGCATTACTAAGAGTTCTAAATTCGAAGAAACACAAACAGCACTTTATAAATTCTTATCCGGGTTCAATTTGATTGATTTCGATGCCGTTGCAGCTAGATCCTATGGAAGAATCCGGGCGGATCTTCAATCAAAAGGTACAATAATCGGTGCGATGGATATGCTTATCGCCGCTACGGCAATTTCTAATGAAATGGTTCTAGTGTCCAATAATGTTGGTGAATTTTCTCGAGTCAACGGCCTGAAGATTGAAAACTGGGTTGAAACTCCACTATAATTAATGAATGAACAAAATTTTCTTCAATTCGACGTGTTCAAACTATTGTCAATGCCCGAAGAATTTCTGAAAATCCATAATGGCGGATATTTTGTCGAATGGGATGCCGGGTGTGATCTTAGTTTAGATACTCTGAACAAAAATTCGGTATTACTCAGAGGCAAACAAATAGCGGCATGAATTTATGAACCCAATTCTCCGCTGCAATCCCCTCCACAATCCAATTCCACCGCGATCGCGGGCTCGTTGTTGTGCCGATTCCCCGCGACGCGGTCCTATGCCCACGCGCCGCGGGGACCCCAGTCATTGAACGTAGGACGACCACTGATAGCCACTCAGCGCGCCAGGGAATGCGGAATTTGGTATCTTAATATTGTCCGGCATTCGGATGCGTGAAAACCATCAACCAGCGGGATTTAAAATGATCGAAATAAGGAACATGTCTGTTGCCCTTTACATTGCCGTGTTGGTCGCTACGATCGTTGGTGTAGATTTCTTATTCTTTAGGCATCAGGTTTGGGAACGGCTGATGGCGAACATCGGCATTGTTTTGGTATTTGCAGCTTTCTATTTTAGTTTCCTGAAACGCTCGTAAGCTTGTAATCTGCTACTTCATCACGAATCTCAATGGATACGAAGCCTATTTGCAAAAAGTGCGGCATCGTCTTATCCCGTTTATTTGGTAACGCCTAGTGGCCTTTCTCGCCCACTACCCCCCGCCAACCATTCCATCGCCGCTTCCAAGAGCGCTCGCCGCAGCGGTCCCAGGTCGTCGCGACCGGTGTCGGATTCCCAGTGCAGGGTGCAGGTGCCGTCGGGCTCCAGGGAACAGGATTGGGCGGCTGCCAGGTCGCGCAGGGCTTGGGCGGGGGACGTCGCCAGGTTGGACCATGCCTCCAGCAAAGATGCGGGAAGAGCGGCGGGTTCGCGGCGGACGGTCAGACAGGTTTCGCCCAGCCAGAGGGTGGAGCCATCGGAAAGGCGCGCGCGGCGGGTGGAGATTCCGTCCACCAAGAGGCCGTTGACGCTCCCCAGGTCGATGGCCCAGGGTTCGCCCTGGATCAGCGAGAGGCGCAGGTGGCGACGGGAAATGTCCGGGTCGGGCAGGACCACGTCGCAGATGCTGGAACGGCCCACAACCAGCCCGCAGGCGGATAGCGCGATGGGGCCGTCGGGGCCGTGGAGACTCCAGGTGCTCGGTTTCGTATCTGTGGGAAGGCCGGGAAGGCTTCCGGTCGCCGATCTACCTTTGGGCATTCCAGCATCCATTCCTTTTTCGGGAGACTTATCATGACGATCCGCTACCAAACCAAGAATCTAGCCCCCTGGGTGGACGACAAGGTCCTGGAAGCCCTGGCTCCCCAGGTGTCCGCGGCCTCTGAGTTGCTGCGTTCCGGCAAGGGGCCGGGCTCGGACTTCCTGGGCTGGTACGATCCCTCCAAGGTGGTTCCGACCGCGGAACTCGCCGCCATCAAGGAAGCCGCCAAGCGCATCCAGGAGCAGTCCGAGGTACTGGTGACCGTGGGCATCGGAGGGTCTTACCTGGGGGCCCGCGCGGTGCTGGAAGCCCTCCCCTACGAAGACGCCACCGAGGAAGGCGTGGCCATCGACTTCGCCGGGAACCACATCTCGGCCCGCGAGACCGAGGCCCTTTTGGACAGCCTGGACGAGGTGGAAGTGTCCGTGAACGTGATCTCCAAGTCGGGGACCACCACCGAACCGGCCATCGCCTTCCGCATCCTCAAGGCCTACATGGAGGAGCGCTACGGCAAGGACGAGGCGAAGAAGCGCATCTACGCCACCACCGACTTCAAGAAGGGCGCGTTGCGCAAGCTCGCGACCGAGGAAGGGTACGCCACCTTCGGGATCCCCGACGACGTGGGCGGCCGCTACAGCGTGCTCTCCGCCGTGGGACTCCTGCCCATCGCCGCCGCTGGACACGACATCGACGTGCTTCTGGCGGGCGCCCAGGAGGCCTTCAAGACCTACGGGAAGTCCGACGACGTGCTGGAGAACGACGCGCTCCGCTACGCCGCCAACCGCATCGCCCTCTACCGCCAGGGCAAGGCCATCGAGATCCTGTCCATCTTCGAGCCCGGCTTCCACTACCTGGTGGAATGGTGGAAGCAGCTCAACGGCGAATCCGAAGGCAAGAACCGGACCGGTCTCTTCCCCGCCGGCTGCGAATTCACCACGGACCTGCACTCCATGGGCCAGTGGATCCAGGAAGGGCAGCGCATCGCCTTCGAGACGTTCCTCATCGAAGAGAAGCCGACGGCGTCGCTTGCCGTCCCCGACACCGGCGACGACCTGGACGGGCTAAAGTACCTGGCCGGACGGGAATTGTTTGAGATCAACAACCAGGCGTGGAAGGGCGTGGGCCTCGCCCACTTCGACGGCGGGATTCCCAACTCCTCCATCGTGGTGGACGCCATGGACGCCCGCACCCTGGGGAACCTGATCCACTTCTTCGAGCGCGCCACCGGGGTCTCCTGCTACCTGCAGGGCGTGAACCCCTTCGACCAGCCCGGCGTGGAGGCCTACAAGACCAACATGTTCGCCCTCCTGGGCAAGCCCGGCTTCGAGAAGCAGGCGGCCCTGCTCAACGCGCGGCTCTGACAAACCCCGGCATCTCCGCCCGCGCGGAGAACGCCATTCCCCCAACCAAGGAGAGATCATGAAGTTCCTCGGCCACCTGTTGCTGCTCGCGACCGTCGGCGGCATCCTGACCGGTTGCGACAGTTCCACCTCGTCCACCAATGCCTCCGTGGTCGCCTTGTCCACTCCCTCCGGCTGGACGCGGAAGGACAACTATCCCGTCGCGACCGGCGTTGCCGCAGACTTCGTGCTGTTCGCTCCGGCGGTGTCGGGCTTTTCCGCGAATGTCATGGTCCTGACGACAGGTGCGTCGTCGATCGGTCTCGATTCTGCCGTCCAGGACGAAATCGCCGCGGACCAGTCGGGATCAGCCAATTTCACGGTTGACTCGGTCATCACTCGAACGGTTTCCTCGTACGACAGTCGCATCCTGCAGGCCACATACGTTCTCAACGGCCAGACATTCCTGATGCGCGAGATCATCACCAAGACGGCGACGAGGGACGTACAGATCGTGTTCACCCGGATCGAATCGGACGACACCTACGCTTCCGAACTCCTATCCCTGGAAAGTTCCGTCCAGGTCAAATGAACGGGAGTTCGGACCTCCTTCTCGGAGGAATATGGACCCCTTCGACCAGCCCGGCGTGGAGGCCTACAAGACCAACATGTTCGCCCTCCTGGGCTGAGCCCGGCTTCGAGAAGCAGGCGGCCCTGCTCAACGCGCGTCCGTAATCCCGAATCAGGGAGATTCTTCTCCCCGATAGCGGAGGCCCGGACCGTGGTATGCTGATAGCATGATCACGGGTACTCGCAACGCATTTGCGACGTCGCCCCCGGGCGGTCGCGGAAGTGCCGACGCCGTCCATGCGGAACTGCGCCGGTGCGCCGCGGCGTTCCCTCCGATCCCCCAGGTCTTGGCCAAGATCGAGCGGGAGCTCTCCAACGAATTCATGAACGTCGTGCGGCTCTCCAACCTGATTCGGACGGATCCTGCCCTGGTGGGCGCCGTCCTGCGGCTGAGCAATTCCCCTTATTGGCGTGGGTCTCGGCAGATCACCGAGGTGGAGGACGCCTTCCAGCGGATCGGGAAGGACAGCCTGAGGTCGGTGGCGACCCTGTTGGCGCTGCAGCAGGGAAACCTGCCGTCCAAGGGCTTGATGGGAGCGTCGCGGAACGCGTTCTGGCGCCATTCCCTGCTGGTGGCCGCCGGATCGGTCCAGATCGCGCGCAAGGCCACCACCGACCACGAGGTCCTCGAGGAGGTCTGGACCGCCGGGCTGATGCACGACATGGGCGCCCTGCTCGCGCCGCTCGTGTACCCCGACGAATGGGTGGGCGTACCCCGGAAGATCGCGGCGTCGGAATCCTGCGGGGAGGCCGTTTCCCTGTCGGAGATCTACCTGGAATGCATCGGCGTCAGCCACGCGAGGCTCGGCGGAGCCTTCTCGGAGCAGGTGTGGAAGATGCCTGCGACGATTTCCGACTTGATCGGATCCTGGCCGGATCCCGCCGGGACTGGTCGCCCGCTCCTGGCTTGGGCCATCCGCCGCGCCGACGCGACCGCCCAGGCCATGGGGATCTGCTGGCAGCCTGCTTCGACGCGCTGCGCGGTCCTGGAGACCTTGCCGCCCGAATCGGGCGCAGGTGCCGCCGCCGATCCCGAGTTCTGCAGGTCGTGTCTGGAACGGAATCTGGCGGTGGTGGACGCCCTGCTCTCGGACTGACCCTGCGGCGACGGCGGGGGGGAGTGCGGTTGGAGTGGGTATTTTGCTGCCACCATGAATCCTCTCGTGATCGCGCCGTCCATCCTCTCCGCGGATTTCTCCAAGCTGGGCGAGGAAGTGTCCTCCGTCCTGCACGCCGGGGCCGACTGGATCCACGTGGACGTGATGGACGGGCACTTCGTGCCCAACATCACGATCGGGCCCCCGGTGGTGGAGAGCCTGCGCAAGGCCACCGACGCCTTCCTGGACTGCCACCTGATGGTGGCCGACCCGTTGGAGTACGGACGCCGTTTCGCACGCGCCGGTGCGAGCGGCGTGAGCTTCCACCTGGAAGCCGCCATGGATCCCGGAGCGGTGATCCAGGCCCTGCGCGAGGAGAAGGTGCGCGTGGGGATGGTCATCAACCCCGGACACGCGCCGGAGGAATTGTTTCCCTACCTGGACCGGCTCGACCTGGTGCTGGTCATGAGCGTTTGGGCGGGATTCGGCGGCCAGTCCTTTCGCGAGGACGCCCCGAAACGGGTGGAGACCCTGGCCAACGAGATCGCCCGGCGCCAGCTGCCCACGCGGCTGGAGGTGGACGGAGGCATCGACCCGCGGACCTCGCGTCTCGTGCGGGACGCGGGCGCCGACACCCTGGTCTCCGGGACCGCGGTCTTCGGACGGCCCGCCCACGCCGCCGCAATCGCCGCCCTGCGCGCCTGATCCCTCCCGTGGCGGAATGGGCCAAGCGGATTCCATCGGGCTGGGAGATCCGCGTCAAGGCGGTTCCGGGCTCCTCGCGGTCCCGCATCGCGGGACTCCTTGGCGACCGTCTCAAGGTGCAGGTGGCCGCTCCCCCCGAGGACGGCAAGGCCAACCGCGCCGTGGCCCAGGTGCTGGCGGACTGGCTGGACCTCGCCCCCTCCGCGGTGGAGCTGGTTTCGGGCGCGACCCGACCCGCGAAGGTCTTCCGGATCCCGGCGAGACAGGAATTGCCGCCCTTGCCCTGAACCTATCGACCCTCCTCGAGCCGATGGATCAGGAAATCCGCGAACCCCAGGGCCCGCATCTTTTCCTGGGTGACGGCCACGGGGTAGTCCACCCGCAGCACCTCCACGGCGCCCGTTTCGGAGTCGCAGACGGCGAAGCTCGCCAGGGGGTTGCGGTCGCGGGGCTGCCCCACCGAACCGTCGTTGACCAGGAGGCGCTCGCCGGGCCGGGTCTCGTAGGTGTAGGTGTCGCAGATGCGGAAGGTCTGGTCGTTTTCCTTCACCACGATCACGGGGAAATGGGTGTGCCCGATGAAGCAGATGCGCTCGCGGAAGAAGTTGAAGGAATCGGCGGCGTCTTCGAGGTCGGTGATGTAGTACCAGTCCGCGGGGCTGTGCGGAGACGCGTGCACGAAGCACAGGTCGTTTTCGGCCTCCAGGTAGCGCAAGGCCTTCAGATAGTCCTGGCTCTCCGGGGTCAGGACCTCGCGCGTCCATTCTATGGCACGCCGCGCGTAGAAGTTGAAGCTTTCCGACGCCTCCCAACCCAGGGCCACCGAATCGTGGTTCCCCAGGATCGCGATGTGGGAGTGCTCCCGCACCAGCTCCACGCATTCGTTGGGATTGGGACCGTAGCCCACCACGTCGCCCAGGCAGACGCGACGTTCCACGCCCAGCTCGTCCATGCGCTTGAGCACCGCCTGCAGGGCCTCCAAGTTGCCGTGGATGTCGGAAAAGATGCCGTACTTCATTCGGTTAAGAACCATACATTCCTGGGGACTTCGCGGAAATGGCCCCGTCCGGGCTTTTCTGCGCCCCGGTGATTTCCCGGAATTCGTGGATATAGTACTGAATTGGTTCTATTTTGATGGAATGATCCGACTCACCAAGCAGTCCGACTACGGGATCGTCCTGATGACCCAGTTCGCGAGGGCGGGCAAAGGGGGATTTTTCTCGGTCACCGACCTTGCCCTGCGCTCGGGCCTTTCCGCGCCGATGGTCAACAAGACGGTGAAACTGCTCTTGAAGGCGGGACTGCTCGTGAGTTCGCGGGGCGTCAACGGCGGCTACCAGATGGCCCGGGACGCGGGGGCCATCACGCTCGAGGAGATCATCGAAGCGGTGGACGGCCCCATCGCCCTCACCGAGTGCCACGAGGCGGGAGGTGTGGCCGCGTGCGGGATCCTGGAAAGCTGTCCCACCCGCATCAACTGGGGCGTGATCAACCAGGCGGTCCGCGACGGCTTGGCCGGCATCACCCTGCTGCAGATGATCCACCCCTTCTTCTCCACGTCGGGCCTGCGCCATCCCCAGCGGGAATTGGCCTAGGCCTTTCTCCAACCCACCGGAGCCAACCATGTCGACTGCCACGAACGAAGTCCTCCAGAGCCATCTGGACGAGGGATACCAGCACGGGTTCGTGACGGACATCGCCACCGAGCAGTTGCCGCCGGGCCTTTCCGAAGACACCGTGCGGTTCATCTCGAACAAGAAGAACGAGCCCGAGTGGATGCTGGAATGGCGGCTCAAGGCCTTCCGCAAGTGGCTCACCATGACCGAGCCCCACTGGCCCAACGCCGAGTACGCTCCCATCGACTACCAGGACGCGAGCTACTGGGCCTCGCCCAGGACCGACGGACCCAGGAGCCTGGACGAGGTGGACCCGGAAATCCTGGAGACCTTCGAGAAGCTGGGCATCCCCTTGCAGGAACGCGCGGCGCTGGCGGGGATCGCGGTGGACGCCGTGTTCGACAGCGTGAGCGTCAAGACCACCTTCCGCGAGAAGCTCTCGGAGATCGGTGTCATTTTCTGTTCCATCTCCGAAGCGCTGCAGGAGCACCCGGAACTGGTGCGCAAGTACATGGGTTCGGTGGTGCCCGCCGGCGACAATTTCTTCGCGGCCCTCAACAGCGCGGTCTTCTCCGACGGATCCTTCGTGTACATCCCCAAGGGGGTGCAGTGCCCCATGGAACTGTCCACCTACTTCCGCATCAACGCGGCCAAGACGGGACAGTTCGAGCGCACCCTCATCATCGCCGACGAGGGCGCGAAGGTCAGCTACCTGGAAGGCTGCACGGCCCCCATGCGCGACGAGAACCAGCTCCACGCGGCGGTGGTGGAACTGGTCATCCACAAGGACGCTAGCATCAAGTACAGCACGGTGCAGAACTGGTACCCCGGCGACAAGGACGGAAAGGGCGGCATCTACAACTTCGTGACCAAGCGGGCGCTGTGCGAAGGCGAGAACTCCAAGGTCAGTTGGACCCAGGTGGAGACGGGTTCCGCCATCACCTGGAAGTATCCGTCCTGCGTCCTCAAGGGAAACGGGTCGGTGGGCGAGTTCTACTCGGTGGCCGTCACCAACAACTTCCAGCAGGCGGACACGGGCACCAAGATGGTCCACATCGGCAAGGGCACGAAGAGCACCATCGTGTCCAAGGGGATTTCCGCGGGACGGTCGTCGCAGACCTACCGCGGATTGGTGAAGGTGAACCGGGGAGCCGAGGGCGCGCGCAACTACAGCCAATGCGACAGCCTGTTGATCGGCGACCGGTGCGGGGCGCTCACGGTCCCCTGCATCGAGGTGCGCAACGACACCGGAAGCGTGGAGCACGAAGCCTCCACCAGCCGCATCGGCGAGGACCAGATCTTCTTCCTGCGCAGCCGAGGCCTGAGCGCGGAGGACGCCGTGAACCTGATCGTGAACGGCTTCTGCAAGGAAGTGTTCCGGGAACTGCCCATGGAGTTCGCCGTGGAGGCCCAGAAGCTGCTGTCGGTGAGCCTGGAAGGGTCCGTGGGGTAGAATCCCGGGAGCAGTCGGCCCCGATGGATTCCCTACAGCACCGACCCCGCGACCGCGGTCTCGATCCCTTCGAACGCGCCCTCGAAGAGGGGGCCGGTGAGGTAGCGCTCCCCGGCGTCGGGCAGGATCACGACGATGGTCTTCCCCGCATTCTCCGGCTCGGCGGCCAGACGGGCGGCGACCAGGGCCGCGGCACCGCAGGAAATGCCGGAGAGGATGCCCTCCTCCGCGGTGAGGCGCCGGGAGAACTCGATGGACTCCGCCGAGCTCACGCGCTCCACGCGGTCGATCACCGACACGTCCAGCGTCTTGGGGATGAAGCCCGCGCCGATGCCCTGGATCTTGTGGGGCCCCGGCTTGAGCTCCTGGCCCGCCAAAAATTGGGTGATGACCGGACTTTCCGAAGGCTCCACCGCCACGGACAGGATCTGTTTGCCCCTGACCTGCTTGAAGTAGCGGGAGACGCCGGTGATGGTCCCGCCGGTCCCGACGCCGGAAACGAGGATGTCCATTCCGCCGTCCAGGTCTTCCCAGATCTCCGGACCGGTGGTGCGCTCGTGGACTTCGGGATTCGCGGGATTCTCGAACTGCTGGGGGATGAAATAGCGCGCCTTGTCGGAATCCGCGATCTCCTGGGCCTTGGCCACGGCGCCCTTCATGCCCTTGGGGCCCTCGGTGAGGATGATGCGCGCGCCCAGGGCCTTGAGGACCTTGCGACGCTCGATGCTCATGGTCTCGGGCATCACGATGGTGATGGGGTAGCCCCGCGAGGCGGCCACGAACGCCAAGGCGATGCCGGTGTTCCCCGAGGTGGGCTCGACGATCTCCACACCGGGCTTGAGCAAGCCGCGCTTTTCCGCGTCCCAGATCATGTTGGCCCCGATCCGGCACTTCACGGAATAGGCGGGATTGCGGCCTTCGATCTTGGCGTAGACCTTCGCACCGTTGGGGGCGACCACATGGTTGAGGCGAACAAGCGGGGTGTGGCCGATGGAAAGGCTGTTGTCTCCGAACACGGGCATGATCGTCTCCTAAGCATACCAGGTCAGTAGGGATGCTGGAGAGAAACTAGGGGGTTGGTGGGAGGATGTCAAGAGCGCCTGGCAGCCCCTCTCCTCGGGAGGACCGCGCGCCAAGCGCGTGCCTCCCGATCCGCGGTGGAAACAAACCTAGATTGGACCCTGTGCACTCGGATACGCGCAGACTCCACATGGATGTTCCGGAACACATGCTGGACAAGGCCCTTCGCCTGGCCGTCCAGATCCACAGCGGGCACGTGGACCGTGGTGGCCGCCCCTACCTTCTCCACATCCTTCAGGTGGTGGCTGCCTGCAAGGAAGACCTGGACACGGCGACCCTGGCGGCCCTGCACGACGTGGTGGAGGATTCCTCCCTCACCCTGCGAGACCTGCGGGAGCAGGGATTCCCGGCCAACATCGTGGACGGCGTGGACGCCCTGACCCGCCGCGACGGCGAAGCCTACGAGGATGCCGTGGAGAGGGCGGCCGCCCACCCGCTCGCCCGCAAGGTCAAGCTCTCCGACCTGGAATCCAACCTGGACGTCCGACGCCTGGAGCACGTGACGGCATCGGACATCGGTCGCCTCGAGCGCTACACCAGGGCCTGGAGGCGCCTGGCGTTCGGTTCCTGACCGATCAGCCGAACAGGGCCTGCCTGGCTTCCAGCACCAGCGATTGGGCGTGCTCGACGGATTCCGCCATCGCGGTCAGATGCCCCATCTTCCGTCCCGTGCGCGCCCGAGCCTTTCCGTAGAGATGCAGCCGGACCTCCGGGAATTCCGTCAGGGCTTCCCAACGGGGTTCGCCCGCGTTCCAACCGTCGCCCAGGAGGTTGGCCATGGCGGCGGCGGGCACGGCTTGTTCGTAGGGCGCGACGGGCCAGCCCAGCACGCAGCGGACATGCTGCTCGAACTGGCTGTTGTCGGCGGCGTCCAGCGTGAGGTGTCCCGAGTTGTGCGGACGCGGTGCGATCTCGTTGACCAGCACGCGGCCATCGGGCAGCACGAAGAACTCCACCGCCAGGTGCCCCACGTACTCCAGCTCTTCCGCCAGCCGGGCGGTATGCCCTCGCATGGTCCGCGCCGCCGCTTCGCCCACGCGTGCGGGACAGATCGTGACATCCAGGATGTGCCGGAAGTGCGCGTTCTCGCAGACGGGATAGGTGGCGCAGGAACCGTGGACGTCGCGGGCGGCCAGGACCGAGCACTCCAGGGCGAAAGGGACGATCCCCTCCAGGACGCAGTCCACCCCCCCGAAGCTCGCGTAGGCCTCGCGGGCGGCAAGAAGCGTCTCCACCCGCGCCTGCCCCTTGCCATCGTAGCCGGAGCGGGCGGTCTTCAGGATCCCCGAGCCTCCCAGGGCCGCCAAGGCGGGTCCCAAGTCGCTCTCCCCCCGGATGGTTTTCCAGGACGCCGTCTCGATCCCGCAGGCTCCGACGAGGGTCTTCTCGGCGATGCGGTCCTGGCAGATGGCCAAAGCCTCGGGACCAGGCCGAATGGCCACCCCGCGCCGGGCGAAGGGCTCGAGCGAGGAGGCCGGGACGTTCTCGAACTCGAAGGTGACCACTTGGCAAAGCGAGGCCAACCGCTCCAAGGCCTCGGGGTCGTCGTAGGGGGCCGTGATCGACTCGTGCGCGACCTGCTGCGCGGGAGCGTCGGGTTCCGGGTCCAGGACGGCGACGCGGTAGCCGCGCTGCTGGGCGGCGATGGCCATGTACCGTCCCAGCTGGCCGCCACCCAGGATTCCAAGACGGGAGCCCGGGGGCAGGAAGGAACTCAAGCTCCCTCCAGAGGGGCCTCGTCCAGCACCGATTGGGTCTGCCGCTCCCGGAAATCGTCCAGAGCCTTCCGGACATCGGGCATTTCCGGCGCCAGCACGGATGCGGCGAACAGCGCGGCATTGGCGGCCCCGGCGGGACCGATGGCGAAGGTGGCCACGGGGACTCCTCGCGGCATCTGCACGATGGAATGGAGGGAATCCACCCCCGACAGGGCCTTGGACTGGACGGGAACTCCCAGGACGGGCACGGGACCGAAGGCCGCGAGCATTCCGGGAAGATGGGCCGCCCCCCCGGCACCCGCGATGATCAGCCGCAGACCGCGTTCCCGCGCGGACTTGGCGTATTCGGCCAGAAGATCGGGCGTGCGGTGCGCGGAAACCACCCTGGTTTCATAGGGGATTCCCATCAGGCGCAGGATCTCCGTCGCCTGGGACATCGTTTCCCAGTCGCTGCGCGAACCCATGACCACGCCCACCAATGGGGCGGATTTCTCCATCTGATCCCTCCCGCGGATCCAGGGAATCTTAGTCTCTGGAACTTCCAGGGGACTGGCACGTCGGCAAAACCGATGGTAGCATCGGGCGGATGACCTCGCAGTTCGATCTCGAGCAACTGGAAGTCGCTTACCTCAAGGTGGTGGATTCCCTGCGCTCGCTCTCCGATTTCCTGGTGCACCACACCGACGACACCGCGATCGTGGAAGCCTTCCGGGCCACCGGGAGCACGGCGATGGATCTGTTCCGCGCCGAGGAAGCCGCGATGGAGTCGTTCAACTGCCCACTCCTGGAAAGCAGCCGGGTCGGGCACAAGAAGTTCCTGCGCGACCTGGGCCAGGTCCTGCACGAGGCGCGGATCGATCGGACCGGAATCCACGCCGCGGGGATCCTCCGCCACGAGGTGATCCCCTGGTTCCACGAGCACCACGCGGTGGTGGACCGGCAGATGATGGTGTTTTTCCGGCGCGTCCAGGCCGTCTGACCGGGGCCTGTCGCCGGATCAGGCACCCATCTCCACGATCCGCAGGAATTCCGCCTCCGTCAGCGGCACCACCGAGAGCCGGCCAAGGCGCAAGAGCTCGATCTTGGAAAGGGCGGGATCGTTCTTGATCGCCACGAGTTCCACGGGGGTCTTGAGCTTCCGCACCGGGGCCACGTCCACGCAGGACCAGTCGCCCTTTTCCGCGGTCGGGTCGGGGTAGGCGGTGCCGACCACCTTGCAAATCCCCACCACGGCCTTTTCGCTCACCGAGTGGTAGAACAGGCACAGGTCGCCCTTGACCATGGAGCGCAGGTTGTTCCGGGCCGTGTAGTTGCGCACCCCGTCCCATCGACCCTTCTTGTCCCGCGCGAGATCGGCCCACGAATAGGCGTCGGGTTCTGATTTCAGGAGCCAGTGGCGCATGATCACCTCCTGGCTTCGCAATTTAGGCCTTCGAGGAGTCGTCGACCCTCGCCAACACGGAGAAGAATCCGTCCCACCCTCCCTGCCCGGGCAGGCGGAGGCTCCGGGAGAGGATCTCGGCGCGTCCTTCCAGCGCCTGTGCCACCTCGTCGCATTCCTCGGGTTCGGTGGAGCAGACCGAATACAGCACGACGCCCCCCGGCTTCGCGATGTCCAGGGCCGAATCCAGCAGCCTGCGCTGCAACTCGCCGTGGCGTGCGGGGTCCACGGGCTGGGCTCGCCACCGCGCCTCCGGTCGCCGCGAAAGGACGCCCAGGTTGGAGCAGGGCGCGTCCAAAAGGACGATGTCGACCGAACGGGGGCGCAAAGGTGGGTGCAGACCGTCGGCGATGCCCACCAGCGCGGGGATGGACCGCAGCCAAAATCCGTTCCGGGTCCGCCGCTGGCGGAAGCCGGAGTTGTCCAGGGCCACCGTGCGCACCCCGCCCAGCATCCCGGCGTCGCGAAGGCAGCAGATCTTCCCGCCCGGTGCGGAGCAAAGGTCCACCAGGATCGCGCCGGGTCGAAGGTGGGGAGCCAGTTCGAGCGCCACCGCGCCGGAGGCGGGATCCTGGAGGGCCAGATCGCCGCGTCGGAAGGCGGCGCAGGCGAGGACTTGGTCGCGTGGCAGGTCGGGACGGACGAACAGACCCGAGTGTGCGGATTCGAGGACCTGTTCCGGTGTCCAGGGAAGGTCCGCGGTCCCCGGACGCACCCGGACCCACAGGGCGGGATCCGCGTTCCCCGCCTTCAACATGGACACGGTCGCTTCCGGGCCGTGCCGGGAAAGCCAGCGCTCCACCAGCCACTCGGGGTGGGAATGGCGGATGGACAAGGAGGCCGCGTCCTCGCCCTGCGGACGTTGGACGGGGTTGTGCGCGGCTCGGCGCAACACGGCATTGGCGAAACCAGCGGCCTTGGTCCCTCCGGCTTCCCTGGCCAGTTCCACTCCCAGGTCGACCGCGGAGTGGATGGGAATCCGTTTCAGGAGGTGGGCCTGGGCCACCGACAGGCGCAGGATCCAAAGCAGGTCCGGGGTCGTTCGCGTGCGCAGGAAGGGTGCGAGATGGTGGTCCAGCAGCGCCTTCCAGCGCACGGTGGTGGAAGCGATCTGGAGGGCCAGGGCGTGGTCGCGCGGATCCAGCTCCCGATCAAAGGAAAGGGTCTCGGCCACCGGGCGGTCTTCGTGTTCGAATTCCAGCAGGGACAGGAGAGCGGCTCTGCGGGCGGCGTAGCCGGGGATCAAGAGAGCGCCACCGGACCGGTGGCGCGCAGTCCGTTGAACCAGTCGGCGCCGCTCTGGCGACGCCGACCCTCGGGTTGCATCTCCAACAGTTCCAGGGTGCCCGTGCCGCAGCCGACCACCACCCGGCCATCGGGAAGGCGCGCGGCGCTGCCCGCCGCGACCGCGGCCGCGGATTCCGGGAGGACGCGCGTGCGCCAGATCTTGACAAGGATCCCGCCCGGTCGGCACCAGGCTCCCGGAGAGGGATGGAAGGCGCGGATCTTGTCGTGCAGCCGCACCGCGGGAAGCGACCAGTCGAGGGCTCCCTCCTCGGGGAACAGCTTGGGCGCACGGGTGGCGAGCCGCGGATCCTGGGGAATTCCGCGATCCTCGGGATGCGCCTCCAGATGATCCAAAGCCCGCGACAGCAAAGGTCCCCCCAGGGCTCCGAGCCGTTCGAGGACCTCTCCGGCGGTCTCGTCGGGCCCGACCACGATCCTTTCCTGGGCCACGATGCCCCCCGTGTCCACACCAGCGTCCAGGCGGAATACCGTGGCCCCCGTTTCCGGCTCCCCGGCCTCCAAGCAGCGTTGGACGGGGGCGGCTCCCCGCCAGCGCGGCAGGAGCGAACCGTGGAGGTTCACGGCACCCAGCCTCGCGGCAAGCAGTACGGGCGTGGGAAGGATCACGAAGGCCACCACCACCAGGAGGTCGGCCTCCAGTGCCGCCAAGTCCCGTGCGAACGCGGGGTCCTTGGCGTCGGCGACTTCGAGCACGGGAAGTCCCAGCGCTCGGGCGGTTTCCTTGACCGCGGTGGGCACGCTCCTCAAGCCGCGCCCCGCGACGCGGTCGGGGTGGGTGGCCACGGACAGGATCCGGTGACGACCGTCTTGGGCCAGCGCCTGGAGGCAGGTGGCGGCGATGGGGGGGGTCCCCAGGAAGACGATCTTCACCCGCGGGCCGGAAACCGGATGACGGTTCCGGATTCCCCGCCCAGGATCCGTTCGAGCGAGCCCGCACCCGGCCACCCCGAGATGATGACCCTCTCCGCTCCTCCGGCCACCGTGGCCGCGCAGCCGCGCAGCTTGGGGATCATGCCGTCGGTGGCCACCCCCGAGGAGATCAGCGCTTCGATCGCGGCCGGGTCCAGCTCCGCGATCCGCTCCCCGTCGCGCAGGACCCCGGGAACGTCCGAGATGTAGACCAGGCTGGACGCGTCCAGGGTCTGCGCCAGGAACGAGGCCGCGTCGTCGGCGTTCACGTTCCAGGATTCGCCGTCGGGCCCCAGGCTCACGGGCGAGACCACCGGGAGGAATCCGGCCCCCCACAGGGCGAACAGCAAGGAAGGATCGCAGGAGGTCACGCGGCCCACCCGGCCCAGGCCGCCGTCGTCCCGCAGAGGCGTGGCCCGGAACAAGGCTCCGTCCACCCCCGAGACCCCCGCGCTCGGGACCCCCGCCGCATGCAGGAGGCGCACCAGCAGCTTGTTGACACGGCCCGAAAGGGTCATTTCCACCATGTCCATTGCGGATTCGTCCGTCACGCGCAGGCCTCCCAGGAACCGGGGCTCCTGGCCCAGCCACTGGAGGTTGCGGTTGATGTCCTTCCCTCCGCCGTGGACCAGGACCACCCTGTCGCCTCCGGCGGCGAACCGGGCGAGGTCCGCGGCCAGCTCGTCAAGACATTTTTTGTCTTCAGCCACGGAGCCACCGATCTTCACCACCGTCGGGGCTGGCCTCAAGGTGCGAGCCCCAGCGTTTCCGGAAATCCCGAGAGGGCGTTCCAGTTCTGGACGGCCTGGCCCGAAGCGCCCTTCACGAGGTTGTCCAGCACCGACACCACCACCGCGACATCCTGCTCCGGCAGTTCCACCACGGCCAGATGGGCGCGGTTGGAACGCGAGACGTGTCCGGTGGCGGGCAGACCTTCCGCCTGGGAAAGGACCTTCACGAAGGGTTCGTCCCGGTAGGCACTCTCCAGCGCGTTCCGGAGTTCGGCACCGGTGCTCCCCGGAGCCAGCGGCACGTACAGGGTGGTGAGTATGCCGCGTTCCATGGGAACCAGGTGGGGCGTGAACACCAGCGGGACCCCACCGGGTCGAACGTGCGACAATTCCTGGAGCATTTCGCCCATGTGCTGGTGCGAACGCCCCGCCTTGTAGGCGGAAAACGACTCGTCCACCTCGCAGTACGAGTTGGCGAGGACGGTCTTCCGGCCCATTCCGCTGACGCCCGACTTGGAATCGGCGATCACGGGCCCCGCGCCCACCAGCCCCGAGCGCAGCAGTGGAACCAGGGCCAGTAGCACCGAAGTCGGATAGCACCCCGGGTTTGCCACCAACCGCACCCCCGCCAACCGTTCCCGGTGCAGTTCTGGAATGCAGTAGACGGCCTTTCCCAGCCCTTCGGGTCGGGGATGGGGCCTCCCGTACCAGCGGGGGTAGTCGTCCGGGTCGTGCAAACGGAAATCGGCGGAAAGGTCCACGACCGCGGTGCCCTTTTCCAGGAAGGCCAGGCAGGCCTCGGCGGAAGCGCCGTGGGGCAGGCAGGAGAAGACGGCGTCCACGGCGACCTTCGCGCAGTCCGAGGCGGTGCGAAGGGCAAGACCCGCCACCTTGGAGCAACCGCGCAACCGGGGGAAGATCGAGTCGAGCGTCTCCCCGGCGCTGGCCTCGCTGGAAACGAAGACGATCTCGGCCTGGGGGTGGCGCTCCAGGATCAGCGCGAGTTCGACGCCGGTGTATCCGGTAGCCCCCAGAATCCCGATGCGCGCCATGCTTTTCCTCCCCAAACCAGGTGTCCGCGACCGGAATCGGTGGCGAGGGGCAAAAATACGCATGAAGCCGTGTCGCCGCCGTCAGGCAAGATGCCATTCCTCGACGGGGCTTCCTTCGGAAGTCCCGTCGAGGGTTCCGATCAGGGGCGGAAAACGATGGTCTTCCCCTCGTACAGGACTTCCGAACCCTTGCTGACCCGGACCAGGAGGCAGCCGTGCGCGGCCCATGGTCCCAAGTCCAGGTTCATCTTGCCCTGGACCGGTAGGGACAGGAGGCGCGCGCCATCGATGTCGTTGATGGAAACCGACCATCCCGGGTCCGACCCCGCGTCGATTTCCAACAGGTGCCCCCGGACCAAGACGCTGGCGCTGGCGGAACGCGGTCCCGAGGGGCGGATTCCAGTGGTGGAATCGGCCATCACGGTCAATTCGAAGATTTGGCTGCTGCGGCAGCCGGTCGGATCCGTGTAATCCGCTTCGTATTTGCCCGCTTGGGCCGGTTGGAGGTTCGTGAGATCGATCTCCCGGGAGGTGGAGGTGAACCCGGCCGGTCCCTTCCACAGCCAGCTTCCTCCGGTCCATGGCCAGGGGCCGAAATTGACTGCGCCACCCTGGTTCACGACGGCGAAATAGGAGGCCTGCCATGCTTGGCCGGGGTACTGCACGTTCGGGACGATCTGGGTGCCGACGCATTCGCCGTACGCCACCCGGGCGAAATCGGGGTTGTACGCCATGGTCGAGATGTCGTCGCGGTAGACCCCTCCGGCCTGGGTGAGCTTGGTGGGGTTGACCAGGAACATCTGCTGGGTGCTGTCCAGCCATTCGTAGATGGAATAGCGCTCGACGAAACTCGTCGTGTCCAGCATGCGGATCATCTCGCCGATGGTCTGCGCCTCCTGCGCGTACGTGGGGATACAGCAGGTCCAGTTGGCGCCGTTGTTCCACTCCGTGATCCAGATGGGCCGGTGGACTTGGTTGTAGAGACCCTGGAGCCAGTCGTGGAACTGCTGGGCGGTCTGGCCGCCCTTGTACCAGTGCACCGGCACGAAATCCACTCGGTAGTGGAGAGAATCGGCCTTGTGCATGAAGTCCTCGATCCAAAGCGTTCCGGCGTAGGCGTCCGATGGTGCCGGGGAGCCCAGGCGCAGCCCCGAATTCAGCATCAGGGGCCAGGCGGAGAGCGCGACCGCCACCGAGACGTTGGCCTGGGAGGCGTTGTCGGGTTCGTTGAGTCCCAGGGCATGGGTGACCTTGAGCTTGCCGTTGATGTTGGAGTAGGCGTTCCAGTTCATGTCGTGGCGCATGGGCACGTACTCGAGGTTCGGCGTCGAAGCCGCCGCGTTGTCCCAGTCGTACCACCAGGACGCCTTCAGTGCGTTCGCGGCGGGGACGCCGTTGGTCCAACCCTTCCTGGCCGTCCATCTCCACGGAAAGACTCGCACGAAGGAAACCGCACCCGACAGGCCCTTGGGCAGCGTGTCGATGGCGAGATCCCCGCGGTCGGCGACGTAGACGCGGCTCAGCCCGGTACCATCCTGGTTCTGCGCGAAGGTCGCCATGTAGCCGCGCTTGAGTCGGAAGGACCGGGTGGCTTTGTCCATGGTCCCGAGATTGGCCGAACGGTAGTAGGTGTAGATGCCCAGCTTCATGGAGGTGCCCGCGAGGTTGGGTTGGGGGAAGATCTCGAGGGGCTGGTAGGTGGAGGGTTGTCCGATCACCACCGATCCCTGGAGGTACTGGTCGACGCGGATGTTCTGGTCCACCACGGCGGCGGCCCCGTTGACGTGGATCTGGGCGAGGTAGAGGGAATCGAACACGGATGGCTTGATCGCGGGAAAGAACAGCCAGACGTCCTGCGAGACGAAGTTCAACGTGCTCCCCTTCAGGGGGGCGACGGAATCGGTCACGGTTATTTCGGTGGTGCCCGCGAGATCGATGGTCCGGTTGTGGATGTTCGCCAGGCGCCCGAAATAGTTCGTGAGGACCTCGCCGGGAACGACCTGGGCCGCACCGAGGAGAAGCGCTCCGCCTAGGAGGACGCGGATCGGGGATGTGGATGGTCGCCGTTCGAATTCCATGAATTTCCGCTTTGCCAGGATTGGTTGTCGTACGGAAGGTCTGGGTCGTCTTCCACCCTCCGGATCCTGCCCACGAATCTAGCGAGCTCGTACGGGTTGTACACCGGATTCCGGAATCCGGGCGCGTTTTGCGTTGAACCGCGTTCGGAGGGATGCCCACCCCCCGTCGGTTCGGAGCTACGCCCCGATCTGCACCAGGAATTCCACCACGAGTTTCTGGTGGCGCGGCTCTTCCAGGCTCAGTTCCGAAAGCTCCACCCCGTTCTCGGAGAGCCAGAATTCCAGGTCGGCGCCCATCTCGGCGGCCGAGGCCTCTCCCCGCTGGAGGTCGTCGAAGGTGCCCAGCCACAGGATCTGTCCCTTGGCCTTGGCGATCTCGTTGAAGGATCTACGCCAGCTCTCCAGGTCCTTGATCTTGAATTTCCGCGCCGAACGCAGCTTGGCCACGTGCGAGGCCAACGCATCGCGCGCGGCGGCCTCCTCGGGCGGGTACCACAGGGGCAGCAACCGGTCTTCGAAGAACTGGAGCGCCTCCTCCGGTCCGATGAACCAAGCCGTGGTCTTGGGCTGCTCCGAAGAGGGCCGCTGGGGGTCGTCGTAGAGGGCCAGGACCCAGGAATCGAAGGAGAGGGGCTGTTTCTTCGCCGCCTCGAACGCGTTGTGGGCCGGAACACGCTGCCATGCGTACGCCATAGTCCCCACAAGGTAGATCCCCCGCTCCCGCAAAGGAAGTGGTCGGGGTCCTTTCCGATTTTGCAACTTGGCCCTTCCATGTCCAACCTGGAGGAAATCGGACGGCGCCTGGAGGCCCGCGGGAGGCTGTCGGGATCGGACGCCCTTTGGCTCTACGCCAACGCCCCTTCCGCCTGGCTGCGGGAACGGGCCGACGGAATCCGTCGCGACCGCCACGGCGAATCCGCCTTCTACAACCGGAACATCCACTTCGAACCCACCAACAAGTGCGTCTACGCCTGCCGGTTCTGCGCCTTCGCCCGCCGGGCCGACCAGGGACCCGAAGAGGGCGCCTGGGACCACGACATGGAGGAGTTCGACCGGATCCTCGCCGCCCGGCCCGCGGGATCCATCACCGAAATCCACATCACGGGCGGCGTGCATCCCGACCGGGGCGTGGACTACGGAGAGAATCTTTGCCGGCAGGTGTTGCGCCGCCACCCCGCCGCCCACGTGAAGGCCTTCACCGCCGTGGAGATCTCGTTTTTCGCGCGCAAGTCCGGCCTTTCCCTGGAGGAATCGCTGCGGAGGTTGCAGGCCGCGGGGCTCGGGAGCCTGCCCGGGGGAGGCGCGGAGATCTTCGACCCCGAAGTGCGCCGCAGGATCGCGGGGGGCAAGGCACCCGCACACCAGTGGCTGGAGGTCCACGAGACCGCCCATCGCCTGGGCTTGCGCTCCAACGCCACCATGCTCTACGGCCACGTGGAGGAATACCGCCACCGGGTGGACCACATGGAACGGCTCCGCGATCTGCAGGACCGCACCGGGGGATTCATGTCGTTCATTCCGCTGCGGTATCGCAACGAGAACAACGCCCTCTCCCACCTTCGCGAAGTCACGCCCGAGGAGGATCTGCGCAACTACGCGGTGGCCAGGCTCTTCCTGGACAACATCCCGCACCTCAAGGCCTATTGGGTGATGCTGGGCGTGCCCTTGGCTTCCCGGGCCCTGGATTGGGGCGTCGACGACCTGGACGGCACCGTGGACGACTCCACCAAGATCTACTCCATGGCCGGGGCCGAGGAAAAACGCCCTGCCCTGACCAGCGCCGAGCTGCAGGAAATCATCCGCGGTCGCGGACGGATTCCGGTGGAACGCGACAGCCTGTACCGGGAAGTCTCTCCCCTCGCCTGATCCCGGAGCCTGATCGGGTCAGTCGCCCGCCCGCTGGGCCGCCTCGGAAACCGCGGCCTTGCCCGCGAGCTCCAGGGCCGCCGCCGGAACATCCCTCGCGGAATTGCGCAGGATCTCCTCCCGGCACGCCTGGAAGGCGACCGCCCAACCGGGACGAGCGGTGGCGCTGTCCGTGATGGGGGCGGGAGGCCCCGAAGGAGGGCAATCCTCCATCTTCTTCCAGACCACGCGACCGGTGGCCTTGCTGAGCAGGCGAAGCGAGATGCGCACGGGTCCATCGCGCAAGGAGTCCGCGGGAACCGGGGGCCGGGAAGCGGCGTCCAGAGTCGCCCGTTCCGAATCCACATCCCACCTCTCCACCGTCCCGGCCAGCAGAAGGCGCAGAGGCGTGTAGCCGTGCTCCTCTTGCCCATGCGGGCGCTCCGGGGCATCTCCCCCGAACCCACCGCCTTCCTCCCCGCCGCCGCCATACCCACCGTGATGGTGGCCGCCACCGCCACCCCCACCGCCCTCGCGATCCATCCCGTGCCTGTGGCGGGATTCCGGCTGCGAGTCCTTGGCGAGCACGACGATGTCCGTCCGGAGCGAAAGCACGCCGTAGAGGTTTCGCCAGAGCGAATCCGCGGGGGCGCCGCGATCGGTGGCGTCGTCCCAGACCGTCTTGGCGATGAGGGGAGGCGGAGCGTCGTCCTGCGGCCGGGAGGCCGCGCAGGCGCCCAGGAAGGAGAAGGCCAAGGCGGCCCCTGAAAAGACGGTGGCGGAACGGAACAAGCGGCACCTCCATGCGACCGGCGAGGTCGACGTCCCCTGGACGACCGAAGACATCCTCGGATTCCGGTTCACGTTGCGGAAATTCTCCCCAGGCGACCGGCTTGGTAGTCGGTGAACGCCTCTTCGATTTCCGCCCGGGTGTTCATCACGAAGGGCCCGTAGCGAGCCATCGGCTCCCGCAGCGGCACCGCACCCAGCAGCAGGAACCGGGCCGTGTCCGCGTCGGTTGAGGGCTTGCGGATCTCCAGGACCTCCCCGGTCGAAAGAAGCGCCATTTCCCCGTCGCGCACCGATCGTCCGGTGGCGCCCATGTGGACGGATCCGGAAAAGACGTAGGCGAAGGCGGTGAAGTCCGGCGGGATCTCCAGATCCACGCTCCCGCCGGGCAGGATGGTCCAGTCGTGGAAGAGGATGGGGATGCGCGTGTCGATGGCGGCTTGGACGCCCAGGGCGTTCCCGGCGATCACCGCGGCGCGCGCGAGTCCGTCCCCGGTGGACGCCTTGGGAATGCGGCTTGCGGACAATTCCTGGTAGCGGGGACGCATCCTCTTGTCGCGGGCCGCCAGGTTCACCCAAAGCTGGAACCCGTGGACCCTGCCCCCGTCGCGAAGGATCTCGCGCGAGGGCAGTTCGGAGTGGACCACGCCCTCCCCGGCGGTCATCCACTGGACGTCCCCGGGTTCGATGCGACCCCGGTGCCCCGCGGAATCGGCGTGTTCGAAGACCCCTTCCAGCATGTAGGTCACCGTCTCGAAGCCCCGGTGGGGGTGGTCGGGAGCGCCCACCGCCTCTCCAGGACCGTAGTCGGAAGGACCCATCTCGTCCAGAAGCAGGAAGGGATCCACCTGGTCGATTCCGGGGGCGGGAAAGGGACGGCGCACGGAAAACCCGCCGCCTTCGGTCTGACGTCGCGCGGGAACCGTCCGTTCCACCGCGATGCGCACCGGTGTTGTCATTTTCCGTCCACCTCGGCCCGGCCATGGCGCGGTGCGGCGGGCGCGGGACCGTTCCACCCGGAAGCGACGAATCCGACCGCGAGGGCGCAAAGGATGGCGGCGAATCCGGCCATGCGCATCTCGGTGCCCATGTGCACCATCCGCCGCATCCCGCCAGGTCCCGAGAGGGAGGAATCGCCCAGCCAGGCCATCACGAACCCCATCGGGATCAGGAACCCGAGAGCCACCGCCACCCACTGCGGAGCGAGGAGGATCCGGGACCCTTCGGGCATCTTCCGCAACCGGTGGCGGATCCAGAGCACCAGGATGAGGATTCCGGCCAGCGAGTTCAGGTACCAGATGCCCAGGCCCAGTTCCAACCGGACCGAACCGTGCCTGAAGAGGACCAGATCGGAAAAGATGGGGTCGGAAAGGAGGCGGGAACCGCTGTGGGTGAACTGGTCCCAGGCGAGGTGGGTGGCCACACCGATCACCGCACCCAGGTATCCGATGCCCCAACGGAAGGGTTCCCGGCGATCCAGGGATTCCAGTCCCGGCATGCGGGACATCCTGGGCAGGATCCAACGGTAGGCGACCCATGCCAAAAGCAATGCCGCCGGAGGATCCAGAAGGATGCCGTAGCGTCCATGGCTGAGGTTGCGCGTCGCGATCCCAGGGAGCAGGAACCAGAGGTCGGGAGCCATGGACCCCATGACCAGGGAGGCTTTCCACGAACCCGCTCGGGAGCGATTCAGGAACGGCAGGACGGCGGCTGGATGGGCGAGAGTGAAAGGCACGGCCTCAATCTACTGGAGTGGAAAGCGATTTGTCGAGCGGGAGCGCACCAGGGATGTTTCCTGGACCAGGACGGGGAGGAATCGACGGACATCCTCCCGCCGGGTGGTCGGTCCCATGGAGATGCGCAACGTGGCATGCGCCTCGTGGGCCGGAATTCCCATGGCCACCAGGACGTGCGAGGGCTCGGCGATGCCGGTGGTGCACGCCGATCCTGAGGCCACGGCGAATCCGCGAGCGTCCAACCGGTCCAGCAGGGTGGCGCTGTCGGCCCCGGGCAGGACGACGCAGGAGGTGTTGGGAAGTCTGGCGGCATCCGCCGCGACGATCCGCGCACCCGGTATGTCCGACAGGATCCCCCGTTCCAGTTCATCGCGCGATCGGAGCACATCCGCCCAGTCCAGCTTTTCCGCGAGGGTCGCGGCAGCGGCCAGCCCGGCCGCACCCGGACCGTTCACGGTCCCTCCCCGTCGGGAGCGCTCCTGGTTCCCCCCCTGCATCCAACGGGACCAAGGCGTCCCCTGCCGCACGAACAGGGCTCCGATCCCCTTGGGCGCCCCGAACTTGTGGGCGGAAAGGGAGACCATGGCGGCGGGAAGCGACGACAGATCCACCGGAATCCGCCCAAAGCACTGGACCGCGTCCAGGTGCAGCGGCACGCGCCGGCGCCGCAGCTCCGATGCCACGGCTCCCGCGTCGGAGATCGCCCCCGTCTCGTTGTTGGCCCAGATCAAGCTTGCCAGGGCCGTGGTCGCGGGATCGCATGCCTCCAGCACCTCGCCCGGATCCCAGGTGCCGTCCGTCGCCAGACCCACCCGGACGACCTCCCATCCCTCCTCTTCCAGGGTCTTGGCGACCCCCAGGGTGCAGGAGTGTTCCCCGGCGCTGGTCACCAGGCGCCTGCGCGATCCCCGGGCGCGGGCGCAGCCGAGCACCGCCGCGTGGATGCTCTCCGTCCCCCCCGAAGTCAGGATCCATTCGATGGCCCGGGTGCGGGTCCAGTCGGCCAGGATCTGTCGGGCCCCTTCGGCCACCGCCGACGCCCGACGTCCCTCCTCGTGGAGGGAGGACGCGTTTCCCCATTCCTCCCGCATCGCCCGGGCCACGGCCTCCACGGCTTCCGGAAAGGGGGGAGCCGTGGCGTTCCAGTCCAGATAGACCCTGTCCACGACGGCGAGGATACAAAAGGCTCGGCACCCGTCTAGGGAGAGCCGCGGAGTTCCTGGGGGGAAAACGCGTACCGCTTGCGGCAGAAGTCGCAGACCACTTCCATCTCCTCCCCCTTGTCCCGCGCCTCCTGGATGGCTTCCGGACCCAGGGCCACCAGCGCCCCCAAGGCTCGGTGCCTGTCGCAGGGGCAGAAGGCCTCGACCTCCAGGCTCCCCAACGCGTCCCAGGGGCCCAACGGCAACCCCACCCACGGCGAAGCGGCGTTCCAGGAGCCATTCCTGTCCGCCCAGCCCTGGAACAGGCTTTCCAGCAGGTCGCGAGGCGTTGCCGGGAATCCCCGCAACCAGGCGCCGCGGACCCGCGCCGGCAATCCTTCGGCGTCCAGATCCACCAAGGTCTCCACCCTGCACGTTTGCTGTTCGGACTGGCGCATGTAGGCTTCCAGGGCCGCGTCCACCGCTGGAACCAACACCTGCACCACGCTCTCGTACGAGACCCCTTCGGGGTCCATCCGGCGGGCATGGACCCGCGTGGAAACGGAGGGATGGGAACGGCCTGTGGTCATGGCGCGCAACAGGCCTGCGGGCGTGGCGTCCACATGGTAGGAGTCCTCGTCCAGATCCACCTGCAGGGACAGGGTCTGGCGGACCTTGAGTTCGGAGGCGAGCACGGCCGCACCCGCCAGGACCTCGGAGAAGCGCTGGGCACGGATGCCGTCCAGATCGTGGAGGAGGCAGAGGGCTCGGGCGGTGCGGGTGGCGTCCACGGCGGCGATGCGAAGCTCGGCGGATCGGTCGATCCACGTCGTCAGGAGATCCATCCCACAAATGTACCCGTCGTTCGGGAGGCTAGAATTGGGACATGATCCGCAGCAGGGACCTCCAGGCACTATCCCGCGTCTACGTGACCGGTCTCGCCGGGCTCCGCGCCAGGGGGCACTACCAACGCCGACGCCGCGAGCACCTGGCCCAGGCGGAATTCCCCTGGATCTTCCACGGCCTGGAGCGGGAGCCCGGTGCGGAGCTCCATTGGCTGATGAACGGGATCCGGCTGTTCCAGGAACCGTCCCTGCAATACCTGGTGGGCATCAACCAGCCGGGAGCCAGCCTGGTGCTGGATCCCTCGGCTCCCGCGGGCCGGCGCGAGATCCTGTTCCTGCCCTGGAAGGATCCGGCCCGGGAATTCTGGGACGGAATCCGTCTTGGGTTGCTCCGCGGTCGGGGCGGCGAGGCCCGCCGGAATCTGTCCTTCCTGAGGGAACTCGTGGGAATCGAACGGATCCTCCCCTCCGAGGACCTTCCCTCGTTCCTTTCCGTGCTGGGCGACCGGCACCCCGTCCTGGGAGTGTTCCACCACCGCTACGGCGGCGGCAACTCCATGCCGGACGATCCTTCCAACGCCTTCGCACGGCGGGTCGCGGCCCTGGTCCGCCCCTCGGGGTGCCGCGTGGTGTCCATCGCCCCGGAGCATTTCCGCCTGCGCCTTCCGCTGGATTCCTGGCAGCTCTCCGAATGCGAACGGGCCCAGGCTTGGACCCTGGAGGCCTTCGAGGCCTTGCTCCCGCGATTGCCCGGTCTTGGAACCGAGCACGCCATCGCCGGGGTCCTGGAAGGGGAGATGCTCCGAAGGAGCCCTTGGGGACTCGCGTTTCCCACCATCTGCGCCGCCGGAGCCAACGCCGGGGTCCTGCACTACATGAAGAACGACGAGCCGGTGCCAGCCGGGTCCATGGTGCTCCTCGATTTCGGCTGCCGCTCGGCGACCATGCACGCCGACATCTCCCGCACCCTGCCCGCGGGCGGCATCTTCGATCCCCTCCAACGCCTGCTGTACGGGATCGTGCTGGACGTCCAGGCCCACGCCCAGGGCATGGTGCGGCCCGGAGCCACCATCCGCGACCTGAACCGCGCCGCATGGGAACGCATGGAGCAGCTGTTGGAGGAACGGTTCCTGTCCCGGGGGGGCACCATGCACCGCCCCTACGCGGAAGGGAACCTGGCCACCCTGCCGAACAAGTCCAAGGGGCATCCCAAGCAGCCTCACGGACTCTCCCACCTGATGGGGGAACAGGAGCACGACGGCGATCCGTTCCGCCTCTACCAGGACGAGCCGCTGCGGCCGGGGCTGATGCTTTCCAACGAACCCGGCCTCTACGGCGGGTTTCGGATGCGTTTGGAGGGTAGACTATGGAAAGCGTCCCTCGGGATCCGCATCGAGGACGACCTGGTGGTGACCCCGAAGGGTTGCCGGAATTTGTCAGAATCGATTCCCAAGGATCCCGACGAGATTCAACGACGCATCGGAGGCAAACCATGAAATCCACCTTCGCCTTTCTCTTGGCCACCGCCTTCCTGGTAGGGTGCGACCACGGTGGCACCGCACCGACCGGCACAGGCACCCTGGGAGCCGGTGGAAGCGGAAACAACGGGGGAACGGGTGGGGGCGGTGGTGGAGGTGGTGGTGGAAGCGGGGGTGGCAACAACTCCCTCCTCGACTCGACGGAGCTGAACGGCCCCATCCCGGCCAACGCTCTCGTGGGCGGACAGAAACGGGCGCTCGTCTTCTACTACCCTCCGGACCGGGAACTCCACATCCAGGGAACCTCCGACGGCGACGTCAACGGCCTTGCCACGGGTCCGGAGACCATCTGGGACGTCTGGCTCCACGCCGACGACACGCTTTACCCGAGGTTCACGACCCAGCATGAAGCGGGGCTTTTCGACTCCATCTACTTGGACACCACCACCTACAAGGATGTGCACATCCGCATGTACACGGACGTGGGTGCCATGGATGTCCTGGTCCAATCGAATCGCGGCGCGACCATCAACGTGATCGTCCAAGCCTTTTCGGGGGTGAACAACCAGCTCTCCAACTGGTCGCCTCCCCGGCTTCCCGACTCCACCACGGCCAAGCTGGTGTTCCCCGGAGGCAGCACCACCCCGATCGGTCTGACCAATTTCCAGGTCACCCTGCCGGTCTACTGACGAGCGCCTGGACGGCGAGGTACCTTTCCCCGCTTACCTCCTGGGAAAGGGAAAATGCGTCCATGGGCAAGGTTCCGGTCCTGGTCATCGCCGGCTACGGCATCAACTCCGAAATCGAACTGGTGGACGGATTCCGGCTTGCCGGGGCCGATCCGGTCCGGGTCCACCTCTCGGACCTGGTGGATGGGCGCGCGAAGTTCTCCGATTTCCGCATCCTCGCCTTTCCCGGCGGATTCTCCTTCGGGGACCACATCGCATCGGGCCGCGTGCTGGCCGTCAAGATCCAGGCGCGGCTGGGGGAGCAACTGCGGGAGGCGGTGGCCGGTGGCGCCCTGGTGATCGGGATCTGCAACGGCTTCCAGGTGGTGACCAAGCTCGGGCTTCTTCCCCTCTTGGGCGGACCGCCCGGCCCAGGGGAAGAATTCCGGCAGGAAGCGACGCTCACCTTCAACGACTCCGGAGTCTACGAGGATCGCTGGTGCCCGCTGGTGGCCGACCCCGAATCGCCTTGCGTCTGGACCCGCGGACTGGATCGGTTCGAGTTGCCCGTGCGCCACGGCGAAGGGAAGTGGATCCACAAGGACGAGTCCGTCCGGCGCTCCATCCTGGACGGCCATCTCGCCTGCCTGCGCTACGGCGGATCCTCCTTTCCGGACAACCCCAACGGCTCCCAGGACGACATCGCCGGCGTGTGCGACCCCAGCGGACGGATCTTCGGGCTCATGCCGCACCCGGAAGTCTTCCTGACCGGCTCGCAGCATCCGCGTTGGACCCGCGGGGAAATCGCTCCGGATGCCGAGGGCACGGGTCTGTGGATCCTGCGCAACGGAGTGCGCGCAGCGAGCTGAATCCACAAGGCAGGTGGGCCGTGTGGTAGATTTTCGCGATGCACGAGACCGCTGAACTCCGCGCCCGGCTCCAGGAACTGGTGGACCAGGCCGCCGCCGCAGGCATACGGGAACTCCCCTCCCTCCGGGACTTGGCCACCCAGTTCGAGGTGGCCCCCAATACCGTCAAGAAGGTCCTCCTGGAACTGGACGGGGAGGCGCGCGTGTTCGCCGTGCATGGACGGGGTTTCTTCCTGCGCCTTCCGGGCGACCCCGAACCCGGCCTGCCGGAACCGGAGCCGACGCCCGGGGAAGCCACCGTAGAGCCTCCTCCCGAGCCCTGGCACATCCCGGTGGACGAGCGCTACTCCCCCGTTCCCGAGGAAGGCCGGGCCACCCGCAAGGAGAGGCGTGGCGGTCGCGATTTCGTGGTGGTGGTTGGACAGATCCTGCGCGCCATCGATCCCACCGGGGCTCCCAGCAACCGGTTCCTGCGCTCGGTCGAAGTCCGGGAACACCTCCAGTACATGGGGTACCAGCTCTCCTGGGCGCCCATCGGGTACGATCGGCACGGCCAATTGGACGCGATGGCGACCAAGGCCCTGCAACTGCAACTGGCCTCGCTGGGAGATCGATTGGCGGGAATTCTCCTGCTGGACCCCGGTTACGGACGATCCCAGCCCCTCTGGGACCTTGCCACCGAGGCCACCGACCAGCCCGTGGTCTGGTTCCACACCGCCCCCGTGGCTCCCGAGGAACAACCCGAGCGTCTGCCTTCCAACGCCCATGTCCTGGAGCCGGATTGGGCCGCCTTGGGACTGGCCTTGGCCGACCACCTGGTCGCCAGCCACGCCCCGCAAAAGGTTCTCCTCCTGCCCGCGCCCGGGGAGAAGGGCCTGCCCCCGCAGCTTGCCGTCCTGCGCGAGACGCTCCTGAACCGGTGGGGTCCGCGCTGGCTCGCCACCCTGGAGTGGTTCGACGTCTTTCCCGAGGGCCTCCCCAAGGATCCCACGCGATCCTTCGCCGGAAAACTCCGACGGCTGCTTCTGGACACCGGCCTCACCCGCTACGAGCTCGACCGCTTCTTCGCCTCCGCCAGCAGCCTGGGCGCCCCTCTCTGGGTGTGCGCCGACGATCTCCTGGCGCTTTCCGCCCTCGACCACTTCGACGCCCGCAACGCGCCCAACGACCCTCGCCCGGGCGTGCTGGGGTTCGGGAACCATCCCTTCTCGCTGGCCAAGGGCCTTTGCACGGTGGATCCCTCGTGGAACACTCTGGTGGAACGCGCCATCGAGCTGTTCACGGGATACGGCCGCCGCAGTCGCACCGCCGTCCCCCGCGTGATCGACGCCCCGTCGGAATCCGTCTACGGGGGCAACATCCTGGGCCGGAGCGGGGACCGGTGGTGACTCGCGTCAAGCGGCCCGCCTCGCGCATCGACCTGGGGGAACAGGGAAGGAACGCCGTGCGGCTCTCGCTGGAAGGGTTCGCCAGCGACCAGGACCTGGATCTGTCCGATCTGCGACTGCGCCTTCTGGTGGACCATCTGGAAGACCACGTGGGACGCCACTTCTACAACCGCGGGATCGAGGACGCGGCGACCGCCGCGGGCCAATCGGTTTCCCGGCTCCAGGACGACCTGGACCTGCTCCGGAAGATCTGACTCAGTCCCGCTCGATCTGGCTCTCCTCGAGCCTCCGGATGCATGCAGGACAGATTCCGTGCGTGGTCTGGGTGCCCAGCTCCTCGTGCAGGAATTCCTCGACGGAGACCCAGTCCTCTCCCTGCCCGACCTTCCGGCACCAGGCGCAGAGTCTCAGGAACCGTTCCAGGTAATGGAGGCGCTTGGAGATCCGCCAGGACATGTAGATGGTCGGGATGGCCACGACCAGGATGATGGACGTGTCCACGACGGCGTCCTGCCAATTGGAGGCGTACCTCCCGCCCAGGAGGACTCGCGCCAGTCCGCCCAACTCGTTGGCCCAGGAAATCCCGATGATGGCGGAGAACCCGACCACCTCGTACCAGACGATGCGCGTGGATGGCTGGAAGAGTTTCACGCGGCCTCCAAACACAAGACAAACAAGTCTTCAATAAGATACCAGCCAAGGGGGACTGCGACACGCCGGTTATCGGGTTGAAAATTCGGAACCGACTCCGAATTTTCAAGGGCGATGGGGGCACTGGAGCTTCGAGGGGGAAAGATCCAATCGGTTACGGGCCAAGCATCGGAGGAGGGGCCGACTCTACACACCTGTGCAGCATCGTCTCGAGCGGGTAGATTCCCAAGCACCATGGAATTGAAGATCACGCCCCTGGAGCGACCGTTCGAACTGGTGTCCGACTACGAGCCGTCCGGCGACCAGCCCTACGCCATCGAGGCGGCGGTGACCAAGTACCTGGCCGGCGAGAAGGACATCGTGCTGTTGGGGGTGACCGGGTCCGGGAAGACCTTCACCATGGCCAACATCGCCAAGCAGTTGGGCTGGCCCACCTTGGTTCTCTCGCACAACAAGACGCTGGCCGCCCAGCTCTACCAGGAGTTCAAGGAGTTCTTCCCGCGAAACGCGGTGGAATACTTCGTGAGCTACTACGACTACTACCAGCCGGAAGCGTACCTGCCCACCACGGACACCTACATCGAGAAGGACGCCTCCATCAACCAGGAGATCGAGAAGCTCCGGTTGCGCGCGACCACCTCGCTGCTGACCCGCAAGGACATCGTGGTGGTGAGCACCGTGAGCTGCATCTACGGACTGGGATCGCCCCAGGCCTACCTGGAGAAGGTGGTGGAGCTGAAGCCCAGACAGGACCTGGAGCGCGACGATTTCCTGCGCGCGCTGGTGGACATGCAGTACAATCGAAACGACGTCGACCTCAAGCGCGCCACCTTCCGGGTGCGCGGCGACGTGGTGGAGGTCTGGCCCGCCTACGACGACCGCATCCTGCGCGTGGAGTTCCTGGGCGACCGGGTCGAACGGCTGCGGATCGTGGAATACTTGACGGGAAATGTCCTGGACGAGCCCCCCGCCGCGGCCATCTTCCCCGCCCGCCACTACCAGACCGGCGACGAAGGGATGGATGGAGCCATCCAGCGCATCAAGGACGAACTGGACAGCCGTTTGAAGGAACTGTCGCGGGAAGGGAAGCTCCTGGAATACGAGCGTCTCAAGAGCCGCGTGAACTACGACCTGGAGATGCTCCAGGAGACCGGCTACTGCTCCGGGATCGAGAACTATTCGCGTCTCATGGAGAACCGGCCCGTGGGCTCGCCTCCCAGCACGCTGCTGGATTTCTTCCCCAAGCCCTTCCTCCTGATCCTGGACGAGAGCCACGTGACCATCCCCCAGATCGGGGGCATGAGCGAAGGCGACCGCTCGCGCAAGACCACGCTGGTGGAGCACGGCTTCCGACTGCCCAGCGCCATCGACAACCGCCCGCTGCGCTGGCACGAGTTCGAGGAGCGCATGCCCGCCTCCCTCTACGTCTCGGCAACCCCGGGCAAGTGGGAGATGGCGAAGACGGGCGGCGAGATCGTGGAACTGGTGGTCCGGCCCACCGGGCTGGTGGATCCCGTCATCGAGGTGCGGCCGGTGACGGGGCAGATCGACGACCTGCTGGAGGAGATCCGCCTGCGCCACGAACGCAAGGAGCGCGTGCTGGTGACCACCCTCACCAAGCGCATGGCGGAGGACCTCACCGACTACCTGCAGAAAGCGGGAGTCGCCGTGCGCTACATGCACTCTGAGGTGCAGACGATGGATCGGTCCGAACTGATCCGGGGGCTGCGTTCCGGCGAGTTCGACGTGCTGGTGGGCATCAACCTCCTGCGCGAGGGGTTGGACCTTCCCGAAGTCTCGTTGGTGGCGGTGCTGGACGCCGACAAGGAAGGGTTCCTCAGAAGCACCACCTCGCTGATCCAGACCAGCGGCCGCGCCAGCCGCAACCTGAACGGCAAGGTGATCTTCTACGCCGACCGCATCACCGATTCCATGCGCGCCTGCATGGACGAGACCGCCCGGCGCCGCGAGGTGCAGACGGCCTACAACGAGGCCCACGGAATCGTCCCCACCCAGATCAACCGCAAGATCCACGAAAGGCTCGCGCTCGCGCCCGACCCCGTGGACGAACTGTTGGAAGGCCGGGAGCCGACCTCCCCCCGAGGTCGCGGCGGAAAGCCGGGCAAGATGGGCAAATCCTCGACGAAGGCGATGGTCCACGCCGTGGGTGGTCGCGACGGCGACGCCTGGGACGACGCGAGGGAATTGGAGAAGCGCATGCGCCAGGCCGCGGTGGACCTCGATTTCGAGCGCGCCGCCAGGCTCCGCGACCGGGTGCGGGAACTGCAGGGAGGGTAACATCCCCGAAAGGGTATCTTTGTCGCCTCCGATGGATCAGGTCCTCGATCTTCTCGGCGGCCTTCCGCGCGTCGCGCTTTCGCCTTCCCACCTGCTGAACGGGGAGGTGACGACTCCCTATGGACAGGACCCGTCTCCCGAGGGGGTGGAGGCCGCTTGGCGCGACCTCGCGGGCGACAGCGTCCTCCCGCCCTGGATATTGCTGGGACGGCGCGATACCCCCAACGGCACCGTCTGGCGGCTGAGCTGGTGCCCTCCGCGCGGACCTTCGCCCACCCTCGCCGAGGTCGCCTTGCCGGAAGGACTTTGGGCCTTGGAAAGGCTCACCGCCGAGCCCGACCCCGAGGGCTGGAACCTGCGGATCCTCGCATCGCCCCAGGGAACCTGGGTGGGCCTTTGGGAGGGCGCGCGGTGCGAGCGCCTGCACGGGCCCTATCCGTCGGAACCGGTGGGAATCGCTCGGGTGCGGGCCATCGCCGCCAAGAACGGGGTGGTGCCCACCGCCCAGATCCGAGGAATCTGGAAGGTCCCCTCCCCGCACGACCTCCGTGCGCTCGCGGGCTCGTATCCGGAATCCGATCTGCTCGCCACAACGGAATCCGTCCGGCGCAACGGAATCCGAGCCGACCATACGGCGGTCGCGAGGGTTCTGGCCATCCTCGCCGTCTTCGCGACGATCACCTTCGGGCTGGGCGTCCTCCAGGCCACCGCGTGGAGTCTGCGCAGGTCCCAGGACACCCGGCTCGAATCCGTGCAACCGCTGCTGGACCGCGTCGCGGCGCTCCGGAAATCCCGGGCGGCGCTCCGGGATTCGATCTGGATCCGGAAGGAGGCCATGGCCCCCAATTCCGCGGTCGACCGGATCCTGTCCGGAATCGCCCGGAAGATTCCCGAAGGCGCTGGCCTCCAGGTCCTCGCGCTGGAAAGATCGGACAGCGGCTGGCGCGTGCGCACCGAGGCGAGTCTTTCCGATTGGAACCAGGTGCAACCGCTCGCCCAGGCGCTCCGCTCCGTTCCGGGAGTCGCCAGGGTCGCCGTCGCCTCCCAGGCCAGATCCGGAAGCGGGGTCTCCGCAGTCCTCGAACTGGAGGGCAGATGGCCCTGAGCCTGCCTCCCGGCACGAGGGGAATCCTTCGCTCCCTGGCACCCTGGGTGGCGGCATCCTTGGCGCTGCAGACGGGATTGCGCGTCGTGTGGCTGGACCAGACGAGATCGTTGCGCGCCAACTTCGTCCGCGCCGCCGACCTGCGCCAGATCGTGCCGGAACCCGCGGCGCTCCGCGCCCGGATCGCTTCCCTGGAGAACGATTCCGCATCGCTGGTCACGCGCCTGGCCTGGGCGCGCGGACGCACCATCGAAAGCTCCGATCCCGGAGCGGACCTGGCCGCCCGACTGGTCCCCTTGCTGGGCCGGGAGGGCTGGAACCTCCAACGCGTGCGCGCGGAGTCCAAGGCCGGGTGGGCGACCCTGGACCTGGGCGCCCAGGCCGATTTCGGTCAGATCTTGTCCGGGCTGCGCCGGATCCGGTGCCAACCGACGGCCATCCAGGTCCGCAGGTTCTCGGTGCGACCCTCCGGACACGGTCTGTTGGGGGTCGAACTCCAGGTGGCCGGTCCAGCAGGGGTGGGGCCGTGAGGCGCCACCTGCCGGGAATCGTGGCCGCCCTGCTGGTGTTCTGGGTCTTTCCCGCCTCCCAGGATCTTTCCACGGCCTGGATAGGGGCTTGGTCCGCGGGAGCCGGAGGGATGACGGCCGGGTCCGCGGACGAGAGCCTCGCTTTCGGACCGGTCCACGAAGACATCGCGACCCATGCCGACAGCGAAGCCGTCTCCGATCCCTTCCGGACCGAAGAGCCTCCCCGCCCGGAGCGGATGCCGGGATCCCGGACAGGCCTGGGGGTGCCGCCGCCGCCCCGCTCCTGGCAGGTCACGGGGCGCGTCGGGGAGCGCGCCGCCGTCCTCGCCAATCCCGACGGTCGCGTCCTGGTGGTCTCGGTCGGCTCCGCAGTGGACAGTTCCCGGGTGGTCTCCATCGGCAGCTCCGGCGTCGTGCTGGAGGACCGGGGAGGCCAGTTCTCCCTGAAGATCCCGTGAAGCGGCGCTTGGGGAGCGCCATGCCGATGGTCCTGTTCGGGATGGCGCTCGCCCTCCTGATCGCGGCGGTGGGATGGACGCGGGCTTGGAGCCGACGCACCGAATCCGCGCACCTCTGCCTGGCATGGCAGTCCCGGTTGCTCGCGGAATCCGCCACCGCCTGCGCCCTCCAGGACGCCATGGCACGGCAGGTGCCGGCAGCCAGGGATTCGACGACCAAGGACACCACCTCGAAACGGAGGTCGACCTCCGTGCAGGACACCGCCGATTCCGCCTGCGGATTCCTGGGGCCGGCGCCGGGAACCATGTCGTGGGAACCCCCGGCCGGCACCCAGCTGCTCTCCGTCCACGCCCGCGGATCGGTGACGGAATCCGGCCAACCGTTGGTGGTGGAGCTGCGTTCCATCTGGGGCGGGGCGCCTCCCCTCGATCCCTTTTCCCCCGCCCTGTCGCTTTGGGACAGGAACGCCGGCGTTCCCCGATTGACGGGGAAGGTGCGCGGCGAAGTGCGCCTGCGCGCGGACAGCGCCGTCCCCTCCGGCTTCGTGTCGCAGCCCTCCGGAGGGGGGATCTCCGATTTCGTGCCGTCTTCGCTCGGGTCCGACACCGCCGCCGCGATGGACCGGATGGCGGTCGCCTTCCGGTCCGAGGACGCCCGTTTGGGCGGAGCCCGGTTTTCCCCGTCGGATCCTCCCCCGGACCAGGATTCCCTGGTCTACACCATCGGGGACGTGGTCTTCGACGGACCCTGGACGGGAGATCCCTGGGTCCCCGGAGGCAGCCGAACCCTTTTCGTGGAAGGACGGGTGGAATTCAGGGGACGCATGGCGCTCGACAGTTGGCGCATCTACGCCGTCGGGCCGGTGGTGGTCCAGGACGAGGCGGCGCTGCGGTCCATGGACATCTTCTCCGAAGGGGGGGTGCAGGTTTCGGACAAGGCCTCCGTGTCGGGTCAGATCCTGTCCAAGGGGTCGCTGGTCCTGTCCGGAAACGCCTCGCTGGCCGCGCCCGCCTTCGCCGCGGTCTGGCCGGGGAAGGGAGCGGACTCCGTCCCCCGGATCGCGGTGCAGGACCGGGCCGCGGCGCAAGCCTATCTCGTGGCCCTCGGGGGCGGGGCCGAAATCCGTCTGGGGCCGGGCGCGGACTTCCGCGGAGTGGCGGTGTCGGGCGGCCTGCTTCGCGTCCAGGGCACGCTCCACGGCGTGGGAGTGGCGGGACGCGTGGATTGCGATCAGTCCGGATCCGACTGCTCGGACGGGAATTTCGACCGCCCTTCCCTTCCGGCCGACTTCGCCTTCCCCCTGGGGTTGCCGGGCAACCTGGGGCTCCGCCTGGTCTCGTGGGAGACCTCGCGATGAAGCGCGGCTACACGTTGGTGGAAGTCCTGATGGCGTTGGTGATCCTGGCGGTGCTCGCCGTGCCCCTGGGCTACGTGCTGGAGAACACCGGGGAAGGTTCGGCCCGGGCGCGGCTGCGGGACCAGGCCCTCGCGTTGGCCCAGGAGGCATGGACCCTCTCCCGCGCGACGGATCCCGACAGCCTGCGCGACACGGTCTGGGACCGCGACATCTCCGGAGCGCGGTGGAGGATCTTCCGGGATGTCTTCGATTCCGCCGACCGGTCCGCGGCGGGACTCCCGCCGATCCGACCTTCGGCCGCGCTCCAGCCCCCCGTGGAGATCTCCGTCTGCGCCCTGCGGGCGAGGGGCGAGGACGACTGGGACACCGTGCGCTGTTTCCGCTGGTTGCGTCCGCGCATGAGGATCCTGCCGTGAGCTTCGCCCGGAGAGGGGTCACCCTGATCGAACTCCTGGTGGCGATGGCGCTCGTCGGCCTGGTGGCGACCTTCGTGTTGGGATGGATCCTGCACGCCGCGAGGATGTCCCACGCCTCGCAGGCCCGCGACGACCGCGACCAGGATTTGGCACTGGTCCGCAAGGCGCTCTTCGAGGACGGGACCCGGGGCCATGTCCTGGAGGTGTCCACGGAATCCTGGACGCTGGAGCGGTCGCGGGGCAACAGCCCGCCCGACACCGTGCGCTGGTCCGTGGAGGGCGGATTCCTGGTGCGCGCCGGGGCACCGGAACTTCCGTCCGACTCGATCCTGGACTCGAGGATCGTTCCCCGGTTCTCCGGCGCCAACCCCGACGCGGATCCCTGGAGCGAGTGCGACCTGAACCTGGACGGAAAGGTGGACGACGAGTTCCTTTCCCGCCTGACCTCGCTGGAATGGACTCTCCACCTCCGACACCCCGGTTTTCCGAACGGGGAACCGGTCGACGACACGGTCCGGCTCGCGATCCCCCTGCAAGGTCCGGGGTAGCCCATTCCACGAAGCACGTGGAATGGGAACCCTAGCGGATTTCGCGTCCCGCCAGGACCTGCAACTGGATTTCCGCGGCGCGCGCATTCCAACGGGCCTCGATGTCCCGGGTCTTGGCCTGCAGGGCCGTTTCCTGGACCTGGCGCAGGTCGATGCCGGCCAGCGCTCCAACCTTGTACTGGATCAACGAAAGGTTGAGGGTGGAATCCGCGAGCTTGTCGTCGCGTTCGCCAAGGTCCAGCGCCACCTCCGAACGGGTCCACGCATCCCAGCCCTGCACCGCATCGCGCTCCAGGGCCAACGCCGTGTCGGCCGCGGCGATCTCACCCACCCTGGCCAGCGCCTTCGCCTGGCGCCACTGCTCGGTCTGCGACCCGCTCGAAAAGAGGTTCCATGTCGCCTGCAGTCCGTAGACGGAACCTTGCGCATCGACGCCCGGGGGAGGGTTCTGGTCGTGCCAGCGGTCCAGGAAGGTGTAGCTCGCGTACGCGGAAACGACCGGGGCGATGGCGGTCGCCGCCGCCGCGTTCGCCTGGGCGCCCAGGGCCCGCGCCCGCGCCCGCGCGAGGGCGAGGTTCGCGGAATGGCCGCGGGTGTCCGACAGGATCTGTTCGAACGGCCCCGGATCGTCGACCGGTATGGAATCCTCCACCCTGTAGTCCGTGCGCGGGTCCCGGCCCAATGTCGTGTTGAGGCTGCGCCGCGAGAGATCCAGGGCCGTCGCCTGGGTCAGGAGGGCGGCGCTGTCCGCGTCCACGGCGAGCTGCGCCTGCATGAGTTCCAGGGCCGAAGTCACTCCGATGGCCCGGTGCGCCTTGGCGATGTCGCGCCGCGCCCGGGAAAGGTCCACCTCCTGCCGCTGGGCGGAAAGCAGCGCCTGCTGCCGCACCACGTCGTAGTAGGCGAGGTCGATGGCCGCCGAGAGCTGGATCGACTGTCCCCGCGTCTGGATCTTCGACGCATCCGCCTCCAGGGCTTGCGTCCGCCAGTTGCCGAAGGCACCCAGGTTCAGGAAGGCCCAGGAGAGTTGGAAGGTGTTGCTGGCCTGCATGTCGGGAGGCACGCCCACCGCGGAGACGGCGTTCGGTCCGCTGACCACGCCACCGCGTGGATCGTCGGCGAAGTTCGGTCCCACCCGGGACAGGCTGGAGGACAAGTTGAGCGAAGGGAGCAGCGCCCCCAGGGCGGCGGCGCTTCCCGCTTCGGCGGCCTCCTGGCCGGCGCGTGTGCCCTGCAGCTCCAGGTTGCCCGCGCCTCCGATGCGCAGCGCGTCGGCGCGGGTGAGCAGCGGCGCGTCGTCCTGGGCGGAGGCGAAGAAAGGCAGGATCAGGAGGAGGGAGAGGGTCTTCATTCGTGCACCTCGGGGAGGTGGTCCCGCGTGATCATGACGTACATCGCGGGAACCACGAAAAGGGTGAGGCAGAGGGCGACGGAAAGTCCGCCGATCACGGCGATCCCCATCGGCTTGCGGCTTTCGGAGCCCGCCCCAAGCGCGAGGGCGATGGGCAGGGTCCCCAGGATGGTGCAGAGGGTGGTCATCAGGATGGGCCGCAGCCGCGCCGAGGCGGCGTCGATCACGGCTTCCAGGGGCGGCAGACCGCTCTCGCGGCGCTGACCGGCGAACTCCACGATCAGGATGCCGTTTTTCGTCACCAGTCCTACCAGCATCACCAGGCCGATCTCGCTGAACAGGTTCATGCTGCACCCGAACAGGGCCAGCGACAGCATCGCGCCTCCCAGGGCGAGCGGCACCGTGAACAGGATCACCAGGGGCTCGCGGAAGCTCTCGAACTGCGCGGCCAGGATCAGGTACACGATCAGGAGCGACAGGAGGAAGATCTGGACCAGGCTCCCCGAGGATTCCTCCAGGTCGCGCGAACTGCCGGCCAAGGCGGTGTGGAAGGACGGCGTCAGCGTCCGGGAGGCGATCTCGCGCATGTGCTTGACCCCTTCCCCCAAGGTGTGTCCATGCGCCAGGTCGGCGGAGACGGTGGCCGAGAACCAGCGGTTGTAGCGGGGGATCATGGGCGGTACGGGGTGTTCGACCGCCTGGTAGAGGCTGGTCACCGGGATCATCGCGCCCGTGGTGCTGCGCACCGACAGTTCCTGAAGGGCGTCCGGGCGGGCGCGATGCAGGCTGTCCAGTTCGCCGATGATCTCGTACTGCCGGTCTCCCTGCTGGTAGTAGTCCCAGTACTGTTCCGACAGCGCCCACTGCAGCGTCTGGGCCAGGACCAGCGGGGTCACGCCCAGGTTCCTGAGCCGGTCGCGGTCCACGGTGATGTCCAGTTGGGGTTTGGTGAACTTGAGGTCCACGTTCACCACGGAGAAGGTGGAATCCGCCCGGGCCGCGGCCAGGAAGTCCGGAAGCCGCAACTGGAGGGAATCCAGGTCGGAGGCCTCGATCACGAACTGCAGGGGAAGCTCGGTGCGCGTGGTGGAACGGATGCTGGGATCCTGAATCACCAAAGCCTGGGTTCCCCCCAGTCGGGACGTGATGTCCTGCACGTCGTTGGCGATCTCCTGCTGGCTCCGCGAGCGGTCCCGGGGCGAATCCAATGTCAGCGTCGCGATGCCCGTGTTGACCGCCGACGGATCCGAACCCGTGAGGACCAGTCGATTCTCGAGCTCCGGAACCTCCACCTGGATCGCGGAGTCCAGCCGCCGCATCCATCGGTCCATGTAGCCGTAGGTGGCCCCTTCCTGTCCGGTCACCTGGACCTGGACGGAGCTGCGGTCCTCCAGGGGAGCGAGTTCCACGGGCAGGATCTTCCAGCAGATCGCGATGGTGGAAACGGCTCCGACGAGGATCGCGACCGCGATCCACCTCCGTTCCAGGAACCGCACCAGGATGCTCCGGTACCCCGAGGTCATGCCCACGAAGAACGGTTCCGTGACCCGGTGGAACCAGTTGCCCTCGCCCTGCCTGCGCAGGAGGCGACTGGACAGCATGCCGGAAAGCGTCAAGGCGACGAATCCCGAGATGAGGACCGATCCTCCGATCACCACGCCGAATTCGCGGAACAGCCGGCCCGTGAATCCCTGCAGGAAGAGCATGGGGGTGAACACCGCGGCGAGCACCAGCGTGGTGGACACCACGGCGGCGAAGATCTCCTCCAGGCCGGCCATCGCCGCCTCGACGGGTCCGAGCCCCTGCTCGATCTTGGCGTAGACGTTCTCCAGGACCACGATGGCGTCGTCCACGACCAGGCCGATGGCGAGCACGATCCCCAGGAGGGTGAGGACGTTGATGGAGTAGCCTAGGATCCAGGCGAGGAAGAAGACGCCCACCAGGGAGATGGGAACGGCCAGGACCGGGATCAGGGTCGTGCGCCAATCGCGCAGGAAGAGGAAGATCACGGCGACCACCAGGAGGAAGGCGATCACCAGGGTCTCGCGCACCTCGGAGAGGGCCGTGCGCACGAATCTGGTGTTGTCGAAGGCGGCCTTCACCGCGAGATCCGGCGGGAGGTCGGCCTTCATCTTTTCCAGACGCGCGCCCACTTCGTCCGCGATGGCGATCTGGTTGGCGCCCGGCTGGGGCAGGATGGCGAGGCCGATCACGGGCCGCCCGTCCGAGCGCAGCAGGGTGCGTTCGTTCTGCGCGCCCAGGCGGACGTTCGCGATGTCGGAGATCCGAACCACCTTGCCATCCCTGGCGCGCACGATCATGTCGCGGAAATCGTCCACGCTGTGCAGTCCGGTGCGGGACAGCATGGTGACGGAGGCGATCCTTCCCTCGATGGATCCCGCGGGAAGTTCCGCGTTCTCGTCGCCTTCGGCCGTGTCCACGTCCTGGAGGGTGACCCCCAGCGCGTTCATCTTCGACGGGTCGAAGTCCAGGCGCATGGCGTATTTGCGCTCGCCCCAGAGGTCCACTTCGGCGACGCCGGGAACCGTCTGGAGCTTCTCCTGGATGAGGGTGGCCTGCGCGGAAAGGTCCAGGAGGTTCCGGGTCCGGCTGGCGACCGAAAGGAGCAGGATGGGGTCCGCGTTGGCGTCCGCCTTGGAGACCACGGGCGGAAGCACCGCTGCGGGGAGGTTCCTCTGCGCCCGGGAAACGCGGTCGCGCACGTCGTTGGCCGCGCGTTCCAGGTCGGTGCCCAGGAGGAATTCCACCTCGATGGTCACCTGCCCCTCGCTGGAACTGGACACGATGGTTCGGATCCCGTCGATGCCGTTCAGCGACTGTTCCAACGGCTCGGTCACCTGGTTCTCGATGACCTCCGCGCTGGCTCCGGTGTAGGTGGCCACCACGGTGATCAGCGGTGGATCGATGGCGGGGTATTCCCGGACCCCCAACTGCGTGAGACCGATGGCCCCCAGGAGGACGATGAACGCCGAAAGGACCCAGGTCAGGACCGGTCGGCGGATGCTGACGGTGGCGAGGCTCACCCGGGCCTCACAGGTACCGGGACGGCACGACCACCGACCCTGGTTTCACCGGCACGGCGCCGTTGCAGAGGACGGTGTCCCCGGCCTTCACCCCGGAAACGATCTCCACCGCTTCGGAGGTGCGTTGGCCCACGACCACCGGCATCGCGGTGGCCTTGCCCCCGCGAAGTACCAGCACGGACGGCCCACGCGCATCGGCCGTAAGCCCCTGGGGCGGCATCAGGATGGCGCGCGCGCTCGACAATCCGATGTGGACTTCCACGGCCGTGCCGGCGACCAGTCCCTCCATGGCGCCGTTCCAACGAGCGCGAACGGTCAGGCTCCGGGAGACGGAATCGACGAAAGGGTCGGTGGCGTAGATCTTGGCGGTGCGGAAGGCCCGGTCGCCCCATGGACGGAACTGGAGGTCCATGCCGGGATGGACCCGGGAAACGGCGTCGCTGGGGACGTCGAACTCCACCCGCAGCGGCTTCACCCGGGCCAGGGACGCCACGGTCTGGCCTACGGCCAGATACTGTCCAACAGCGACGTTGGTCAGGCCGATGCGCCCCGCGAACGGGGCGCGGATCCGGGCCTTGGCGAGCTGCGCCTCGGCGAAGGCGAGGTCCGCGGCGGCCGAGGTCCGGGCGTTGGCGGCGTCGTCCACGTCCTGCTGGGCGACGGCTTCCACCGCCAACTGCTGCTTGCGCCTCTGGAGTGTCAGTTCCTGATAGTCCGCGATCGCCTTGTCCTTGTCCCGGGTGGCCACCAGGTCCGCGTCCACCAGCTTGAGCAGGAGCTGCCCCTGCTTCACCTCCTGTCCCTCCTTGAACCCGATCGTCTCCACCCGCCCCGCGATCTCCACGCGCAGATCGACCTCGGCTTCCGGCACCAGGGTGCCCACGCCCTGGAGCGTCTGGTTCAACGCGGTGTCGCGGGCGATCCATCCCGCGATCGAGGGCGTCGGCCGCGCCTTGTCCTTGGGCTGGCCCGAGTCCTTGCAGGACCAGAGAGATGCCGCGGCGGCCAGGGTCGGCAGCAGGGCGGACGTCCGGTTTCGAATCTTCATGTTGTCTCCCGTGAGGACTGTTTCTCCGCGCGACGCTCGGCCAGTCCTTCGACCAGGGCGTACATGCACGGCACGACGAACAGGGTGAGCCCGAGGGAGACCAGCAGTCCCCCGATGATGGCGATGCCCATGGGCTTGCGGCTCTCCGAGCCTGCGCCCAGGGCCAAGGCGATGGGGAGCGTCCCCAGGACCATGCAGAGGGTGGTCATCAGGATGGGGCGCAGGCGCGCCACGGCGGCGTCCAGGGCGGCATCCTTGGGACCGAGGCCCGTGCGGCGTCTTTGGCCGGCGAACTCCACGATCAGGATTCCGTTTTTTGTCACGAGGCCCACCAGCATCACCAGGCCGATCTCGCTGAACAGGTTGAGGGTGGCGTGGAAGAGGAGGAGCGAGAGCAGGGCTCCTGCGAGGGCGAGGGGCACGGTGAGGAGGATGACGAAGGGGTCGCGGAAGCTCTCGAACTGCGCCGCGAGCAGAAGGTAGACGATGAGGATGGAGAGCAGGAACGTCTGCATGACGCTGCCCGAGGACTCCGCGAAATCCCGCGAGCTCCCCGCCAAGGTGGTGTGGAATGCCGCGGGGAGGGAATCGCGGGCGAGCTTCTGCAATTCGGCCAGCCCGTCCCCGATGGTCCTTCCGGGTGCTGGGTCGGCCGAGATGGTGGCGGCGACGTAGCGGTCGTAACGGAAGAGCTGCGGAGGCACAGGCTCCTCCCGCATGCGGATGAGGGACGCCACGGGGAGATCGGAACCTGTCCGGGTCCGCAGCCGGAGCGTCTGCAGCCCTTCGGGACTCATGCGATGGGCGCTGTCCACGCTCCCGAGGATCTGGTACTGCTTGCCCGCCTTCAGGAAATAGCCCCACCGTTCCTCGGAGTATCCGGATTGCAGGATCTGGGCCACCTGGTACGGGGTCGCCCCCAGGTCCCTCAACCTGTCGCGGTTCACAGTGATGTCCAGCTGGGGGTTGGTGAACTTCAGGTTGATGTCCACGGCGGAGAAGGTCGAATCCTGGCGCACCCGCCCCAGGAATCGCCCCAGGGTGCGCCGCATGTCCTGGATGTCGGGAGCCTGGAGCACGAACTGGATGGCCAGGGAAGAACGCCCGCCCATGCGGATGCTCGGATCCTGGATCACGAAGGTGGCGGCTCCGTCCACCTTGGCGACCACGGCCTGCAGGGCGCGCGCGATCTGCTGCTGCGTGCGGTGGCGCTCCGCGGGAGGCTTGAGCATTAGGCGGATGATCCCGGTATTGGGCGTCCCTCCGTACGAGCCCGTGACCTCCAGCATCACGCTCTGCTCGGGGACCGCCGAGTCCACCGCGTGGGCCAGCCGCTGCATGAATTCGTCGGTGTAGGCGAAGGTGGAGCCTTCGGGACCGGTCACGCTGAGCAGGATGGCGCTCCTGTCCTCGAGGGGAGAGAGTTCCTTGGGAACCGCCTTGAAGGCCGCCACGGTGGCCACCAGGGTCGCCGCGATCACGAAGATCGCGATCCATGGCCGGCGCAACGCCCAGGAAAGCGATTTCCTGTATGCCTCGCTCATCCCGCTGAAGAACGGTTCGGTCGCGCGATACAGGCGATTTTCCTGCCCGTGCGGTCGCAACAGGCGGCTTCCGAGCATGCCTCCCAGGGTGAGGGCGATGAAGCCCGAGATCAGCGCGGATCCCCCGATCACCACGCCGAATTCGCGGAAAAGATGGCCGGTGAAGCCGGGCAGGAACAGGAGCGGGGTGAACACCGAAGCCAGGACCAGCGTGGTGCTGACGACCGCCGAGAAGATTTCCTGCACCCCGGCTATGGCCGCGGCGCGGGGAGCCAATCCGGATTCGATCTTGGCGTAGATGTTCTCCAGCACCACGATGGCGTCGTCGACCACCAGTCCGATGGCCAGGACGATCCCGAGCAGGGTCAGGACGTTGATCGTGTAGCCCAGGACCCACACCACGAAGAACACGCCGACCAGGGAGATGGGGACGGCGATCACCGGGATCAGCGTGGTCCGCCAGTCCCGGAGGAACCCGAAGATCACCAGGACCACCAGCAGGAAGGCGATGGCGATGGTCTCCCTCACCTCCAGGAGCGCCTTGCGCACGAATCGCGTGTTGTCGAAAGCCGTCCCGATGCGGATGTCGGGCGGAAGCGTCGGGCGGATCTGCTCCACCCGCTCCTTCACCTGGTCGGAGATGACGATCTGGTCGGCACCCGGCTGCGGAAGGATCGACAGACCCGCCATCGGCTGGCCCCCGGAGCGCAGGAGGGTCCGCTCGTTCTCGGCGCCCATCCGCACGTCGGCGACGTCCCCCAGGCGCACGATGGAACCGTTCCTGGAACCGACGACCATGTGCCGGAAATCGTCCACCGTCGAAAGCCCGGTCTTCGATTCCACCGCGATGGACGCGCCTTCGCCTTCCAGGTTGCCCGCGGGCAGCTCCACGTTCTCGTTCAGCAGAGAGTAGCGGACGTCGTTGATGTTCACGCCCAAGGCGGACATCCGCGTCGGATCCACCCGGATCCGCATGGCGTACTTGCGCTCGCCCCAGATGTCGACCTCCGCGATGCCGGGGATGGTCTGCAGTTTCTCCTGGATGCGTTCGGCCTGGTCCGAGACTCCCAGGATGTCGCGCGTGTCGCTCTTGACGGTGAGCAGCAGGATGGGACTGCTGTTGGCGTCGGCCTTGGACACCACCGGAGGATCGATGCTGTCGGGAAGGTTCGCCCTGGCCCTGGACACCCTGTCCCGCACATCGTTGGCCGCGCGTTCCAGGTCGATCCCCAACTGGAACTCCACGGAGATGTTCGCCGCGCCGTTTCGGCTCTGGGACTGGATGGAACGGATGCCGTCGATGCCGTTGAGGGACTGCTCCAGCGGTTCCACCACCTGGTGCTCCACCACCTCGGCGCTGGCACCGGCATAGGTCGCCTGGACGGAGATCAAGGGCGGGTCGATGGCGGGGTATTCGCGCACCCCCACTTGGCGCAGGCCGATGATTCCCAGCAGAAGGATGAAGATGGACAGGACCCAGGTCAGGACCGGTCTCCGGACGGAGATCGAGGCCAAGCTCACGAACCGGACCTGGAAGAACCGAGGCGACGACCCACTCTTGCGATCCCGTGGACTGAAGTGATAATCAATTTTACCCGCCGTTCAATAACGTACAAAGGGAGACGTTTTGCCGCCGCTCCCGATTCCCCGCTATTCCAGGATCACGTGCGGGACGAATCGCGAGGTGTCGCGGGTCACCGGGGTGTCGTCTTCCCGCATCCCGATGCCCGTGGGCCGGTCGCCCACCACCCAGCTTCCCACCAGAGCGTGGCGACCGCCGAAATTCGGGAGCGGATGGTAGGCCTGGCGGATGGCGGGACCTTCCCCGTAGGGTCCGCCGACGTCGATCCGATCCCCGCCCGGCATGCGGATCCGGATGTTGGCCCCCTCGCGGGAATGGAAGGGCTTGCGCACCCATCCCGCGGGAAGTTCGGCGGATGGAGCGTCCTCGAAAAAGGCCGGGAGAAGGTTGGGATGGCCTTCGTGGGTCTGCCAAAGCAACGGCAGGATCCCCTTGTTGGAAAGCACCGATTTCCAGGGCGGCTCCAACCAGAGCGTGGGACTTCGGGACAGGAATCGTCCGAATCCGTCCTCGAAGAGCCATTCCCAAGGGTAGAGCTTGAAGGCCCAGCGGATCACCTCGTCCGCGGAATCGGTGAAGCGTCCCAGGGGATCGATCCCGATGTCCTCCACGTTCTCGTACCGCGTGCGAAAGCCGGCCTGTGTCGCCAGGTCCTGCAGGTACCGGGCGGTTCCCCTGTCCTCTTCCGAGGCTCGCACGGCGGCGAAGACGAAGGCGGAGTCGGTGTCCGAGCCGGTGGCGCCGGTCAGGGCCCGCAGATGCGCGAACACGTCCAGTAGATCTTCCTGGATCGCGTTGTACTGGTCGGCGGCGGCCGGCAAGTCGCCTCGCTCCCGCATCTGCTCCAGCCAGACCCACTGGAAGAAGGCGGCCTCGTACACCGCGGTGGGGGTGTCGTAGTTCAGTTCCAGGAGCTTGGCGGGTCCGGACCCGCCGTACGACAGATCCATGCGCCCGTAGAGGTGGGGATCGCCCCGGCGCCAGGAATCGGCCACCAGGTCGCGATGCGCCTCGGGGATGGCCAACCTCTCCATCCATTCCTGCGACCGCACCGCTCGGTCCACGAGGTCCAGGCACATGGAATGGAGCTCGCCGGTGGGATCCTCGATGCCGTCCTCGATCTCGCGGAGGCTGAATTCGTAGCGCGCCGACTCGTCCCAGTAGGGAGCGCCGTCGATGGTGTGGAACCGGAACCCGCAGTCGCGGGCGGTCTCCTTCCAATCGCGCCGCGCAGGAGACGGAATCCGTCTCAGGAGCCGCCCCATCCGCCCCGGGCCATTGCGCCGCCCCCGAAGCCCCCGCGCTCCAGCGTGGACGTGGAGATCCTCCCCGCGCCGTCCCCACCGCCGAAGCCGCCGCCCCAACCCGACCCGCGGGTGGAGTACGTGCCTCCGCCCCAACTGCTCCACGTGCCCCGTTCCCAGTCGTCCTGTGTGCGGTACAGGGGCCTGGGAGCCCAATCGCCGCTGGTCAGGACGTAGGGCCGACCGGAGGATCCGTAGCTGGAAGACCAGTGCCCGGCCAGGAACCCCGCCATCATCGGGAGCCAGAAGGAGGTCCCTCCCTGCTGGTAGCGCACGCAATTGCCGTATTGGTCCTCGCAGGATCCCGGTGCGTAGAAGCGGGGGGCCTGGGCCAGATGCTGCCCCATCGCCTGCCGGTAGGCGGTGGAACAGGCGGACGCCTTGACCAAGGTGTCCTTGAGGCAGTCGTCCAGGGACTGGTAGGTCAGATCTTCTTCGCTGTTGCACGCGGACAGGACCAGCGGGGCGATTCCAAGGAGCGAAAGGCGGAGTTGGCGCGACCTCTTCACGGGATCACCACACTAGGCAGGCGGCGTTCAGCAGGCCCACCGAAAGGAAGAAGACGGCGGCGATGGTGGCCACCCCGCGGTGGTCCTCCTCGATCTGCCGAGGCAGCTTGGGCAGGATCAGCCAGACGCCGAAGAAGGCCACGAGCTGCACCACCAGGGCCACGAGCCCCCAGAGCAAGGTGTCCAGAAGCGACACCGAATGGGCGATGGCCGAGGCGAGGGGGATCACGAAGCCCAGGAGCGCACCGCCGAAGGCCAGGGACGCGGAGATGTTCCCCTCCCGCAGCAGCTTCCATTCCGCCTGCGGGGTCACCGCGGTATAGAGGATGGAAAAGAGGACGGTGAGGCCAAGGGCGGTTCCCAGGTAGGCCAGGAAATTCGGCAACGGGGCGAGGAGGTGCAGGATGGGGTTCATGGATTCTCCGTGTGTTGGGTTGCCACCATACCCCCTTTACCCGTAGGGACGCAAAATCTTGCGTCCCTACCGGGGGGGGGTATGGCACACATTAGGTAATCTCGATGTCCGCGGCGTTCAGCGCGATGCCCACGCTGTGGACCACCGACACCTCGCCCTTGTCGTCGGTCTCCACCGACACCAGCAGGAACTCGGGCCGTTCGGAGCCGGCGATGGCGCGGCTGTGCAGCATGTCCTGGTGGCGCACGCCGTACGATGCTTCGGCGGAAGGGTACACGCGCTCCTGGAAATCCGCGGTGGTCGCGAGCCCCGGCCCCGCGCCCCACAGGCGGTCGTAGGACTTGTCGGCGTAGGCGTAGGTGGGACGGCCGACGAGCGAAGCCATCTCCTCGAACTGCGCCTGGCTGGAAGGGGTCAGCACGTCGCCGAACCCGAACAGGTGGATCTCGTCGATCCCCGCGTCGGAATCCGTCAGGACTGCGCCGGAAGCCTTCACCTGCAGCCACCAGTCGTCGTCCAGGTAGAACCGGTGGAGCTTGACGCCCTCGCCCAGATCCACCTCGCCCTGGCTCTCAACGGTCAGGAACTTGCCGGATTCCGGCAACTCCAGCACGTAGCGCCCGTCCCCGAGCACCTTGGAAAGGATCGAATCCAGGCGCACCGCCGCCCCGATCCTCAACTGCAGCGGAGCCGGGAGCCCCGGATGCCGGGTCTCGGGAGATTCGTCCTTCTTGCCGAAAAGATTGCCGAACATCCCCGTCAGGCCGCGGGCTTGCGGAAACGCGCCAAAACGTCCTGGGCGCTTGCGCCACCGGGTGCCAGGCCCGCCGCGCGCAGCTTCTCCTCCAGGCTCGCGTCGGTGCCTTCCTGGGCCAGTTGGTTGGCGGCGTTGATCTTGGCCTGCTGCTCGGCCTGCCTGGACTGCAGCCGGTCCAGGCTTTCCAAGGCCGACCCGACCTTGGAGTTGGCTCCGGTGTTGGCCTGGGACGCCGCCTGCGAGGCCCGGATCACGTGTTCGCGCGCCTTGACCACGTCCACCTTCACCTTCATGCGCTTGATGCGGTCTTCGGCCTCCGTGATGGATTTGCGCAGGCTCTCGATGGAGTCGTCGTATTCCTTCACCAGGCCTTCGTCCGTCGCGATCTCCCCCTCGAGTTCCGCGATCTTCCCCGCCACCTCCGTGGCCAGGGCTTCGTCGTTCTTCGCCAAGGCCGCTTGGACGTAGCCCGCGTACTCCGTGTTCTTGGACTTCTTGCCGGCGAGCTTGTCGGCGGTCACCTGGCGCTTCGCCATGACCGAGGCGAGGTTGTCCCGCGACTTGCGCATCTCGGAGTCCGCGTCGCGGATCTCCTGGTCCAGGATGGTGAGGGCGTTGGCGTCCACGATGGCTTCGCCCGCTTCGGAGGCGTGGCCCTTGACGGCGGTGAACAGCTTGTTCAGGATTCCCATGGTGTGTCTCCTCAGGCCTTGAGATGGGGACGGAAGGTTTCGGCGATGTCCAGGACGCTGTGCGCCAGCGCTTCGATCTCGTAGGCGATGTCCTCGGGTGTGGACTGGGCGCGCAGTGCGCCGTAGGCCACGTAGTGGATCTCGCCGTCGGGTCCGCGGTCCAGCGAGATGTTGGCGAGACCGAACAGCTTCTCGGAAAGCATCACCTGCCGATTGAAGACGGCGGTGTCCCGCACCTGGCTTTCGGGCCAGAGCAGGGCCTGGGCGACGACCACATCGCCCGCGATGGCCACGGTGACGACGAGGTCGCCGTGGTCGCCCAGTTTGAGCTGGATCACCGGGTCGACGCCTTGGATCAGGGTCACCTCCACCGGCTTGCCCGCGAACTGGGTGGCAAGGTGGTCGCGAAGGGATTGCGCGTTCTCGATTTTCTGCGCCATGGTCGTGGGTCCTTCTTGGATGAGGATGCGGGTTCCGGATTTTTGCAGCGCCTTGGTCACCGCGAAAAGTACCAGCGCATGTTCCGAAAGAATCCAAGCATCCTTGCGCACCAGACCCTGCGCCGCCATGCGATGGCGGAACGATTTTTGGATCTCAGCTCCCGTGGCTCTGCTTTTCCCCGGAATCATGTTACCGGTAACATATACCGGTAACACCAAAAAGGCAAGCCCTTCCAGGACGAAAGCGTACTCCCCGCATTCGCCCCACCGGAAACTCTTCCATTCTTCCTTGCGCGCTCCCTTGCTGGGACCTATAATCCCCTCATATGCTAGAGACGATCCTCGCGATCGGCCTTTTGGCCGTCGCCGCTCCCACGAAGTCCTCCCACAAGCCCGGCAAAACACTTTCCGGCGAAGCGGCCAGGGCCACCGCGCCCGAACCGGATTCCTTGTTCTACAAGGTGTCCGTGTCCAAGGGCCAGACCCTGAGCTGGATCGGACTTCGCCAACTGGGGGCCTGGACCCCCTCGATCGCGGCCAAGGTGGTGGAAGACAATCCCGGCGTGAAACCAGATCTTCTGGTCGAAGGCCAAAATCTGCGCCTGCGCCGCAGCCTGGACCAGCGCGCACTGTCCCCGGCCCAGCAGATCGCCTCGGCCTCCCGCACCGCGGTGGTGACGCGCACGATGGGCCAAGTGGAGATCCTGCTCGCCGACGGGACGTCGCGGCCCCTGGCCGCGAACCAGTTCCTTTCCGTGGGAGACCGGATCCGCACCGGAACCGGCGGGGTCGCGGAATTGATCATCGACAACCAGAGCGTCCTGCGCCTTCGGGAGAACAGCCAACTGGCGCTCGTCTCGATCCAGGACACAGGCAAGATCCACCAAGGCCATGCGGGGACCCAGGTCTCCCTGGAAATGGGCCGGCTCTGGACCAAGGTCCGCAAATGGGCGGGGCCGCTGGTGGGATTCGAAGTCCGCTTGCCCAACGCCATCGCCGGGGTTCACGGCACCATCTTCGAGTCCATCGTCCACGCGGATTCCTCCGGGGAGGTGGATGTCTACGACGGGGTGGTCGGGGTCACCGGCTCCAAGAAATCGGGAGAAGTCAGGGTGTCGCGCGGCCAACAGACGTCCATTTCCCCAGATGGCCTGGTGGGTGCCCCGAAACTCCTCTCCGGACCGCAGGAGAAGGAGACCCCTGCCGAAGATCCTTTCCAAGGCGTCCAGGGACCGCTGGAGGACAACGCCAGCCAATCGACTTTGCAGAACACCGTGTCGCACTCGCCGGCCCCGCCCAATTCTACCGAACCGCCCTGCAAGATCGGAGGTGGCTGCTAGTAGGAGGGCAGTGAATTCCCCCCAGCCCGGCACGAATGGATGGGCAAGGGTCTCCGCCTGAACCCATCCTCCTGGCCTCCAGGGAACCCTGAATTGCTTGGCATGGGCATCGCATGGAATTCGTCGCGATGGTCAACGGGCTCTACACTTCGGGCAACGCCATGATGCTGGGCCTTCGCCAGCAGGAAATCACGGCCAACAACATGGCCAATGCCCAAACACCAGGTTTCAAGATCTCGCGACTCGTCTCGCGCGACACCGTGGAAACAGGCCGGGACGTGGACGACTACATGCGCCAGCGGGAACTTCAGAGCGCCGACGAAGTGCACGTGGACTGGTCGAACGGACCTCTGGTCCAAACGGGAAACCCCCTGGATCTGGCCTTGCGCGGGGACGGTTTCCTGACCATCTCCACGCCGGAAGGCGATCGCTACCTGCGCACCGCGAGCCTGAAAACGACCGACCAGGGAAATCTCGTGGATGGAACCGGGGCCCCTGTCCTGGACCAATCGGGCCAACCCATCCACCTGCCGGCAGGGAAGACCGTGATCGGCCCCGATGGACAGATCACGTCGGACGGAAAACCGGTCGCCACGCTCAAGATCGTCGACTTCCCCAAGCCGTACCCCCTCAAGCAGGAAGGCAACGGTCGTTGGGTTCCCTTCGCGGCGAACGCCGGCGACCCGGTGCCCCAGCCCAAGCCCGCTTCGGCGAGCACCGCGGTGGAACAGGGCGCCATCGAAGGCCCGAACGTCAACACCGTGGCCGAAATGGTGCGGATGATCTCCCAGTTCCGCGATTACGAAGCCGACAGCAAGGTTTTGCATTCGGTGGACACCACCCTGGACCACGCCGTCAACGAAGTCGGCAAGGTCTGAAAGGATCGAACCCATGCTACGCAGCCTGAACACCGCCGCCGCGGGAATGCTCGCCAACCAGCTCATGGTGGACAACATTTCCAACAACATCGCCAACATCAACACCACCGGGTACAAGAAGAACTCGGTTTCCTTCCAGGATCTCCTCTACCAGACCATGATCGAACCGGGTACCACGAGCGCCGACGGCACCCGCCTGCCGGGCGGCCTGCAGGTGGGCATGGGCGTGAAGGCGGCGGGAAGCTCCCACGACTTCACCGTGGGACCCGCCAACAAGACGGGCAACGCCTTCGACCTCATGATCAGCGGTTCGGGATTCTTCCAGGTCCTGATGCCCGACCAGACCATCGCCTACACCCGCGACGGCTCCTTCAGCCCCAATTCCGACGGGATCCTGGTCACCTCCGACGGCCACCCCGTGCAGCCGCAGATCCAGGTGCCGCCCAACTCCATCAATCCCGTGGTCGGTTCCGACGGCAAGGTCACCGCGCAGCTCCAGGGCCAGAGCACCCCCACGGAGATCGGGCAGATCCAGACCGTCACCTTCGCCAACCAGGCCGGCCTCCTCGCCACCGGACAGAATCTGTTCCAGGCGACGGACGCTTCCGGCGAGCCCGTGGAAGCGACCCCGGGCACCAACGGCACCGGCGCGATCACGTCGCAGTACCTGGAAGGGAGCAACGTCCAGATGGTGGACGAGATGGTGAACCTGATCCTGGCCCAACGCGCCTACGAGATGAGTTCGAAGGCCATCACGACCTCCGACCAGATGCTCCAGACCGCGAACAACCTCCACTCCTGATGGTCTGCGGCCTGCTGCTCGCGGTGGCGGGGTTGCGCGCCGACGGGATCCGCCCCCTCGCGGACTCCATCTACCGCGCCCTGCGGACGCCTTCGATGCGCGTCGCGGCCGACACGTCGGGCCTGCCCGGCTCGGTCGTCGGCCCTCCGGGAGCGGTCGGCTGGGAACTGGTGCGCGACGGCGGTCCGCGTCCGGAAGGCACGGAGGTGCTGTGCCTGGGCTGGACCCGATCCGACGGCTCCGTCCTCCACCGCGACTGGTTGTCCGTGCATGTGCGGCGCGAGGAGCTGGAAGCCGTGGCCCTGCGGCGCATGGAGCGGGGCGAAATTCCCGACAGTTCTTGCCTCAAGTGGGAATGGCGGGAGACGTCCGGGAGCGTTCCCCCTCCGCCCGACGCGGCGTTGATCGGGCGCCTCCGGCTGCGGATCGGAGCGGGTCCGGGTCAGATCCTGACGTCCAGGCAGCTGGAACCGCCTCCGCTGGTCTCGCAGGGCCGGGAGATCACCGTGCGCAGCTCCCGGGCGGGTGCCACGGCAACGGTGGAGGGAATCGCCCAGACGGACGGTTTGGCCGGATCCAGCATCCTGGTGCTCAGCCCGTGGGGGCGACGCATCCGCTGCCTGGTCCTGGAGGACGGCTCCGCGCAGAGCCTGGAATGACTCGCCCCGACCTCCCTTGCCCTGGAGTATGATTCTCCTGGAAAGGGGGAATGTGCGGACGATGGCCAAGGACTTCGAAGACGGGCGCGATCGGCTTCCCCTCAGGGAATTGGCGGGCCAGGTGGAAAGCTACCGACGGCAGGCCGAGGAGCTGGGCCGCCTCCAGGTGGGCAGGACACTCCTCGAATGCCCTTCCTGCGGTCTTTTCGAGGACGAGTTGGCCGATCTCCGATTCATGGTCTGCGCCCCCGGGAAGCCGGGCATGGACACCGGGCTTCGGTTCGTGCCCATGGAAGGCGAAGAAACCTGGATATGCCCTCGCTGCCACGGAGTGGTCGGGCCCCAGGAGGGACCGGGCCCCCTCAGCGCAGCTTGAACTCGAGGACCGTGGCGCGCAGGACCGCGGCCATCCGGGAAAGCGATCCCGCCGTCTCGCGGACCTGGTCGGAGGACTGCTCGACCGCGCGGTTGTCGTTGCGCACCGTTTCCACGTCCGCGGCGATGGATCGCGCCGTGGTGGCCGCCTCCGCCACGCACCGGGTGACCTCCTTCACTCCCTCCGAGGCCTGTCCCACGTTGCCGGAGATGTCGCGGGTCGCGATGGACTGCTCCTCCACCGACGAGGCGATGGTCACCACGTTCCCCGCGGCCTCGTCGATC
>Ga0181534_10000115_pt1 | contig 57592 bp, 47 predicted proteins | sample PEATcosm2014_Bin_37_FD_119758 | JGI IMG/M metagenome (GOLD analysis project Ga0181534, IMG submission 119758) | Peatland microbial communities from MTU Mesocosm Facility, Houghton, MI, USA - PEATcosm2014_Bin17_10_metaG | ecosystem: Environmental > Terrestrial > Soil > Wetlands > Peat | place... | reverse complement strand
TTCCGACAGTTGGGCTGATCCGGACAAGCAACCTACCCCCGAAGCTTGGAAAAAACTCAAGCACAAGCAACTTGTCGAGCAGGTCTTCAACTATACTCGCGATACGATCTCTACTTTTGCTCAAAAAGGAGTGATGCCGGAGATGGTGCAGGTCGGCAACGAGATCACCGCCGGAATATTATGGCCTGACGGTAAACTCCCTGATAACTGGGACAACTTCACCGATCTGCTCAAAGCTGGCATCAGTGGAGTGGATGCAGGCCGCGGGTCGCAGCCCAGACCGCGCATCGTGCTCCAGATCGAACGCAGCGGAGATTACGCCGCCGCCGTCTCGTTTTTCGACAACATTATTGCTCACCACGTGCCCTTCGACGTAATGGGACTCTCTTACTATCCCCGATGGCATGGGAACATGGTCACGCTGCGCGGCAACCTGCATGACCTCGCACTGCGCTATCAGCACCCGATCATCGTGGTTGAAACGGCCTATAACTGGACTCCCGGCGACTTCATCGGAAAGAAAGCCGACTTTCCCGAATCGCCCGCAGGGCAGGCAGACTTTCTTCGCGCGGTAGACGCCGCCGTTCGCGCCATTCCGCATGGTCTTGGCCAAGGCATCTTTTGGTGGGAGCCGGCCGCAGAAGCGGAATTGCAGGGACGTAGCTTCTTTGACAGCCAGGGCAACGTTCTGCCTGTGATTGATGCGCTGGATACGAAACGGCAGCCATAACACAGCCGAACGCCGCATAGAGCGCCTGCCGGCGAATCATTTCTGTAAAACACGAGCCGCTTTGCAACCAGATAACGGTGGACCATTGGTTTCTGTAAGTCATGAAAGGCATTTGCGTGAACTGCCCTCTTAAGTACTTAGCTCTCATTTTCGTTTTTTCGTGCTACATAAACGCCCAGTCTCCAGTAAACCGGATCGTCTTTGATGTAGCCGCGCCCGTTCCTGAACCTACGTCTGTTCCGACACAACTCGGCAGCAATCGCGCGCCGGATGGGAATACTCTTGACGTGAATAATCAATACCTGACGCATAATGGCAAGCCGTGGATCCCAGTAATGGGCGAATTTCACTATTCACGTTACCCCGAGGCCTATTGGGAAGAGGAGATCCTCAAGATGAAGGCCAGCGGGGTGAATGTCATTGCTACCTATGTCATCTGGATTCATCATGAAGAGATAGAAGGTCAGTTTGATTGGAACGGTCAACGCAATCTGCGCAAGTTTGCAGAATTATGCGCCAAGCATGACATGCTTCTTTATCCGCGCATCGGTCCGTGGGTGCACGGTGAGGCGCGTAACGGAGGCTTCCCTGATTGGGTTCTGAAGAACAGCCCTGTTCGATCAAATAACCTGATATATCTTTCCGAAGTTAAGAAGTTCTACGCGCAAATTGGAGAGCAGCTGCATGGGCTGTTATGGAAGGATGGCGGCCCGGTCATTGGAATTCAGATCGAAAATGAGTATGCAGCGAATGGTCCTGGCCAGGGGCGGGAACATCTGGCAGCGCTCAAGCAGCTCGCCCTTGAAAGTGGACTGGATGTTCCGTTCTATACCGTAACTGGATGGGATAACGCAGTTGTCCCTGATGATTTATTTCTTCCCGTCTACGGCGGCTATCCGGATGCGCCATGGGACGCAAGCATAAATGTACTTCCGCCTGCGGAGATTTATTCTTTTCGCTTTACGAGCCGTGTTGCGGCGAATATGGGAGTGATCGGAGGCGATACGATTACCGGCAGCGGGAACGACGCAGCATTGAGATCGAAAGTCCCTTTTTTGACGGCCGAGGTTGGAGGAGGTATTGAGGATACGTATCACCGCAGGCCGTTGCTCTTTCCAGACGATGTTCCGGCGATGATTCCGGTGATGATTGGTTCAGGCGCGAACATGCTCGGCTACTACATGTTTCACGGCGGAGATAATCCCGAGGGCAAGCTGACAACGCTTCAGGAGTCGCAACGCACGGGCTATCCTACCGATGTACCAACCAAAAGTTATGATTTCCAGGCGCCTCTCGGTGAGTTCGGTCAGATGAATGCGACTTTGCGCAAGTTGAAGCTGGACCACTACTTTCTCAAAGACTTTGGCGCTCAGTTGGCCACTGAGCCAGCGATGGCGCCAATTCAGCAGCCATTTGGACCAGCGGATACATCTGTTCTGCGGGCATCAGTACGCTTCAAAAACCGAAGCGGTTTTCTTTTTGTAAACAACTATATTCGCGAACAGCAGATGCCGCCCAGAGAGCATACGCAGTTCGAACTCAGGTTGCGAGAAGGCTCACTTTTTGTTCCCTCGTCACAGATTACAATTCCGGCGAACAGCTTTTTTTATTGGCCCGTCAACCTGCAGATTGGTGGCGCCACATTGCGCTACGCAACGGCTCAACCAATTTTGCGGTTTTGTCAAGGCAACGACACATATTTGTTTTTTGCCGAAACAGAAGGAGTTGCCTCGGAGTTCGCATTTCGTCTCGAAGATAAACGGGCCATTCAGGCCTTCAGCGGATCGACGCGCGAAGAGAGTGGTCTATTGCAAATCTATAATGTCCATCCCAGCACGGGAACGGCTATCACGGTTCATAACTCAGAGCAGTCATCGCATATCGTTTTGTTGAGCGCGGCGGATGCCAAGAAGTTATGGCGCGTCAATCTGAATGGGCACGATCAACTGGTGCTGACGGATGCGCAGGTCTATGCTGATGGCGCAAGACTTGTTCTACGCCAGATCGATAAGCCGTCTTTTTCAGTAAAACTGTTTCCGCCAATTTTGCTGACAGCAAACCAGGGGAATTCCGAGCGCTCAGAAGAGGTACAAGATGGCCTTTTTCGATCGCTGAGTTGGCGGTTTCCGGAGCATAAAATCGCGATTACCTCAGCGCAGGTTAGGCCTTTTGGTGGTGCGCCAGTGCCTGTCTTCGGGCCTAAGTTTCCGTGGAGAAGCTCCGCAGTAGTGATGAAACCGGATGAATCCAGTTTCAGTGGAGCAGCAGAGTGGAATCTAACTATCCCGGGGTCTTCCCTGAATGGCCTGAGCGATATTTATCTGGCAGTGAATTATCGCGGCGATGTGGCGCGATTTATGGATGGTGATCGCCTGCTATCCGATAATTTCTTCAATGGCGCCGAGTGGCGTATCGGGTTGAAACGTTTTCTGTCTGGAGGAGCGGCACACACATTCAGGCTGCAAATTCTTCCTTTCGGCAATGAACTGCCTATTTTCTTCGAGCCGGGCAGCGCAGCTCTCCCTGAAAAGAACGGAAGCAAGGGAACTTTGCAGTCTATTGTGGCAGCGCCCGAGTACGAATTGGATCTGCACAACTGAGACTCATTGTGTTGGCTGTATTTATCGTCAGCATGCGGGTACATCGCGCCCATCTGAGAATTTTTTTGTCGCGTGTGATCATACGTTTGGATTGCGCCATTCAGTTAACCCACAGCCTCAAGGCGTTCTTCGACGCGATTTTTGCTTATGGGCTGTGAGGTAAAGACAAGAAGATTGGTTTCCACTTTGCGGAGGAATGCAGGCAGCCGGGGCGGAGTAACGCAGGCCAGAAAGGTTGCTAGAATCAGACGGAGGTCGGACTGGAGGGTCGCCCTGCACATATAGCGCGCATCCAGCCTCGCTTTTACCGGCATGATCCGACTCGCATAGAACTGGTCCAGATGACTGGGGTGAATTGACCGGAGCATCTTCTCTTCACTGCGGAAGGCCAGGGTCGCAGGGCCGGTAATTCCAGGGCGATAGGGCATATTCAGAATCGCCTCATGCTGAGGGAGCTTTGGGCGGGGTCCCACCAGGCTCATTTCGCCAAGCAAGATGTTGATGAACTGAGGCAGTTCATCCAGTTTGAATTTTCTTAGCCAGTATCCAATGGGCGTGATTCGGCAATCGCCTACCCTGGTAAGCCCGGGACCGCACTGGCCTTGCGCCGCCACATCCATCGTCCTGAATTTGTAGATTGAAAAGAGATGTCCATGACGGCCCACGCGCTTCTGAACAAACAATGCCGGACCTCCTGACGAGAGCCGGATCAGCAAAGCGATCGCCAGCATGGGCACCATCAATATGATCAAGGCTGGGATTGTCACCGACAAGTCGAAGATCCTGCGTTGCGCCGAGAATATCCAGGCGCTGGCTTTCGGGTCATTCAATTTTGGCCGCAAGTACAGAGGAAAATGCTTGGCATGTGCGCCGGGATCAGGCGGTGGCGCAGGAGTTAGGGCAGTGCTCAACTCAAGCACTTGATTGGACAGTTGCATGAAGAAGTTACCTCGATGAAAGAGTTTTTGAAATTTAGCATTCTGCTGGAGATCGACTCGCAGTGTGAGGTAGTCCCGCGGCTTGGCCGGCACTCTCTTCTCGGGCCAAGGCCAGCGCTCACTCTTTGAAGATGCCAGTCACAATTGAATCTTCCCTCTGCTTGGGTTGGTTTCTGTGAGGGCCGAGGATAAATAGTGTGACCGGCGAGCCTAAATGGAACGGCTTCCGCAATTGAACTTTCTGCAGATGAGAATGTGTTTTGTTTGAGTACAGCACTAATTACTTGAAAAGCGGACGAAGCGGAGGGAAGTTCCAGCATCCGAATGTATTCCTTCAGCGCTGTTGCTCAAGCTGCCGCCGACTGCTTCGAGTGAATTCCAAACCACGCGGAAATGCGTTCGCTGTGCAGCCTCCGGTGCGGGTAGGTTCGTCTTCAAGCCAAGGTGCGTAAAACGGTCGGCTCCCGAGCGGTATAATCTCCCACATGACGGCAGGTGCATCTACCCAGCTTTCGAACGTCGTCTTCGCCGCAAACGATGCGGCAGTAGCGAAGTTGCGCGTCTTGGAGTCGCGGCTGGCTGCGCTAGACGGGTTGATGGTGGCCTACTCCGGCGGCGTGGACTCGGCGTTTCTGGCCGCTACGGCGCGTGGCGTACTGGGCAACCGGATGTTAGCTGTACTTGCCGATTCGCCCAGTCTCGCCCGGCGTGATCTCGACGAAGCCCGCGCCTTTGCAGAGACACAATCCATTCCGCTTCGCGTCGTATTCACCGAAGAGTTGGAGAAGCCAGAGTATCAGCGCAATCAATCGGACCGCTGCTTTCATTGCAAGACGGAGCTCTTCGATGCGATGCAGGCCCTGCGCAAGGAGCTTGGCTTTCCTCATCTGGCCTTCGGCATGAATGTCGATGACCAGAAAGACTCCCGCCCCGGCCAGCGCGCCGCGCAGAATCACGGCGTGCTCGCGCCATTGGCGGAAGCCGGGCTAACCAAGACGGAGATTCGTGCCCTGGCCAAAGCCGCAGGTTATACGCTCTGGGACCGTCCCGCGGCGCCTTGCCTCTCTTCGCGCGTTGAGTACGGACGCACCGTCACCCGCGAGGTTCTCAGTCAGGTTGAGCAAGCCGAGGAAAGCTTGCGCCTGTTGGGCTTTCGTGAGCTGCGTGTTCGCCACCACGGTGAGTTGGGGCGGGTCGAGATCGCGCGCGCAGAGCTGCCCCGCGCGCTGACAATGGAGATGCTCGACTCTATTACCGCCGCGCTCAAACAGGCCGGCTTTCAATATGTCACGCTCGATACCGCCGGCTTCCGCTCTGGCGCGATGAATGAGATCCTGCCCGTCGAAGTGCTCACGCGGCTCCCCTTGGGGAAAACACGATAGAATCACAACGATGCGTATTGGGTATCTCGAATGCTTTTCCGGCATCAGCGGCGATATGCTGCTCGGCGCGCTGGTGGATGCTGGCGTCCCTCTCACCCTGTTGACTGAAGCCGCTGTTTCTTTGAATGTGGGCGCCACATTAACTGCGCGCAAGGTGATGCGGGCGGGACTCACCACAACCAAAGTGGACGTGATCACACCGGAGAGTCCGGCTGCAGATCAAGGCCATTCGCATGAACACGAGGGTCATTCTCACGGGCACCCACCCCACCGTCATCTTTCCGCGATCCTGAAAATAATCGCGGACGCACCGCTTTCCGACGCGGTAAAAGCCCGTTCCGGCCGCGCCTTTCAATTGATCGGCGAGGCGGAAGCCGCAATTCATTCGATTCCCATCGAAAAGGTTCATTTTCACGAGGTCGGCGCGGTAGACACGATCGTAGATATTGTCTGTGCCGCTGTAGGAGCCGAATCTCTCGGCATCGACCGCTGGCTCGCCTCGCCGCTCAATGTTGGGAGTGGAACCGTAAAGTGCCAGCACGGCACGTTACCTGTCCCCGCACCCGCGACACTCCCTCTGCTGGGCGATGCGCCTGTTTACGCTGCCGGTCCGCCGATGGAACGCGTCACCCCCACCGGCGCGGCGCTTTTGCGGATGCTGGATGTGCAGTACACGCAACTGCCCGCGCTGCGTATTACGGCCACCGGTTATGGTGCTGGAGGCCGCGATACGCCTGGAGAACCAAACCTGCTGCGCCTGCTGATCGGCGAGGCCGAGGCAGCCGAGAGTGCAAGTACTGAATCCATCGCAGTGATCGAGGCAGTGATCGATGATTGCAACCCGCAGATTCTCGGTTATGTGAGTGACCTGCTGCTTGGCGCTGGCGCATGGGATGTCTATCGCGTTCCGGTGCAAATGAAAAAAGGCCGGACAGGGATACAGGTAACGGTTCTCTGCCGCCCGGATCTAGTTCCTGCGCTGCGCACACTCCTCTTCCGCGAGACAACAACCATCGGCCTCCGCTGGCGGATCGAAAACAAGATGGCCCTCCAGCGCGAATTTGTTAAAGTACAAACGGCGTGGGGCGAAGTCCGCGTCAAGGTCGCTCGTTCCGCTGGCGGCGAAGTCGTCAATGCTACTCCTGAATTTGAAGATTGCCGCGGGATCGCTGTCAAACATTCCGTGGCCTTAAAAACAGTAATGGCTGAGGCGGCGCGGCTCTTCGCAGCGGGCCAGTCAGCTTCGCCGAAGGGGATGCGCTGATGGATCGCGCGCAGATTGAATCGCTACTCAACGATGTGCGTGAGGGCCGCACAGGCGTCAATGATGCGCTCGATCGCCTGCGTGACCTACCCTTTGAAGATCTGGGCTTCGCCAAGCTAGATCATCATCGCGCGCTACGCACAGGCATGCCGGAGGTGATCTTTGCCGCAGGTAAAACCCCTGCTCAGGTAGCACATATCTTTGTGCACATGGCCAAGGCGGGCGGCAACGTATTGGCAACGCGCGCCTCCGATGAGGCCTTTGCCGCTGTCCGCGTTGCGGAACCTCGCGCCGAGTATCACGTAACCGCGCGCGTCATCACGCTTTTGCAGGCTCCCGCTACTCCCGGCAAAGGCACAATTGCCGTAGTCTGCGCGGGCACCAGCGACCTGCCTGTAGCCGAAGAAGCAGTGCTCACCGCGCAGTTGATGGGCAATACGGTCGAGCTGATCGCCGATGTCGGCGTAGCCGGCATTCATCGTTTATTGGCGCAAAAGAGCGCGCTGCAAGCCGCGCGCGTGGTCATTGTCTGCGCCGGCATGGAAGGCGCATTACCCACCGTAGTCGGAGGCCTGGTCAATGCGCCCGTACTCGCAGTACCAACCAGTGTCGGTTACGGAGCATCCTTCGGCGGCGTCGCCGCGCTGCTGGGCATGTTGAATACCTGCTCGCCCAATGTATCCGTCGTAAACATCGACAATGGTTTTGGCGCAGCCTCGATTGCGTCGATCATCAATCACCTTTGATGATCGACGCCGTGGCAATCATACAGAAATCCGTAACAGCTTCAATATCTCCAGGACTTTGTATCCGCTCCTTCCGGAGCGGTAGCGAGCATGTGGTCGACCATCAGCGGTAGTATGCGCTGCACCCAGTTGCCATTGTTCTGCTGCATTGTGTATTCGGCCGGGCCACCGGTGTAGCAGTGCGGCATTCCTGGGCCATATTGGAATGTAGCATCCGAGTGCGGATTGCGCGAAGCATCCAACTGGGCTTGCAGCAAGTGAACGGCGTTGTTCAGGAAATAAGTATCGCCGTCCCCAACTGCGATGTGCAGCTTACCTTCCAGCTTCGGGCCCAGCGTAGGCCAATCGCGCTTCATGATCGCTGCCAGGTCATAGTGATCGTGCCAGTATGCAAGAACCGTCTTGTCGATTGCTCCGGTCTGTGGGTCGATGATCTGCGCCGGATAGCCATCTGCGCCGGCAGGCGAGTACACCGCTTGCCAGATATTCCACTGGTCGGTCGAGCGTCCATGCGTGCCCAGCACATACTCATAGGCAAACTCGCCACCCGTTGTTGCGGTGACCGTGCCGTCGGGTTTGCGGTCGGCGGCAATGGGCACTTCGCCGAAATCCCCTTTGCGGACAAAGGCATTGCTGTCGTTATATAAGTCAATGTCCTGATAAGCGTGAAAGTCTATTGGGTCCGGGCATGCCACATATGTGCCGTTGTACATCTCCGGGTAAAAGACCTGTGTGGCCAGGGCCTCCCATCCGCCGGTTGACCCGCCAAAGGTAGCGCGAGCCCATCCCTGGCCAATGCCATGATATTGTTTCTCGATCGCGGGGATCAGCTCCTCATTGATCGCCGCGCCATAGGGGCCGACATTGGCTGAGTCCACCACATACGAGTCGTCGTAGTAGGGGTTCGCGTTTTGCACATAAATCAGCAGTACCCGCGGCAAGCGCCCGGCAGTCCAGTCCTGAAAGAAACGATACCCATTCTGTTCACGGCGCAAGGTGGGTGACTTGGGATCCGGCGGCGCAGTTACAAAGGGCACTGGAGCAAATCCGGCATGATAGTGATCCTGATAAACAACCAACGGATATTTTGCATCTGGATGCTCGGCGAACCCATCGGGCAGCAGAATCCACGCACCTAAATACATATCCCGCCCCCAGAATTCGCTCAGCTTCTCGCTGCGGAAGCGCTTGTACTTGAGCCAATTTGAAGCTGGAGCCTTCGCGGCAATTACGGAAGGGTCCGCATCGCTGTTTTCAACCGGCGGAATGATCTGATCGAGGGTCAGCTTGATCGTCGTTTGCGAGGCCGGATCGAAATGCACCTTGACCGGCTTGCTGAATGGATTGCCGGGCTTGAGATTCCAGTGCTGGCCCTCGCCCTTGTCCGGCGGCAGCCAGACGGTCTTGCCCGACGCAAGATGGAATTGCTCATAGGCATTGAAGACGGCCTGCACGAAGTAATCACCCGCTTCGAGATCGGTGAGCGAACGGCGCGGATAGCCGAAGGTTTTCGCATCCACGACGATGGGCTGCGACGGAGGCTGATTCTCGACGTCCACGCCAAACCCTTGAGCGGAGAGATAATCCTCGGTGAACTGCATCCGCGGCTCGGAGTCGCCGTTTCGGGCGATGACAAGGATCAGATGTCCATTGAGCGGAGCCGTGGAGGGTACTGCAACTTCGATTCGCTGCCCGTGGCACAAAGCGGTTGATGAAATCAGCAAAGCAGTACCGATCGCGCGGAGTCTTCTCATAGTATCTCTCGATCTTAATGGAGTAGCGCCAGTCTATCTCGGCGCAACCGGGAGATGTCAATCATCTCAAGCCAAGCCGGTGGGCTATCAACCGGTACAATGCTTCAGTCCGCAGCGAAATCTGCTTCCGGCAGTGGCAACGCAGGCGCTGAGTCTTTTGAATTTTTTCAGCGCCAATGCGTCTACAGTAGAAAACGGAAGTTACAGGCCGAAGTCAGTTGGTTGCTCCCGGCTACGGTTGCTCCTCACCTCGTTTGGTACGCAATAAAGATGCAAATGGAAATAACGGTCGCGTTTACAGCAATAAGCTTGAACTCGTGGTTGTGGTAGTGCACTACCGCCGCACCCACCATGATAGGAATGAAGCCGACAGCAGCAAGTGCCGTCAGCTCCGGATGTATCCCAAGCGCCCGGGGCGCAACCATGCCAATTGCTCCGAGAACCTCGCAGATGGAGATGAAACGAAGAAATCCAACCGGAATGCCAGCCGCTCCCTTCCCCACCAAAGCCAGAAGGCGCTGCTTGGACAAGCGCAGCTTATTTATCCCTGCGCCCAGAAACAATAATGCAAGCAGCACCTGCAGAGTCCATGTGATCTCGGTCATTCCGATACCTCCTTTGACACGAGCGGCCTGCCAACGACTATATTCTGCTGCTAACCTTCTCATTCGTTGGTTATAAAGTCAAGGTACTTACTGTGAGAATAGATAGGTTCCACTGTAGTTACTCAGCCGCGGAATCCTTGGCGCGGATGCCATGCTCGACAATTGATGGCTACAAGCAGAACTGCCAGATGATATTCTGCCTGCATCCAGCAACTGCGGCCCGGCGCGGGAATCAAGATTCTATTTTCCCCTTCGAAACGCAGGTTCAATATTCAGCTGGAACCCCGATCAATTGAAAGTAGAGGCTGTACAGTGCATACCGCAAACCCTTCTGAAGCCCCATTGACTCCCGGACTCATCTTCCAGATGTTGCAAGCGCACCAGCAAACTGCGGCGCTCAAAGCCGCTATCGATCTCGATGTCTTTCGCGCCGTCGGCGAAGGGCCGGGCGATGTAGCCTCCATCGCCAGCCACTGTGCAGCCTCAGAACGCGGCATCCGCATTCTCTGCGATTTTCTGGTGATTAACGGCGTACTGACCAAGGTCGACGGCCATTACCAGCACACGCCCACCAGCGCTGCGTTTCTTGACCCTCGCTCGCCTGCTTCTTTGGCCTCGATTGCTCAGTTCCTCGGCAACCCGTCGATGCACGAGCCGTACGATCATCTGGCGGAGGTTGTGCGATCCGGGCGCACTGCGATGGCCGGTGATGGCAGCGTAGAGCCGGAGAACCCCATCTGGGTGCAATTTGCCGAAACGATGGCGCCGATGATGGCTCCTCTCGCCGCGCCGCTCGGCCACGTGGTCTTGCAGGGAGAAACCCGCCCCATGCGCGTTTTGGATATCGCCGCAGGCCACGGCCTCTTTGGCATCGAGATCGCAAAGCAGAATCCGGAAGCGCAAGTTACCGGGCTTGATTGGGCGCCTGTTCTGCACGTTGCCTTGAAGAACGCGGAGAAAGCCGGCGTAGCCGCACGCTACAAGATACTGCCCGGCAGCGCCTTTGAAGTAGATTTCGGCGGACCGTACGACGCCGTGCTGCTGACCAACTTTTTGCATCATTTTGACAAGCCGGCGTGCGTTGATCTGCTGAAAAAGGTCCGTTCTGCAATGCTTTCCGGTGGACGCGTGGCAACACTGGAATTTGTGCCCAATGAGGACCGCGTCTCGCCGCCGATGCCAGCGGCCTTTGCGATGACCATGCTGGCTTCAACCCCGGCGGGCGATGCTTACACTTTGAGCGAACTGACGTCCATGTATACAGAAGCGGGATTCTCCCGCATCACCGCGCATCCCATTCCGATGAGTCCGCACACCATTGTCTTGGGCAATGCTTGAAAAATCTGCTCCTTAGCTTCGTTTTCATGATCGTTCGGTAACTTTCCAGCAATCAGATCATCAGAGAGTTGTCGGCTTTCACGGTCAGCCGCTGAGGAGAATCCGAATGACCAGCAAAATCCTATTCCGGGTCGGCGTTTGCGCCCTCCTGATCGCCGCTTCACTTTTCGCCGTACACCGGGTTTCTGCCAGAGCGCCCATTCCTGCCGCGGCAACCGATGTGGCGCTGGCGCAAAAGCCGGGGAAGCAGGTTGCTGTTTTTGCGGGGGGATGTTTTTGGGGAACACAGTCGGTCTTTGAGCGAGTCAAAGGAGTTATTGGCACCACCGCCGGCTATGCGGGCGGCTCGGGTTCAAGTGCCACCTACGACCAAGTGACGACGGAGACCACCGGCCACGCCGAATCTGTCCGCGTTGTTTACGATCCGTCGAAGATCACTTACGGGCAACTGCTGCGCATCTTCTTTTCCGTAGCGCACGACCCCACCCAGCTCAATCGGCAGGGCAACGATGTGGGCACGTCGTACCGGTCGGCGATCTTCTACTCGAACGAGGAGCAGCGCCGGATCAGCCTGGCTTACATCGCGCAGCTAGATGCAGCGCATGTATTTCCCAGCCGGATTGTCACTGAAGTGACACCGCTGAAGGGCTTCTACGACGCAGAGTCTTACCACCAGCATTACGCGGACAACAATCCCGAAAACCCCTACATCCTCGTCTGCGACCGGCCCAAGATCGCGGCGCTCAAAGAGCAGTTCCCTGAGCTGTTTCAGGAGTACAAAGGCAAGTAAGTTTGGAGTCTGAAAAGTCTCTTTTCCGTTCCGCGGCTGAGCTGCGGAACGGAAAGGGTAGCGATTCGCTAGATTGGTTCTAATAATCCAGAATATCTTGCCAGAATTCTATATCTGCTTTTGCGCCGTTGATCTTCTGAACGCGAGACAAAAATCCATCAATCTCTTCTTCTGTAGGTGGATTTTCATCCTGCTCGACTGGATTGCTTCGCCCTTTTGCGATGTTGGCGAACTCTCCCCAGCACTGCGCGAATGCTTTCAAAGAAATCGCAACTGGCTCTGGTTCCCAGGACCCTTCTCCGTGAATGGCGGTGAAGACAGGGAACTCATCGGATTGCGTGTCAATGAAAATTGGATCACCGAGGCCTGTATCCAGGCCGATCACAATCCAATTGCTTTGCCAGCAACCTTCATCCGTGTCGCACAATGATGAGCCGTCCGTATCAACCGCAAACCCGATCTGCTCTGCCTCAAATTCCGTGGCCGCAAAAACCTTCAGACCACCTGCGCCATAGGAGATTTCGAGAGGTTTCAATCCATCAAGCGTCTTGACCAGAAGATCAGGTAATTTCATTTGGGAGCCCCTACCTTTGAAAGGTACTATACAGACCGCAACGCAAAGTCGCGTTCCCCATTAAGTCAGCTTGACGAAGCGCAGTGCAACCGAGTTCATGCAGTAGCGGAGTCCAGTCGGCTTGGGGCCGTCGTCGAAGACATGGCCGAGGTGCGCATCACAAAGGCGGCAGTTGACCGCAGTGCGCACTTCCATGAGGCTTCCGTCTACGTAGTCCACCACATTTTCATGGGCGATGGGCTGCCAGAAGCTGGGCCAGCCGGTGCCGGAATCGAATTTGGCATCGGAGCTGAAGAGGGCCAAGTCGCAGCAGATGCAGCGGAAGATGCCGCGCGCCTCGACATGAAGCAACTCGCCGGTAAAGGGGCGCTCGGTGTCGGCGTGACGCGTGACCCAGTAGGAGGCCTCGGGGAGCTGCTTCTTCCACTCGGCATCGGTCTTGATGAGCCGGGGAACGGTGATTTTGCCCGTCTTCTTGCCATCGGCTGCGAATTGGACGATGGTGACGCTGGCTGGGTCGTCGTTGGCTGACGGCGCGGCGGCCATCACCGTGCTGCGGCGCAATCCCCAGAAAGCGAGAGCGCTTACGGTTCCGGCGGCGGAGAGGATGAAGGCGCGGCGGCCAAGGCGCTGGGCGCGGTTGGGTGTTGATGGATCTGCCGGCACCATAAAGAGGTCGGTTTCTTTGCTCATCTCATGCCTCTGGTTATGAGATGAGGGGCGGGTGGGAATAGTTACGAGTTGTCAGCGCTCCACAGTATCACAGTTTCAAAAGAACTGTGCGCTGTTTTGGGTGTTTCTGTAACCTGTTGAATTTATGTTTGTTCTGAGGGAGGAGGGCGCTTCACAGAAGCACAGTATCTGTGTTTTGTGCGACTTTCTGCGATTAAGCTATTGAATTCAAGATAGTTAGAGACCTCCACAGTTTCACAGCCGGGATTTGATTTCCGTTCACGATTTTTGACCCTTGCATTTGCTGACAAGTATTTGCGTTTGAGGTGTTTGCGCGAATCGGCCCCACTCCAAAAGTAGGCTTCTACGCGGAGTTTTTTCATCAAAACAGCCCGTTTTTTTGCTCAAATTGCCTCCGAAAACGCCGATTTCGGGGGTTTTCAGGGGACAGTGATGCGCCGTTTGCCAGTCTTCAGATTGTATGAATACGGCAAGCGCTCATCGAGACGTGCGGGTACCGACGCCACACGGCAGCCGGTCTGGAGAGAGGCGCTACAATCCTGCCGTTCCCGAATCATGCAGTCACGGTATTAGTATGCGCCGGGCGCGGGTAATTTTCCGCACCAACTCCGGTTGCGGGCTCCGGTGGCTGGGGGCGCTTCCGCGTCTTTGACCTTTGGATCTGCGCGGACCAAGCTTTGCACGACCAGAGTGTAAAGCGATCGAACACCCGGCTACATGAATTTTCTGCTAAACAGGTTGGGAAATCGCTGCCTCAATAGTCAACAGCACACAGGGTAAATACGAATGAGCTTGTACTAGCTCCCATGGACTGGAAAAACTGAAAAGATGACGTGCTTGATTTCACGTGTGAGTCTTGTTGCGCACCGCATCCTGGCGGTGTGTTCGATTCTGGCAGGGACTCTTCTCTGCATTGCCGCGATCTCCGGGTGCTCCAGTTCCTCTCACCAATCAGCACCCTCCGGTACCATCACGACCGTAGCCGGCGGAGGCGATAGTTGTCTTCCTTCCCAAACTGGATGCTTGGCTACCAACGCAAGTTTGTCGGGACCGACTGGTGTGGCGGTAGACACCTTCGGCAACCTCTATATTTCAGACCAGGATAATAATCGCATTCGCAAGGTGTCGGCTTCGACAGGCAACATGACCACGTTCGCGGGCAACGGGCCGAGCTGGCCAGAAACCGGAACGTATAGCGGCGATGGGGCAGCAGCCACCAGTGCGGGGCTGAACACTCCCAGTGGAATAGTGGTCGACTCATCCGGCAACCTGTATATCGCGGATGAAGATAACTACCGGGTCCGGAAGATTGACACATCGGGGATCATTACCACCGTGGCCGGAATCGGCCCAAGTTGCCTGGGGCCGAGTTGCAATGGCCAGTTCGGAGGGTACGGCGGCGATGGAGGCGACGCCACACACGCGGCGCTCAACCTTCCTACGGGCGTAGCTGTGGATGCATCCGGCAACCTCTATATTGCTGACTCAGGCAACAACCGAATCCGCATGGTGAGCAGCAAATAAGTTTCAAAGGAGGGGCGGACAAACCAGTTCCGCGGCTTTTGGCGCGTAGAGCGCATGCGGCTTTGCTTCCGACCCATGCCGCGAGAAACTAATAAGCGTCAAGGATGGGGCGCCTGGCAAGAAATGAGTCGTACACAACCGAATTGGGCATCAAACTCACGGTTCAGTTCGCAGGGAAGACGTAAGATCAAGTTTGCCTTCCCGCTGAAATGCGGCTTTGCTCAACAGGAGTTCCAATGACCGCTGAGTTGATTCACCGCCTTCATTTTGCATTTACCATTACTTTTCACTATCTGTTTCCCCAGCTCACCATGGGCCTCGGGCTTCTTATCGTGGTGCTCAAGTCCGTGGCCCTCAAGACCGGCGACGAGAAATGGGACCGGGCCGCGCGCTTCTGGGGCCGCATCTTTGGCATCAATTTTGTCTTCGGCGTGGTCACCGGGATTCCGATGGAGTTCGAGTTCGGAACCAACTGGGCGCGTTTCTCGCGGCTCTCGGGCGGGGTGATTGGGCAGCCACTGGCCATGGAGGGAGTCTTCAGCTTTTTCCTGGAGTCCGCATTTCTGGGATTGTACCTCTACGGCGAGAAGAGGCTCTCCAAGCTCATGCACTGGTTCTCGGCGCTGATGGTGTTCGCGGGTTCGTGGCTTTCAGGCTTCTTCATCATCGTTACCGACGCGTGGATGCAGCATCCAGTGGCCTACGATCGCCTGCCCAATGGGCAATTTGAGGTGCTCAGCTTCTGGCAACTTCTACTGAACCCCTGGGGCCTGCTGCAATACATGCACAACATGACCGGCGCGGTCGTCACCGGGTCGTTTGTTATGGCCGCCACGGGCGCTTTCTATCTGCTTGAAGGCCGCAAGGACAACTACGGCCGCATCTTTCTCAAGGTCGGCGTCATTGCAGGCCTCATCTCCTCGATCCTGATTATCTTTCCCACCGGCGACCTGCATGGCAAGTACGTGGCGCGCAATCAGCCCGCAGCGATTGCAGCGATGGAGGGACTGTTCAAGACAGAGGATGGCGCAGGCATGGTGCTGATGGGTCAGCCAAATGAAGAAACAGGCCAGATTGACAACCCCATCGTGATCAACGACGCACTGAGCTTCCTCATCTACGGCACGACCAAGGCGGAGGTCAAAGGCCTCGATCAGATTCCGCACGACCAGTGGCCCACTGCCTTGCCGCTACTGTACTATGCGTACCACATCATGGCTGGCCTTGGGACCTGGTTCCTGCTGCTGATGGCCGTTGCCGGGTTTCTTTTGTGGCGTCAAAAGCTGTACAGCTCTCGCCTGGTGTTATGGGCGCTGCTGCTCAGCTTTCCACTGCCCTATATCGCCAACACCGCCGGCTGGATGACCGCCGAGCTGGGCCGCCAGCCCTGGCTCATCTACGGCCTGATGCGCACCAGCGAAGGCTATTCCAACACGGTCTCCGCCAGCAACGGCCTCTTCACACTGATCGGTTTCATGGGCCTCTACACACTACTCGGCCTCCTGTTCACCGTCCTCATCTATCGCGAGATCAGCACAGGTCCCGAACCACAGGCAATCGAGGCCCAAGCGAATCACGCTGGCTGACGCTTACATTTTGGGCGTTGAAGGGAAGTTAGGAGGAGCACTCTCATGATGGGTCTCATTTGGTTCTGGCTGGTTGCGGTAATGATCGTCGGCTATGTGGTGCTGGACGGCTTCGATCTCGGCGTAGGAGTCTTGCATCTCTTTCTGCCGCGCACCGAGACAGACCGGCGCACGATTCTCGCCAGCATCGGGCCGGTGTGGGACGGCAATGAGGTTTGGCTGCTTGCCGGCGGCGGCACACTCTATTTTGCCTTTCCACTGCTCTACGCCTCGGCCTTCAGCGGCTTCTATCTGCCTCTGATGATCGTGCTCTGGCTGCTTATCTTGCGCGGCGTCAGCCTTGAGCTGCGCAACCACATCGAAGTGGGTGTTTGGCGCGCTCTGCTCGACGGATTGTTTGGCCTTTCCAGTGCATTGCTGACCATCTTCTTCGGCGCGGCCTTGGCCAACGTGCTGCGCGGCGTGCCGCTCCAGGCCGATGGATATTTCTTCCTGCCGCTCTGGACCAACTGGCAGCCCGGTCCGCACCCCGGAATTCTCGACTGGTACACCGTCATCGGCGGGCTGGTTGCGCTCGCTGCGCTTACGTTGCACGGCGCTCTTTGGCTTACCGTCAAGACCTCAGGCGACATCGCGCAACGTGCGCGCAGCATCGTCACGCCGCTCTGGTTCGCGCTCTCGCTGCTTACCCTGGCCAGTTTGGCAGCCACGATTGCGGTGCGACCGGCGAGTGTGGCCAATTACTATCAGTACCCGGTCACATTCGTTGTTCCAGCCGGAGTTGTCGCGTCTCTGGCCGCGATCTGGTTTCTCAATCGCAATGCACATCCGGTCAAGGCATTTCTATCTTCCTGCCTGTATCTATTTTTGATGCTGGCCGGCGCCTGCTGGGGACTCTACCCGACCCTTCTGCCTGCCACCTCCGGAGCTGACCGCGATATTACTCTAAGCCGCGCCATCTCCGGTCCGCATACGCTCGCCGTGGGCTTGGTCTGGTGGGGGATAGGAATGGCTTTCGCAGTCGCCTATGTGGTTTTCGTCTACAGCAAGTTCCGCGGTAAAGTGATCCTTGATGCGGGTGGACACTGATCTGCGGGAGCTGATCTTTGGAGCGGTTCTGCATAAAGAATTTGAGTCTGGGCATTCGAGTTGGCCTTCACGAGCTAAATGCCGAGTTTCATCCATTGAAGGTGCAGGAAAGCACGAACCAGCCACGGCGAAGCCCGTTCGCCGCTTTGCAGCAAGCCTTCAACCGGCGATCCGAATACGCTGCAAGAAGTCGAGATCGACAAGGTTAGCGAAGAGCGAGGCGTCACGGGGGGACGATGACCAGGCCGGAGGGGATAACGAAATAACGGCGTTTGCCTTCGACAGGATCGTAGCCGATGAGCGTGCCTTCAGAAATATCTCCCAAAACGTGGAAGAGCGGAAAGCAACGAATGCTTTCCGCTCTTCCATACCCAATACGACATAGCCAAGGTTCTTATTGCGCGAAATCAGCCCCTAGCGTGTTGAGGGCCTTTTGAACCAGCGCCTGCGCGTTGCCGTTTAGATTGCCGGTTGCGGAACCCACGGGTCCAGTGCCTTCGTTGGTGCCTTGCAGAACCCATTGCGAACCGGAGAAGACGGTGACTGTAACACCACTATCTACGCCGCCGGTTGTGCCGCTATCGGGAATTCCGAGCAGGAAGGCTGACTCGACCGAAGCCTCGCCGAGTTGCCGGGAATCGTTATCGGAGGTTGAAGTGACGTCTGTTCCCTGGGTATCGCCAAATACAGCGCCGATCACTTGCCCGTTGTAAAAGATCAAGGCAAACTGCAGGCCGGTAATGTTCCAGTTTGCGTAGTAGAAGTGCGGGCAGACGGCAAAATGACCTCCCTGCGCCTTTTCATTATCCCAGCAGTCATCACCCAGAACGTAGTACGGAACGTGATGTGCTCCGAGCTGCGCTCCGGAACTATCCTGCCATGTGGTCTGATCTTGATGATCAGGGTCGGGATCGGGATCGCTGCCGTCGTCGTCGATGGCCATGCTGGAAGAGTAGGTGAAGACTCCGGGAGCAACCTGGTAAACATTCACGTCCATTGCGCCGGTCTGTGTGTTGATATGGGGTTCGGTATTCACCTGGTTCGCCGCGATCATTCTTGCATTGATGCCAGCCAATATCTCCGCCGGGGTATAGTTAGTGCTGCTGCCTGAGGTAAACGAAAACCAGTTGATGTTCCAGCCGGCATTATCCTGGTCGAGTGTCAACGTCTGCGTACCCGCAGGCAGTGTGACGGTGGCTGTCACATCGGCCCACGTCTGCCAACCGCCGGTATCAGGAACTGTGACCGAGCCGCTCAGGTTGGTTCCCGACGAGTTGGCGATGTGGAAGGCATCGGAGATCGCGCTTTCCGATGCCACGCGGAAGGTGACGGTGTAGGTTCCAGCGGTGGCTACGTTGACGGTGTACGTGGACCACTGGCCAGCGGCTGTCCAGCCCAGGTCATCGCCGCCGCCAGCGTCGGTAGTTGCTTCCAGATCGACGCCGTCGGAGCGATAGCTGCTATCTGTTCCATTGTTCGGAGAGATGTCGTAGCCAACCCCCTGGCCGCCGAGGTCGTAGTTCTCGGCCTGTACGGTGCCAGGGACGGCCGCGGGAGTCCCGCCGAAGGGCCCGTTGCCGCCAGAAGAAGAAGCAGACGCAAACGAGAACCAGTTGAGATTCCAACCAGCCGTATCCTGATCGAAGGTCAGCGTCTGCTGACCTGCCGGCAGGGTGACAGTGGCCGTCACGCTGGCCCACGTCTGCCAGCCGCCAGTGTCGGGGACGGCGACCGAGCCGCTGAGATTTGTTCCCGATGAGTTGGCGATATGGAATGCGTCGGAGATCGCGCTTTCCGCGGCTACGCGGAAGGTGACAGTGTAGGTCCCGGCTGTGGCCACATTGACGGTGTACTTGAACCACTGGCCAGAGGTTGTCCAGCCCAGATCATCGCCCCCGCCGGTATCGGTGGTTGCCTGCAGATCGACTCCGTCGGTGCGGTAGCTGTTTGCCGTTCCATTGGTAGAGGTGGCGTTATAGGCAATCCCCTGGCCGCCGGTGTCGTAGTTCTCGGCCTGCACAGTGCCGGGGATCGCCGCGGCGACTCCGCCATAAGGGCCTTCCCCTGACGCTGCCAGCGCAAATACCGCCGAATAGATATTCCACTCGGGGTTATCTTCGTTGAGGGTCAGCACCTGTTGGCCAGCCGAAAGTGTGACGCTGGCCTTCACTGTCGTCCATGTCTGCCAGCCTCCGGTGTTCGGAACATTTACCGAGCCGGTCAGGTTGGTTCCCGCTGCGTTGGAAAGATGGAAGGCATCGGTTGCGCCGTCCGCCGAGGCCACCGCGAAGGTGACCGTATAGGTTCCTGCCTTGGCCACATTTACCGTGTAGCGGAACCACTGTCCGGCTTTGGCCCAGCCAAGGTTGTTGCCGCCGCCGGTGGCTGTGGTCGTTTCCAGGTTCACGCCGTCGGAGCGGTAGCTGTTGTCCGTTCCGTTGACCGCCGCAACGTTATAGGCAACCCCCTGGCCGCCTGTGTCGTAGTTTTCCGCCTGCACCGTTCCAGGGACCGGGGCAGCCGTTCCGCCGAAGGGCCCTTCGGCAGCCTGCGCAACGTTCGCTAAGCAGAAAAACAATGAGCCGCTCCATGCGGCGATGGTCATGCACTTTCTTACCTTCATCTCTATCCTCTGAAATTGCTGGTGATGTAGCGTGTAATTGCCAGGGATATGGCGCAATCCGCGCCAGTCAACGGAAGCATTGGGCATACCCGCGTCTGCTGAAGGGATTCCTGTAATCGTGTTCTGGGTTTTGGTTTTTAATGATAGACAACAAAGTTTCAAGGCAATTCGAGCAGTTGAAACCGACTGACTGGCGTAGAACGTAGCCCAAAGAGGTGTGATCGGCAAGTGACAAACCGTTTTACCCTATAGCGACATCCACAATTCTATTGAAATCAAGCCATTGGACTTGACGCTGCTTTTTTGTGACAAACGCCCAAGCTCAATATCCCCTAAAGAGAGGCTTGAGCAACGGGTTTGCCCTGCAGGCAATTTACCAAGGAACCTAAATTGGCCGCTGGCCGGCGGGCAGGTTCCACATTCTAATTATCCATCATAAAGCCAGGGATTAATACCTCTGCAAGAAATCGGGATCGACGGGGTTCTCAAAGAGCGAGGCGTCACGGGTGACGATGACCAAGCCGGAGGGGGTGACGAAGTAGCGGCGCTTGTCTTCGACGGGATCGTAGCCGATGACCGTGCCTTCGGGGATATGCACGTCGCGGTCGATGATGGCTTTGCGGATGCGGCAATGGCGGCCGATGTTGACGTGGGAGAAGATGATGCTGGCATCCACGTCGGAGTAGGAGTTGACACGCACATCCTGCGAGAGGACGGAGTTGGAGACCGATGCGCCGGAGATGATGACGCCGGAGGTGATGACCGAGTTGACGGCCATGCCGGTGCGGCCCGGTTCGCCGAAGACGAATTTGGCCGGCGGATACTGGCGGACGCGGGTGCGCATCGGCCAGCTTTTGTCGTAGAGGTTGAAGACCGGCGAGACCGAGCAGAGGTCCATGTTGGCTTCGTAGTAGGCGTCGAGGGTGCCGACATCGCGCCAGTAGAGGGCTTCCTGTTTGTTTTCATCGACAAAACTGTACGCCATCATCTTTTTTCTGCCGAGGAGATTGGGCAGGATGTCGTGGCCGAAGTCGTGCTTGGAGGCTGGATTTTCCGCGTCTGCGATGAGCGCCTTGATGAGCACCTCGGTGTTGAAGATGTAGATGCCCATTGAGGCGTCGACCGAGTTGCCATTGTGAGGCGAACGGAATTTGGTGGAGGCCGGCTTTTCTTCAAAGCCGAGCACCTCGCCGGTGCGGCCCACCTCGACGACGCCAAAGCGCGAGACCTCATCGGGGGGAATGGGCAGCGTGGCCAGCGTGACCTCGGCGTTGGTTTCCTTGTGGCGCTCCAACATGCGGCTGTAATCCATCTTGTAGATGTGGTCGCCGCCAAGAACGATGACATGAGCGGGCTGCTCGCTGCCGATGGAATAGATGTTCTGGTAGACGGCGTCGGCGGTTCCCATATACCAGTTGGAGCCGGTGCGCTGCATGGGCGGCAGCAGCTCGAAGAACTCGCCCAGCTCCTGGGCGACGATGCCGGTCCAGCCTTCACGGATGTGGCGGTTGAGCGAAAGCGCCTTGTACTGGGTGAGGATGAAGACGCGGCGCAGGCCGGAGTTGATGCAGTTGGAGAGCGTGATATCGATAATGCGATAGTGGCCGCCAAAGGGCACGGCCGGCTTGGCGCGATCCCGCGTCAAGGGGAAGAGGCGTTCGCCCGCGCCGCCCGCCAGCAAAACTCCAAGTGTGTCTCTCATCAACGCTCCCGTCCAGTCTAGTTACGTTCTCTGGATTGCGTTTGCCTCAGGGCAACGCTCTGCACACGGATAGTGATCCGGTTCGGCGAGATTCTAAATGGAAGTGCGCCAAACGGTGAAGAATAGCATAGGACAATGAATGCGGAGCAAACAAGTCGCAACTGGAGCCAGGTGCGTAGTTATCTGGCGTGGTAGATTCAGCGGGCTTCGATGAATCGTGCTAATCGTTGTGGGGTTCTCCGTTCCCCTCCTCGCCAGCTACGGAGATGCGCAGAGAGCGGAGAAAATGGAGATCATTCTGTGTAAACGGGTCGCTCTCGCCTGTGACGGCAGCACCCGCGGCGGCTTCTTCGGCCTGCTTGGCGGCGACTTCGTTGAGGCCGATGGTGGCCTCAAGCATCAGCAGAACATCGAAGCCGTACTGGCGGATATCCTGCACCACGCCGGCAATCTGCTCACTCTCGATGACCGACTCGTGGATGGCCTCGCCCAGTTGTTGAATCAGTTCGCGCAGACGGGATGTCACAAGCACCTCCTGAATTCCTGAAGCGACGGCCAGCACCCTTCTCTGAGGGGCGAAAAACGGCGCGGGATTCCTCTACATTACTTCTGACGAGGCCGGGGAGCAACTGGGAAGCGCTGGAAAACTTTAGAAAACACTTCCGATACTCCTCACTGGTACCATCATATTCGAAATGAAACCTCATACGATTGGGCGGGTGCTGGGAATCGGCGCGCGGGTTGCAGGACAGGCGGTGAGCGCGAGTATAGATGCCGCCTCGAATTCGCCTGCCACCACGGTTACGACGCCGGCTCGGGCTCAGGATGCACGAAGCGGCGGCGGAAACTCCGCGAGCCGCGCAGGAGGCTTGCCGGACAAAAAAATGGTGAGAGAGAGCGTGGCGCGTGGCGTGGGGGGATTTCTGCGGCCTTTTGCGCGGGTGGGAGGGATTCTGTGGCTGGAGGTGACCGGCTCCCTTTTCTTGTTGTTTGCGCTGGTTCTGCTTCCCGCATTGTGGCGTACCCGGCCCGCTCATCTCAGCGGACCCTATGAGCGCAGTTTCCTGGTAGCGGCGGGGATTGCGGCGATGTTTCTCTATCTGGGGATTAGTTCGTTTTGGCGGGCGCGGAAGCGGTGAGCGGACGGTGCGCTTACTCCGCAATTTTCCTCATCAACGCCAGATTTCGCTTCAGATGGAGGATGGCAAGCACAGCGATCCTGTCATCCTGGATGAGATAAAAGACCCCGTAAGGAAATTTGTCCAGCAATGCGCGGCGCGAATTTCTATAGACGATCTGATAGCTGAACGGGAAGGCCAGAATCCGGTCCAGGCAGCCGTTGAGAGCGCTCAGAAATCGCATCTCGACCGATGGGTCAATATCATGGTACCAAAGGCGAATTTCGTGCAGATCCGCAAGCGCTTTTGAGCGTAGCTTGAGGGTGAAATCAGCCATCAGAGCAGAGACTGGCTTCTTGCCTCCACCAGATCCATCTCATCGCCGGGAGAGAGAGCAAGATCAAGCAGCCGCTCATCAAGGACCGTCTCTTGCCAGTCAAGAACAGGGAAATGATTCTCGGGCAGCGTTCCGCGCGGAGCTTCCAGGCTCTCCCAAAGCGCATCGATAAGAGCCAGCCGCTCGCTGTCGGAGAGCGCGGCAATCTCGGATTTGTTCAAAACGGCCATGAGGGAAGTTTACCTCCATTCGGCTAGGAAATCACCTCAGCAGGATCGAAGCAATTTCTCCCAGTTCCAGGCGAACTGCGGTCTCCGGCACGACCACAAAGCAATTGGAGCGCGCGAAGGCAGCCAGGTCTCCAGAACCCTGCGTGGCAATCAGGGTGACCGCCGGTCGCTTGCCCAGCGCGAAGGAAAAATCGCAGACGGCAGGCAGAAAGCGGGTCAGTCCCGGCTTGCCTTGCCAGGGACTCGCCAGTTGCGCGAGAGCAAAACGGGGGCGAGCCTCGTGGCAACCGGCCAGCGCTTCCAAAACAGGCGCAGCAAAGAGCAGAAATGTCACAGCGGAAGAGATTGGATTGCCGGGAAGGCCAAAGATTGGCTGAAAGCGGAGTTCTGGGACAGCACCTGTGCTACGGGGCAGTTCTCCAAAGACTACGGGCTTGCCCGGCTGCATCCGCACACCGGTAAAGTGAAAGCGCGCGCCAAGGCTGGCCAGCGCGGCTTCTACAAGATCGAATTTGCCGGCTGATACACCGCCAGTAATCAGCAACAGATCGGCTCTGGCCGCTGCCGCCAGCGCGGAGTCGAGTGCGTCAGCGGTGTCTGCCACGGCGGGTAGAATCCACGGCTCCCCACCTGCCGCGGCCACCAGCGCCGCAAGCATCGGGCTATTTGAATTGCGAATCTGACCCGGTGCTGGTTGGGACTCGACAGGGACCAGTTCGTCCCCGGTGGCGAGAATTGCCACGCGCGGTTTTGCGAAGACGGGGAGCTTGGCGTAGCCGCAGGCTGCCGCGAGGGCGATCTGCGCGGACCCGAGCCGGACGCCAGCCGCAAGCAACTGGTCTCCGGCGCGAGCCTCTGCGCCCTGCAGAACGATGTTCTCGCCGGGGGCGATCTTTCTTGCGGGATGCAGCCGGATCTGCCCGTCCAGCAGTTCCACGTGTTCCAGCATGGCCACGGCGTCCGCGCCCGCAGGAACCGGTGCGCCGGTCATGATCTCCCATGCAACGCCCACTGGCAGCGGGCCACTCGGAGCCTGGCCTGCGCGCGTCGATCCGGCAACAGGAAGCCATCCATACGCGGCTGCTTCCACTGCGCGGCAGGCATAACCGTCGCGCGTGGAGCGGGCAAAAGGGGGCTGATTGCGGTCGGCACGGAGCGGGGCCGCAAGCATGCTGCCACTCGCAGCATCCAGGGGCACGGACTCGCTCCGCGGCCGTATCTGTTCCAATCGAGCAGCATGGGAAGCAATTACCGCCGCAGCTTGCTCGTAGCTCAGCAATTCAGAACCCATAAACTGGATTGTAGCGGCGCGCGAGAATCATTCGCGGATAGAAATCAAACGGGGCATTTCCGTTAACCGGAAACACCCCGTTTGCAGCATACAGTATCAGAACCAGTTACTTTTTGCCCGCCTTGTAGCTGGTCACGATCTTCTGGCCGAAACCTTCCAGAACGCCTTTTACCTCTGTGGCGTACGGACCATCGGGAGCCAACTCCAGATATTTCTGGTACGCCTCAAGGCAACCCGGAGGCGCAACAATCTTGTTTGTCTTGGGGTCAATTGTCGCCTTCTGCACCAGCCCCTGGCCCTTGAGGTAGTACGCGATTGCCTGGGTCGGATCGGCTGTGATCGCTTCTTCCGCCGCCGCCACCTGCGCATCTCCGTTATTTAACTGGTAGAAGATGACCGCTTCGTTCTTGAGATAGGTGCCCGCAGCGGCGGGATTTGCCTTGGCCGCCGCATCAAAGGCCGCATTGGCTTCGGGAACTTTGCCGGTGCGCGCGTAGACCGCACCCAAGCCGGAATTTCCTCCGCCTTCTATCGACGGATTCAGCTTCTTGGGATCTTTGGAATCCAGGTCCAGGGCCTTCTTGAAACTGGGTTCTGCGTCATCGTACTTCTTCAGGCCGGCCTGGGCCTGGGCAAGATCGAGCCAGAGAATCGGCTCGTTGGGGCGCATGCCTGTATCCTTCAGCATGATGGTTTCGATCTCTGTGTACTTGGCTGTCCGGATCTCTTCTTCCTTGGCTTTGACATCTGCAGGCAATGCCGTTGCGCCCAGTTCCTTGACCGCTTGGGAGTGCGCGGCATCGGCATCCTTCAGGTCCTGATTCACGGCCAGAATATCTGCGTTCAGGGCTTTAATGACCGCATTGGTCTTCAGGACCGACTCGTTTTTCTTCTTGATCTCTTCCAGTTCCTTCTTCTTGTCGGGCGACAGCTTCTCGATATAAGCCGGACGCGACATATCGATGTCCACCAGCGCATCCTGCCCGGCCAGAATCTTTACCCCGTCGATCTCATCGACAATCTTGTCGTGCGGTGTATCCACGTCACGGAAAATCACGGTGTAGTTGCCGGGGGCCACATCGCCTTGATACTCGCCCGTCTCTGAAACCGGGAAGGTATATTTTTCGCTCTGCTTGGAGGTCAATCCGGGGCCGTCGGCCTGGGTAGCAGTGGTGAGGCTCACGGAGCCTTTCGTGGTAGGGGTGCCCACCGGGTTGGTGACATGGCCGTGAATCTTGGCGCCGGGGTTCTGGGCAACGGCCGGCAGGAGGGCGATTGCCGCCAGCCCCAGCCAAAGTGAAAGGTTGCGTTTCATCTTCTTCTCCTTGGGAGCGGCGCGAACATCGTTGCCCGCGTGCTCAAATCTTTTTGTCAGTCAATTCCGTGTTTGCGTCAGCCAAGGCCGGCGGTCAGGATGCAAAAAACTCATTTATGCGCTGCAATCTCAGAATATTTCAGCAGGAATCAAGTTAAATCCAACTGACTGCCGGAGACAAGAGCGCGGGGCAGATTCCGCAACGCACTCCAAAGCCACATGCGGACAGAAGTGCCGCATGTACTGCGGGTTGCCGCTGCCTGTCCTGCCTCTTCAATGGTAATGCGCCCCGGCGGCCCGGGGTGTGGCCCAGATCACAGTTTGCGACAATCGCGCCCTACAATAAAAAAGAGATGACAATCGTGATGAACGGCAGGTCAACCATGATTCGCCCCGCAACGGAAGCGGATATACCGCAGATTCTGGCGCTGATTCGCGCCCTGGCCGCCTATGAGCGGGAGCCGGACGCCGTAGCTGCCACCGAGGCCGACCTGCTACGCGACGGTTTCGGCCCGAATCCCTATTTTCATTGCCTGATGGCCGAGCACGATGGCCAGACGGCAGGTTTCGCGCTCTACTTTTTCAACTACTCCACCTGGGCAGGGCGGCCGGGGCTGTACCTCGAAGATCTTTTCGTCCAGCCGGAACTACGAGGCCTGGGGATCGGCAAGGCGCTGTTGCAGCGCGTGGCGGCGATAGCTGTAGAAAACAGATGCCCGCGGCTGCAATGGGAGGTTTTGGACTGGAATACACCGGCCATTGAGTTTTACCGCTCGCTGGGCGCTGAGTTTCTGGATGAGTGGCGCAATGTCCGCATGACGGGTGAGGCGATTGCCCGATTGGCTGGCGTTGCCCAGACCGCTTCGGAAGAGGCTGCATTGTGAGGATTCGAGTAATAGGAGGTGGCCTGGCCGGACCGGAGGCGGCGCTGACCGCCGCGCGGCTGGGTTGCCAGGTCGATCTCTACGAGATGCGCGCGATGATTGACGGCAAGCCGCGCCTGACTCCGGCCCACCAGACTACTGAATTCGGCGAACTGGTTTGCAGCAATTCCCTGAAGAGCGAGTCGCCCAACACGGCGCCCTGGCTGCTCAAGCAGGAGATGCGGCGGGGTGCTTCCGCTCTTTTGCGCCTTGCGGACAAATCGGCAGTACCAGCGGGCCACGCATTGGCTGTGGATCGGGTCGAGTTTTCCCGGCTGATCTCAGAAGCCATCGCCGCCGAGCCGAATATCCGCGTCATCCGCGAAGAAGTCACGAGCCTCGCCCCAGATGAGAGCGGAGCGGAACTCACTATTCTCGCCACTGGCCCGCTGACCTCCGACGCGCTCAGTAAGGAAATTGCGCGGCTGGCCGGCGCGGAGCATCTGGCCTTTTATGACTCCATCTCGCCCATCGTCGAGACTGACTCGATCGACATGGAGCGCGTGTACATGGCCGCGCGCTGGGACAAAGGCACTGCCGATTACATCAACTGCCCGATGAATCGCGAGGAGTACGACCGCTTCCTGGACGCGCTGCTGGCTGCCGAGGCCGCCGAAGCCAAAGAATGGGAGAGGCTGGAGTACTTTGAAGGCTGCTTGCCCATCGAGGTGCTGGCCCGGCGCGGGCGCGACACACTGCGCTTTGGCCCGATGAAGCCTGTCGGCCTGCGCGACCCGCGGACGGGCAAAACTCCGTGGGCGGTGGTGCAACTGCGGCAGGAGAACCTGCGCGCGGACAGCTACAACCTGGTCGGCTTCCAGAATCACCTTAAATTCGGTGACCAAGCCAAGGTGCTGCGCCTGATTCCAGGCCTGGAGGATGCGCGCTTCCTGCGCTACGGGCAGATTCATCGCAATACCTATATCTGTGCGCCGTTGCTGATCGATGATGTTCTACGACTAAAAACGGATCGGAAGATCCTATTTGCGGGGCAGTTATCGGGCGTCGAAGGATATACGGAATCGATCGCCACCGGGCTGCTGGCGGGGCTGTATGCTGCAGCCATCGCCAGAGGCGAAGAACCCACACCCGCGCCCCGCGCCAGCGCGCTCGGTTCGCTGGTCCACTACATCACCCACGCTGACCCGAAAAACTTTCAACCGGCCAACATCACCTTCGATCTGCTGGAACCTCTCGATGAAGAGACAAGAAAAAAAGTCCGCGATAAGAAGGAGAGACACCGGATTGTCTGCGAGCGGGCGTTGGCGGCATTTGATGCGTGGCGCGCGGCAACGGGATTTTCTGTCCCGGTTGGTGGTTGATCCTTCCGTTCGTTGCTTGTGGCGGGATGCACTCCTCCGCCGCAGTTCGCGTGATTCGAGGCGGTGGCGCACTTTGTATTTTGTCTCTCCCTCTATATCTCTACGACGCGGAACCCAAAGAAATAGCTATGCCGATCTCAGGTATGTTGATCTCTCGAATTGCTTCATAGGGTATTCCAATCGTCTGTTCGATTCCATCGAATTTTAGGGCAACAGATACCCCTTCCTCGCGAATATCGAGGTTGCTAAAGACATACTGCAAGACGATGGTAATTTGCTCAGGATAGGTTGCTCTTAGATCTGCACTGAGGGTCACTCCTGGATGACGGGTATCATACGTGATGTAATAGGATAATGAATGATCAGCGATGAGCTTGTCTTTGGGCAGGCGATCAAAAAATTGCTGAAGAAATTCCTTCTTGGTACGGAACGGCGCGTAATTAATTGCGGCCCTTTGACCCAGAGTAAGCGGTAACTGAACGACAATCTCCTTCCCTTTGTGGAGGACCGTTGCTGGAAACGCGGCTGAACCGGATGCTTCGGAAATAATTAACGGCGCGGAGCGGGATGCGCCTACAGAGCTGAGTATCCGAGCAAGTCCATCGTGATAAGACGGATTTAACTCAACCCAATTGAGTTCGCGGAGTTCATCGTCGATAGGTTCTGTTGCATCTAATCGAGCCGGAATCAGGAATGTGGAGCCGGTTGGGAAATCCCTCAATACATCAATTGCTTCCTTTATCTCCCGTTGGACAAATCCACGCTTGTTTACTGAGTGCCGGGAGATTAAAAGCACAAAGAATCGAGCCTGACGGATTGCTTTCTTAACTTCCAGTTTCCAGTTTGAGCCCACTGGAAGACAGCGAACATCCAGCCATGCGTTAACTTCCTGTATGCGAAGGTCCATATATAAACGCTCGGCCCATGAGCGATCTTCCCTGGCGTAGCTAATGAATACAAGATCTCCGGTCGTCATAGACACTCACAATCGAGAGAATGTGTTTCGGTAGCCTAGAGGTTAAGACGGCATTTGTCAATCGGAGCTTTCACCATGCCTTGCGGTGCTACAGCCTGACGGAAACAATGCCGTGGCGGCGGGAGATCGCAGCCAGCGTTCAGTTTACTCCCTCTTATTTCAAAGGGGAGTTGCGCAGGATCTTCGTTTTCAGATGCAGCCCCGTTTGCGCTGTTCTCGGCATTGTGGACATTCCATCTATCCTTTACACCGGGTACGCCCACCAACCATGCGAAGGGCTAAGCTGAGGCTGACTCAAGGCAAATTGCACACGTCTTTTTGTCCTATTCGGCGGGCCAGAGCGTAGACCGCGACCAGGGCAGCGGTGAAGCACGCTCCGGCTCCCACTGCGAGGGACCAGCGCGGGCCGAAGCGGTTGGCAACCCAGCCGACGATTGGAGCGCCGATTGTCATTCCCCCCAATGCAACGCCGACCCGAAGCGCCATCACCCTGCCCCGCATGGAGGTTTCTGTCGAGAGCTGCATGATGCTATTCGTGCCGTTGGTCAAGGTCAGGGCAGCCGCGCCGCTGACCGCGAGAGCGGCCGCAAACCACCAGTATCCCGGCGCGAGCGCAGCCAGGGTGCAGCCCAGCCCGAAGACCGTGGCCCCCATCGAGAGAGATGCCAAGCCTGGTTTCTTGCCACCAGCAGCAAACAAAGCTCCTGAAAGCGCGCCGGCGGCCATGATGGAAGAGAGCAGGCCGAAAGCACGCGCGTCGGAGTGGAAGACATTCACGGCCATTGTAGAGATGAAGATCGGAAAGTTCAGCGCGAAGGCGCCGATCAGAAAGAGCATGACCAGGATCGCCCTCAACTCCGGTCTTCTCCATACGTAGCGAAACCCTTCAAGAAATCCAGAGGTGGCGCGATGCGCCCTGAGGCTTGCGCGCAGTTCCGAGAGACGGAAGAAGGACATCGAGAGCAGCACTGCCGCGAACGAGAGTCCGTTGAGAAGAAAGGCCCAGCCGATGCCAACCTTTGCAATCAGCAAGCCGGCGACGGTGGGACCAATCATCTGCGCGGCATTGAACGAGGTTGAGTTTAGAGCGACGGCATTGGGAAGGACTTCATCGCCGACCATCTCCGCAATGAAGGTCTGTCTCACGGGAGCATCGAGCGCAGCAGCGGAGCCGGACAGGAAGGCGAACAGATACACATGCCAGAGCCGGACGACTCCCGTGACTGTGAGAACCCCCAAGACGAGCGCAAGCACACCCATTGTTGCCTGCGTAAGCATCAGGAGCTTTCGCTGATTGAGGCGGTCCGCAGCCGATCCCGTCCAGGGCAGGAGCAGGAGTTGTGGAGCAAACTGCAGGCCCATCACAATGCCCAGCGCGGAGGCATCGTGATGGGTCAGTTGCGTGAGCACGAGCCAGTCCTGCGCCACGCGCTGCATCCAGGTACCGGTGTTGGATACCAGCGAACCAGCCGTCCACAGGCGGAAGTTGTAGCTTTTCAAGGCACGAAAGGTACCGGCCATTGGATTCTTCATGGGCGCGTCTTCATTGGCCGGCGGGAGCGTTGCCCCCATGGAACTGGCCGAAGTGACGCGCCGAGAAGATGCTGATGAGCAGCGCGCCCAAGCCGGACGCAATGATGTGGCTTGCTGCCCGCGGATCGAAAGCACCGATGCGCGCGACGAGCAGATACCCAACTACCGCATTGAAAAACCCCCAAAGAACATTGACCGTTGAGGAGGAGAGTCCTTTGCCGGATGGCTTTGCGAAGGGACTCTGGAAGGGACGTCCCATGGTGCCGGCTACGAAATGAGGAATGGAGTTTGCCGTAAAAGCGCCCCCAAAAAAGTACGACACAAGCCAAAGCCAATTCATAATGCGGAGCTCCTTTGTTCAAGCAGTGAAATGATTTCCTGTACATGCCCCGTCTCGCCAAGACGAGGGAAAACGTTACGAATGCTGTACCCGTGCGCTTCCTCGCGGATATCGGTCATTGCATCGAGCGCGAGTGTCACGTTATACCCCTGCTCGTAGGCTTGCCGCGCAGTCGCCTCAACGCCAACCGAGGTCGCCACGCCAGTCACAACAACCTGGGTAACGCCGCGCGCGTTGAGCTGGGCTTCGAGATCCGTAGTTGCGAATGCGCCCCAGCTTCGCTTGGTGACGACAATATCTCTCGGCTGTTGATCCAACTGCGGCAGAAGGCCGGTCCATCCCTCGGCAAATGCCTGGCCGCCGCGCGGACCTTGTTCTGTCCGGCCCGGGGCACGACCCGCCACGTTGACCAGCACGACCGGGAGATTGTTCGCACGGAAAGCATCAATTAGGGCGCGCGTCCGGTCAATGACCTCGTCGATGGGATGGATGAAATTCCCGCTGACGATGCCTTTCTGCAAGTCAATGACGATCAACGCTGTGTTGGGATCAAGCGTAGTAAGCGGCATCGATTTTCTCCTTGGATACGAATCGGATACGAAGTTGAAATCAAAAAGAAACTCAATCTTCAACAAGCCGCGCGAGCAGTTCGAGTGCCGCCAGAAGCTTCTCCTGCTCGTGAGCAGAAAGTTTTTGCGAGATGGTCATGGTTAGCCAGTCCTGTCTCGCGGCCCTGCCCTCCTGAATCAACTTCAGGCATTTGGGAGAGAGAGAGAGCAGAGTTTGCCGCCCGTCGATGGGGTCAGGAGCGCCCTTGACCAGGCCGGCCTCTTGCAGCGGCGTAACGATCGCGCTCATGGACTGCGGACGCATCCCTTCCACTCGCGCCAAGCCAGAAACCGTTGCCGGACCATCCTGCTCGAGTCGAAGCAGAACAGAGCTCTGGGACGGCGTCAGGTCGTTGCGCCCGCCATGCTCACGCAAGCGCAGCTTGATCTTGCGGGCTACCGCTCGAATTTCAGCAGCAAGCGTCGAGGCAAGCCCGGCCTGTATAGAAGACTTTCGATTGCTCACCAGATCAATATCTCATATATACAGATAAACTGTAAAGTTTTACTGTAGATATGTTCTGCCGAAAAAAGCAGCTCATCTGTCAATCTATTGCTGAAGGCGGCGCGTCATATATCGTTGGGCAGCCCACAATCTATAATTAGCCGTATCGTTTCCCCGTTGCCAGGACATCCAAAGGTCCATCGTTCAGCGGCCTTCGAGTTGTGTGAGCACTGAGGTTGGTTTCTGAATGAGTAGTGAAGATCTGATTTTTGTCACCGGCGCGACCGGTTTTCTGGGCGTACAACTGGTGCGTGAGCTGCTGGATCGCCACCCGCAGGCGCGGCTGGCGCTTTTGATCCGCGATAGAGCCGGGTTCTCAGGCCAGCAACGCGCCGACTTAATTGTTCCGCCGGCCCAGCGGTCTCGAATCGATGTCTATTCCGGAGATGTGAGCCAGCCGCAGTGCGGGCTGGACGCCGCAACTTATGAGCGGCTTTCCGCGGAGACGACGCGCGTGATTCACTCCGCCGCGACGGTGCGCTTTGATCATACGATTACAGAGGCGCGCGCCATCAACGTGGAAGGCACACGCCGGTTGCTGGATTTTGCGGCCGGCGCGCCGCGGTTGCGCAGCCTGGCTTATGTGGGAACCGCTTATGTGGCCGGCGAGCGCACGGGACTCATCCGCGAGAGCGAGCTGGCCGTGGGCCAGAGCTACCGCAATACCTATGAGCAGACCAAGGCCGAGGCGGAGGCGCTGGTGCGCTCGCGGCTGGGTTCGCTGCCGGGGATGATTCTGCGGCCCAGCATTATTGTGGGCGACTCGCGGACCGGCGCGACATCGAGCTTCAAGATGATGTACTGGCCGCTGAAGATTTACGCGCGACGGCTGTGGCGGACGGTGCCGGGGTATCCGGACGCCGTTCTGGACATTGTGCCGGTGGATTATGTGGCCAGTTCGGTGGCGCGGCTGCTCTTTGACGAGGCAGCTCTGGGCAGCACGGTTCACCTCTGCGCCGGGCCACGCGGCAGCGCCACGATTGAGCAGATTGCGCGGCGCGCGGCGGAGTACTTTCAGGTGCGCGAGCCACGCTATATCGATCCGAAGTTCTTCTTTGCGGCGCTGCGGCCGCTGCTGTTTATGACGCTGTGGGGACGCAAGCGGCGTGTGCTGCGCGATGGCCGCGCGTACCGGGACTACTTCACCATGCGGATGCAGTTTGACACCACGAATGCCGAGCGGTTGCTAGGACCGGCAGGAATCATGCCGCCACCGGTCCTGGACTATCTCGACAATCTCTTTCATTACTGCGTTGCCAGCGAGTGGGGCCGCAAGCCGGTTGTTGCGCAATGAATATTGTGCGCCGGTTTCAACTCTCGCGCGACCGCACGGTGACTGTCGCGAACCTTGTAGACGAGTTGCTGCGCCGCAAAGGGGATTGCGAGGTCGCGGCCACCGACAAAGGCCCGTTTCATCTCTCCGAGCTGCACGCCGAGATCTGTTCCATTGACTCGTTTCTGCGGCGAACGGTCGCGCTGAAGCCGGGGGAGCCAGTCGCGATTTATCGCAGCAACAACCGGCAGTGCTTCCACTGGTTTCTGGCGGTGATTCGCGCGGGAGGGATTGCGGTTCCGCTGAACCCGATGCTCTCGCTCAGCGAGGTGCGGCGCATTCTCGCTGATAGCGGCACGGAGATTCTGGTGACGGACAAGGCGGTCTTTGAGCGCACGATTCTGAGCCGGGAGGCTTTGAATGTGCGTACCTGGATTCAAGCGGATGAGGAGAGCGAGACGCTGGACGGCTTTGTGCGTACTCCTCGTGTCAACGAAAAGGCCGACGCTGCGTTTCCGCCAACGGTGATTGATCCCGCCGCGACCATCGCGGTCTTTCATACTTCGGGCACAAGCGGATTTCCCAAGGGGGCGGCGCTGTCGAGCAATGCCCTGCTGGGGGCGCGGGCTTCAACGGTGCTGGTTGGAGTTTTTCTCGGGCAAAAAGACTTGGCTTTCATTGCGCTGCCCTGGTCGCACATTATGGCCGTGAGCATTGCGCTTTATGGGCTGATGGCGGGGATTCGCGGCTGCTTTCTGGATCGCTTTGAGGTGGGCGCTGCGGTGGAGCTGGCCGAGCGCCATCGGATTACCGCTTTTGTCGGCGTACCGGCGATGTTTGCGCTGCTGGTGAACAGTAACCCCGATGCGGCGCGGCTGAAAAGCATACGGCTGTGGCTCTCGGCTAGCGATCATTTGCCCGCGGAGGTGCGGCAACGGCTGCGCGCATATGGCGCTTTGCTGCGGCTTCCGGGAGGGCGGCGCGTTCCGCCGGTGCTGCTGAACGGCTACGGCATGGTGGAGCTGGGAGGGCTGGCGATGATGGGCGTGGAATTGTCCTTTCTGAGGGGCAGTGGCGACCTTTGCTTTCCGGTGCCGCCGTTTCGCATTCGCGTTGTGGACGAGAAAGGGATGCGTGTACCCGCGGGCGTGACGGGCGAGTGCCAGATTCGCCGCCGCGGCCTTGCGCCACACTATTGGAAGGACAAGGGCCAGGATGATTTGCTCACCAGCGATGGCTGGTTGCGCACCGGCGACCTGGCCACACGCAGCCGGCTAGGCCTGATTCGACTCGTAGGGCGCATGAAGGATGTGATCAAGTCGGGCGGCTACTCGGTTTACGTTCGCGAGCTGGAAGAGGCGTTGCAGACGCATCCGGCAGTACTGCGCGCGGTGGCTTTTGGGCTGCCGCACAAGGAGAAAGGCGAGATTCCCGTGGCTGCGGTCGAAGTGAAACAGAATTCAGCCGCAGGCGAAATGGAATTGCTGGAGTGGTGCCGTGGGAGACTTGCAGGGTACAAAGCGCCGCGGCGCGTTTGGATACTGGAGCTGGGGGAAATGCCGCAGAATCACAATGGAAAAGTGCTGCGACGCAGGTTGCAAGAGAAGTTTGCCGGCGAGGTCAACTGACCTGATAGAGCCTTCCCTGGTCCCCAAGTACGAGGGACCAGGGGCACCCATAGTTTGTCGTTCTCCGAAGCTTTTTCTGCTCACTCGTTGATGAGCAATCCCTGCTGTTTATCCGAGAGCAGCAATTGCCTCTGGAACCACCGTCGCATCGACCATCTCCTGAATGGAATTAATCACGAGTTGCGGTTGATCGAGGTGAATCCAGTGCGCGCTCTCCGGGGCAATGACCTGTTGCACGTTATCGCCGATGCGGCGCAGGCAATCCTCTGAGAGCGGGGTGGATTTGCCGGGAGTCAGCAGCAGCACGGGAATTCCGCGGATTGGCTCGGCGGCCTGCATCTCGCGGACAGTGTCGGGAACGGCCCGGACATGGCTCCGCATCCCCACGTAATAGCCGGGCCGCGACCAGTGAGCAGCGACGATGGGCCAGACCTCAGGCGGCATTTTGGACACCTCGCCCTTGATCCGCCCCAGTACGTGCTTGCCTCCCTCGCCTGCCGCGCCTGCCAGCCGCTCGGCCACGCGGCCGGAACGGCACAGGAGCGAGGTGACGGCGAGACGCGCCAACCCAATCTGCGCAATCGGAATGGCATAGCTGGATAGCTTCGAGCCACGGTCGATCTCTTTCTGTTTTGCCGGATTGAGCGGCGGCCACTCGTCGCAGCGCATCGGATCAACAAGAACGATACTCGTGACTTCGTCTGGATAAAGAAGCGCGAAGCGGCGCATCACCAAGCCGCCGAAGGAGTGGCCGACAAGGATGTAGGGCGGCTTGATTCCGGCCTGTGCGAGCATTTGGTGCAGTTCCACAGCTATGTTGCCGGGCGTGCGCGCGGTCTGGCAGGGGCTGCTCCAACCCAGGCCGCAACGGTCGTAGGAGGCCGTACTGGCAAACTGCGAGACTTTTTCCTGGATGTGGAACCAGTTGAGGTTGGTGGCCGCGATGCCTGACTCAAAGAGCACCGCAGGGCCGGTCGATCCTTTTTCAAGCAGGTAAATCCTGTTGCCGTTGCCGATATCGACCCAGCGGCCGGCTGCGGCGTAGCGCGCCCGATCTTTGCGTGAGCCGTGCCACTGATAGAGAAACCCTAAGGCGACCAGGGCCGCCGGTAGCGCGGGAATAAGGAAAAGATAGAACATGCTCCATCCTAGAAGTGCATGAGTTGAGCCGTGCTGAAATCGTTGAGGCTGAGATGCGCCTTGGGCGAACCGTGGTCGATGATGAGCAGCGTTGAACCGGAGTGGCCGCGAATCTTTACTTCCACCTGCGTGGCCGACCAAACGCCTTCTGTCTTGCGCAAGCCGAAGTAAGTAAACTCTTTCACATTTGCCGAGGCTTTGAGCGTTTTTTCTACATGGGCCGGAAAACCGCTGACGTGATCGAGCCAACTTTTTACCTCAGCGTAATGTGTTTTGTCGAGGGCGCCGGGAGTGCTGCGCAGCAGATCGCAATCGCGCGTTCCGTATTTGGCTTTGCCCAGAGCCGTTTGTCCGGCCCAGAAGTAGGTTGTCTCCAAAAAGTCCTCATAGCTGAATTCGTCGCCCAGCAGACCGTCTTTCCATTGGTCGAAAGGCAGGGCGGTGGGGGCAGCGTCGCCGGGATGGACGATCTGGATGGTGCTTTGGCCGTTGGGGCGCATTTCGAGGAGGAGGCGCGCAGGAAAGTGGCCGGCAGCAGGTGAATTCGCGCCCGTCTTTGAAGCTGCGCCAACCTCTAACAGAACCTTCAGATCGCCGGGAAACCAGTGGGCCTTGATATTGATGGGAAAGCTCAAGCGATTGCCATTGGCATCGACATGCACAAGATGCCCGCTAAACCGATAGTCAGCGGACTGGACTTGGGCGCGCGCATTCACCAGTACGCCCTGACCATTCGCCTGCGTGGCAAAGATCAAGGACGCGGCGAGTGCAATCGCTCGAAACCTCATGCCTCGACCTTTCCATCGCGGATGCGAATCTGGCGGGCTGCCGAATGCGCGATGTCATTCGCGTGGGTCACGACGATCAGCGTCATCCCTCGCTGCTTCTGAATTCCAGTAAGAATCTCCATCGTGCGCGCGGAGTTGACGCTGTCCAGGTTGCCGGTCGGCTCATCGGCCAGCAGGATTTCGGGTTCGTTGGCAAGGGCGCGGGCAATGGCCACGCGCTGCCGTTCTCCGGCAGAGAGCTGATTGGGATACTGGTTCATGCGGTGCTCCATGCCCATCTCCTTGAGCAAGTCGCGAGCCCGCGCTGCCCGGTCACGGCCGTCGCTCTTGCAGCCGAGCATGGGCAACTGCACGTTTTCTATTGCGCGCAGCGTGGGCATCAGATGAAAGGCTTGGAAAATGAAGCCAACACTTTGTGACCGGTAGGTGTCCAGATCGACAGCGGAGCCGAGCTGCGCGTTGTTGTAAAGCACCTCGCCGCTGGTTGGGCTGTCCAGTCCGCCAAGCAGGTGCAGCAACGTTGACTTGCCGCTGCCGCTGGCTCCAGTGATGGCGATGTACTCGCCGGCGGCAATCGCGATGTCCACGCCGCGCAGGGCTTCGATGCGACCCTCGTCGTAGCTTTTGTAAAGGCTGCGCACCTCAAGCGCGGGGCTAGTCATGGCGGAGCGCCTCCACGGGAGAGAGTTGCGCGCCGCGCCATGCTGGAATCGCGCCGGCAATCAATCCGGCCAGCACGGAGATCCCCAGCGCCTCGGCCAGTAGCGGAAACGGAAACGAAGCCGAGACAATACTGGCGGTTTGCGGCAGGGCAGCGAGAAGAGTCAGAGCGCACCATCCCACTGCAATCCCGAACACTCCACCGCCCAGGCCGAGGATCAATGCTTCCAGTTGAATCAGCATCATCACGTGACGTTGCGTCCAGCCGATGGAACGCAGGATGCCGATCTCCCGGGTGCGCTCAAAGACCGACATCGCCATGGTGTTGGCGATGCCCAGAATGCCAATGAGCAATGCAATCGAAGAAGTGCCCCACGCCGAGGCATGCGCCAGCCGGACAAACTGATTGTTGCTGGCGCGCTCAGCTGCGGGCACGGCGCGTAGGCCGGGGAGCGCAACTTCGATCTGGGCTTGTGCCCGCTTCAGATAGGCATCGGGCGATTCACCGGCTGGCGCCGGACGCAGCCGCACATGGAAGGTGGAAACCTTTCCTTGCAGGCTGCTGAGTTGTTGTAACTGGTCGAGCGGCAGCAAGACCGCGCCAGCCTCCAGGCCCGACCCGCCCTTATAGATACCGACCACTGTGAAGACCGTACCCTGAATCTCAAGGGTGTCGCCGGCTTTCTTGTTCAGAGTGCCGGCCAGCAGCTCCCCCAGCATCACTTCCGGCTGGCCATCGTGGAATTGCCGTCCAGAGATCAACTGCAGCGACTGGAATTCGTAGGAGTCTGCCTTCCAGCCGAAGGCCAGCGCATTGACCTCCGGAGTCAGGTCCATGACGTTATAGATCATCGGCGTGGCCTGCGCGACTACCGGCAGCGCTCGCAGCTTGGTGACTGCGGACTCGTCCATCGATGTATTGAGAAAGGTCTGCTGAATCACGGCAATATCCGTGCCGCTGCTGGAGTAGATTCGCATCCATTCCTGCTCAAAGGCACTGGACAAGCCCACCAGGCAGACAAAGGCCCCGATGGCCATTCCGATTCCGCAGAGCGTCAGGAGGGTTCTCAGCCGTCGTCGCCAGAGATTCTTCCAGACAAACCCAGTGAACGACAGTTGAGCAGTCATGCAGGCGGCGTGAGTCCTCGCGCTTTCCAAATTTTATGGAAGGCTGAATGCAAGTTTAATCAGCCGCACATAAGGTGTCCATCAATGAATTTAAGATCGTGCACAACTGGCCGGCTCCGGCCATTGCCAGAAAAGACAAACCGATGCATATTCTGTTGAATTTGTTTGGCTTAATGCTCGCGCTCCACACTCCGCAGCGGGCTACCCTAGCTGGCAAGGCGCTTGGCTCCCTGAAGGCGAATGGAAACATGCACCAGGCTGAGCGCGGCGGGAGTGACGCCGGGAATGCGGCTGGCCTGGCCGATAGTGATGGGGCGAACGCGCTCCAGGGTTTCGCGCATCTCTCGCGAAAGGCCGCTGATGGCTGTGTAGTCCATCCATTCGGGGATCGAGACGGCTTCAGCGGCCTTGAGCTTGGCGATGGACTTCTTCTGCTGCTCCAGATAGCCGGCGAATTTGATCTCGGTTTCAACAGCGCGGGCCTCATTGCGAAGCACAGATTTGGCAACATTGGCCGGAATGCCGGAATCCTCTCCGTGCAGGACAGAAAACTCAGCCAGCAGCGGGCTTGCGGAGCCGTGAAGGCTTTCGCGCAACGCGGAAAGAACCGGCTCAATTGTCACCTCAGGCCGCTTCAGAAGTTGCGCCCAGGTCAGTCCGGCAGTTGCCGGCAGTTCGGCAAAGCCCGCGGCTGCCAACCCCTCTGCGTTGGCCTTTCCAGTTGAAAGCAGTTGTTCAAGAGCGTTCATGCGCGCCTGCTTGTGCTCGTATTCAGCCCAGGCTTGGTCATTGATCAGGCCCAGCCGCCGGCCATGCGGAGTAAGGCGGCGGTCGGCATTATCGATCCGCAGATGAAGGCGGAACTCGGCCCGCGAGGTAAACATCCGGTACGGCTCGTTGGTCCCTTTGGAGATCAGATCGTCGATGAGGATGCCGGTGTAGCCTTCGGAGCGGTCCATCGTGAAAGGCGGCTCGCCCTTGAGCCAGAGCGCGGCGTTGATGCCGGCCATAATGCCCTGGCAGGCTGCTTCTTCGTAGCCGCTGGTTCCGTTGATCTGTCCGGCAAGGTAGAGGCCTTCCATGCTCTTGACCCTTAGCGTACGGTCCAGCTCGGTAGCATCCACACTGTCGTATTCGATGGCATAGCCGGGGCGCAGCATCTCGGCTTCGTCAAGGCCGGGGATGGAGCGGACAATCTGCCATTGCACTTCCATTGGCAACGAGGTGGACATGCCGTTGACATAGACTTCGTGGGTATTCAGCCCCTCGGGCTCAAGAAAAAACTGGTGCTGCGTTTTATCCGGAAACTTGACGATCTTGTCTTCGATGGACGGGCAATAACGCGGGCCGATGCCTTCGATCTGCCCGGAGTACATGGCCGAGCGATGAACATTTTCACGGATGATGCGCAGCGTCTCCGGCGTGGTGAAGGCGATGTGGCAACTGATCTGCGGCTGGACAATCTTCTTGGTACGGAAGCTGAAAGGGGTAGGATCGGCGTCTCCCGGCTGCTCTTCGAAGGCCTCCCAGTGGATGGTGCGCCCATCGAGCCGCGGCGGTGTGCCTGTCTTCAGGCGGCATGTGCGCAGGCCCAGCGCTCGAAGCGCCTCGCCAAGCAGCACAGAAGCCGGTTCGCCGCTGCGGCCCGCCGGATAACGCTCTTCGCCGCAATGAATCAGACCGTTGAGAAAGGTTCCTGTCGTGATGATCGTGGCCCCAGCCAGTAAATTCCGCCCATCCCGCAACTTCAACCCCAATACGCGGCGCCGGACATTCTGTTCGCTGTCCACTGTTCCCTGTTCACTGCTTTCGATTACCAGGCCGACGACCTCTGCCTGACGGATATGCAACCCCGGCTGTGCCTCCAGAACTTCGCGCATTTTTACGCGATACAGCTGCTTATCGCACTGCGCGCGCGGACTCCACACGGCCGGACCGCGCGAGCTGTTGAGCAGGCGAAACTGAATGCCGACGGCATCGGCGACCTCGCCCATGATGCCGCCGAGAGCGTCTACCTCGCGAACCAGATGCCCCTTGGCTACGCCGCCGATCGCGGGGTTGCAGCTCATCTGCGCGATCAGGTCCATGTTCATGGTGATCAGCGCAGTCTTGAGTCCCATGCGCGCCGCGGCCATTGCCGCTTCGCACCCTGCGTGCCCAGCGCCGACGATCGCAACATCGTATTGTTCGGAAAATGCCATCTGCGTCTATTCTACGGATTCTGGGGGGGAGGCGGCAGGATGCATATCAACAGTGGGGTTTTCGTGCGCCAAGACAGAGACCGGATAGAATGATCTGCAGTTCATGAAGAATTCCCGCTCATCTGTTTTTCGAAAATTCCTTCCTGGCTCGACGGCCAGCGCGTTGTTCATCCTCTTGCTCTTGCTGGTTTCCGCGGGAAGCCTTCAGGCGGAACCAACACAAGCAGCTATCGCCGCCTATAACGCCTATGCTCATACCGTTGAGTCGCGCTTGGCGCAGCAGCACCGGGGGCAGAGCGGTTTTCTCGCACCCTTGAGCGCGAGGGAGCAAAGTGAGGTCCGTTTGCGCAAGGGGGAGTTGATTGTTGAGCAACTCACCCCTGCAACCGGCAGCGATTTCCCCGGAGCAATGCTGCATCACTGGCGCGGAACGGCCTTTGCTCCAGGAGCCAAAGCAGGGGATTGTGAGCGGCTGATGCGGGATTTCAACCGCTATCCGCAAATCTATTCTCCGCAGGTGCTGCAAGCGAAAGTGATCTCGCAGAGCGGCGATCAGATGCAGTCCACGATGCGCGTCCGCCAGCAGCACGTGCTGACCGTAGTACTAGATACGGCCTATGACATAACCTTTGGACGGCTTGATGCGCAGCATGGATTCAGCAGCTCGATCAGTACGCGGATTGCGGAGATTGACCATGCCGGCACGCGCGGCGAGCGGGCGCTGAGTGCAAACGAGGAGCACGGCTATCTGTGGCGGCAGAACACCTACTGGAGCTACGAGGAGCGGGATGGCGGTTTGTATTTGCAAGTCGAGTCAATCTCGCTGACGCGTTCGATTCCCACCGGGCTGGGATGGGCGATTCGTCCGTTTGTAGAGAGCGTGCCGCGCGAATCGCTGGAGTTTACGCTGCGCTCAATATGCAATGCGCTGCACAGATAGCGGAGATGACGGACGAGTCCAAATGAAGGTTATATCGATAATTGATTTAGACAGTACCGGTATTTCCGGAGGTTCATACTAAGAATATGCGTTCTATATCTATAACTCAGAGAGGGAGTATCTTGCTGGCCTGCCTGGCGGCATTGGGATTCTCCTGTTGGGCGCAAACCGGCGATTCGCTTCATCGCGGCAAACACTTGAGCACGAATTGGCAGAGCGCCGTAAATCAACAGGAAATCAAGGCTGCGGGCGCACGGGTGCTGGTGCTCGACATCGGCTCAGGAAACTTGCTGGCATCGGCCCACCTGGAAGAGGCAAGCCGCACATTGGCTACGCCTGGCTCGACACTAAAGCCACTGATTCTTTATTTTGCGCTTGCCTCACAGCGCTGGGATCCGAAACGCAGAATTGCCTGCAATCGACAGATGAGTCTTGGCGGTCATGAACTCAACTGTTTTCATCCAGCGATGGATCCGATGGATGCGGAGCAGGCGCTGACCTGGTCGTGCAATTCGTATTTTGCTGAGCTGGCAGGCGCGCTTGCGTCTGGGCAACTGCGCCAGGCGCTCAGCGCGCGGGGTCTTCTGGCTGCTACCGGGTTAGCCTCGCAGGAGAATGTCGCATCCTTTCGCGAGCCACAGACACGAGAGCAGGCGAAGCTGCTTGCATTAGGTGTAGAAGGAATCCGCATCACACTGCCGGAACTAACGGAAGCCTACAGGTCACTGGCAATTGAGTTGGCCACGCATCCTGAGACTACCGCTGCTAAAACCGTATCGGCTGGACTCGCGGACTCGGCGAGCTTTGGCATGGCCGGCGCCGCGTCACTGGGCGGGGTATCTGTTGCAGGCAAGACGGGAACCGCCCCCGCTGAAAGTGGTGGCCCAACGCATGGATGGTTCGTTGGCCTTGCGCCTGCGGGTACTCCACAAGTCGTGGTGGCTATTTATCTGCCGGTGGGGCGTGGCGCGGACGCGGCACAAATTGCGTCAATGGTATTGGCGCACTCGCCGTTGAGGAAGCCATGAGGCATTTTTTTCTTGCCTTCTGTCTAGCAATCGTTTGTGTTGTAACGCAGGCGCAGACGGCGTCGCGCTCGACAATTCGCGTAGGCATGTGGACGCTGTGGCATGACAAAGACGTAACAATCTCGTCTCACGGCCCAGCGATGTTTCGCGTGTGCGAAACGTGCCCGGCGCGACAGTTCAAGAGCATCACAGTGAGCTTCAATCATGCGGGACTTGTGTGGACAGACGATCACGGTCAATCCCGGCCTGCGACCGAGCTGATAGTAACCGGCAGCTACCGGATCTCCGCTCACGGAGAGTCGCTGGCGCTAGGCTATCCTCTCAAAGTTACTGTGCAGCGGGGCGCGCTAACAATGATTGCGACGCTGCCGATAGAACGCTATGTAGAGTTAGTGGTGGCTGCGGAGAGTGGCGCGGCAGACTCGCAGGAGTCGCTGAAGGCGCTGGCTGTGGTGGCGCGTAGTTTTGCTCTATCGCCCACGCATGGGCACAAGGGATTTGACGTTTGCGACTCGACCCATTGCCAGTGGCTACGCTGGCGGAGTTCAGTCGAGGCCCACGCCGCAACGCTGGCCACCGCCGGCGAAAGCTTGTGGTTGCACGGAAGCCGCACTGCGGCCTACTTTCATCAGAACTGCGGCGGGCGAACGGCGGCGGCCAATGAGGTATGGCCTGCGCGAACTGGATCGGGTCCAGTAAATCTGGCCTCGCGCGCGGACCCTTATTGCCAGCGAGTTGGATCAAGCGAGTGGTCGGCTACGATCTCGCGCGCTGAGCTGACAGAGGCGCTTGCGGCCGCCGGGCTGGCTGCGCCGGGATGGAAGTCCGTAAGCGTTCTACAGCGCGGGGAGTCGGGCCGCGCAACTGTGCTGTTGGCTGGCGCAACCAAGATTCCAGCAGAGGATTTTCGCCTGGCCGTGGGACGCGCGCTGGGTTGGAACCGGATTCGCAGCAACTGGTTTGAGATTTCAGCGCAAGGAGACAGCTTTCTCTTTCATGGCCGTGGATCGGGCCACGGAGTCGGCTTGTGCCAGGTGGGTGCGGCAGAGATGGCCAGGGAGGGACTCAGCTATCGTGAGATTCTCGGGCAATATTTTCCGGGTGCAACGCTGGGCGAGGTGACAACAGGAGCCGCGTGGCAGACTCTAACCGGAGCTGGCTTCACACTGGAGAGCAGCGATCCGGCGGACACCGCATACATGCCTGCGTTGTCGCGGGCATTGGGTGATGCGGAGAGCCGCAGCGGACTTACTCCGCGCACCATGATTACCATCCGAGCTTACCGCTCCACGCCAGCCTTTCGAGATGCGACACTAGCTCCGGGCTGGGTAGCGGCCTTTACGGAAAGCGATCGGATTGCGCTTCAGCCGCTACGTGTTTTAGCTTCGCGCAAGTTGATGGAAGATACTCTTCGCCACGAATTTTTGCATGTACTGGTAGAAGAACAGGCTACAGCTCATACGCCGCTTTGGCTGCGCGAAGGGCTGGTGGAGGCGTGGTCCGGAGATGCTTTGCCGCAGACGCAGCGGCCTGCGATGACCCTGGACTCAATCAGCGAAAAACTTGCACAAGCCAATAGCGAAATGGAATCAGCAGCCGCGCATCGGGCCGCGAACTGGTATACGCGCCGGCTGCTTGATCGCTACGGTCGCGCGCAAGTGCTGGAGTGGCTGCGCGCGGGCGTACCGCAGAATACGCTACTCAGCCTCCGGTAGAGGGAGTTTGACAGAGGCGCGCTTCTCCGGCTCCGGCGGACCAACCAATGCTGGAATTTCAGCTAACTCCTTCTCGGGAGGTGATTGCTTGCGGCGATCAAGGAGAACCGCGCACCAGCCCAGCAATAAGACCCAACTGCCGATTGCGAACAGATATGCGGCGGCGAGCTTTAGACTCACGCTCCAGACCTGCGCGGAGACGCTTCCATGCGGCTCACCGGCAAAAAACTCACTGGGCAACAAAACCCCGATTAAAGCGGCAACTATAACGCCGCTCCACCAGCGCCAATTCAACAGCAGGCGGAAAACTCCGCGCCAAGGCAGGCGATAACCCCACTGCGCCGAAGCCATGGCGCCGGGAATCACCTTGGCCGGCACTACGATCCAGCGCAACACCCACTCTGCATAAGTTATCCAGAGATAGATATGTTCATAGGTGAGAAGCTTTGCCCGCGCATGCGCCGGAGCCTTGGAGTTCAGGTAGCCCGCCCACTCAGGGATCTGATCGTCGCACCAATCGAGAAGCCACCAGGCGAGCGCGGCTAAGGCAATCCACACCAGCAGCGAGACAGCGCCCCAAATCAGCTTGATCCGCTTGCCATCATCGGCGGCAAAACCGCGCATGGTTCCGGCTTGCAGTTCAATAGCCGAGAGACCGAGCAGCAGCGGCAACAGCAGCGAGAGCGCCACTTGCCAGAAATGCTTTTCCGGCAGGCGCGTCCAGGCGATGCCGATGGCTATCAGCAACGCGGTAACCAGGAATTGAGCCGCGACCCAACGGCGGCTTTGGCGCAGACGGCGAAAAACTTCCTTCAATAAAATCACGGCTGCACCTCCAAAGTCGCGGGATCGGTGGTTGTCTGCACATTGGATTGATACATCGGTCCCGCCTGCGCCGGGCTGATAGCGTACTTGCCCGGATTGACCACCTTCAGCAGGTATACGTACTCGCGGCGGCCCTCGAATTCAGTGTTGAAGAAAGCCGCGCGGTCATCGTGAAACTCCTTGCGGGTAAACCAGTCGGCCCACCAGTCAGGCTTGTGGTTGAGCGTGTAGAGACCTGTGTTGGCGAGGAACTCCGTGCCTGCAGGGATTGGATCTTCGGCCAGAAGATACTTCCAACTACCGCCATTCAGAGCGAGCCGCACGGCCACAATATCGCCTACATGCACTGGGCCTCTGAGCGGAACCAGATCGTATGTGATCGGGTCGCTAGGCTTAGGCTGATTCTTCTGGAGGATGTAGTAATCGCGCGTAATGTTGAGCGCCAGTTGCCCCTGCTGGAACTGCTTCTTGTCGGTTGAATACCAGTTGTTCTCCGCCGACCAGTAGGTGATGCCATTGCCGCTCTTGCGGATGGCGAGCTGGCCACCATTGCCAACTTGCGCTGCTGGAATTTTGATGCGCCAGGGCAATGCGAAAGCATCTTCCTGCGCAAAGTGCCGTTTGCCCACGCTTGTTCCATTCACAAATACTTCAACATCGGAACTGTTGCTCAACTCGCCGCTTAGCGCAAGATAATCCGTAAGGCCGCCAATCACCATCGCCGTCTGCTTGGTGGAGTACCAGTAGTCGCCATCGCGATGCTTGGCCAGCCATTGCGCCGCCTTGGGCAAGAGGCCGCTACCGCGATCCTGACGGACCAGGAGTTTGAGCGCAAAAGCGGTTGTCTCATCCGAGGTATCGTCCCAGTAATCGAGCATTCCATCGTAGCTGCCGGTCCACCAGGCATCGGTGTCGTTGGTCTTGGCTTTCTTCTCCAATAACTGAGCGGCTTCGCGGGCGCGAGGATCCGCAGACCCATCGAAAGCCAGGCCAGCCAGCGCCAATCCTTCGTCGCTGAGCTTGTCACGGCTCTTCCAGACTTTATCGAGCTCTTCTTTAGGGGCGCCGCCGGTAGTGGCCAAAGCATAGACGACATATGCGCGCAGTTCGGGGATCATGTCCGGATGCGCGGTGAGTGTTTTTTGCAGCCACTCCCTTCCGTCATGCAGCGCCTTGGGATCGTTGTTATATGTCCTCTCGCCAATCTCGTAACCGGCAGCTTTCGCTTGTCCCAAACCGCTCACCACATAAGCGGTCATGAAGATGCGGCTAGGATCGTCGGGCCACCATCCCCAGCCGCCATCCTCGTGTTGATAGTCAATGAGGCGCGCAATACCCGAGTTGACCATGTTATTCAATTCAGCACGATCAATGGGCGATTTCAGATGCAGCCTGTCGACTGCCTGCGCGACGATCAGATCCGGCAGGAAGCTGGACATGGTCTGCTCGGTGCATCCCCACGGATAACCCGTAAGGTAATCGAGCGCATCGAAGACCGTGCCCGCAACGCTCGGCGCAATAGTGACAGTAAGTCCTCGCGTACCTGCATCCGAATTTGCGGGATAACTGTAACTCCACTGGCCTTGCCCGTTGCCGCTGAAGACTACGCTCGAAGTTGCCGCCCTCTGCTTTACGCCGAAAGCCAGTACCGGCAGCGTCATCTCCAGCGCGTCAGACTCTTCATTGGTCAGCGCCTTCGCGGTCAGAATTGCATTGCCGATTGAGTGCGAACGCACACGCCAATCAACATAACTCTCGCCCTTGGCGGGGATATTTACCTTCTGTGACTGTCCGCTCACCAACTCGACACCGCTAACATCGAGAGAGAAGGTTACATCCTTCGCGGTTTCAAGATAGTTATGCGCAATCACGCGCAACATGGTTTCATCGCCCTGGCGGAAGAAACGCGGCGCGGCCAGGCGCACGATGAGATTCTTGCGCACCAGCACGCGAGTTACCATTCCGCCGGCCTTGCCATCGTCGGTCATGCCACGAATGGTTGTTCGCCAGGTAGTGAGTGAATCCGGAAAGGTAAATGTAACTCGCGCGTGGCCATCCGGCCCAGTGCGCACATTCGGGTTCCAGTAGGCGGTATCCGGAAAAGCCTTGCGCACCTTGGGCACAACCAGGTCAGAGCCGGGTTTGACCTGGGCCATGCGCGGATGGAAGAGGCCATCGTTCAAGCGCGCCAACAGCGGACTTTTTGTTCCCGCCTCGCCGTAGAAGTAATAGGCGAAAGAGGTGTCGGGGGAAAGGTCCACCGAGCGCCGGGGATAGAAGGAGGCGACAATGTCTCCACTCTCATCGGGGCGCACGGAGTAGAGCGCCTCATCCACTTCACCAAAGCTCAGGTCGGCCTCGACCGGCTTGTTGTGAGAGTCAACCGCGAAGATATCGAAGCTGCCCGTTTCGCCGGGCAGAAAACGCGGTTTGCTGGGTGTGGCCGTGATGGTCAGCGTCCGCTCTACCAACGGAACCTTCAGATCTTTTTGCGCGGTGATCAATTGGTCATCGTGGACGATTACGGCATTGACAAGCAAGTTAGGCTGCGCCTTCACTGTAATGGGAATATCAAAAGCAAAGCTCTCGCCAGTAGCGTGAATCAATTGCCGCGATTGCACGCTGTCACCCTCTGAAGTCACCACCGCCCATGAATCTTTGAGGCCGGTTACCAGCAATAGGTGCGCCACATCGCCTACCTGATAACTCTTCTTGTCGGCGACAATCTGGGCCTGCGTGTTCTGGTTGTACCATTCGCCGGCATTGTTCCAGATCCAGACCCAGGTATCGCCCTCGACGGTGCGATTCTCCGGGGTACGCGCGCTGGCTTTTATCTCAAAATCGCCGCTGCCTGTAATACCGGGAAGCTCAATCAACACCGTTCCGTCCGCACCGGTCGTGGCGTCGCTCGTGGTCACCTGCTTCTCTGTCCGTTGACGCGCGGATAAGTCCCACTTCTCAAGAATGGCTGCAATGTGCACCGGTGTCTGCACCGGCTTGCCATCGTAATCCTGCGCAGTGATCTTCACCTTTGGAGTCTGGCCCGGCGAAAACACATAGCTTGTCGGCTCCGCGCTTACCCGAAATGAACCATAGGTGGCCAGTACAGTTGAGTGGCCGCTCACCTCACGCTCAGCGGCATCTGTCACCCGCGCCTCAATGCGATAATCCTGATCGTCGTGCCTGGGATCAATCGCTGTGGGCAGCGTAACCGTAAGCCGGCCATTGGCATCTAGAATCCCTTCCTGCTCCTGCTTTTCGGTCTCATTGCCTTCGTATTCGGATTCACCGGAGTCGTCGGCCGGCACTCCGCTTCCTTCTGCGTCATCCCCCTCGGCTTCGTCCTGATCCCACCAGTAGTGTTGCGATGTGTGCACCACATATTTGACTTTGGCCCCGGCAACGGGCTCACCAAAGAAGTAGCGCGCTTCAATCACCGCTTGAATCGAATTACCCTGCAGAACGCGTTGAATTGCCGGTTTCACCGTGACCTGATACTCCGGCTTCTTGTACTCCTCGACGTAGAAACTGCCCCGGCCCATTACACTGTTTGTTGGTGAGTGATCTCCTTTCTTTTGCAGAACGATTCCGTAATAGCCCAGGCCCGCATCGTCTGCAAGATCCACATCAACGCTCACCGTTCCATGTGCGGAAACCGGTAGATCCTTGGTGAAAACGGACTTGTCATCCGCATCGGCCATAGTTAAAGTAAGCGTCTTGTCCTCGGGCAGGTCCAGCGCATCGTCTTTCTCGCGACGAACTATCGCCTTGATATGAACCGTATGGCCGGGCCGGTAGACGGGCCGGTCGGTATAGATATAGGCAGAAAGATCCCCCCTCTGGTCAGGCTCGAAGGGGTAGCCGTAGGGCGTGATAATCGCAGCTTCGCCGCCGTGCCGGGCCAGTATCCAGACATTCTCCGGGGTCGCGGCATGTGTTCCCGTCGGCGCGGGCATGGTGAGCGAAGCCAGCCCATCCGCGCCGGTCTTGCCCGAAGCCTGCTCATGGCCGTCTGACCAGAGGAAAACCTCAGCCATCTCAATCGGCGCGCCGGTCTTGCGGTCGGCTACGTATAAGTCGGCACGGCCATTACTCGCCCGCTCCACCAATGAAATGCTTGTGACAATCGCAACCGTATAAGCCTTGTAAGTTCCATCCGTAGCTTCAATCAGGTAAACGCCGGCTCTCAGACCATCTATCGGCAACTGTTGTGTCTCGCTAACGATTGCAGGCGGAGTTATCAGCTTCCAGCGAGCGACTAACTGGCTCTCGTTCAACAGCGGGATCCGTGCAAACTGGCTGACGCCGACAACCTGGCTGCGCTTGCCGAGTTTGCCTTGGCGCTCACGGAAGCTGTCACGGGCTTCATCGTTGAATTGGCCGCGGAAGAAGCGGCGTATTCTCCACCAAAGGTCGGCTTTGAAGTCGTGCAGGCGTTCGAGAAATGTTGGGTTATCAATCTGCTCGCTTGGGGATTCGCTTTTGACCCCGAAGCTGTGCAGGTCCTTTAGACCGGCAAAGAACTTCTCGGCATCGCGTACCTGATAGACGCGAAACTCCAACTCCGGCGTGTTCTTTGCGTAGAGCTGCACCTTTACACTTTCGCCCGGAGCGAAGGTCTGCGTGGTGGAAAGCGAAAAGAAGCGCGGCGGGTCTTTGGATTCGCCGTAAGCGGCGGCGCTGAGGAGGGAAAGGACAATCGAAACAACAAGCAGAGACTTGCGGAAGCTCATTGGTTTCCTCGCAAAATATTCCAGCGATAAACACCGAGAAAGTTAGGATTTTGCGCCACCGGCCGCCATTGCGGCTGGGGGTGGTCGAGTAACTCAGAAAGCAACACACTGCGTAACTCGCCAGGGCTGCCATGATCGGGGCCGGTGTGATAGACAACGCGCGCCTGCGGGCCGGCCTCGGTAACAATCATAGAATGCCAAGGCGAGGATTGTCCGAACTGACGGTAAAAAAGCAGGTCTCCGGGTAGGGCTTTTAGCGCGTCGCGGCTGATGAAGGTGGCATTCAGCTCCACGAGCGTTTTGGCGTCGGCAAATTGGGCAAATGAACCGTCGGAGACGTTGGCTGCCTCAAAGCTGCCGGGGCGCACGCGAAATAGGTTCGCGCCGAGCGGTGTGTCGGGGTAGTGCCAGGCGCGGATCTCGCCGGGTAGGGCAACGACCTCAATTCCGGAGGTCTGAAACCATACTTCATTGTGGCGTTTCAGGGCCTCGCGGTAGGCATAGCGCAACAGGCTGGCGCAATCGGAGATCTCAGCAGGCACTTCTGCTCTGGGACGGATGGCCTGATAATCGGCAATCAGCGTGAACCAGCGACGGAAAGCGGCCTGGTCGGCGGGGTCGGTGAGTCGGAGGAAATCGGGTGTGCCGTCAGAGAAACGGTCGCCCCAGTCCTGTACAGAATCGGCGGAAGAAAGCCGCATACTCTGTTGAGGGCGCGCGTCCTTTCCCGTGCCGGCATGGCGCACAAAGTTGGCCATGCGAAGCAGCAGAAGCAGGATAACGAGTCCTGCAAATGCAGTCAGTGGCAAGCGTCGGTTTGGAGGGTTCACTGCGGAGTTTCCTCTATAGATGCTCCGATGCTAATTCATCCCGCTGGATTCCGAATTGATTTAGCGATCAGAAATGATCTAATACGCTAACTCCTATCGATACAATCGGCTCAACTGCTCGTGTACTCCGCTGTCGACTCGATGCACTCAAAGCGGCCGCGGCCCAGTTGTTTTGCCTCGTACAAAGCGGCGTCTGCCCTCTTCATTAACTCTTCTTTGTTGATTGTTCCTCCCGGCGTAAAGCAAAGACCAATGCTCACCGAAGCGGATATTTCGGCGCTGATGGTCAGAATCGGCGTAGACATCGCCTCGATGATGCGCGCGGCGATACTTTTTGCCATGTAAGAATTGGGCAGTTCGGGAAGAAGCACGGCAAACTCATCCCCACCGAGACGGGCAACAGTGTCGATGGAGCGCACGATTGCAAGGATGCGGTTCGCTGTGATCCGCAATACTTCGTCGCCTGCCTGGTGTCCATATGTGTCGTTGATGGTCTTGAATCGATCGACATCCAGGACCAAGAGAGCCATGCCCGTCCGATAGCGGGTAGAAGTTTCCCAGGCTACGTGGAGGCGGTCCTCGAAGAGCAGGCGTGTAGCGAGTTTTGTCAGATGGTCGTGAAGCGCCATGTGACGAAAACGCTCTTCGCTTGCGCGCAATAGTTCAGCCTGATGTTTCAGGCGTTTTCTGAGGACAATGACCCAGATCAGAGCGATCACCGTTCCAGCCAGTGCGATGGTAAGCACGCTGATCATATGCAGCGGTGTCCACCACGAGGGGCCTTCGACGATCATTACATCTTTCGGGGAACGCAGCAGGAAGCGAAAAGACCGTGTGGATGTGATCCCTTCTCCCCTGGTGCGGGACTTTTCATCGAATTTCATGGAACAGATTCCGGTTATTTGTACTGTGCTTCCCGGCTTCCAATCGCTTGCTGCACTGCTAGCGATGGAATTGGGAAGAAGCGCCGTGTAGATAGTGGCTTCGGAGATGAGTTGCAGAACCGTATCAGAGTCTTCGGAATTTACGCCGATCACCCGGCCGTTCAGTTGAATCAGCTCTGAATCATTCAGTCCCTGCAGAACCTCGGCGGCGCTGAGAGCTTGCGGCGCAATCGGATCCCCCGAACGGATCTTCCTGTAAATTGCGTCCGTCATCACTGGCGTTCCGTTCACCGCATCTACAAATCCAACCACATCGACTACATCTCCAAGGGCAAGGCGCGCATCTTCGGCAGTTTGCGCGCAGATTCCACGGCTTGAATCCTGAACACAGAAAGAGACCGCTGGCCACAGCAAAGTTACTCGTCCACGCATGTGGACGCGGTGTCTCTGCTCGGCAAGATGGTCCCAGCGGAGGAGTTGATCGATGAGCAGGACGGGCTGCTGGAAAGGATCAGCCGGAGCCGGCTTCAGAATCTTGATCGATGAAGCCCCCGGGGCCAATAGTGTGACCCCCATGATCTGGTTGACCAGATTGAACAATGGAGCTGCATTGGCCTGGACGCGCACCGTCGCATCGATATAGCGCGCATAATCGACCCCAGACTCGACAGGCAGGCTGATTCCGACGGTTCCGCCAACCATGGCCATCTGCATGGTCACATAACTTTTGTGATCGATGACCGAGTGGATGATTCCGTCTGCTTCTACCCATTTGGAGTCTTCGGTGCCGCTCTCGAGGATATTGAGCGGGTCGCGGACAGGATTGGCCGGCAGCGCGGCGTGCCCAACAATGCGAAGATGCTGATTCTCACGGCTGATGATGGGCGCAAACAGGCCGGGTCCGGTTTGCCCCTGCACCTCGACCAACGTCCCCGAGGCCGGAACGTTCTTCATCTCTGCTGGAAACTCGATATAGATGGTTCCGGTGGAATCATGAAAGAAACCCGCCGAGAATCCATGGTCGGGCATCGACGTGGCATCGATGCTGGTAATCATTCCATGCAGATTTACCGGGTAGGCGCGGCTAGCCTCCTCGCGTGTAAGATTGTGCGCCTCAGCCGCCGTGGTGATTGTTCTCAGGGTGGAAGCGCCGCCCGCGGCTGGATTTTTACCACTGGCGCCGGCGGGAGATAAACAGCAGACGAGGATATTTACAGCCAGGAGACTTGCTCGAATTGAAAAAATGCGCAAGCGAACCGGGAGCATTCCCTGCCCTTGCCTGGTTCGCCGCCAACCCTTCGCGCGGTGCATTAAGGCACTCTGCATATTGCTTTTACCGGCCTGAGGAAAGAGCCCTTCAGAACTTCGCCGCATCTCGCGCCCTTTCCGCCAGATCCCATTCCGGCCTGCAAGGGAATCCATCAAAGACATTCAAACACCCCGGAGCGAAGAGCGGAAAGGGATTTTCCCATATGGGTTCAATTTTTAAGGAGTGCCACCTGCACTCCACCTGCAGTGGGGCTATATGGCCTTCGGCGTGGAGAGCGGAGAGTAGATGGCGGTTGGGGTTTGTAGTGCCCATGCCCTCAAATGCGCGGGACAAATGGGGTTCTATTTCAGTGCCTGGCTGGACCTGGGCCACGCGCCGATAAACCCGATAAAATACATTTTCGGATTTCAATTCAATCGCTTCATACGAAATCATGGCATTCGCTATTAAAGCCGAGGTTCACGATCTGCGCGCGAAGACGTTCGTCTTTAGCGAACAGAAAACGATGTATGGCGGCAAGCATATCGCCAAAGGCGACACGGTATTCGTCTTCGCAAGCGAGAACGAGGGCGGGCAAGGCCTCATCGCGCGTGGCGTGGTTACTTCCGCCGAGGCAATCGCGAAGAAGCGAGGAGTTGCCCGCCAAACGCCTCGCGTCAGCATCGTCGTCCAATGCACTGCTGTTGCGAAAAGGCCGCTGGGGCGGAACGAGCTCAAACAATTTATCGACGGGAAAGACGGCCAGCCGGAAACTGAACTTAATTTCAAATTCTATCGCCAGGCGACCAATAAAATTGTTGGTATCTCGGACGAAGCAGCCGCGTTTCTCGATAGATTGTTCCAGTAGCTATCTCGTAACTGTTCTGTGCCGCATGGCAAGCGAGTTGTGCGGTTAAAGCCGGATGGATTGGGAGCTGTATTCAGGGGCATGAATGCCCCTGCTCCTTCCTGCTACCTGCGGTGGGGCGATATGGCCTTCGGCCTGGAGATCTGTGGGCGGTGAAACGGGAGACCGGCGGTTGGGGTTTGTGTTTTCACCTATCCCCACATGCGAGGGACATGGGAAAGCACATTTCGGTGCTTGGCTGGAGCTAGTCGCCCGCACACTGATTCTTGTCAATATCCACATTGGTGACACGGATCAGACTCAGGGTTGATCCGTGTCTCTCGTGCGGGAGCAACAGAGCTTGAGGCGCACTCTCGTTCAGTGATTTCGACAGGATCATCTCTCCTGTACGAGGGTCTCTCTTGTTGAACTCGGCTTACAACAGAATCTACGTGCGCCCAAAACTCTCTTGCAGTCTCCGACGTTGTATTCCTGACGAGCGCCATATTCGTTCCCTCATTACGCAGAATTTTCGCGCATCAATCTGTTTGCTGTCCACCGGCGCTGTGGAAAATCGCGCTGAATTCCGCAATCAATTCCCTCTCACGCTGTAAATAGCTGATTGGGGACATCGGAACTCTGGGCCACGATTTCGAGTCGTCCAGCGAGAGGGTTCTACCTCCTGCCTTGCGTTGGAGTTCAAAACCGCTGCTTAGATTCAACGAAAAAAGATCAAAATATCGCCGAGGGCCAATTCCGACAAAGTGCGTATATGGCAATTTCCATCGCGGTCCACGATGTTGCCGCAACGATTTTTCTTCTACTACGATAGCATCTTCGTGAAGCTCTGCAGCCCTGCTCTTAGGATATGGCTCAATATAGTACACGCGCTGAATTCCCGCCGCGAGAATATGCCGCGTGCAGTTGTGGCAGGGAAATGTGGTTACATAAAGTATGCCACCTACTGGACTTACGCCTGATCGGGCACAGGTGAGTAATACATCCATCTCTGCGTGAACAGCTCTGCCATATTCTGTGATCTCGAGACGTGCTCTGAACTCCTTGCGAAGTTGTTCTATACGTGTTTGATCGACATGGTCGCCAATGCTTTCCACAAGACTCGACACAATCTTCTCGATTTGCTCATCATTTGAGTCGATCTCAAGGATATGATCCCGTCTATCCTCTGGGCCGGGCCAGTAAAGCCCACCACCCGGCTTCGGGACGTCATTGCATCCGACAGCGATTACATCGCCGCTTTTCGAAGTTATCGCTGCGCCGACCTGTCTTCCAAGCTGCCCAGACCGTAGCGAAGAAGCATACGCTAAGAACATGGCGTTTTCATGCTGCGAGGGAGTCTGGTATGGATTTGAAAAGACCAAAGAGATGAAGCGAGACAATTCCTTGTCGAGCCCCATTTCTTAGCTGTACAAATACATCGGCTAGTTGGAATGTTTTACTTGTCCTTTGGCCAAAAGGGTTTGTCCGCTCCTCCTCATCGAGCTTGATGAGGTCTATAGCGTCATTCTTCGGCGCATTCTTTTCAATTAGATTATCCAGGCGCTCCTTTTCGGTAGCGAAAACGCCAATGAGGAAAAATCCAGGCCCATACACCTTCCGTAGTGCGGACACTTCCTGAGGACGTTTTAATGAAAGAATGATATGGGCAATTCGCTCCTGGGCAGCTTGTTTTTCGCGTAAGCTGTTGATTTTTCCTATTGCGGCCAAAGCCCAAAGATCACACCGATTGGTATCTCTACATCCTTCATTACCGGCCTTAATAAGTGAAGAGATTCTTTTAATCTCGGAGCCATATTCCAAAGGTTGGTCGGTCAAGCTCGATATCAGTTCGCTGACTTTGATAATGCTGGTTCTATATCCATAACTCTGCAAGATTCTCTCTATGCAAACTTGAACGGGTCTGTAGTCCGTTCCTGCGGCGTATGTGAGTCCAAATACAAGCTCACATTCTGGAGAAAAATCCAGATTCTCAACGTAATCGACAATTTGCGGGGGAACTTCACGCGCCATGGTTTCTCACAAGAAATCACTGTTTAATTCTGGGCCAGATGTCCGCGATTGTTTCACATGCAGCATCGATGTCCCTTTTGAGTCTCTTATTTAGCCTCGCGCCGGTAAACTGCGCTTGGCGGGAAACGTCCAGGTAAACAACATCTTTCGGTTGAACTCCGAGATTTTCTAAGTAGGAGGCTTCGTGCATAACCTTTACGACTATTTGGATTACCTCCTCGTCAGGCCGAGCCGCGCTAAAGTCGAGTTTGATCAGTTTCCTCTTTCCTGCCTCATCCACAAACAGGTCGGGCGTTGCGGAGACCACCACTTCGCCGTGGATGTACTTGGGCTTCGGATTTTCTAGTACGATGAAATGACTCTTTGAGAAATGGGCCATGTAGGTCTTAAGCGCTCTGACATTGTCATGTATCCTACCGGCATCCTTCTCTGGGTGCTCGCTTTCCTTCCTTACGAGGTTTTCAATCGCAGTTAAAAGGACCGTAATATCGTTACCACTTTCGTGATACTTCGTGATTGCTGCGCGAGCCTCACTGTAGCGAACTATCTGGGGTCGCTTTGCGCCAGACGAAGTAAACGGAAATTTATAGTTGCGAAGCAACGTCCGCTGCGAGGAAGAGGATGCTTTCATAAATTTAGCTAGGCCGCCGACCGAAATTTGGATGGGCACTTCTGCTACCTCACAGACCTTACCTTGTAACGGTTGCTCTAATCACTTTCTCCCGCAAGTGTAATTCAGGAAAAAGAACCTTTCCAGTAAACAATTTACCTTGATAGGGCAGCGGGGTCCCCGAATCCCTATCAGGGACCCTTGAAGTCATTCAAGCATGTGCGAGCGAACAGCGAGCGTCTGCTGCATGCAATGCCTACTCTTCCTCTTCTTCAACGGGGCGTTTGGCGTTGGCGAGGATTTTATCGGCTACTAGCTGGGGGACGATGTCGTAGTGGTCCATCTCCATGCGGTAACTGCCTTTGCCTTGGGTCATCGAAGTTAGAAGGGTTCCGTAGGTGAGCATTTCGGCCATGGGAACCTGGGCGTTGATGATGGTGGTGCGGCCTTTGGATTCCATGCCGCCGACGCGGCCACGGCGTCCGTTGAGGTCGCCCATGAGGGTTCCGGCGAACTCGTCCGGAGCTTCGATCTCTACCTTCATGATGGGTTCCAGCAAACAGGGCTTGCACGACTCCATGGCCTTGCGAAAGGCGATGCGGCCGGCCATCTTGAAGCTCATTTCGTTGGAATCGACATCGTGATT
>Ga0181534_10000114_pt1 | contig 57797 bp, 54 predicted proteins | sample PEATcosm2014_Bin_37_FD_119758 | JGI IMG/M metagenome (GOLD analysis project Ga0181534, IMG submission 119758) | Peatland microbial communities from MTU Mesocosm Facility, Houghton, MI, USA - PEATcosm2014_Bin17_10_metaG | ecosystem: Environmental > Terrestrial > Soil > Wetlands > Peat | place... | reverse complement strand
TCGGCGAGCTTGATGAGCAGCACCCGCCAGTCCGTCGCCATCGCGAGGAACATCTTGCGAATCGTGGCGGCCTGCTGGGCTTCCTTCGAGTCGAATTCGAGCCGGTCGAGCTTCGTCACGCCGTCCACGACGCGCGCCACGATCGGCCCGAACTGCGCCTCGACGTGGGCGAGGCTCATGCCGGTGTCCTCCACGGCGTCGTGCAGCAGGGCACTGGCGACCGTCGGGGCGTCGAGCCCGAGATCGGCGACCGTCAGTGCGACGGCGATCGGGTGGGTGACGTAGTCCTCGCCGGACTTGCGGAACTGGCCGCGATGCGCCAATTCCGCTGCGAACGCAGCCGCCACGATCGAGGAGCTGTCCTCCCCGGGCCGGTGGGTCTCGAACGACTCGAGTACGGGCGCGAGCATCTCGGCGACGCTTGCCTCGTCGCCCTGGACCGCAGGTGTCGTGGTGGCGGAGGACGCCATCACGCCATGCTACCGACCGGGTTCAGCGCTTCTTCTGCTTGCGGGGCTTCGGAGCGATCACCGGTGCCTGGGATTGCGACCCCAGCGTCGACGTCGACACGGTGCGCGTGGCAGTCGCGACCGGTCCGCGGCTCGACCCGCCGGTGTTCGCAGCGGGCGCGGACAGCGACATCCTCGCCGCCTCCTGGGGGCTCATCGTCACCGCCGCCTTCTGTCCCTTGGCGGTCAGTCGGTTGCGCACGGCGACGTACTTGTGCTCGCGCTCCTTCAGCATCGCCAGAAGCGGCGCCGCGATGAAGATCGAGGAGTACGCACCCGAGAGCAGCCCGACGGTCAGCGCGACGCCGTAGCTCTGCAGCGTCACCGCGCCGAGCAGTTCCGCGCCGACGAGCAGGACGGAAAGCACGGGCAGGATCGCGACCAACGAGGTGTTGATCGACCTCGCGAGGGTCTGGTTCATCGAGAGGTTGACCATCGCGGAGTACGTCATCCGCCCCGAGGCGGCAAACGGCTTCGTGTTGTCACGGACACGGTCGAACACCACGACGGTGTCGTAGAGCGAGTAGCCGAGGATCGTGAGCACGGCCACGACAGTGTCCGGGGTCACCTGGAACCCGAAGATCGCGTAGATCCCGACCGTGACCAGGAGGTCGTGGACCATCGCGAGGAAGGCAGCGAGCGCCATCTTCGGCTCGAAGCGGAACGAGATGTACAAGATCACCGCGAGGAAGAACGCGAGCAGGGCGAGGAGGGCGCGTTCGGTCACCTGCCCGCCCCACGTCGGTCCAACCGTGGACGACGACACGTTGTTCGGCACCGTGTTGCCGAGCTTCGCGAGCGCGGCGATCACGTTCGCCGAGATCTTCGCCTGGTCGGCCTTGGACAGCGAGTTGAGATCGGCTTCAACGAGCAGGGTCTTGCCGCCGAGGATCTCGACGGTGGGCTGCGTCAGTCCGGCTGCGGTCACGGCGCTGACGGCCTCGGACTGGGACACCCCGGGTGCCAGGACCTGCCAGCTGGACCCGCCCTTGAAGTCGATGCCGAGGTTGAGTCCCCGGAAACCGAGAGCCACGAGCCCGGCGATGATGATCACGGCGGAGATCGTGAACCAGGTCCGGCGACGCCCGACGAAGTCGAACGTGGTGAGGCCCCGGTAGAGGCGGCTCCCTGCATTCACGTGCGAACGCTGCTCGGGCGTCACCTCCGTCTCAAGGGTCACTTCCTCCTCGAGCTCGTTGAAGTCCATCGAGTCGGTCATGCCGGCGCTCCCACTGCGAGGCCCTTCGCGATCCCGAAGCCGCGCATCGAGGTCAGCGACTCGTTCCTGCCGAGCAGGACGACGGTCGGGCGCGTGAAGAACCAGGTGACGAAGAGGTCAAGGATCGTCGAGAGTCCGAGGAAGAACGCGAACCCCTTCACGTCACCGACCGCGATGAAGTAGAGCAGGACCGCCGCGAGCAGCGACACCGTGTCGGCAGCGACCACGGTGCGCCAGGCGGAAGCGAACCCGCGGTCGAGCGATGTCCGCACCGTTCTGCCGGATCTCGTCTCGTCCTTCAACCGTTCGAAGTAGACGATGTAGCTGTCGACGGTGATGCCGATCGACACGATCAACCCAGTGATCCCCGCGAGGTCGAAGCTCGGAGCCACGGAGGTCTGGCCCAGCGCCGAGATGAGCGCCCAGAGGAACGCAGCGGTGACCGCGAGGCCGAGCACGACGACGAGCCCCAGGAGCCGGTAGTAGAGAATCACGTAGAGCAGCACGAGGAAGAGGCCGGCGAGGCCGGCGGCGAGGCCCGCCACGAGTGCCGAGTGGCCGAGGGTAGGCGAGACGGTCTCGGACGTGAGAATCGTGAGGGGCACCGGCAGGGAGCCGTAGTTGAGGGCGATGGCCAGGGTGTTCGCGCTCGCCTGGGTCAGGGACCCGGAGATCTGCACCTGGCCCTGGAACGAGGTCCACGATGTCTGTGTCGGCTGGATGATCGGGGCGGACACGACGACCCCGTCGAGGTCGATCCCGAGGTACTGGTGGAAGAGCGACTTCGTGAGCGAGTCCCACGCTGCGGATCCCGAGGACGTCAGGGTGCAGTTGACGACCCACTGGCCGGTCTGGTCCTGCTCGGCGACAGCCGAGTGCACAGCGGTGCCCGTGAGCTCCGCCGGCCCGAGGAAGTACCGCTCGCTCCCCGAGCCTGGCGCGCCGGGCAGGAGGACCTCAGCGTGCTGGTTGTCATTGAGCGGCTTCGTCGACGGGTAGACGTCGTACTGGGGGTCCGGCGGGATGTTGTTGGAGGTGTAGCCCTGCACGGTGTTCGGGGCCTGCTGCACGTTGATGTTGGCCGCTGTCAGCTCGTAGGCCGAGTTGCACGCAGGGAGGTTGAGGGGGTTTGCGGGGGCATTCTTGGCCGTCGGCGTGGTGTAGGCGTTGGCGAAGCACTCGACGGGTCGGAAGTAGAGCTGCGCGGTGGTCACGAGCTCCGCGGCCAGCGCCCTGCCGTTGTTCACGCCGGGGACCGACACGACGATCTGATTGCCCTGGGTCTGGACGGTCGCGCCAGAGACACCCAGTCCATCGACCCGGTTGCTCAGGATCGCGACGGTCTGGTCGAGCTCAGCGTTCGAGACCTTGTGTGAGGGCACGAGCACGAGGGAGGTGCCTCCTGCGAGGTCGAGACCGAGCTTCGGCGACCAGCCGGCAGCAAGGGTCGCGATCAGGGATCCGAACGCGATCACGAGAACCAGCAGGAGGCTGACGATGAGCCCTCGACGGCTCCTGCCGCCGAGAGGAGCGGGACTCACGGCTGATCAGTCTCCCCGTCAGGTGCGTCGCCATCGACTCCGGAGTGCTCATCGGGCGCCGAATCCGGCTGGATCTTGCGTCCGATCGCCTGGCGGAGGAAGACGAGCTCGGTGCCATTCCCGGTCGAGATCGTGACGCGGTCGCCGTCCTCGGAGACGATCGTCCCCACGAGGCCGCCGATGGTCGCGATCTCGTCGCCCACCTCGGCCGCCTTCACCTGGGCGCGCGCCGCCTTCTGCTTCTGCGCGCGGGGACGGAGCACGAAGAAGTAGAAGACTCCGATCAGCACGGCGATGATCAGCAACGGCAGCGTGCTCGTCGACTTCGACTTCGTGGCCGCGACGAGACCCGCCGTCAGCAGTTCGGACATCTGTTCCTCCCGGATGGACCTTGAGAACCCTAGCCGAGCATGGTCCACTCCCCGGGGCCAGGGCTAGAGCAGTCGGCCATTCGGCTTCGCCACGCCGAGGTGGCTGAAGGCTCGCTCCGTCGCCACGCGCCCCCTCGGGGTGCGCAGCAGCAGTCCCTGCCGGATGAGGTAGGGCTCGTAGGCCTCCTCGACGGTCTCGGTCTCCTCGCCGACCGCGTGAGCCAGTGTCGTCAGCCCGACGGGGTTGCCGCCGAAGCGCACGGCGAGTACCTCAAGGATCGAACGATCGACCTTGTCGAGCCCGAGCTCGTCGATGCCGAACAGCGCGAGGCCCTCGGCGGCCACCTCGCGGGTGACGTCGCCGCGGGCGCGCACCTCGGCGACGTCGCGCACCCGGCGCAGCAGCCGGTTGGCGATCCTCGGCGTCCCGCGGCTGCGCTTCGCGATCTCCTCGGCACCCCCCTCGGTGACCGAGATCCCAAGCAGCGCCGCGGACCGGACCACGATCCGCTCGAGATCGGCGGGGTCATAGAGATCGAGGCGACCAACGAATCCGAACCGGTCCCGCAGGGGCGCGGCGACGAGACCGGTCCGCGTCGTTGCACCGACGAGCGTGAACCGGGGAAGGTCCAGCCTGATCGACCGCGCGGTCGGGCCCTTGCCGAGGAGCACGTCGAGCTGGCCGTCCTCCATCGCGGGGTAGAGGGTCTCCTCCACCGACCGCGCCAGTCGGTGGATCTCATCGATGAAGAGGACGTCACCCTCCTGGAGGTCCGTCAGCGTCGCGGCGAGGTCACCTGCCCGCGCGAGGATCGGACCCGACGTGATCCGAAGTCCGACGCCCATCTCCTGGGCGACGATGCCCGCCAGGGTCGTCTTGCCGAGTCCCGGCGGTCCTGCGAAGAGGAGGTGGTCAGAGGGGTGCCCCCTGCGTCGGGCTGCCTCGAGGACGATCGACAGGTGGCCGACCAGGTCCGGCTGTCCCACGAACTCGGCGAGCGTGCGCGGGCGCAGGCCGACCTCGTCGGCCTCCTCGGGGGCGACGACCACCGGATCGAGTGGACGGGGATCCTCCGCGCCCCCGACGTCAAGGAGCTCCTTGCGCGCGGGCGTCATCGTCGCGACAGCGCCCTGAGCGCCTGGCGGAGCGCATCTTCCACGGTCCCAGTGTCATCGATGGCCTCGAGCGCCCGGCGGACCTCCTCGGGTCCGTAGCCGAGCTCTCCGAGCGCCGCGCGCACCTCGACCCGCACGGGCGGCTGCCCGCGCTCCTCGGTCGCGGCGTCGGGCAGCGCGAGCCTTCCGCGCAGCTCGAGCAGCAGCCGCGCGGCGGTCTTCCGACCGACACCCGGCACGACGCAGAGTGCGTCGAGGTCCTCGGCGGCGAGCGCGCTGGCGAGGGCATCGGGGCCGAGGGTCCCGAGGATTGCCTGGGCGAGCCCGGGACCGACCCCCTGCGCCGCGATGAGCGCCTCGAAGCAGTCCCGCTCACGCGGGTCCAGGAATCCGTAGAGCACGATCGCGTCCTCGCGCACGTGCGTGTGGACCGCGAGCTCGGCATCCCGACCCGGCTCAAGCTGGGTGAGCGTCCTCGGCGTTACCGCGACGCGGTAGCCGACGCCGTGCACGTCGACGATGACCGTGCCGTCCAGCAGCCTGCTCGCGACTTGACCACGCAGCGAACCGATCATCGTGCCGATTCCGCCGCGCGCACCGCCCCGCGAAGCCCGGCGCCGATCAGGTGGCACACGCCGAGTGCCAGGGCGTCCGCGGCATCCGGCGACGAGGGCGGGCCCGCGAGGCCGCACTGCCGGGCGACCATCTCTTGCACCTGCATCTTCGTCGCTGATCCGTAGCCCGCGACGGCGAGCTTGACCTCGTTGGAGGTGTACTGCGCGACCTCGCAACCGCGCTCGGCCGCGCACGCCAGCGCGATGCCGCTCGCCTGAGCCACGCCCGTCGCCGTGCGGCGGTTGGTCTGGAAGAACACCCGCTCGACGACGACGGTCCCCGGCTCGTACTGGGCCATCAGCGAGCGCAACTCCCGCGACAGCTCGAACAGCCGGATCTCGATCGGATCATCGGGATCTGTCTCGATGGTTCCGGCCGCGTGCGCCGTGCAGTTCGTGGCGCCGGGCGCCCTCGTGACCACCCCGTAGCCGCATCGAGTCAGGCCGGGGTCGATCCCTAGGACGAACATGTGTTCGATTGTAGCGAGATCGCCCGACCCGCCCGGTGATCCGGGTCAGCCCTCGTAGGAAGCGAGGATCTGCTCGGGGATGTCGAAGTTCGCGTGGACGTTCTGGACGTCGTCGTGGTCGTCGATGGCGTCCATCAACCGGAGCACCCGCTTGGCCTCGCCCTCGTCGGAGATCTCGATGGTCGTCGTCGGCAGCATGGTGAGCTCCGCGTTCTTGACCTTGACGCCAGCCGCCTCGAGCGCGTCCTTGACAGCGTTCAGGTCTCCGGGCGCCGTCGTGACGGAGAAGCCGTCGGGGTCGGCCTGCAGGTCCTCGGCACCCGCGTCGGTGACCAGCTCCATCAGCTTGTCCTCGTCTATGTCGTGCGTCACCTCGATCGACCCCTTGCGCTCGAACTGCCACGCCACGGCACCGGGTTCGGCCATTGACCCGCCGCTCTTGCTGAACAGGTGGCGCATCTCCGCACCCGTGCGGTTCCTGTTGTCGCTCAGGCACTCGACGAGCACGGCCACGCCGCCGGGCGCATAGCCCTCGTACGTCACGGATTCGTACCGGACCCCCTCGAGCTCGCCGGTCCCGCGCTTGATGGCGCGCTCGATCGTGTCGAGGGGGACCGAGCCGTCCCGGGCCTTCTGGTACATGGTCCGCAGGTTCGCGTTCGTGTTGACGTCGCCGCCGCCCTCGCGCGCCGCGACCTCGACCTGGCGGATCAGTTTCGCGAAGAGCTTCGCTCGGGCCGCGTCCTGCGCGCCCTTGCGATGCTTGGTCGTGGCCCACTTCGAGTGGCCGGACATTTCAACCTCCTGGACGGTGACGCACGATTCTACTTGGGCACGGGCGCTGCCCCGGAGGCCGCCATCTCCAGGAAGAGTCGGTGCAGGGTCCTGTCCGAAGTGAGTTCAGGGTGGAACGACGCACCGAGCACCGGCCCCTGTTTCACGACGACGGCATGCGGACCATCACCCATGTCGAGCGCGCTGAGGACCTGCACACCCTCCCCCACCTGCGTGATCCGCGGCGCCCGGATGAAGACGGCCGGTACCGGACCCACTCCCTCCAGCTCGCACATGGTCTCGAACGACGCGACCTGCCTGCCGTAGCCGTTTCGTCGGATCGTGACGTCCAGCAGGCCGAACCCATGCTGGCCCTCGCGCCCGTCGGTGATGGAGGAGGCGAGCAGAACCAGCCCCGCGCACGTCCCGAATGCCGGCATGCCATCGTGCAGTCTCGTGTACAGCTCGCCGTCGAGGCCGGTCGTGCGCAGGAGGTGGGCGATGGTCGTCGACTCGCCGCCCGGAAGGATCAGCGCGTCGACGTCGTCGAGCTCCGCGAGCGAGCGCACGGTGTGCGCCTCGACGCCGAGCTCGCGCAGCGCATTCCGGTGCTCCGCGACATCGCCCTGGAGGGCGAGGACGCCGATCCGCATGGCTACCAGCCGCGAGAGGAGAGTCGCTCGGTGGTGTCCGAGATCTGCTCGCCGCGCATCGCGGACCCGAGGCCGGTCGACACCTTCGCTACCAGGGCCGGATCGTCGAAGTGGGTGGTCGCCTCGACGATCGCGCGGGCCATCCGCTCGGGGTCCGAGCTCTTGAAGATGCCCGATCCGACGAAGACCGCCTCGGCACCGAGCTGGCGCACGAGGGCGGCATCCGCTGGGGTGGCGATCCCACCGGCGCAGAAGAGCGGCACCGGGAGTCGGCCAAACTGCGCGACCTCCTGGACGAGCTGGAGGGGGGCCTGAAGCTCCTTCGCCGCGGCGAAGATCTCGGCGCTGTCGAGGTTCGAGAGCCACCTGATGGCGCCCAGGATGTCGCGGAGGTGCCGGACGGCCTCGACGATGTTTCCCGTTCCCGCCTCGCCCTTCGAGCGGATCATGCACGCGCCCTCGCTTATGCGCCGCAGTGCCTCGCCGAGGTTCGTTGCCCCGCAGACGAAGGGGACCGTGAACGCCCACTTGTCGATGTGGTGGGACTCGTCCGCGGGCGTCAGCACCTCGGATTCGTCGACGTAGTCGACACCGAGCGACTCGAGGACTTGGGCCTCTGCGAAATGGCCGATGCGCGCCTTCGCCATCACGGGGATCGTCACGGTCTCCTGGATGCCCCGGATCATCTCGGGATCGCTCATCCGCGCCACCCCGCCGTCGCGCCGGATGTCCGAGGGCACGCGCTCGAGCGCCATCACCGCGACGGCTCCTGCGTCCTCGGCGACCTTCGCCTGCTCGGGGGTCACGACATCCATGATCACCCCGCCGCGAAGCATGTCGGCCAGTCCCCGCTTGACGTTCGTGCTCCCGTAGACGCGCTCTTCGGAGGTGTATCCCATGTCCAGATCCTACCGGGGGCTGGTCACCACTCCGCGAGGGCCTGGGCCCGCACCCGCGTTGCGTCGAGCTCGCCGGGGACGTCGCCCTCCCCCCCGGGCGTGGGGTCAAACCACAGCCACCGCGTCCGTGAGAAGCGATTTGATGCGAACAGCGAGGACGGACTCGGCGCGGCGCGCTCCAGACAACGCTCCAGCGCGCTCGCGATACCGACCGGATAGCGCACCGCGCACGCTGCGACCTCATCGGCCCGCATGAGCCTCCCCCTGCCGGCAAGTCGGTGTCGAAACGCGTCGTTCGCGAGGAATCCGGGGAGCGTCGCGGCGAGGGTCCCCCGGCGAACCGCGTCGAGGCGAAGGTGCGCGAGCCCGTGCGCGATGACCCCCTCGAGCTCGATGAGATCCAGGGTGTCGAGCAGTCCCGTCGTGACGACCATGACCGCTCCCGTCGGCGTTGCGACCATCGCGAGGTTCACCCGCTCGTCCTTGACGGCGAACAGCGGCGGGTGGGCCACACCGAAGGTGGCGCACAGGCCATCCACGAGGTTCTCGACCCGTGGCGCCGATCCCTGGGGGATCCTGTAGGCGCCGAGCAGTCGTTCGACGTGCGCGGGCGCCGCAAGGAGGCCGGCCGCGGTCAGGGCGCCGCCGAGGACGATCGAAGCTGCGAAGCAGACCAGGCCGACCACCGGCAAGCCGATGGCGATGAGGACGACCGCAACGATCGCGCCGATTGCCGCGATGACGAGGATCGGGAGCGCGGGCACAAGGAGCGCGACCTTGCGGTTATCGGCGCGCTCCTCGTCCGTCACCGTGTAGCCGCCTTGCCAGCTCGTCGATGTCACCTGCTCACCGGTCGTCACGTTCGAAGGCTACTTCGCCCCAGCCGCTGCGAAGCGATCGACGGCCTCCGCATACGCCTCGACGAGCCGGTCCACGAGGGCGGGGATCGACCACGCAGCGGCGTGCGCACGGGCCGCGTCGAGCGCGCCGCTCCCCGGCGGGTCCGCAAGCAGCTGATCGAGTGCTGCGGCGAGCGCGGTTACGTCGCCGGGAGGCACCAACATGGCATGGCCCGCAGTTGCCTCGCGGTAGCCGGGGATGTCCGACGCGATGACGGCCGTGCCGGCCGCCATCCCCTCGAGCGGCACGAGGCCGAAGCTCTCGCCCCCGAGCGACGGGACGCAGAGGATGTCAGCACCCGACAGCCTCGCGAACTTCTCGTCGTCGTCCACGGCCCCGAGCCATTCGATTCGCTCATCCGAGCCGTGCCGCCGACGCAGCTCGTCAGTCTCGGGCCCGTCGCCGACAACCCAGCAGCGAAGGGGACGATCGACCAGCGCGAGGGCTTCCAGCAGCACCCTGAGACCCTTACGGGGCTCGTGTCGCCCGACGAACAGGATCGTCGGATCCGTCGACGGCGCAGGCGCGGCCCCACGGATGCGATCGACCTCGAAGCCGTTGAATAGGACGCTCGAGTCGATGCCAGCAGCAGCGTGGATCGTCTCTGCCGCGACGTTGCTGACCGCAGTCGAGACATCGATCCCGCGGGAGAGCCGGTGGATCAAGGGCCGACCCACGACGTACGCCGGTCCTCCCCCGCCGCGGTGGAACGTGGCGACTGTCGGCGCGCGGTGCTGGTGCAGGACCGCGTACGCCGCGACCGGTGCGAATGGCTCGTGCACGTGGACCACGCCGTCGCGCATCGAGGCCGCGCGGCCCGCGAACACCTGCGCGGCACGCCACGAGAGCGTCACCGGCGCGCGCGAGCCGTTCGCCGGGATCGGCAGGATCGCTCCCCTTGCGACGTGGACGACGCCTGCAGCCACGAGCGACATGTCGGCAGCGCCCGGCGAGCAGACTGCGACCTCGATGCCCCGATGAGCGAGCTCCCTGGCAGTGGCGGCCACCTGGGACTGCACGCCACCGGGCACGCTCAGCGCGTACGGGCTCACGAGCAGCACCCTCGCGGGCGGACGGCTCACGCGGCCCCGGGCCAGTTGCTCTGGAGGACATGCCACTGCTCGGGGGCCCGCCTGATGAGCCACCCCAACTCGTGTGCCACGTCCTGGGTGACGCGGGCGACGTCCTCGCGCAGGCGGCCCTTGCGGGACGTGTCGATCGGCGGCGTGACCACCACGTGGTGGTCACGCCCCGGCCCGCTGTAGACCGCGGCGCACACGAGGACCGCCCCGCTTCGAAGCGCGAGCGTCGCCGGTCCGGCCGGCATGGTCGTCGTGGCACCGAGCAGATCGACGCCGATCCCGTTGCGCTGCAGGTCCCGGTCGCACAGGAGGCCGACCGTGCCGCCATCTCGCAGCACCCTGGCGACCGCGCTGCCGGCCGCGTCGTCGAGCGGTATCACCGACAGGCCGATCGCCTCTCGCTTCGAGACGAACCATTCGAAGAGGTCAGGCGGCTCGAGGCGCTCGACGACCGCCGTCATCGGCCACCCGACATCCGCAAGGAACATCGCGCCCCACTCCCAGCTTCCGACGTGCGGGAGTGCGACGATCACGCCGCGTCCGGAGTGCACGGCGTCACGGAGGTGGTGCTCCCCCTCGCTGAACCGCAGGCGCGCGGTGACATCCGCCGGACGCATCGCGGGGAGCTTCGCGCCCTCGCCCCAGTACCTGCCGTACGAGCGCAGCGCCCGGTGCAGGTACCGGTCGAGCAGGTCCTCGTCGACGTCGACCCCCGTCGCGCCGACGAGCACCTGGCGGATGTTCTCGCGCAGATCGGAGCGCTTCCAACCAGGGAGGTGCGAGATCCCCTCGGCGATCGTCGAGGCGGCAGCCACGTCGACGCGCTCGGGCAGCCGCTCGAGGACGGAGCCCAGGGATCGAAAGAGCCAGTAGCGGAACCGGAGGTTCACGCGTCGGGCGAATGCGAGCGACCGGACCGCCGGTGCTCACGCGCGGCCCGACGATCCTGGGCGCGGTTGCGTGCCTCGGTGCGCACGGTGCGCCACCGGGCGACCGCCGCGTACGACCGGTCCTGCATCCGAGCGCCCGAGCCGACCGGTCGGCGCACGAACGACCGGGGACGTGAGGAGATCGCCTTGTCGGGACGACCTGCTGCCACCCAGATCCTGCGGAACCGACCGATTGCGGTGGCCGTCGTCGCACCCAGAAGGACCCACAGCACCGGGACGAAGATCGCGGGAGAGAGCAGTGCGATACCGAGCAGGATCATGCGCTCGGCGCGCTCCATGAGCCCGCCCTTCGCGGGGATCCCGAGCGATTCCGCCTTCGCACGCTCGTACGAGATCACGAACGTGACACCCAGAATCGCGAGCGGCAGCACCGCGAGGTGCCCCTCGCCCTGCGAGATGAGATACCACGATGCGCCGCCCATCAGCAGCGCATCGGAGACCCGGTCCGTGACCGAGTCGAAGAACGCCCCTCGGATCGAAGTCGTCCCCGCGGCCTTTGCGGTCGCGCCGTCGAACAGGTCGTGCGCGCCCGTCAGGATCAGCAGCACGATCGCCAGCGGGAACATCCCCACGGCGATGGCCACGGCCGTGGCGGAGGCCGAGATCAGCCCGGTCGCGGTGAGGACATCGGCCGTGATCCCCGCGCGCTGCAAGGCGCGGCCCACAGGCTCGGTCCTCCTGTCGACGGCCTTTCGGAACCGTCCGTCAAACATCGTTCCTCCCTGCCCGCCGGAGGAGTCCGGCCGGGTAGTCCCGCGTCAGCAGTTGGCTCATTGTATCGGACCGATAGGGCGGTGCCGAGAACCACCGTTCCTGGTCCGTGAAACTCGGTGCCAGTCACGCTCGCGCCCAGCGGTCAGCCAAGCGCCAGGAACGCCTCGTGGAGCTTTTCGTACGCGACCTCGAGGGGCTCGGGGATGACCCTGGTCTCGGCGACCGCGGTCATGAAGTTGGTATCTCCGCTCCACCTGGGCAGGATGTGCAGATGCAGATGGGCGGGGATGCCCGCTCCTGCGGCCCGGCCGAGGTTTGCCCCGAGGTTCATACCGTCCGGTTGGTACGCCGCCTCCACCGCCGCGATGGCCGTCGTCGTCGTCGCCCAGAGCGATGCGGACTCGCTCTCTGTCAACTCCTGCACCGAAGCGACGTGCCGCCGGGGCAACGCGAGGATGTGGCCCGAGCCGTAGGGGAAAGCATTCAGCACCACGAACGACTCGTCCGCCTCGTACACGACGCCGGTCGAGGGATTCGATGGCTCCGCTGCGAGCCTGCAGAACACGCATGCGGCGTCGGCGCCCGATCGCTCGGCTGCCGTCGAGCTCTCCACGTACTGGATCCGCCAGGCCGCGTAGAGCCGCTCGAGCGGCATCAGGCGGTCGCGGCTTCGGGCGAGGAGTGCTGCGCGACCTCGAGGACAACCTTGCTGCAGAATGCGGCGACGTCGACGCCCCGAACGGGGTCGTTGCTCCCTCGCCGGTTCACGCCCACCGTCGCGTTGGCGACGTCGTCGTCGCCAACGACGAGGATGTACGGGATCTTCTCCATCTTCGCCTTGCGGATCCGCGAGCCGAGCGGCTCACCGGCTTCCTCGGCCAATCCGCGGAGACCCGCTTCGCGGAGCGTGTCGGCCACCGCTCGCGCGTAGTCCTCGTGATCGCCTCGAACCGGCAGCACGCGGAACTGCTCGGGCATCAGCCAAGTGGGAAGCGCCCCCGCGTAGTGCTCGATCATGAGCGCCATGAACCGCTCGACCGAGCCGAACAGGGCCCGATGGATCATGATCGGGACGTGCCGCTGGTTGTCGGCGCCGATGTAGCTGAGCTCGAACCGCTGCGGGGTCTGGAAGTCGAGCTGAATCGTCGAGAGCTGGTGGGTCCGGCCGATCGCGTCCTTCGCCTGCACGGAGATCTTGGGTCCGTAGAACGCCCCGCCGCCCGGATCGTCGACGAGCTCGAGCCCCTCTGCCGTGCCCACCTCGCGCAGGGTGTCCTCCGCCTCCGCCCACTCCTCGACGGTGCCGACGGCCTTGCCCTCCGGTCTCGTGGAGAGCTCGAGGTAGAAGTCCTGGAGCCCGAAGGCGCGCAGCAGGTCCAGGACGAAGGAGAGGGTCCTCGTGAGTTCGACGCGCATCTGGTCTCGCCTGCAGAACAGGTGCGCGTCGTCCTGGGTCATCCCGCGCACGCGCGTCAGGCCGTGGACAACGCCCGACAACTCGTAGCGGTAGACGGTCCCGAACTCGAAGAGCCGCATGGGGAGGTCCCGGTAGCTGCGCTGGCGTGACCGGTAGATGAGCGCGTGGAACGGGCAGTTCATGGGCTTGAGGTAGTACTGCTGTCCGCCATCGAGCTCCATGGGCGGATACATGCCCTCGGCGAACCACTGGAGGTGCCCGGAAGTCTCGAAGAGGTCCTTCTTCGTGATGTGCGGGCTGTTCACGAACTGGTAGTCCGCAGCGACGTGTCGCTCGCGCGAGTAGTCCTCGATCAGCTTGCGGATGAGGCCGCCCTTGGGGTGGAAGACCGCGAGTCCGGGTCCGATCTCCTCAGGAAAGCTGAACAGGTCCATCTCCTGGCCGAGCCTGCGGTGGTCTCGGCGCTCGGCCTCGACAAGTCGCTCAAGGTGTTCGGCGAGCGCCTCCTCTGTCTCGAAGGCGGTGCCGTAGATGCGCTGGAGCTGGGGGCGGTGCTCGTCCCCGCGCCAGTACGCGCCGGCGACCCGCATGAGCTTGAAGTGTCCCAGCCTCGAGGTCGACGGGACGTGGGGCCCGCGGCACAGGTCGGTGAACGCGTCAGTGTTGCGGTAGCTCGTGACGACGCCGGGTCGGTCCGGGTCAGCATCGACCTCGTCGGTCCCAGCGGCAACGGCCTCGATGATCTCGGTCTTGAACGGCTGGTCGTTGAAGAGCTCGAGCCCCTCGGAGACCGAGTGCTCGTGGCGGATGAAGGGCTGGTCCTCTGCGACGATCTCGCGCATCGCGGCCTCGATGCGGGTGAGGTCGTCGTCGCTGAAGTGCTCACCGCCGGGTAGCTCGAAGTCGTAGTAGAAGCCGTCCGCGATCACCGGTCCGATTGCGTAGTGGGCGCCCGGCCACAGGCGCAGGACGGCCTGGGCCAGCACGTGCGCGGTCGAGTGGCGGAGCACGTCGCGACCTTCGGGGGTCGTCGGCGTGAGGAGCCGGACCTCACTGCCGTCCCGAAGCTCGCCAGACAGGTCGACGGGCTGCCCGTCGCACTCGGCGGCCAGGACCGCCTTCGCCAGCCGGGGGCCGATCGACGAGGCGAGATCGGCGTAGGTCGAGCCCTGTGGCATCTCCTTGGTGGCGCCGTCTGGCAGCCTGATCGTGACCGTTGCGGGCATCTCGCCTTCCTTGTCGCGGTGTTACAGGCTAACGCCGAGGAGCGCGAGCGCCGGGCCGAGGTCGATCCCCTCGACCGCCTCGTCGATCACGCTGATCGCCCGAGGGGTGTCGAGGTCGTCGTCGATCGCGTCGCGCACCGCCTCGAGGAGCGAGGTGCCGTCGGCAGCCCCGCTGCGCCCCTGGTACGTCTCGTAGCGGATGAGGGCATCGTCGAGGTCCGCATCGGTCCAGTCCCAGTCGTGTCGATAGTGGTGCGCGAGCATCGCCAGCCGGACCGCCCCCGCGGGGGCGAGCTCCATCAGGTCGGAGACGAAGACGAGGTTGCCGAGCGACTTGGACATCTTCGTGCCGCCCAGGCCGACGAGGCCGATGTGGACCCAGTGCCGCACGAACTGCTGGTGCGTCACCGACTCTGACTGCGCCGCCTCGCACTCGTGGTGCGGGAAGACGAGGTCACGCCCGCCGCCGTGGATGTCGACCGTCTCGCCGAGCTCGCGCAGCGCGAGTGCCGAGCACTCGATGTGCCAACCGGGCCTTCCGGGGCCCCAGCGCGACTCCCATGCAGGCTCGTCGGGAAGCGACGGCTGCCAGAGCACGAAGTCGAGCGGGTCGAGCTTGTTCGGGTCGTCCGGGTTGCCGCCATGCTCCCGCGCGAGCAGCAGCATCTGGTCGCGGTCGTAGTGGCTCAGCGAACCGAAGGGCGTGTAGCTCGACACGCGGAAGTAGATCGACCCGCCCGACTCGTAGGCGACCCCTTCGTCCAGCGCCCTGCCGATTAGCGAGAGGATTTCGGGGATCGCGGACGTGGCGCGCGGCTCCGCGTACACGGGCAGGATCCCGAGCGCGTCCATGTCCCGATCGAAACGTGCGATCTCCTGCGCGGCGAGATCGAGGTAGTGGACGCCAAGCTCGCGTGCCTTTCGCAGGATGTCATCGTCGACGTCGGTGACGTTGCGCACGCATCGGGTCTCGTGCCCAGCGTCGCGCAACCGGCGCTGAAGGAGGTCGAAGGTCAGGTACACCGCAGCATGGCCGAGGTGCGCCGAGTCGTACGGGGTGATCCCGCACGAGTACAGCGTGACCAGTGGACCGGCCTCCAGCTCGCAGACCGCCTGACGCTTCGTGTCGTAGAGGCGCACAGGCTCAGATGCCGGCCATCCGCAGCGTCGAGTGCGCCTTGTGCCGGATGTTCAGGGTGATGCACACGGCGGTGAACGCCTCGATCGCCGAGGCCTGGGACAGGCTGCCGACCTCGAGCGCGCGCAGGCCCGCGAGTGTGTCGATGAACGCGCAGGTCTCGGTCCGGGCGTCGGGATCGTCGCCGCAGACGAGCACGTCGGCCTCGAGGCCGCTCGAGAGGTCCTCCATCTGGGCGGCCGGCAGGTGGTGGAACGCGGCGGTGACACGGCTGCCCGGCACGGCAGCCTGCAGCTGCCCGGCCATCGAACCTCTCGGCGGATAGACGGCGAGCATCTCGCGGCCCTCCTTCACCAGCGCGTTCGCCATGGAGATGATCACCTTCCCGGCGAGCTGGCCACGCAAGGGTCGCATCGTCGCGATGAGTGCATCCCAGGGCGTCGCGGCCACGATCAGGCCGGCCCCGGCAGCGTCCTCGTTCCCCGCCCCCACCGTGGAGACGCCGTACAGCTCGGCGAGTTCAGCCGCCACAGCCTTCGCCCGGGCCTCGTCCCTCGATCCCAGCAACACCTCGTGGCCCGCGCTCGCCGCCCGGACCGCGAGCCCCCTGCCCGCCGGTCCTGTCCCTCCGATGATTCCAATCTGCATGGTTCAACCCTGCCACAGACGCCCAGACGTTTGAGACGGTGCGAAGTAGTTTGTTCCCGTGGCACTCCTCGAGGGCAAGCGACTCCTGATCACGGGCGTGCTCACGTCGGACTCCCTCGCCTATGCGGTCGCGCGGCGCGCACTCGAGGAGGGGGCCGAGATCGCGCTGTCAGGGGCGGGCCGCGGCCTCCCTCTGACGAGGCGCACGGCACGCCGCCTCGGCGATGTCGGGGAGGTCCTGGAGCTGGACGTCACGGACCCGACGCAGCTCGAGGCCGCACGCGATGCGCTCCAGGCTCGATTCGGGAGGCTCGACGGGGTCCTGCACGCGATCGGCTTCGCCCCTGCGGACTGCCTCGGCTCGGGGATGCTCAAGGCGAGCGCCGCCGACGTCGCGACGGCGATGGAGATCTCGACGTACTCGCTGGCCGCTCTCGTGCGGGCGATGCTCCCGCTCCTCGAAGTCGCCGGTGCCGACGGTGGCGCGTCGGTCGTCGGGCTCGACTTCGACGCCACGCGCGCCTGGCCCGTGTACGACTGGATGGGCGTCGCGAAGGCTGGCCTCGAGTCGCTCACGAGGTACCTCGCGCGCGAGCTCGGTCCAAAGGGAATCCGCGTGAATCTCGTAGCCTCGGGCCCGGTGCGGACGATCGCCGCCAAGTCCATCCCCGGGTTCCAGGCGTTCGAGGACCAGTGGGGTGACCGCGCGCCGCTCGGGTGGGACGTCCACGACGCGACGCCGGCGGCCGACGCGGCCATCGCGCTCTTCTCACAACTCCTCGCCTCGACGACGGGCCACGTGCTGCAGGTCGACGGCGGCGTGCACATGATCGGGATGTGAGCGGTGACTCGGGCGGAATCGTGACCGGGGGCCACGCATGGCGCTGAACCTCGAGGGCGGTCGCAGCAGCGCCGTCCAGCGCCTGCTCGGTCAGCGCCCCGACCTGTCGCACCGGCCGAGGCGCGGCCTGAACGCACGCACGTTCACAATCGCCCTGATGGTCAGTGACTTCGTGCTCGCCTGGGCCTCGCTGGCGATCGGTCTCCTCCTTCTCGGCCTGTTCTCGCGCAATCCCGAGAACCACATCTCGAACTTCTGGACGAACTTTCCGCACGGCACCGCCTTCCCGATCGGGATCGTCCTCGGCATGGCCATCTCGGGGACCTACCGGATGTCGCGCAGGAGCCCGACCCACAGCACCTTCTCCGAGCTGAAGGACTACGTGATGGGCGTCGCGCTCGGAGGTGTGCTGACCCTCTCGCTCTCGTATCTCGCCCACCACTTCGCCTCCTACACCGTGCAGGTCACGACCCAGGTGCTCGCAGCCATGGTCGTCGCCGTCTTCCTCCTGCCGATCGGGCACGCGCTGCTCCGGCGCGAGGTGCTCCGCCGGCATCCGGTCAGCGTCCTCATCGTCGACTCGGGCGATGGCGTGACCCGGTTCACGACGCACCTGCGCCTCCACCAGGGGATCAGGGTCATCGGGTGGGTGGCGACGACCGAGTCGCTGCCCGAGGGAGCGCTCGGACGGCTCCCGGACCTCGAGCGGGTGATCCGCGAGCACAACGTCGACCGGATCGTGATCGGTTCGACCGGTGACTACGAGGGCGACCACCTCGCCGAGTACCGGCGCGCAATCGAGCTCGCCGACGCGTCGCTCGTGCCGCGGATCTTCGAACTCGTGTCGTGGCGCTCGCGCCTCACCGAGACGTCGGGTCTGCCGCTGCTCGAGATCGTCCCGCCGACCCTCAACACCTGGGACCTCTTCTTGAAGCGCGTCTTCGACCTCGTGGTCGCCTCCGTGCTCCTCGTGCTCACGCTGCCGGTCACGATCGTGATCGCGGTGCTCGTCAAGATCACCTCGCAGGGACCGATCCTCTTCCGACAAGAGCGGCTCGGGCGAAACCGCACGCCGTTCACGATCCTCAAGTTCCGGACCATGCGGGTCGCTGCGCCGAGCCTCTCGGACGACCAGCCGAACAACGGCTTCAGCGGTGTCGACTCCCCCCTCCACCAGGTGCGCGGCAAGCACCAGGAAGCCACCCGGCTGACCCCGATCGGCGGATTCCTGCGCCGGTCGGGGCTCGACGAGCTGCCCCAGTTCCTCAACGTGTTGGGCGGCTCGATGTCGGTCGTGGGTCCCAGGCCGTTCGTCACCAAGGAGTCCGAGCCAGCAACCGGCTGGGCCGCTCGCAGGTTCGACGTCCGCCCCGGGATCACCGGCCTGTGGCAGGTCTCGGGGCGTAACGAGCTCACCGCCGAGGAGCTCCGCCAGCTCGACTACCTCTACGTCATCAGCTGGGCGCTGTGGTGGGACGTGAAGATCTGCGTCGACACGCCCAGGGCCATGGTCCGGGGTCTCGGTGCCTACTGAGGCGACGCCTCCCGTTGCGATCGTCCACGACTACCTGACACAGCGAGGCGGCGCCGAGCGAGTCGTGCTGGAATTCGCCCGCGCGTTTCCCGGTGCCGGGATCCACACCTCGATGTACGACTCGGAGGGCACATTCCCCGACTTCGCGGATCTCGACGTGGTGACTGGTGCGTTGGACCGGTTCGCCTACCTGCGCCACCACCACCGCGCCGCGCTCCCGCTGCTCGCTCCCTGGTTCCTCACCCACCGGGTCGATGCCGAGGTGGTGCTCGCGAGCAGTTCGGGGTGGGCGCACGAGGTGCGGACGGACGGCCGCCTCGTGGTCTACTGCCACGCCCCTGCCCGCTGGCTCTACCAGCAGGAGCGCTACCTCCGCGACGCCGGCGACCCTACGGCCGGACATCGTGCGACCGCGGCGGGCTTACGGCTCCTGTCGCCGGCGCTGCGCCGTGCTGATCGCCGCGCGGCCAGGAGGGCAGACGTGTACCTCGCGAACTCGAATGCCACCGCGGCGCTCGTTCGGCAGCACTACCGCCGCGATGCCGAGGTCATCCACCCCCCTCCTGCGATCAGCCCCGAGGGACCTTCCATGGCCGTCGCGGGCATCGATCCGGGGTTCGCCCTGTGCATCTCGCGACTCCTCGCGTACAAGCACGTGGATCTCGTGGTCGCAGCCGCGGGCGAGCTGCCCGACCGACAGCTCGTCGTCGTGGGCGACGGCCCTGAGCGCCGCACGCTCGAACGCGGCGCTCCGAGCAACGTGGTGTTCCTCGGATCCGTCGATGATGCGGTCCTGCGCTGGTGCTACGCGTCATCGTCCGTCCTCGTCGCTGTCGGCTTCGAGGACTTCGGGCTCACGCCGCTCGAAGCGGCGTCCTTCGCGAAGCCCACCGTCGCAAGGCGCTTCGGCGGCTACCTCGACACGATCGCCGACCACGAGACCGGGATCCTCCTCGACGACGTCACGCCGCGCAGCGTCGCCGACGCCGTGCGCTCGGTGACCAGGGATCCTCCAGCGCCCGCTGTGCTCGAAGCGCATGCCGCGACATTCGGTGCGGACCGGTTCGCGGAACGGATTCGCGCAGCGGTCAGCCGCGCCTGACGCGGGCGACGACGGCTCCGAGCGTCCGTGCCGACGCGTCATTCGTGAATGCCGCGAGCACGCCCGTTCGAGCTCGGCGTCCAAGCTCGAGGGCGCGCTCCGGGTGATGCGCGAGTTGGTCGAGCACCCCGGCCAGCGCCGCGGGATCGCGCTCAGGGACGAGGATCCCCCCTCGGGTCTCGCCAAGCACCCAGGGGATCTCGCCGGTCTCGGTCGCGACCACCGGAATCCCCCGGACCATCGCCTCGGGGATCACGCGCCCGAACTGCTCCTCCCACGTCGCCGTCGTGCGGCTCGGGACGCAGAGCACGTGCGCCATCGCGTACACGTCGCCGATGCTGTCATGGGGCACCGCGCCGAGCGCGACCACCTGCGGCCCCGCACGCCTGACCGCGGCGCCGAGCGGACCCTCTCCCGCGACGACGAGCCGCGCGGTGCCACCCAGCAGGTGCATCGCGGCGAGGAGGTCCTCGATCCCCTTCTCCTCCACGAGCCTGCCGACGTAGGCGACCGTGAACGTCCCCGTCGGCAGGGCCCGCTCATCGACCTCGTCGAGGCCGTGGGGGAGCACGACGACCTCACCGGCAGTCCCCCACCTGGCCGCGAGCGACGCCGCTGCGGGAGATCTCGCAGCCACGAACGCCGCACTCGACAGCACGCGGCGCCGGGACGCGCGCACGAACCTCGGGAGCGCACGATCCAGCGTCTCGGCGAGCTGCACGCCCACGGGCACCCCCGCTCGGCGCGCGGCACCCACCCACTGGGCCGCGGCGAACGAGAACGGCTCCTCCTCCACGAAGAGCACCGATGGGCGCAGCCTGCGAAGCAGCCCCGACGCCGAAGCCAGGTGGACGTGGCGCTGGGGACGGCCGGCGCCGAGGATCCGGACTGCCGAGATCCTCCCCGCCATCCCCTCGTGCACCTCGAAGGCGAACCCCCCCGGGACGTAGTCATTGCGCCAGCGGGACGGAACGAGGATCCGCACGTCCACACCGCCTTCGACCATCGCGGCATACACGCCCTGATTGACCGCGACCACGCTCGCGTGACTGACGACCAGGAGGTCGCACGGGCCTTGTTGCACCAGGTCATCGTCGCAGCCCCGCGTCCGCGGCGTCCGGATCCCGGCGGGCCGCAGTCTGGAACACTTGTCGGGTGCCGGACACGAACCTGCCCGAGCCGTCCTCGGCTTCGGAGCCCGCCCAGCGCGGGGAGGAGTTCCGAGGGCGACGCGTCGCGGTCAACTCGATGGCCATGATGGCCGGGCAGCTGGGCATCACCCTGATCGGGCTCATCACGACGCCCGTCACGCTGTCGCACATCGGACTCGTCGAGTTCGGCATCTGGGCGACCATCAGCACGACCGTCGCCTACATCACGGTGATCGACCCTGGCTTCGGCGACATGATCACCCGCTACGGCGCACAGGCCCACCTCGAGGGAAACCGGGCGCTCGGCGCGAGGCTCTGCTCGCTCTTCTCCCTGATCTGGGTCGGGATCGGGATCCTGTTCCTACCCGTGCTGATCTGGGTCCTGCCGATCTGGGTCAGCCACCTTCACGCCGTCGGGAACGTCCCCCTGTCCGAGTCGCTGCGCCACTCCACGACCTTCTTCTTCTACTGGGCGTACGCCTTCACCGTCGCGGGGAGCATCTTCGCGATCGTCTCGGCGAGGCTGACGGCCATCGGCGACCAGTGGCTCGTCACGGTGATCGACACGTGCACGCGCTTCGTCTACGGGATCGTGCTGCTCGCCCTGCTCTTCAACGGCTTCCGGCTGAGCGCGCTCGTGATCGCGAGCTCGGTGCAGCTGGTCCTCACGTTCGCGTGCACGCTCGTCTTCGTCGTGCGCAGGGCGGGCGCGCCCTTCGGCAACCCGCTGCGCCTCCAGGGTGGTCTGGTGCGCGAGGTGGTGCGCTTCGGCGGATGGCTCCAGTTCGGCGGCTTGCTCGAAACCCTGACGTACGACACCGACCCGATCGTCATCAGCACCTTCGTCTCGGTCAGCCGCACGGGCACCTACAACATCGGACAGCGCGTCGCTCGCCAGTCGTCGTACTTCGCGTCCATCGCGCAGTCCTCCATCCTGTCGGCCGTCTCGGCCGCCTACGCGGCGAACGAGGGCCTCGGTGCGATGCGCCGGATGTACACCAGGGCGAACCGGCTGGTGGTGCTGACCGGCGGGGTCATCGGCGGCGGCATCCTCGGGATGGCCCCGGTCATCATCGCCGCCTGGCTGGGCCGCTTCTACCTGGACGCGGACGGCGTCACCTGCCTCGCCGTCATCGCGCTCATGGTGGCGCTCCCGAGGCCCGCGACCGCCGCGATCGTGATGGCCATGGGGAGGGTCGGGCTCGGGGTGCGGGCGCAGGTCGTCGCGTTCGTGCTCAACCTCGTGCTGACCCTCGCCCTCGTCGGACCGCTCGGCATGTTCGGAGTGCTCTGGGCGACGGTGATCGCGAAGCTCGCGGCGACGACCTACCTGCTCGTCCGGTTCCACCGCCTGGTCGAGGGCACCGCGCGCGAGCTCCTCTTCAGCTGGCTCAACAAGCTGCTGCTCGCCGTCGGCGCCGGCGCACTTGTCTCGCGGATCCTGCTGCACTTCATGCCGGTCTCGGTCGCCCACGAGCGGCTGCCGGCGCTGCTGGCGCTGCTGGTCCTCGGGTCGGTCTACATGGCGGTGGTCACCTCGATCCTTCGGGTGACGCACTACTTCTCGAGCGAGGACCTCGAGTGGTTCAGCAGGATCCTGCCCGGGCGGCTCGGACGCATCGCAGGCTCGTCGCTCCTGCGCCGCGCACTCGGGGAGCAGCCGTGACCACGCTCGCGGTGATCGTCCCGAGCTACCTGCGCCCCGAGTTGCTCGCGCGGTGCCTCGAGTCGATCGCCCGGCAGGTTCGCGCGCCCGACGAGGTGATCGTCGTCGGGCGGACGAGCGACCCGCACGTGGCGGCGGTCGCCGCCTCGGCGCCGGTGACCTGCCGGCTCGTCACCCTCGACGGTCCGGGCGTGCTTGCCGCGATGATCGCCGGTGTGCGCGCGTCAAGTGCCGAGATCGTCGCGTTCACCGACGACGACGCCGTCCCGCCGCCGCACTGGACCGAGCGGATCGTCGCGGAGTTCGAGGCCAATGCGCTCCTCGGCGGTTTCGGTGGGAGGGACCGCATCATCGAGCCGGACGGCACGCCGCGCGCCGAGCCGCTCGCCGCGCACGTCGGCGAACTCCGCTGGTACGGGCGCCACGTGGGCAACCATCACCTCGGCACCGGCACCGCACGCCGAGTCCGCTTCCTCAAGGGGGTCAACTCCGCGTACCGGCGCGAGGCGCTCGGCCTTCCCGAGGGCCTGCGGGGCGGCGGCGCGCAGGTCCACTTCGAGATCGCGGCCGGCCACTACGCGAACGCCCACGGCTTCGTCCTCCGCTACGACCCCGCGCACTACGTCGAGCACCATCCCGGACCGCGCCAGGGCCCGGACCAGCGGGACGCCCCCACGTCCCAGGCGGTGCGGGACGCCTCCTACAACCTCGTCGTCGCGCTCGGCGCCGGCCGCGGCCTCGTGCGGGTCGTCTACGCGGTGGTCGTCGGGGATCGTGGGTCCCCGGGCGTCCTGCGAGCCGGGTTCGGTCTCGCCCGCGGCGATCGCACGACCGCGGGTCGGCTCCGAGCGTCGGTGAGCGGCACCCTTGCGGGGGGCTGGGCCCTCCTCAGGGGCCGCGGCATCACCTACGTCACGTTCGCCGGGCCGTGACTCCGCCGCGCCGCTGGCCTGCGGCCGTCCGGAGCTCGATCTCGAGGAGGTCGGCGACGACCTCCGGTGCGAATCGGGCGATTGCCTCGGCCCGGCACCGCGCCGAAAGGAACGCGCGCTCGTCTGGCGCGAGCGTGAGCAGCCCGCGGACCGCTGCGGCGACCGCGTGGACATCACCGGGCTCGACCACGGCCGCGACGGCATCGGGCAGGCCCTCCGCCGCACCGACCGCGCGCGTCACGATGACCGGGACCCCGCACGCGAGCGCCTCGGCGACCGTCAAGCCGAAGGGCTCGTAGCGCGAGAGCTGCACGAGGCAGAGGGATCGGCGGACAAGGGCCGCGACCTCGTCTCGGTCGAGGTGCCCGACGGCGCGGCCCACGCCGGGTTCCAGTCCTGCGAGCAGCTGGGAATAATCGCTCCAGAGCGATGGGGCTCCGACGACGACGACCTCGACCGCCTCTGACATGCCCCGAAGCTCGTGGCTGAGCGCGACGACATCCTCGAGGCCCTTTCGAACCACGAGCCTCCCGACGCTCACGACCGCCGGGTCGCAGGTCGGATCCGTGCGCGGCGCGAACCGCCCGACATCGATGCAGTTCGGCACGACGCCGACCCGATCGGGATCGACGCCGTAGTCCGCCTCGAGGTCGGCTGCGAAGGCCGCCGAGAGCGCAAGCACCCGGTCGGCGCGTCGCGCGTCGCGGCGCTGGCGCCACGAGCGCAGGACGAGCCACGCGCGGACGAGCGCCGGACGCCACGTCCCCTCGAGCTCGTCGGAGAGCGCTCGCTCGTTTCGCATCCATCGCAGCTCGCCCGCGGCATGGACCGACGGATGGATGACGACGGGCGGTCTGCCGCGCCGCGCAGTCGGCACACCGAACGACTCGATTGCCGAGAACTGGTAGAGGACGTCGTAGGGAACCGCCTGGTGGCGCGCGGCGAGCGTCCCGGCGAGCTTCCGGCGCGCCAGCGCTGCCGAAGCCTGGTGGGTCGCCATCTTCATGAACCGCTGCCGCGAGTACCACCGCTCGAACCCGAACCTCGTCGACGACTCGATGACCTCGATGCCCGAGATCCCGGCGATCGCGCTGAGGGCGTCCGTCTCCCTGCTGGTCGCCAGGTAGCAGTCGATGCTCATGCCCCGTGCCGCGAGCTGGGCCAGCAGCAGGCCGGCGACGCCGGCGGCTCCTCCGCCCGACGCGTTCGGCACCGGTCCGACGTACGCGACGCGCAGGCCCGGACGATCGAGCCCGGGCGTGGGCTCGATCGTCCGGTCGCGGTGATGGCGCCACTGGGTCGCTGTCACCCAGCCCGCAACGGCCATCTGGCCCCCCGCGAGCCGCGCGAGGCGCACTGCCCGCCTCGGGGTCCGCCAGCCAACGCCTGCGGTCCGGCCGGTCTCCTGCCATCGCCGTGCCATCGACGCCACCGGCGCGAAGCGGACCGGCAACCCCGAGACCTTCGCGAGGGGATACCGGCGCAGCAGCAGCCAGTCGTCGACGACGAGCACGCCGCGGCGGTCCCACTGGCGCGCGTCGAAGCGCCGGCCCGGGTGCTCCACACGCATGCCGGGAGCGAAGCGCACCTCCCCCACGGCCGCCTCCACCCTCCACGCGAGGTCGCGGTCCTCGTGCGCAGCGTGCGGGAACTGCCGATCGAAGCCGCCGACTGCCCGCAGCGCCGCAGTCCGGTACGCGACGTTGCACGTGAGGAAGCTGCCGCCATCGTGGTCAAAGACGCTGTGCTCGTAGAGGGGGTCGAACGGGGGCGACGAGGTGTCGCCCGTGACGCCCGCGACGGAGGGATCCGCGTCGAGGACCTCGAGTGCCGCCGCGATCCAGTCGGGGTCCACCAGGACGTCATCGTCGGTGAAGGCGACCACCGGGGCTCGCGCGCCCGCGATGCCGAGGTTGCGCGCCCTCGACGGCCCGAGGCCCGGCGTCGTGACCACGCGGACGCGGTCGTCGCGTTCGACGCGCACCGGCGGCTCGGACCCGTCATCGACGACGACGACCTCGAACGGGCGGCCGCTTGCCTCGCCTGATGCGAGCACGCGATCCAGGCATCTCGCGAGCAGCGCGGGACGATCCTTCGTCGGGATCACGACCGTGACGTCCGGTCCGGACGCCACCGTGCTCACCGGGGTCCTCGCGCCTTCGCGCCGAACCGTCGGCGTCTCGTGTCGGCGGCCCTCTGCCACACCGAAAGGAGCGCGGGCGCGAGCATCTCCGGACGGAATCGCGCTGCTGACTGCGTCGCCGCGCGGCCGAGCCGGTCGCGGAGTGCGGGATCCGAACCAAGGAGTCGAAGGCACCCGGCCAGGGCGTCGACGTCGCCTGGTGCGAACAGGAGGCCGTCCGTCCCCTGCGTGATCACCTCGGCAGGTCCGCCCGCATCTGCGGCGACCACGGCGAGGCCGGCCCCCATCGCCTCGACCACGACCTGCCCGAACGGCTCGGCGCGCACAGACGCGTGCACGAAGACGTCGGCGTCCGAGAGCACCTGCGCGACGTCGTCGACGAACCCGGTGAACACGGTCCGATCCGCCACCCCGAGTCGGGCCGCGTGGGCAGGCAGGGACGCCGCGTAGTCGTCCTCGCCGAAGAGCGGCGAGCCGACAACCGAGAGCACCGCACCGTCTGTGGGGAAGGCCGCGGCGAACGCTTCGAGGACGATGTGCTGGCCCTTCCACGGGGCGAGCCGCCCGACCGTGACGACCCGCAGGGGGCCCTCATGCGGAGCCGAGCGATCGCGCGGCCGGATCGAGGGATCGAGCGGGCTCGCCAGCACCGTGCCATCGACCACGTGCACCGACGCGAGCGTCGAGGCGGAGTTTGCGACCACGGCGGTCGGCAGCACGCGCGCCGCCGTTCGCACGAGGCGGACGGCCGTCGCCGAGAGGGGTGGCGATTCGATCCGGTCGCGCACGTGCCACACGCAGGGCACACCCGCCAGCCGCGCCGCGGCGCCCCCGTAGAGCGCGGCCTTGAGCGAGTTCGTGTGCACGACGTCCGGTCGCAACGCTCGCAGCCGGCGCGCGAGCCACACCACATAGCGGGCCACCTCGAGCACCGCGCCGGGACTGAGCCCGGCCGCGGTGACGCGTTCGCTTCGCAGGGTCCGGGCCGACGACGCGAGCGTCGCGACCTCCACCGTCGCGCCCGACGCCTCGAGCCTGGACCGGAGGGACCCGTCGTCGGCGAGGATCACGTGCACGTGCGCAGCGTCGCGAACCGCCCCGAGCGCGCGTGCGATCGCGAGCTCGCCGCCGGAGAGGACGGCCGTGTGATCGAGCACGACAACCCGGAGGCGGTCGTCCCCCTCGATCGCACGCTCGTAGATGCGCTCATGGCTTCGGGCGACGGAATCCCACCCATGCGCCTCGGCGATCGCCCTGCACGTCGCGACCGTCGCCGCCGACTTCGGACCCGATCGCGCGACGAGGAGCCGATCCGCGAGCCCCTCGACGTCGCCTGCCCGCACCGCCGGGCCCTGCCCGAGCGACACGATTGCCTCCTTCAGTCCTCCGGCGTCCGTGCCGATCACGGGCGTCCCGCACGCCAGTGACTCGAGCACCACGAGTCCGAACCCCTCGAGAGCGACGGACGGGACCACCGTGGTGTCGGCGGCGCGGTACCAGTCCGCTAGCTCTGCATCCGTTGCTCTGCCGGCGAAGCGGACGGTGCGTGCGACCCCAAGGGCCCGTGCCAGCTCGCGGAGCCCTGCGAGCTCGGGCCCGTCGCCCACGACCGCGAGCAGGTCCGTTGCCCGCGGACCGGACGCGGCCCATCCGCGGATGAGGACATCGAGACCCATCCGGGGCACCAGTCGGCGCACCGCGAGCACCACATGTTCGGCATCGATGCCGAGCCGGGCGCGGGCTCCGGCGGCCTCGCCCGGGGAGAACCGCTCGAGGTCGACCCCAGGGGGGATCACGGTGATCGACCACGGAGCGATCCCGTACGTGCGCTCGAGGATCTGGGCGAAGCTCGCGGACAGCGTGATGCACGCCGACGCGCGGCGGTAGACAGCCCGTTCCACAGCGCGCTTCGCCCGGACGTTCGCGTGGCTGGCTCCCGACGCCGCGCTCTCGTCGGCCCAGGGGCCCTGGAAGTGCACGATGACCGGTGTGCGGCGAAGGCTGCCGATGGTGATCGCGACGAGCGCATGCGCGGCGAAGTGCACGTCCGCGACATCGATCGGTCCGAGCCCTCGCACGGCACGGTCGATGGCGGACGATCGCAGAATCATCGGACCAGTCGCTCTCCCGACGACCGAGACGCCCTCGCGCGGGCCGTCCAGCTCGGGCTCGTCACCGAGCACGATCGCGGATGCATCGATGCCGATCCCGCGCTCCGCGACGACCAGGTCCGCGAGGTACCTGTTGAGCCCGCCGGGACGCGTGCCGACCGACTCGAGGCCCACATGGACCGCCCTCACGCGATCTCGCCTTGCGCGAGCTGGGCGTAGATCCGCGCGGTGCGGGCCGCCATGGCATCCCAGGTGAATCTCGAGGCACGCTGTCGCGCGTTCGCGCCCATGGCCCGGCACCAGTGCGGATCCCGCGAGAGCGACTCGAGTGCCGCGGCCACGCTCGACGGATCCCGCTCCACCACGATGCCACCCGCGCCCGCACCCTCGTCGCGGCACAGATCCTGCGCCGCTCCCGTATCGGTCGAGACCACCGCGCACCCGGACGCGGCCCCCTCGACGAGCGAGAGGCCGAAGGACTCGTGCACGGAGCACGAGAGCACGACGTCGGCCCAGGCATACTCGTGGGCCACGTCGGCACGGTGGCCCAGGAACTCGACGCGCTCCGCCACGCCGAGGTGCGACGCGCGGAGCCTCATCGACGCGAGGTCCCCGTCGCCGGCCACCCGCACCACGCAGCTCGGCGCCTTCGCGAGGGCCTCGAGGACGAGGCCGACACCCTTTCGCTCGAAATCCCCGGCGACGACCACGACTCGCAGGGGCTCGCCGTCAGGCCGCGTCGTTCGGTCGATGGCGAGGAACTGATCGAGGTCGATGCCGTTCTCCACGAGCCGAACGGGGAGCGACGGATACCGGGCCGCGAGGTCCACCTCGTCGGCCCGCGAGACCGCCGCCACGCAGCGAACCCGTCCCGGTCGCAGGCCCCAGTGCTCCAGGCCCAGCGCGAGCCGGCGGCGCAGCGCCCCCGCGGCACCCCGGATGCCCGTTCGCCCCGGGGGCCGGAACATCCCCTGCGCCTCGACCACGGACGCGTGGCTGAGGTGCACGGTCACAAGGTCGGAACGCCCATGGGCGACGACTCCGCAGCTGTGGACGAGGTCGACGCGGCGCCGGACCGCGCGGAGCCGCACCGTGGCGATCGCGTCGAAGATCACGAGCCTCGCGAGACTCGGCGAATCGGGGATCGGGATCCGGGTCCGGCGCACGCCGACCGGGAGCGTCTCGAGCCCGTCGCCTGCGACCACCTCGAGGTCCACCTCGATGGCGAGCCGCTCGATCAGGCGCGCGCTGACCAGCTCCATCCCGCCACGGCGCGGATCGACCGAGTGGGCGACATACGCGACACGAAGCCGGGTCACGTCGAGGCCAGCGGGCGACGCGCCTCGCCGGGGCGGCGCCACACGAAGCCGCCGGTGTCCTGGACGGCGAGGGCGACCACGGGCGGATTCTCCTGTGCCCCCAGCAGGCGCATGTCGACGTGCCCGAGGAACAGCCAGATCAGCCAACAGACCGAGTACAGGTCGCCGTTCGTCCACTGGAAGAGCGTCGCCATGAGCATGCCGAGCGTGAAGAGCGTGACAGCACCGAGATCCCGGATCGATGCGCGATAGGCCGTCTTGATCGCGTACCAAACGAGCACGACGTATGCCACGAGACCCGGCAGCCCGAACGCGATCCCCATGTTCCCCGGGTCGAACTCGGTCCCCGAAGTCCTGGCGTGCGAGTACCTGCTGGCTGCGATCGTCACCGATCCCGTGCCGTGACCGAGCGGTGCCTTGAACGCCTGCAGGATGCCGACCCAGGTCGTGTGCAGGTGGCTCGGGAGCGAGGAGTCCGCCGCGAAGGGACCGCTGATGCCGCTGACCAGGTGGTTGGACAGGACGCTCGTCGACGAGCTCCCCGACGAGAGCCCGAGGTGCCCCCCGCCGACGACCAGCAGCACGATCGCGCCGGCACCCGCGAAGAACACCCCGACGGCCCGCCACCGGAGTCGTGCCGCCAGCATGACGCCCGCGGCGAGGACCACGAGGAACACCGCCGTGCGCTCGGACTCGAACCAGATCGCCACCCCGACTGTGGCGGTTCCGGCGAGATGGAACAGGCCGATCCACCGGGTCTCGCGGCGCGCGAGCGCCAGCCATGCGACGAAGCCGACAGACAGGAACGCCGCGTACTCCTGGGCCGAGGAGAAGGTGCCGAAGGCGCGGATCACCCCCTGTCCGAGACTGAGAGCGGTGTAGCCATCCGACTGGATCCAGCGCGCATCCCACGAGGGCAGCCCGTGGAACTGCTGGAAGAGCCCGTACGCGGCGACGAGCAGGCTCAGCACGGCGATGGTGCGAACCAGCTGGAGCGCCAGCACGGCGTCCACCATCTCGCGCCCGATCCAGAACGCCAGCATCGGCACGAGCACGAAGAGGAGGCCGCCCAGTCCGGTCAGAAGGCCGCCCTGCTTGGGGTTGAGGGCCTCGAGGCACACGAGGACGCTGAAGGCGAGGACAACGTTCGCGAGCCGCGATCGATCCCGAAGGGCACCCCTGCTGACGGCCAGGACGAACAGCAGGAAGATGATGACCGGGCCGATGATGAGCAGGGGGTCGCCGGAGAAGGTGACGTTGCCGCCTCCCGCGACCAGGCGGCGGAGCACGCCGAGGAGCACGAGCCACACGGGCAGCACCGCGATCATTGTCCGAGGGGACTGCCAGACGAGCGCGACCGCGATCGGGAGCGCGATGAGCGCGAGTCCGATGTGGGTCCCCGCCGCCAGCGCGACGACAATGCACCCGATACCTGCGCAGGCGACCACGAACCAGGCGGATCGCCCCTGCTGGGGCAGCCTCTCGGGGCCGGAACTGCCGACAGGCGCAGCGGGCTGAAGACTCATTGCGCCGATTGTCGCACAGGCTCTCGGGCGCTTTCCCGCACTGGATGGGGAGGTGCCCCCGGCTAGCATCCCTCCCATGGAAGGCGCTCCGCGTACCGGCGCCCAGAAGAACGTCGGGCGGTACGTGGCGATTTTCTGGCGCCAGAAGGTGACCATTGTCCTGTGCGTGCTGATCGCCGTCGGCGGGATGCTCATCGTCGACACCCTGCGCTCCCCGGTCTACTCGGCCTCCACCAAGGTCGAGCTGAGCTCGTCGAAGGCCATCACCACGACGACCGCGGCGACCGACCAGATCGTGCTCACGTCCCAGCCCGTGCTGAACGCCGCGAGGCAGATCCTCGGGCTCCCGATGCCTTCGTGCTCGGCATCCCAGTTCGGCACCACGACGATCATGATCGTCAACTGCAGGGCGAGCGATCCGAACGTGGCCGCCAACGCCGCCAACGCGATCGTCCAGGGGTACAACAAGGTCATGCAGCAGAACGCGATCTCGCGCGCGGCATTCACCGCGGAGCTCGTCTCCGCCAAGCTGAAGTCGACCCAGGCGCAGGTCGACCTGCTCCTCATCTCCCTGTCGCATGCCGGTGGCCCGAACACGACCCTCGGAGGCCTCATCAACAAGCAGCTCTCCGCCGCGTACGCGAAGCAGTACGTCCTCCAGCAGCAGCTGACCGCGCTCGAGGCTCCCATCTTCGTCGACTCCCAGTTCGCGACAGTGCTGCAGAAGGCCACGCCCAATGACAAGCCGCTCTCCCCGAAGCCGCTGAACGACGCTCTCATCGCCGGGCTGGTCGGCCTCGCGCTCGGCCTGACGATCGCCATCCTCCGCGAGACCCTCGATGACAAGATCCACTCGCGCGCAGACGTCGAGGAGATCGCGATCGGCAGGCCCGTGATCGGGCTCATCCCGGCCATCGGCGAATGGCACGACCAGAAGACGCCGCTGCTCATCGCAGCCGAGCAGCCCACGTCCCCGTCGGCGGAGGCGTTCCGCGCACTGCGCACCTCGCTGCAGTTCATGTCGCTCGACGAGCCCTTGAAGACACTGCTCGTGACGAGTCCCGCCGCAGCCGACGGCAAGACGACGGTCTCCGCCGACCTCGCCTACACGATCGCGTCTGCCGGCCAGCAGATCATCCTGGTCGGCTGCGACCTGCGCAAGCCACGGATCCACGAGTTCTTCGGAGTATCGAACGAGGTGGGCTTTACGTCGGTGCTTCTGGGTGAGATCGAGCTCGACGAGGCCATCGTCGATGTCCCCGGGAATCCGTACCTCAAGGTCCTCCCGGCTGGGCCGGTGCCGCCCAACCCATCGGAGCTCCTGTCGGGACGCAGGGCCGAGCAGGTGTTCGACGCCCTGAAGCAGCGCTGCGATCTCGTGATCATGGACAGCCCACCGCTGCTCGCCGTGTCCGACTCGGCCGTCCTCGCAGCCAAGTGCGACGGTGTCATGCTGGTCACGGCCGCGGGCATCTCGACGAAGCGGGACATGTCGCGTGCCATCGACGTCCTGCGCCAGGTGGACGCCGCGCTCGTCGGGATCACGCTCAACCGCGCCCCCCTGGCCGATTCACCAGGCTACGGCTACGGCTACGGCTACGGGTACGGCCACGAGGTCCCGACCTCGAAGCGCGGCTCGAACGGCGCCGGCACCGGAACGGGCGCCACCGCGACGGCCACCAACGGTGCGTCGTCGAACGGCGGCGCTGCGGGCGTCGTCGGCCTCGCCCCGGTGAGCTCCGAGGCGCACGCCGACTGAGCCACCCCTGCGCTGCGGCGCGTCGACGCGCGTGGTTTCCTGCTCTTCAGCAGCGCGAAGTTAGGGCTGCAGCTCGGCGAGCTGCGCCGCCAGCCTCGCGGTCGCCTCGTCGAGCCGGTCGAACAGGACGTCGTAGGGCTCGGGGTCCTCGTCCATCGGATCGCGGATGTCATCAAGCGGATCCGCACCGAGCAGCTCGGATCGGGTCCGTCCGGCATGCGCCTGCTCGAGCCATTCGCGCAAGGTCGAGCCCGATGGTGTCTGCGACGCGGCATCGGACCTGCGGACCATCTCGAGGAGTGTGAACGAGCGCGGCCAGGCGGACGGCAGGGCGACCACGAGCGTTCTCAGCAGCCCCCTGGTCATGGGCAGGAAGAGGTCGAACTCGTCTGCGGCATCCGCTGGCAGCGCACGCGGCCGGTGGTCGCGAAGGTCGATGCCGCGGGCTCGGGCCGCATCGAAGAAGGTGTCGGGCGCGCTCTGGCCGGGCAGGACCTCGAGCCCGGCGGAGGCGACGGAGCACGAGGCGCCACGGGCGCCGAGATGCTGCTCGAGCATCGCGGCCGCAACCGGCGATCGGCAGAGGTTCGCCTTGCAGAGCAGGACCACGGACGGCTTCACGCCGGTGACTCGAAGGGCTCCTGCGGCACAGCCTGCAGCTGCGTGGCGAACTGCGTCTCGTACAGGTCCCTGTAGAGCCCCCCGCGCGCGAGCAGCGACTCATGGTCGCCGCGGTCGACCACCCGCCCCTGGCTGATCACGAGGATCTCGTCTGCGTCGCGGATCGTGGAGAGGCGGTGGGCGATGACGACAGAGGTCCTCCCTGCGAGCGTCACTGCGAGCGCGCGCTGGACGGCTGCCTCGCTCTCCGCGTCGAGATGCGCCGTGGCCTCGTCGAGCACGACGATCCTCGGGGCCTTGAGGAGCAGCCGGGCGAGCGCGACGCGCTGCTTCTCCCCACCGGAGAGCCGGTAGCCGCGCTCCCCCACGATCGTGTCCAGCCCGTTGGGCAGGCTCTCGACGAGGTCGAGCACCTGGGCGGAGGCGAGCGCGTCCTTCAGCTCGGCTTCGGTCGCCTCGGGACGGGCGTACAGGAGGTTCGAACGCAGCGAGTCGTGGAACAGGTGCGCATCCTGGGTCACGACCCCGATCGTGTCGACGAGGCTGGCCGTCGTCGCGCGGCGCAGATCCAGGCCGTTGATGGTGACGGATCCCTCCGTCGGGTCGTAGAGCCGCGGGATCAGCGACGAGATGGTGGTCTTGCCGGCTCCGCTCGGGCCGACGAGGGCGACCATGGTGCCGGGCTCGACGGTGAAGCTGAGGTCATGGAGCACCGACGATCGGCCCGTCCGCTCCAGGACCGCGACGGCCTCGAGCGACGCGAGGGAGACCTCGTCGGCGGACGGGTAGCTGAAGGACACGTCGTCGAACACGAGGCGAGCTGGACCCGGGGGGATCTCGACCGCCCCGTCGGCCTCCTTGATCATGGGCTCGAGGTCCAACACCTCGAAGAGCCGCTCGAAGCTGACGACCGCTGTCATGAGGTCGACGTGGAGGTTCGAGAGCTGCGTGAGCGGCGAGTAGAGGCGGGTCAGGTACATCGTCATCGCGACGACGGTGCCGGCCTGGATCGTGCCGTTGATCGCCGCGACCCCTCCGAAGCCGTACGCGAAGGCTGTCGCGAGCGCGGCGGTCAGGCTCAGCCCGACGAAGTAGATCCTCGAGTAGGTGGCCTGCTTCACGCCGATATCGCGGACCCGCGCCGCGCGGCTGTCGAAGGCCGACGCCTCCTCGACCGGGCGACCGAAGAGCTTCACGAGCAGCGCACCCGAAACGTTGAACCGCTCCTGCATCACCATGTTCATCTCCGCGTTCAGCCCCATGCCCTCGCGGAACACCTTGCCGAGCCGCTGACCCATGGACTTGGCGGGCAGGAGGAACACGGGGACGAGCAGCAGTGCGAAGAGCGTGATCTGCCAGGACATCACGAACATGGTGATGAGGACGAGCACGACGACCACGACGTTCCCGACGACGTTGCTGAGCAGGTCGGTGAAGGCCTGCTGCGCCCCGATGATGTCGTTGTTCAAGCGGCTGACGAGGGCACCCGTCTGGGTCCTCGAGAAGAAGGAGATCGGCATGGACTGGATGTGCCGGAAGACCTTCGCCCGCATGTCGTAGATGAGGCCCTCGCCGATGACCGAGGAGATCCGGCGTTCGGTGAGCGTGAGCCCTGCGTCCAGGAGCGCCAGGATCACCGCGAGCAGCGCGAGCCCGATCACGAGGGACGTGTTCTTGTGCGGGATCCCCCGGTCGATGATCGCCCGCAGGATCTGGGGGTTCACGACGACCACGACCGCGTCGAGGATGACCGCAGCGAGGAAGACGATGAGCATCGGCCGGTAGGGACGCGCGAACGTCAGCATCCGTCGGATCGTCTCTCGCTCGATCTTCTGGCTCAGGACGTCGCGGTCGCGACGCATCGAGCGCATCGCCCCCCAACCCCCTCCGTGCCCCATTGCGCCAGACATCCGCTCCCCGTCCTCCTGAGGTCACTCATCGTAGGGACGGACGCTGGCACTCGAGGCGCTGCGAGGATTCATCGCGAGTTGCTCACCGAGTGAGCAACCGACCTGCGCGAGGTCTGCCGACCCCTAGCCGGGACGCTTGACCGACAGCATGGTCCGATAGGCGGCGACGACGCCGTCAACGACCGGACCGCTCGAGCGGACGGCGGTGACGGCAGCACCGGCCAGCCGGCACCGGTCCCTGGCTGCCTCGTCGGCCAGCAGGTCGACGGCCCCGCGAGCCAGCCCCCGAGGATCGTCGCCGCCGACCAGCAAGCCGGCGCCGCCTTCCAGGACATCGCGAACGCCCGGAACGTCCGACGCCACCGGCACGATGCCCGCACGAACCGCCTCGAGGAGCGTGACCGGCAGTCCTTCGAAGCGACTCGCGACGAGCAGCACCCGGTGCGAGGCGAGGAGCGAGGCGAGCTCCTTCGGGCCGTACGCACCCGCGACCTCGACACGCGAACGGACGTCCGCGGGGATGGACGCCGCCGTGGCCGACGGATCGTCGACGCCACGCCATGTCGCGGTCGCCCCGGGTAGCTCTGTCAGGGCGTCGTACACCGCCGCCCTCGCGGTGTCTGCGCCCTTGCGCCAGGTGTCGGGCCCGAGGATGAGGATGTCGCGCTCCTCCGCACGTGGCAGGACGGGTATCGCCTCGTCGACGACCGGGCTCGTCTTCCAGACCCGCTCGGGAGCGACGCCGAGCTGCTCCACGACGAACCGCTCCTCCTCCGTGTTGAGGACGAAGACGCCGTCTGCGTTTCGGAGGGATCGGGCCACCTCACGGAGGCGCCACCCCCCGTGGTACACGGCATACCGCCGGCGCAGGGCGAGATTGCCACTGGCTGCGCCGCGTCGGCGCACCGCGTCGGCGAGCTGCTCGAGGCCGTGACTCCTCGTGAACACCGCCACGCCCGAAGCCCGGACGCGCCGGATGTTGAGAAAGCCGAGGTCGCCGGTGGACGCGTCGACCACATCGATGCCACCGGCCTCGAACCGGCGCTCCACGAGCCGGGACACCGCGTGGGGGAACGCGACCGAGTCGAGCGTGGGGGTGCGCCGGTGCCGCAGGAGGCCGAATCCGACGATTTCGACGACGTGGCCACGACGTTCGAGCTCCTCTGCGAGCGCCAGCGTCGATCCGGGCGCACCTGCGCCGTGCACCAGGTCATGATGGACCGTGAGCAGGACCCGCAGCGATCCCGCGGCGGGATCAACCCGCCGCATCAGATCAGCGGCTCATTGTCGATCCGCATGAGTTTCCGCTCGATCGACGGATGGCCGCTTCGTCGAGCCGCCTTGATCGCCACCATCCTCGCGAAGAAGGGCAGCCGGCGCGAGAGCGACAGTCCGCTCTGGACCGCTTCGGATGTGGAGAGCAGCTCCTTGCGGAACCGCACGAGAGTGCGCTCGCACCCGAGGTACCGGTAGTCCGACGAGAACCAGAGCCTTCGGAGCACCGCCTCGGTCGTGCCGATCGCGCTGAAGGCGTCGTGGAGGTACAAAAGCCCTCCCTCGGCGATGCGCGGCCCCCAACCATCGAGGTCGACGAGCACGCTCGACAGGTCGTGCGCACCGTCGATCCACGCGAGTCCGACCTCGGGTCCGGCCCAGCTGCGTGCGGCGTCTCCCGAGAGGCCTCGCACGAGCGTCACGCGGTCGCGTAGTCCGGCTGCCTCGAGATTCTCCTCGAAGGCAACCAGCGCGTCGGGACCTCCGCCCCATCGGACGTCATCGAAGGGGTCGATGGCGTGAAGTCGGACGCCGTCGCGCAGGCCGGCGGCCAGCATGATGGTGGACTTGCCGCAGTGGCTTCCCACCTCGACCACGCACTGGCCGACGGGCACCTCGCCGGCCGCGTCGAAGAGCGCCTGGGCCTGTCGCTCGGATAGCCAACCGTCGGCATCCGAGGCGAACTTCCAGGCGTCCTCGAAGGTCATTGGCACCCGAGCAATCTACAGAGCGATGCGCGCCGCCTTCTGCCACCCCTAGAATCCCCGCCCGGAGGCACGTCGAGTCGGCGTGAATGCCATGACTGCACCCGATTACAGCCAGATCGATCAGCTCCTCGAATCCCTCGTCGGCCCGACGGACGAGGCGCTGCGCCACGCGCTCGAAGCCTCGGACACTGGCGGTCTCCCCCAGATCCAGGTCGCGCCGCTCCAAGGGCGCCTTCTCGAGATCCTCGTTCGCGCGATCGGCGCGAGAACCCTTCTCGAGGTTGGGACCCTCGGTGGCTACTCGACGATCCACCTCGCCCGTGGCGGGGGCCCCGAGTCGAGGACGACGACCTTGGAGATCGACGAGCACCACGCCGACGTCGCGCGGGCGAACCTCGAGTTCGCGGGGCTCGCCGACCGCGCCGACGTGGTGGTGGGCCCAGCGCTCGACTCGCTAGCCCGCCTCGAGGGCGAGGGCTACGGACCGGTGGACTTCGTCTTCATCGACGCGGACAAGCCGAACAACGCGAACTACCTGCGCTATGCGCTCTCATTCTCGCGGCCTGGGACCCTGATCGTCGTCGACAACGTGGTCCGCGGCGGGTCGGTGGCCCAGGATCCACTTCCTGACGCCAATGCCCGCGGGGCCTACGACGCGATCGCGCTCCTCGGCTCGGAGCCGAGGGTGGAGGCGACCGTCCTGCAGCTCGTCGGCGCGAAGGGCCACGACGGCATCGCGGTCGGCATCGTCACCGCCTGAGTGACCGCGGGGCCCGGAGGGCCCGACATCAGCCTGCTGGCGCGCTCCCGGCGTTCCCGTTCGCGCCGGCCCCGCCGACCACGACCACCTCGTCAGTTCTCCCCGCCAGCCCCTCGACGAGGGCGGCCGCCGCGCCCACGAGGCCCGCTGCCTCATAGGGCACCACGAGCTTCGCGTTCGGCGACATCGCCACGTCCTGCAGCGCGCGGAGCTGCATGACCGCGAGCGTGTTCTGGTGGATCGCAACGAGGTCGATCGCCTGGAGCGCAGCCGCCTCGCCCTCCCCGCGCAGCTTCGTCGCAGCCTTCTCGCCCTCCGCTCGCAACTCGAGCGACCGTTTCTGCGCCTCTGCGGCGAGGATCGCCGCCTGCTTCGCGCCCTCGGCGGACAGGACCGCCGCCTGCTTCTGTCCTTGGGCGGTGTTGATGGCGGCCTGCTGATCTCCCTCAGACTTCAAGATGGCCGCGCGCTTGTGCTGCTCGGCCTCCTTCTGCTCGGACATCGCCTGGAGCACGTTCTGCGGCGGTTTGATGTCGAGGATCTCGATCCGGTTCAGCCGAACGCCCCACTTCATCGTCGCGTCGGCCATGTGCTCCTGCATCCTCGTGTTGATCTGCTCGCGCTGGGAGAGCGACTCGTCGAGGGTCATCTCGCCGAACACGGCGCGCAGCGCCGTCCTCGACAGCTGGTCGATCGCGAGAAGGAAGTCGTTGATCTCGAAGAGCGCGGACTTCACGTCGATCACCTGGCAGAAGATCGTCGCGGAGACCTCGACGGAGACGTTGTCCTCGGTGATGACGGCCTGCTGGTCGCCGACCTGCGGGAACTCGCGCATGTCGACCTTCTCCATCTGGTCGAAGAACGGGACGAGGACGGCGAGCCCGGGCTGGCGGATCGAGCGGAACTCTCCCAGCCGCTTGACGACCCCGACGCTGCCCTGCTGGATGACCTTCACCGAGCTCTTGATGAAGACCAGGATGAAGATGACGATCAGTGCCGCCACGACGAGCAGTACGACGGTGGCAACTGACCCGGTCGATGCGATCATGTTCCTACCCCTTTGTCCGGAGACTCCCCAACTCTCCTGAGACTATGACCGAAGATCAGGCGCCCGACGTCGGATACACGACGAGGAGGCCCCGATCGATGTCAGCCACGACAACATCCTCCCCCGCCTCGATCGTCTGATCGGGATCAAGTGGGATCGCCATCCATTCCTCCCCGCGGGCACGAACGTTCCCGGGCTGGTGCTTCCCGCGGATGGCCTTGGTCACGAGGGCAGACTCACCCAGCATTCCGGCGACTCCACTGCGCATTCAGGCTCCCTCTCCGCGGACCGACTCTTCCAGTGCCACGGTACCGCTGCGCGACCACCATACGGCTACCCCGGCATCATGGTCGAGAGCGATGCGTGGCGGGGCCAGCGTCCGCGTGGGTCTTGGGCCGCCCGGCGCTCCGGTCCGCCGTGCCGGTGATGCCACGTCGGCGGATGACCAGCACGGTCACCCCCGCAGGAGCGCTCGGCGCGAACGCCTGCCGCGGCATCGGACGCCCAGCCATCACCTCGAACTGCCCACCCCAGCGCCCGGCACCCGGGGCATCCGGCGAGAGGCCGGCGTCCTCAGCGAGACTCGCCGCCCAGTCAGCCCGAGGCTGATGCAACCCCCATCGGGGCCGTGCCACGGGCACGGCACGTCGTCGTGAACATCGTCATCGCACGATCGCACGCAAGGATCGAAGGCACTATGGCTTCGAGGACGAGGCCACTGTGGGCGGTCCGCGCCGTAGTGTTCCCGGGCCATGACGATGCCGATGGTGTCCCCTCGCCGCAGCCTGCGGTTCCGCCTCACTCGGACGCTGCTCGTGTCCCTCGCGGCGCTCCTCGGGCTCGCAGGGATCGCAGGGATCGCAGTCGCAGCGTCAGGGCCGGGATCGCCCTCGCAAGTTGCGGCACTCGTCCGAGCCGCTCCGCGCATCACCACCCTCCCGGTGAGCCTCCGGGGATCGGTCGCGACGGCCAGCGGGGACACCGCGCTTGTCGCCACCCCATCCCTCGCACGGTGCATCACCGGCGGGACCACCTTGCCTGCGTGCGTCTTCGGCGACCCGCAGGGGAAGCGCACGATGGTCCTGTACGGCGACTCCCACGCCCTCATGTGGTTTCCAGCCGTGGATGCGATCGCGAAGTCGCGTCATTGGCGGCTCATCGCCCTCATCGAGCTCGGGTGCCCGTTCGCGGATCTCTCCGTCTGGGGCGTCACGACGAACGCCCCCTACTCGAATTGCCCGATCTTCCGCGCGAACATGATCTCGAGGATCGATGCCCTGGACCCGAACCTCGTCGTGCTGGCCGAGAGCTATTACTACCTCGACGGCCAGGACAGGGCGATCTCGACTGCGGAGTGGGGCACGGCCGTCGAGGCAACGCTCGGCGCCCTGCACTCGGCCTCGATGAAGAAGGTGCTGATCGGCGACACCATCTCGGTCCCCAGCCCGGACACGTGCCTTGCCGCCTTTCCGACCTCGATCCAGTCGTGCTCGATAGCCGAGTCCAATCCGCAATACGCGGGGCAGCGCAACGCGGACATCGTGGCGGCGAAGGCTGCGGACGTCGGCTATGTGAATGACATTCCGTGGACGTGCTCATCGGTGTGCACAGCGGTCGTCGGACAAATGCTCGTCTACAACTCCACCGGGCACATCTCAGCGACGTATGCCACGTATCTCACAAGAGTCCTCTCGCTCGCGCTCGCACCGAGCATGTGAGCGCAATGGGGCAATCCCTAGCGGACCGCCGAGAACATCCCTGGTTCGTCCAGGTCCGCCGCCATCTGCGCCCGCGACGCCGGGTCGCCCGTGAACGCCCAGGCGCTGAAATCGACCGCCGCCTGCCAGAGCGCGAGGTTGAAGGCCGTCGGTTCCACCCATGGCTGCAGGTGCGTTTCGCCCCGGCCGATACCGACCAACACCTTGGGAGCACACGCGAGATCGAAGAACCGCTGCGCGGACGGCCAGTTGTGGAACTGGTCGGCGTAGGAGTCGGCGATGAAGACCGGGGTGACGTTCGAGCGGTAGAAGGTGTCGTCGGTGTCCGTCCCGCCCGAGAGGATGAGGAATCCGCGCGCCCTCGGGTCTCGATACCGTGGATTGAATGCCAGCGCCGCGACTGTGTCGCCGCCGTCACTGTGTCCCGCATAGACGACGTCCGACGCGTCCGGCGTGAACGGCATCTTGTGGTGGAGCACGTACGTCAACACGTACGGCAGGTCGGCGAGTTGGTCGGCATTCGCAACCCCCTCGTTCACGAGCGGAAGACCTGCAGCCATGCCCGGCGCGGTCGGAGCGACCGTCACGAACCCTGCGGTCGCCCATGCCCTGAGGATCGTGGCATATCCCCCCGGTGAGTTGTCCCAACCGTGGGCGAACACGAGGACGGGAAGCGGTCGGGCGGGTGCCACGACCGGATAGGCGATGTACGTGCGCAGCTGCCTCGCGCCGCGATCAATCATCACCCAGAACGAGCGGATCTGGTCGGTGCCGATCGTCGAGAGCGGATCGGTCGATCCGGTGTCGGGATCCGCACGCTGCGCTGCGCTGCACGCCGCGTTCGTGTGCGCGCCCACGCGCACCGAGGGTGCTCCGGAGTGGTCGATGGCGCGTGTCGCCGCCGACGCGATGAGGGACATGCCAGCACCGGGGGCGACCACCGCCGCGGCCAGGGCGACGGCCAGCCAGTCGCGGCGCTGCGCACGCCAGCCGGTCCGCCGAGCCATTGGGTCCATCCGCGATTGTCACCCAGAACAGCTCATGGGTGCTGGCACCCCTTCGTCGTCCATCTGCGCGGGTGGTTCCGTGGTCGTCGTACCCCGCGCAACCCCGTTCGCGCGAAGTGCCTGCAGTGGCACTGACGGGACTGTGCTCGAACCACCCGTCGTCCCTATCTGACCTAATCAAAGGCTCAATGCGTGTGAGCCAGGTCGGCAACTGCATGTCCACCTCCCGGAAGCCACCTGGGGCAACCGCCCCTCTCAGGTGTGACGACCGATCTCAGGGTGCCTCGGACGTCGGGGCGGGCCCAGGAGCCCATTGACATATTCCATAGATGGAATGTATGGTGTGGCATGGCCCGGGCTCCGAAGTCGACGGACGTCTTCAATGCCGTTGCCGGGCCGCACCGTCGCGAGATCCTGGACGCACTGGTCCAAGGTGAAAAGGCGGTCGGGACCCTCGTCAGCGACCTGTCAATGTCCCAGCCCCAGGTCTCCAAGCACCTGCGGGTGTTGAGCGAGGCGGGGCTCGTCAGCTGCAGAGCGCAGGGGCGACGTCGGGTGTATCAGCTCGACCCAACACACCTTCGACCGCTGCGCCAATGGTTGGTCAAGTACGAACGCGTCATGACAGAGCGACTGGATCAGATGGATGACTACCTCACGGAACTACAAGCTCAAGGAGAGTGACTGTGACACCCAATCGTCATGGAACCCAACTTGTCGAATACCCGAGTGAGCTCGAGATCGTCACCACCCGGATGTTCGACGCTCCAATCGGACTCGTGTTCGACGTCTTGACGAAGCCGGAACACGTGCGGCGGTGGTGCGCCACGGGGGGAGACAAGGTCACGGTCTGCGAGATCGACCTGCGCGTCGGAGGGAGCTTCCACCATGTGTTCGTGACCCCACACGGCGTGGAGTGCTCATTCCGAGGGACGTACGTGGAGATCCGGCCGCCGGTTCGTGTGGTCAACACCTGGCTCTTCGAAGGATGGACGGATGCGTGGGCGACTGAGACCCACTCTCTGAGCGAGGTCGACGGCGTGACGACCCTGACGTTGACAGTGGCCTTCCGCGACAAGGAGGGCGCCGCCAACATGCTCAGGGCACATGATGAGGCGGCTCGGCGAGGCGAGACCAACGGACAGCCTGCGAGCTTCGATGCGATGGAGGACCTGCTGGCGTCGCTCGTCGAAGCCGGAGCCGAGCTTCCATCGTTTTAGTTCCTCGATGCGCCTGACGGGGACGCTTCGCGATCCCGCCTGGTTCTTGGGGTTCGAAGAAGCGCAGTTGCCGTGGTCAGCGAACGCACGTCGAGAGTCACCGTTCATCAGGCCAAACGTTGTGGTGGTGACAACAAGTGGGCGCTGCGGGACTCGAACCCACGACCTCAGCCGTGTGAAGGCTGCGCTCTAACCAGCTGAGCTAAGCGCCCGAAGGGATCATCCTACTGTCCCACCTCACGGCCGTCGCGAAAGGCCGGACTAGCCTCGTGGCGTGGCCAACGAGACTGACGCACCGAAACCCCGGGGCGTCCAGGGTCTCTTTGCCGCGATCTTCACCCCCAAGAACCCGAACGCCACCCAGTCCGAGGCCGAGACAAGAGAGCGGATCCGGACGCTCGACGAGACGGAGCGAAAGTGGGGCTGGGCCGCGGCAGCGCTGCCCCTCGCCCTTTCGATCTCAGACCTCTTCATCAAGTACAAGGTCGCCCCCATCAAGGCCCCTCGGCATAACGGCCATTGCGTCTCGGGGTTCCACTTCGTCAATGGGTGGTGCACCCAAACCCACACGACCAGCGCCCTCCAGTCCCTCTGGGTGACCGGCGTGATCTTCGTACTAGGTCTTGTCCTGCTCTACGGCGTGTGGCGCTCCAAGCGCTCGTTCGCCGCGTTCTCCAGCTTCCTCGCGGGCATTGCGTCAGGGACCCTCGGGCTGATCCTTGTCTTCTACGGGGGCTGGCTCCTCGTCCGTGCCTGGCGGATCCAGCGATACGGCGCTGCCGACGGCAAGACCGTCCGCAAGGTCTCCATGGAGCGCGCGGCGGAGCGCAAGGCCGCCAAGAAGGCCGGCGCGACCGAGACACTGCCGAGCGGGAAGGTCGTGCCCCCGCCATCGAAGCGCTACACGCCGAAGGCGAAGCCCAAGAAGAAGTGACCGCGACCGCACCTGACGACGTCCGGGACGATGCCGGCCCGGGGCTCGACTTCCCCACCGCGTGGGCTCGGAGCCGCGCCGCGAGGGTGGTGCGCGCGTTCCTGCAGGACGTCATCATCATCCCGCTCGTGTGGCTGCTCGCCCCAGGATCGCGCCGGGGACTCGGGATGCTCAAGCGCCACGAGGGCCCCTACATCGTGGCCTCCAACCACCAGAGTCATGCCGACACCTCGATCGTCCTGGCAGCGCTCCCGAGATCGCTCCGCCGCCGGCTCGTGGTCGCTGCAGCATCGGACACGTTCTTCAACACGCGCTTCCACGCGATCTTCGCCGCCCTCGTCTACAACGCGATCCCGATCGAGCGCCACAAGGTGAACCGCAGATCGGGCGACCTCGCGCGGCAGCTGCTGGACGAGGGCTGGGGCCTGCTCATCTATCCCGAGGGCGGGCGCTCGCCCGACGGCCGGATACACGAGTTCAAGGGCGGTGCCGCGTACCTTGCCGACAAGTCCGCTGCACCGGTGCTGCCGTGCTACCTCGAGAACACGCGCTTCGTGCTGCCGCGGCTGTTCGCCAAGTCGCTCCCCGAGCCCGGGGACACGCACGCCCGAATCCGGACCCAGGTCAGCGTCACCTTCGGCCCCGCGATCGAGAAGGGCGAGGCCGAGTCCATCCGCAAGCTCAACCGCAGGATCGAAGAGGCGATCGTCCACCTCGGGAGGGACGTCGCGGGGGATCCGCTGGCGTCACCCCCGCTCGTGGGCTGAGGCCGTCACCGGGCCCTGGACGCCGCAGCCAGCCGCTCCTCGTGCAGGTCGATCGACGGATCGTCCGCGATGCCCGCAAGCGCCTCGTCACCCGTCGCCATCGAGAGCAGCCAGTCTGCGAACTGCGGGTTCCGTGCGAGGACCGGACCGTGCAGGTAGGTGCCGACCAGGCGTCCTTGGAGCGCGCCGTCCGTGCGGTCTCCGTTCCCGATGCCGACAGCGACGTGCCCGAGCGCGGCGATCCCGGGGTCCCGGACCGTGTGCCCCGCATGGTTCTCGAACCCGGTCACGGCACCAACGCGCCCGCCCGCTTCGACGACGACCTCCCCCACCGCACGCGTGTCGCCGCCGCGGACCGTGTCGATGCCAAACATTCCGAGCCCCTCGACGCGCCTCCCATCGGGGCCAGGGAAGCTCCGGCCGAGGATCTGGAACCCGGCGCACACCGCGAGGACCACAGCGCCTGACGCCACGTTTCGCTCGAGCCCGCCGTCCCGGGCAAGTCGCTCCACTGCCAGCTGCTGGGGTCCGTCCTCGCCGCCTCCCACGCAGTAGAGATCGGCATCGGGGAGCGGCGTGTCCGACGAGACGGCCTGGAGCTGCACGTCGATGCCCCGGGCGAGCGCACGGCGCCACAGGACGAGCCCGTTGCCGCGGTCGCCATAGGTGCCGAGCAGGTCGGGGTACACCGTCACGACCCGCAGCATCTAGGTCTCCGCCTTCAGGTCGGCGAACGCCGTGTAGTTGGCGATCACCTCGATCGACTGCCCGCGCGCCCCGGCCGCGGCGATCGCTCGCCTCGGGTCCTCGACAGACTCGTGATCCACGCCCCCGTAGTAAAGCCGCGTCGACAGATCGCGCCAGCGCTCCCCCGATGCCACCACGCGGCGGCCCTTGAGCCGCTCGAACGCGACGTCGTACAGCCATGAGGGGTCGTGCCCGTCGGCCACACGTGCGTTCACGGCCACGACCACGGGCGTCTCCTCATCGCCCACGAGGTCCAGCAGCGCGCTCCACCCCGCAGGGTTCTTCGCGAGCAGGAGCCGCGCGTCGCGACCATCGACCTCGATCTGGGAGAAGCGTCCAGCGACCTCGTCGAGCGACGCGACGGCTGCGGATGCCCGCACAAGGTCGGCCCCCATCCGCGTCGCGGCCAGCAGGGCTCCCAGTCCGTTCGCCCGGTTGAATTCGCCGGGGAGCGACATCTTGAAGGGGACGCGCCGGCCGTCGACGACGGCTTCGTCCCCGTCGACCGACGCATCCGACGCGGGCCGGGCGAATCCGCAGGCGCAGGACCATCCGCCCACCCCGTAGGTGATCCGGCCGGCGCACCTCGGACATGCGACGGCATCGTCGCCCCAGACCAGCCCGCCGTCGAACCACGCCGGCCGCGCCGACTCAAGTGCCGCGTGGACCACGAGCGGGTCGTCCGCGTTCGCGACGCAGATGCCGTCGAAGCGCCCCAGCGCCTCTCGCCAGGCATCCGCGATGCGTCGGACCTCCGACGTGCGGTCCAACTGGTCCCGCGACAGGTTCAGCAGGATCACCGCCTCGGGGCGCTCTCGATCCATGGTCGAGGGAAGCCAGACCTCGTCGCACTCGAGGACCGCGAACGGAGCTCGACGTGCCGCACCGAGCGCTGCGACATGGCCGGGCTGCATGTTGGAGCCCGTGCCGTTCGTCGCGACGGCTCCGAGCGTGCCGAGGGCAGCCGACAAGCAGGCAGTCGTCGTCGTCTTGCCGTTCGTCCCGCTCACGAGTGCGATCCTTCGCGCGTGGCTGAGGTGGTCGAGGAGGTCCGGCGCGACCCGGAGTGCGACGCGGCCACCCGCGACGGTCCCCTCGCCGCGCCGGGCCGCCCGGGATCCCGCGTTCACCGCCCGCATCGCGAGGAGGGCGACCCGGTCCCTCGGCGAGAGTGCGTCAGGCATCGGCCCCCGGGGCCCTACCGGGCGGATATGTGCGTGCCAGCTCCTCGTCGGTAGGGGTGCGGCGCTCACGCGCCTCGTCGGGCAGCAGCATCGTGATGGCACGCATCAGCTCCTCGGTCTGCATCCTCGGATCAGTCCCGGTGAAGCGAACCGGCTCGCCGATGGTGATCGAGACGGCGCGCGGCGATGTCAGCGTCGTGACGTTGGGCAGCCGCGCGGAGCGCGGCCACACGTGCTCAGTCCCCCAGACGCCGACCGGAACGACGACGGCGCCCGACTCCTGCGCGAGCCGGACAGCGCCTGTGTGTCCGACGAGCACCGGGTCGAAGAACCGCTCGCCGCGCGGGATCGTCCCCTGCGGGAGGACGAACACGACCTCGCCGCGTCGCAGCGAGCCGACGGCCTCCGCGAACGCTGCGGCCCCCGAGTGACCCCGATCGACAGGGAGCCCACCGAGCGCGCGCAGGAGCTCGGCGACGAGCGGGAGCTCGAACAGCTCGCGCTTCGCAAGTGCGCGCACGGGACGATGGATCCTCGCTGCAAGGATCGCGAGTGCCGCCACGTCGAAGTAGCTGCGGTGGTTGGCGGCTATGACGACCGGGCCGGTCGCGGGGATGTGCTCGATGCCGGTGATCTCGAACCGTGCATATGGGAACAGCTGGGGCCGAAGGAGGGGCGCCAGGAGGCCGAGCGGCTCGACACCGGCCACGCTCGGGACGCCTCCGGCGACCGACCAGTGCGCCCTCGGCCAGCGAAGTGCCATCGCCACAGCGCTGAGCCGAGGATCGGGGTTCACCACGAGCGGATGGCCGACGGCGCGCAGCAGAGGCACGTCGAACACCGAGTCCGAGACCGCGGCGCACTCGGCGAGGTCGATGTCCTCCTCGGCGCAATACGCGCGGATCATCGCGAGCTTGCCCGTCCCCCAGCAGAACCCTCCCTCGAGTCCGCCGGTGAACGCCCCGTCACGCTGTTCGTACCGGGTGGCGACCACCGCATCGGCGCCGATCGCCTTGGCGAACGGCGCGACCAGGTGCTCGGGCGTCGTCGTCGCGATCACGATCCTTGCGCCCTCGTCGCGCCATGCCCGCAGCGCGGCTGGCGCACCCGGGGCCATGAGCTGCATCATTGGCTCGACCGCGGCCTCGGCGGCCGCCATGGCACGCTCGACGTCCCACCCCCTCGCGGCTGACGCCGCGGCGCGGGCCACGGCCATCGACAGCGTCGTCTCGCCGAACCGGTTGTAGAAGGACCACCAGAGCGTGTCTCCGGGGAGCCGGCGACCGGCTCCCGAGAGCCCCTGCGCCGCCAGCGCCGCTGCGAGCACGGGCCCGCTGGCCTCGCAGAGCAGCGTTCGATCGAGGTCAACGAAGACGGCGCGCATCAGACCTGACGCTAGTTGCATCGCGAAATAGGGCCCAGAACGAGACGAAGGGACTGCCACCGGGGGGGTGGGGCAGTCCCTTCATCGTGCCGCGTCGGACCAAGGAGGGGGGGTTCCTATGACCAGCGACTGCGTACATTCTGCTCGACGGCTCGACATCAATCAAGACGCTAGTGAAGATACTTGCTATCTCCTTTCCAGATATCATGTCCGGATGGACCTCAGGCAGGTCGAGGCGCTGGTCGCCATCGAGGAGAGCGGATCGTTCACGGGCGCCGCCGTTGCCCTCGGGACGGTGCAGTCGAACATCTCGTCTCGGATCGCGCGGCTCGAGCGCGAGCTGGACACCGTGCTCGTGGAGCGCGGCACCGGTCGACTGACTGACGAGGGTGTCGCCGTCGTGCGCAGGGGGCATCGGATCCTCGCGGAGGTCGATGCCGCGCTTGCGGACGTAGTCGCCATGGGGTCGGAGGTCGCTGGCGTCGTCGGCATCGGCATCATCGGGACGACCGGTCGCTGGCTGATCCCCCAGATCCTCGAGGTCCTTCGCAATCAGCACCCGCGAATTCGCCTTCGGATCATCGAGGGGACGTCCACCACGCTCGAGCCGCAGCTCGCCTCGGGTCAGCTCGATCTCGCCGTCGTGACGCTGCCGCTGCACGCGGAGAGCCTCATCACGTCACCGCTGTTCGACGAGGAGCTCGTCCTCGTCGTGCCGATCGGCCACCCGCTCGCGCGGCGCCGGACCCCGGTCCCCTTCCGCGAGGTCGCGAAGCTCGAGTTGCTGCTGCCGCTTGAGGGCACCGCCCTGCGCCTGGACCTCGACGAGGTCGCGGCCCGCGAGGGAGTGTCCCTCACCGCCGCGATCGAGCTCGATGGGCTCCGGACCCTCGCCTCGCTCGTCTTCGACGGGTACGGGCCTGCGATCCTGCCCGCGACCGCGGTGCCGCTCCACATCCGCGACCGCTTCACGCCGGTCGCGATCAAGGGCATCGGTCGCCGGCACGTCGGTATCGCCGAGCGTCGCTTCGGCCTGCCGTCCGCACCGACGCGCTATGTGCGCTCGCTGCTCGAGCAGATCGTCGCCGACGGACTGCTCCCCCGCGGCCTGCATCCGCCGAGCGACGGCGTCTAGGCGCAGCTGAGCTGGTGGTACCAGGACGGCACGGCCGGCGGGAGCTTCCCGCCCGGCCAGGTGCCGCCTGCGGTGACGCGGTCCTTGCCGACGATCGCCCAGAGCCGGGGGAAGAGATCGGGCGCGACGACGACGCCGGCCTGCGGCGTGAAGTGGATCCCGTCGGCGCACCGGACCGTCTGGCTGTCAACCGACGCCCGGTAGGTGAGCCCCGGCGTGAGCAGTTTCGCGAGGTCGTAGACCGAGACAACCCCGGGCTGGTCCGCCGCTGCGGCCCGAAGGAGACCCGCGTCGCGGGTCGTTCGAATCGGTGCGTCCTCGGGGAACTTGGAGAGGCCCTCGTCGGAGACCGGGATGGTCATGAGGACCACGTGCGCCCCGCGGGATCCGAGGACCTTGATGCCGGCAGTGAGCCGGGACGAGAACCACTGGTCGAAGTTCCGGTGTCCGACCCAGGTCCATGTGCCATCAACCGTTTCGTTGATCACGTCCGCGCGCGCCAGATAAATGACGACATCGGGTCGGAACGCGTCGACCCATGACTGCCACGTGGAGAGAAGCTTGTCTGGACGGTCGAGGACGCACGGCGCGCCAGGCGGGTACACCCCGTAGGCGAGAAGGAAGCTCCCGTCCATGGACAGCGAACACCCCGGCTCGCCGGCGTTCACCAGGTCGACGTTGTAGGACGCCGCGAGCTCGCCCAGGCCCACGCCGAGGGAGCCGGCCATGGAGTCACCCACGACGAGCACCTTGAGCCGAGGCTGGCTGAAGCGGACCGCGGAGATGGGCGCGGGATTCGCCAGCCCCAGAGATCCGGCGCTCGCCGACCCCGGCTGGCCGACCAGCACCATCGCGATCGCGAGGGCGCCGAGCAGCGCGACGGCTGCGGCGATGACCCGCAGGAGTGGGCGGACCTGACCGCTCGGCATCCCACAACCCTAGGCAACGCCGCCCTGTACATTTCGTCGGGCATGGCGCAATCCTCTCGGCTCGACACGGCATCGGCGATCCGGCGCGCGGACCGCGCGTTCGCCTGGATCATCCGGCGCCATGGACCTCCCCCGCGCCTGCGCGCACTGCGGGTCCCGGACCGCTTCGGGGCACTCGCCTCGGCAATCCTCTACCAGCAGCTCGCCGGTTCGGCTGCGGCGGCGATCGAGGCCCGCGTCGTCGCTGGGCTCGGTGGCGAAATCACAGCGGCGGGCCTGCTCGGAGCACCTGACGAACTCCTCGCCGGATGCGGCGTCAGCGGCCCGAAACGGCGAGCCCTCCTCGATCTCGCGGCGCGCGCCGCGGATGGGAGGCTGCGCCTCGACCGCATCGGCCGGTACTCAGAGGAGCGCGCCGAGTCGGCGCTCTGCGAGGTGCTCGGGATCGGTCCGTGGACCGCGCAGATGTTCGCGATGCACGCCCTCGGACGGCCCGACGTCTGGCCGGCCGGCGACTACGGCGTGCGCATCGGCTGGACCCGTCTGCACGGTGGCGGCGACACCATCTCGCACCGCGACCTCACCGTGCTCGGAGACGCCTTCCGGCCCCACCGCAGCGCGGTGGCCTGGTACTGCTGGCGCGCAGCCGGTGAGCCGAAGGTTCTTGATGCCGGTGATTGACCGGTAGCCTCGGGCCGTGCCACGCAGGGTCAGCGACGAAGCATTCATCGACGCTGCGCTCCCGACTCTTGAGCGATACGCGACGATCCCGTGCCTGTCCCCCGACTTCGATGCGGACTGGGCCGCGCACGGCACGATCGAAGAGGCCATTGGCCTCCTCGCCGACTGGGCGAGATCGGTGGGGCTCACCGGCGCATCGGTCGAGATCCGCAGGATCGAGGGTCGCACGCCGCTCCTCGCAGTCGATATCCCCGCGACCTGCGGGGCCGACGGGACGGTGCTGATCTACGGCCACCTCGACAAGCAGCCTGCCCTCGGTGAGTGGAGTGCCGGCCTCGCGCCCTTCGATCCCGTGCGGCGCGGCGATCGCCTCTATGCGAGGGGCGTCGCCGACGACGGCTACTCCCTCTTCGCCGCGTTGCTGGGTCTCGCTTCGCTCGAGCGCGAGGGCACCGGGCATGCCAGGTGCCTCGTCCTGATCGAGTCGTGCGAGGAGTCCGGCAGCCCCGACCTCGAGGCGCACCTCGACGCGCTCAGTGACAGCTTCGGCAGGGTCGACCTGCTCATCTGCCTCGACTCGGGCGCCCTCACCTATGACCGTCTGTGGGTCACGACATCCCTGCGCGGTCTCGTCGCTGTGGATCTGACAATCGAGGTCCTTGACCACGGCGTGCACTCGGGGACGGCTGGCGGCGTCGTCCCCTCGTCGTTCCGGATCCTCCGCGAGCTGCTCGACAGGATCGAGCACCCGAAGACCGGCACGGTCCTGCTCCATGAGCTGCACGCGCAGATCCCGGACTCCCAGCTCGCCGCCGCCGCGCTGGTGGCGAACGACCTCGGGGATCCCGCCGCGTATGACCTTCCGATCGTCGACGGCCTGCAGGTCCTCGGTCGCGATGGCGCGGACCGGCTGCTCCGACGGACCTGGGAGCCCTGCGTCACCGTGCCTGGCATCTCGGGGATCCCCGACCTGGACCACGCGTCGTCGCTGCTGAGACCCTCGACCACCGCGAGGATCGGCGTGCGCCTGCCGCCGACCGTCGACTCCGAGCTGGCCGCACGCGTGATCGTCGATGCGCTCACTTCGGATCCCCCGCACGGGGCGAGGGTCTCCGCCACAGCCATCCATGCGGATGGGTGGGTCGCTCCGGAGCTCACCGAGTGGTTCCGCTCCGCGCTGCAAACCGCTTCGGAGGAGGCATTCGGCCACGAGCCCGGTTTCGTCGGGGAGGGCGGCTCCATCCCATTCCTCGCTGCGCTCGGCAGGCGCTTCGATGGAGTCCAGTTCCTTGCGACGGGCGTCCTCGGGCCGGCGTCAAACGCGCATGGTCCGGACGAGTCGCTCCATCTCCCGACCGCCGCGAGGATGTGCGACGTTGTTGCCTCGGTGGTTCAACAGCACGCCGCGTGGCGAACATCGTCAGTCGAGACGAACCCAAAGGAGCGTTCATGACCACGGTTGCGACGCAGGACGGTCAGATGGAGCTCTACGAGGCCGGCGATCCCGCAACAGCGAGTCGAGCGATCGTGGTCATCCAGGAGGCGTTTGGCCTGACCGACCACATCTGCCGTTGTGTGGACCGCATCGCCGCGGAGGGCTATGTCGCCGTCGCGCCAGCTCTCTTTCATCGCGACGGCGCGCCGGTCCTCGCCTATGACGACCTCGAGCACGTCATGCCGCTCATGGGTGCGCTCAGCGAGCAGGGCATCCGCATGGACCTCGACGCCACCGTCGGCTACCTCGCGTCCCTGGGGTTCGATCGGGCGTCGACGGGCATCGTCGGCTTCTGCATGGGCGGCACGGTCGCGTTCCGCGCGGGCACGACGGGCATGTTCGGAGCCGCTGTCACGTTCTACGGCGGCGGTGTCACCGCAGGCCGGTTCGGCTACCCGCCGCTCCTCGAGCTCGCGTCGGACCTCGACACCCCTTGGCTCGGCTGCTACGGCGACCTCGACAAGGGGATCCCCGTCGAGGAGGTCGAGGCGTTGCGAGCGGCGGTTCAGACGGCCACCCCCGCAACCGAGCTCGTCCGGTACGCGTCGGCGGAGCACGGCTTCAACTGCGAGGACCGGCCCGCCGTCTACAACGAAGTCGCCGCGGCCGACGCATGGGCGAGGATGCTCGCCTTCTTCGACGTCCACCTTCGCGCCCGACCGTGACTTCACCGGACAGAGCGATGCCCCGGGGAGGCCCCGGGGCATGCTCGTTGATCAGCGACGTGGTGTCACGCGTTGACGGGGACCGGCTCCTCCGCCTTCGGTGACGAGAAGATCTCCTCCTCCTCGTCCACCTTCCGGTAGTGGAGGACCCCCAGCAGCGTGAGCAGCGCCATGCCGGCGGCGAGGATGAACGAAGCGATCGAGGCGATGAACGTCAGCTTCCCGATTGTGCCGAAGGCGTAGGCGTTCAGCAGCAGGCCGCGCAGGGTCTCTCCCTGGAAGACGAGCTGGACCTGGCTGGCAAGCGCCTTGTTGCCCGGGTCGGCGAGCGAGGCGGCGCTCAGCTGCGCATACGTCTTGCCGCCGCCGATCTCTTGGAGGTGCACCGCGATGTAGTGGTCCGCCCAGACCTCCGCCTGGGAGCCGGTCAGCAGCTGCTGGCCCGCGTACTGGTTCAGGTACTTCGAGATCGCGGGGTTGGCGAGCTCGGCCGAGCCCTTTGCGGGGAAGTAGATCTTCTGTGCGGCCAGCTGGTTGTGGACGTTGTTGGTCGTGTAGATGGAGCCCCACATCAGCATCCCGCCCGCAACGAGCAGCACCACCGTGAGCATGGCGCCCACCGCGGTGGCCAACGCGTCGAAAGTCCGTCTGCGCATGTTGTCTCCCTACTCCTCGTCGAACAGCATCAGCCTGCAGGCTGCTGACGACCACGGCTAGGGACCTATGGCCTCACGGATCCGGGACCTAAGTCCAAATCCTGCCACTCCGCGCAAGTCAGCTTCGCGGGACGTCCTTCCACGCCATGCCCTTGTCGACACGGACGTCACCGGGGAGCCCGAGCACGCGCTCACCGAGGATGTTGCGCATCACCTCCGAGGTGCCCCCCTCGATCGAGTTCGCCCTCGCGCGGAGGAAGGACTTCTTCACGTCTGCTCCCCCCATCGCGCTCTCCGTCGGACGGACGAGCTGGAACGTCCCCGAGTAGAGCATGCCCTCGGCCCCGAGCAGGTCGATGCACAGGTCGTAGATGCGCTGGTTCTCCTCGGCGAACGCGAGCTTCGCGACCGAGCCCTCCGGACCCGGCGTCCCCCGCCGTCGAGCGTCCGACGCACGCTGGTTGGTCAGCCGGAGCACCTCGCTGCGCACCCACGCCTGGAGGACCTCGTCGCGCAGCACCTGGGAGCGCGGATCGTCCTGACCGGCGATCTTCTCCTTGTAGATCCGCACCGCGTCGCCGATCGGCCCCGCACCGCGCGGAATGGCATTCCCGCCGATCGAGACCCGCTCGTTCATCAGCGTCGTGAGGGCCACCTGCCAGCCCTGGCCGACGTCACCGAGCCGCTCGCTGTCGGGGATCCTGGTGTCGGTGAAGAAGCACTCGTTGAACTCCGCCTCGCCGGTGATCTGGTAGAGGGGCCGGACGTCCACGCCAGGTGCCTCCATGTCGACGAGGAACATGGTCATGCCCGCGTGCTTCGGCAGATCTGGATCCGTCCGCGCGAGGAGCAGTCCGAATCTCGAGATGTGTGCGAGCGTCGTCCAGACCTTCTGCCCATTCACGATCCACTCGTCACCATCACGGAGTGCGCGCATGGCCAGCCCGGCCACGTCCGATCCTGCCCCAGGCTCGCTGAACAGCTGGCACCAGACCTCCTCGCCGGTGAACAGCGGGCGGAGGTAGCGCGCCTTCTGCTCCTCGGTGCCGTGGGCCACGATCGTCGGCGCGCACATCCCATAGCCGATGATGTTGCGCATCGCCGCGTTCGGCGCACCCGCGGCGTGGAGCCTGCGCTGCGCGCGGACGTGGGCCGCCGGCGAGGCACCCAGCCCGCCGCACCCCGCAGGGAAGTGGAGCCACGCGAGGCCCCGGTCGAACTGCTCGCCGAGGAACGTGACCGGGTCCGTGGTGCGTGGCGGGAGGTCGACCAGCAACTGGTCGACGAGATCGTCGACGTCGCCCTCGGTGATGGTCCGTTCGGTGATGGTCATGGCCCCTCCCTCGACGGGTTGCATCTTACGGATGGCCCACGGTGCCCCCGGACTCTCAATCCGCCTGGAGGCGTGGCCCGGACCAGCGGGCAGCTGCTGCTCCGGTGCCGGCTATGAAGCCTCGGCGTCCGGCGTGTTCTTCACGTCCAGCGAGATCGGCCCGTGCTCGGCCTCGATGGCCTGGAGCTTCTCGACGATCGCCGTGGCATCCGCCTCCGCGGTCGCCGGGGCACGGTTCGTCACCGACCCGTAGGAGATCGCGCCGAGATCGTGGAGCAGCGAGTCAGCAAGCCGCTTTGTCTGCACCTCGTCGAGCTTCGCCTGCCCCTTCGTCGACGCATCCTTGGCTGCCGCGCTGGCGCTGGCGGCCGCAGCCGCCGCCTGCTCCTTGACCTTGTCGAGAAACCCCATCGCGCTCCTCCGCTTCTTGGGGCTCGCTCGGCCCCGCCCCGATCTTGGCACCGACCGACGAGGCGTGCATCTCCGCTAGCCGCGCACGGCGGCGAGGATCCGGTCCCTCGTGTCCTCGCGGGGCCAGCCTCCGAGGATCATGGTGGTGATGCACGTCGAGCGCCACTTCCGCTCGATCTCCTCGACCATCTTGTCCGCAGGGCCGACGAGCGCCACGTCCTCGACCATCTCGGTCGGCACGAGCTCGATCGCGCCGTCGCGGTCCCCCGCGAGATACCGGTCCTGGATCGCCTCGCACTCATCCCTCCAGCCCATGCGGACGAACACGTCATGGTGGAAGTTCGCTCCTCTCGCCCCCATCCCACCGATGTACAGCGCGAGGGTGGGCTTGAGGAACGACGCCGCGACCTCGACGTCATCGTGCTCGACCATCCACACGGTGCACGCGACCTCGAACCCATCGGCCGTCGCATGCGCGCCAGGTCGAGCCCGGCCCTCTGCCAGAGCATCGCGATAGAACGCATCGGACTTCGGCGAGAACCACAGCGGGAGCCAGCCGTCGGCGATCTCCCCCGCGAGCGCGACGTTCTTCGGCCCCTCGGCCCCGAGCAGAATGGGTATGGCCGGGCGCACTGGGTGGATGGTCGACTTGAGCGCCTTGCCGAGTCCGGCGCCGCCCTCCAGCGGCAGCTGGTAGTGGCGTCCCTCAAAGGCGACGGGCTCCTCGCGTGCCATCACGAGGCGCATGATCTCGACGTACTCGCGCGTGCGTTCGAGCGGTCGCGGATAGGACTGCCCGTACCAGCCCTCCACGACCTGCGGACCCGAAGCCCCGATCCCGAGCAGGACGCGCCCGCCCGAGAGGTGGTCGAGCGTCATCGCTGCCATCGAGAGCGCCGTCGGCGTCCTCGCGGAGATCTGGCAGATCGACGTGCCGAGCTTGATCGACGTCGTGCGCGATCCCCACCATGCGAGCGGCGTCAGGGCGTCCGATCCGTACGCCTCGGCGGTCCAGAAGCTGTCGACGCCGAGCGACTCGGCCTCGGCCAGCTGGCGCTCGACGCCGACAGGCGGACCCGCACCCCAGTACCCCGCACTGATCCCGACCTTCATGGTCCCTCCGTTCGCTCAAGCCCATCGCCGCGGACGAACCTACGCCTGCCGACGCGGTCTCGCCGCCAACCTTGCGGAGCCGGACCCTAAGATGGCGTGCAGCATTCCGACTTCGGAGGATCCTTGCCAGCAACCCCCAGCAGCCAGCGCGGCACAGCAGGATCGGCCCAGAACTACTCGCGGCTGATCTCGACCTTCGGTCCGGGCACCACGGAGGTGACCGACCAGGCTCCGTTCGTCGCGGCCGACGTCCTCGACAAGGTGGGCGTGCTGTGCATGCTCGCGATCGTCACTGGCATCGGGGCGGCCGTCGTGTCGCTGCCCACGGGCGTCCTCGTCATCGCCTTCCTCGCCGCATTCGGCTTCTCGATCGCCGGGCTCCTCCGACCCGCGAAGGCCCACCTGTTCGCTCCGCTCTACGCGCTCTCAGTCGGCGTCGCGCTCGGCGGCATCTCGAAGTTCTACGCGAACGGCCGCGGATCCGTCGTGCCGCTGGCCATCATCGGGACCGCGGCAATCTTCCTCGCCGTGCTCGTCGCCTACCGGACCGGTCTCGTCCGGGTGGGGACCCGGTTCATCCAGGTGACCGTGATCACCGGCTTCGGCGTGCTCGCCATGGGGCTTGCGGTGTGGCTGGGCATCCCGCTACCCGGGACCTCGTCAGGAAGCGGGTCGTTCGTCATCCTGTTCGTCGCCTACCTCGTCTTCGGCGTGATGGGCCTCTTCGTCGACTTCAACTTCGCGTACATGGCAGAGAAGGCAGGCGTCTCGAAGGACGGGGAGTGGTTTGCCGCGCTCTCCATCATGACCTCGTTGGTACTCATCTACCTGTCGCTGCTGCGGATCCTCGGCCGCCGATAGGCCAGCTCCAACACCGAGCGAGCCCGTCGGCCGCCGGTCGTTCCGGGTTTCCCGAGGCGAGCCTCCCCGCCGGTACTCTCCCGAAACTTCAAGAAGTGCCCCGGCGGTGTGGATTCACCCCGGGGCGCGTCCATCACCTGGGAATGGGTGACGGCAGTGCGATCCTACCTCGGTGGACATCCCACGACCGAAGGTGCGACCTCGGCTTTGGATCAGTGGCTGTCTCGGCCGAGGCTCGACTCGAAGTGGAACCCGTCGGCGAACACCGCGAGGCAGCTCCTCACGACGTCGGCGTCGAACAGCGTTCCCGAGCCAGCCGTGACCTCGGCCAGAGCGCGCTCCAAGCCCAACTCGTGGCGGTAGGGGCGGTGATGGGTCATGGCCTCCACGACGTCTGCGACGGCGACGATCCTCGCCGGCAGGATGATCTCGCCCCCCTTCAGTCCGCTCGGATACCCGGATCCATCCATCCGCTCGTGATGCCGCAGGGCGACATCGGCGATAGGCCAGGGCAGGGATGCCCGTGACAGGATCTCGGACCCGATTTCGCTGTGGCGCCGGACCAGCTCGTACTCGAGGGCGCTGAGCCTCCCGGGCCGAGAGAGGATCTCCGCGGGAACCGCCGTTTTTCCGATGTCATGGACCTGTCCGCTCAGCATGATGAGCTTGAGCATCCTCGGCTCAAGTCCGAGATGCCTGCCGATGGCTGCCGCGAGCAGGCCGACGTTTGACTGGTGCCCTGCCGTGTACGGGTCGCGGGTCTCGGTGATGTGCCCGAGCGCGGAGATGGTGCCGTCGAGCGCGGCCTCCACCTGGCGCATCGAGATGAGGTGCAACGCGCCGAACTCCACCTCCCTCGCGATCTCCTCGAGGCCCCTGACCGTCGCGTCCTCGAAGGCGTAGACGTGGTG